>Ga0302320_10008895_pt1 | contig 21714 bp, 20 predicted proteins | sample Bog_T0_3_FD_202130 | JGI IMG/M metagenome (GOLD analysis project Ga0302320, IMG submission 202130) | Peat permafrost microbial communities from Stordalen Mire near Abisko, Sweden - Bog_T0_3 | ecosystem: Environmental > Terrestrial > Soil > Wetlands > Peat | place: Sweden: Abisko, Stordalen Mire...
CGCCCGATGAATCCAAATCCTTTTGCATTGTTGAACCATTTGACGGTTCCCTTGAGACTAGACACGTACCTTACCTCCGAGCGTCCCACTATCGGCAGACTTGGCCGATGGTCGCAACCGGTGCCAACCTCGCGAAGTTCAGGTTTCGGTCTTGCGCTGCTGAACTGCATGGGTCAACGCTGATGTTGACCAGATTGCGACGATTGTCCACCAGTTGCTCGGGGCTGTCAACGTGATACATGGATAAGTAAGCACTGTTCTGCAAGGGCCTCAACATCGGCCGCCGCGCACGGTCGGCAATGGTTACTTCCGCTTGCGAAGTTTGCCGTTGCCGGAGATGTGAAATTTCTGCGCGGCCCACAAGATTCCCGCGATGGCTTTGCCATCCTGCACTTTGCCGCTCATGACCCACTGCACGGCCTTGTCCAGCGGAAGCAGGCGGCAGGTGATGAACTCGTCTTCCTCGGGATGAGCTTTGCCTTTGCGCAAATCACGGGCGGCGAAGATGGACATGGTCTCATCAAGAAAGCCGGGGCTGGCGTAGTAGTACAGTGCCGGTTTCCACTCGGACGCGGAGTAGCCGGTCTCCTCGATCAGCTCACGCTTGGCCGCGGTCAGCGCGTCTTCACCCTCGTCGATGCGTCCGGCGGGCAACTCCCACATGTCCTGGTTGGCGGCGTAGCGGAACTGGCGGATGAGGAGAACGGAAGGCTTGCGCTTGCGTTCGTCGAGAGCCAGGATGACGACCGAGCCGGGGTGGCGAATGATGTCGCGCCGGACTTTGGCGCCGGAGGGTTCGACGACTTGATCGCTGACCACCTGGAAGACGGGGGCGGAGTAAACGACCTTGGAGGAGAGTACCTGCACCGCGGGGCGCTTGCGGGGCTTTGAGGATGTCTTTGCGGGTGGGTTCGTGGACTTCTTGCGGGAGGTCTTGCTGCCTGGGTTCGCCATGCCGACACTATACACAAATCGATGGCGCGGCGTGCTACTCTGCAGTCGTGGACCGGGCAAGAACCATTTCGTTTGTCGGTGCCGGGGCGCTGGCCAGCGGGCTGGCGCGGCTGCTGCATGGGCAAGGCTTCACCATCGGCGAGATCATTACGCGGCCGTCGGCGGGCTCGCAACGCAAGGCCAGGGCGTTGGCGCGGGCCGTGGGCGCCGAAGCAACGACGCTCGGCAATGCCAACCTGGGATGCGGCGTGCTGTGGCTGGCGGTGCCCGATGCGGCGGTGGAAGAAGTATCGCAGAGGCTGGCGCAGTGCGAGCGGCTGCCGCCCGTGGTACTGCACGCCAGCGGCGCGTTGAGCAGTCAGGCGCTGGCGGCGCTGGCCTCGCGCGGGGTCGATACCGGGAGCGCGCATCCCATGATGACGTTCGTCGCGGGCGAGCCTCCGGCGTTGCGCGACGCATGGTTCGCCGTGGAGGGATCGCCAAGGGCACAGCGGGCGGCGCGGAGCATGGCCGCCAAGTTGGGGGCGCGGAGCTTCACCATCAAGCCGGCGAGCAAGGCGCTGTATCACGCCTTCGGCGCCATGCTTTCGCCGATGCTGGCCACCGAGCTGGAGGCGGCGGAGCGGATCGGGCTGCGCTCCGGAATTACGAGCAAGGACGTGCGCCGCATCATGGCGCCGATTGTGCTGCGCACGGTTGAGAACGTGCTGCGGAAGGGAGCAGGGAAGTCATTCAGCGGCCCACTGGCGCGCGGCGACGTGCCCACCGTCGGGATGCATGTGGATGCGCTGGACGGGTCGCCGGAGTCTGGCGTCTATCGCGCGCTGATGGAGTATGCGATCACGACCCTTCCGGTGAAGCGCGGCGCGGAGATGAAGAAGCTCCTGCGGCGGACAGGCGCGGGAGCGAGGAAATAAATTCGGCGGCGCGGGCAGGGCGGCTGGGTGGAACATGTGCGCCGCGTGCAAAGCAAGAGCAACATGCTCGGAGGTGTAGGCTATTGCTTCCCGGGTTATCGCAGAATGGAACGCGGCACAATCCCGGGACACTGCTGGCTGGTTGAAATGCCGGTGAGGCCGCGCAGGATATTTGAGCCGTGCGGGGATTCCTCACTGCGTTCGGAATGACAGCCTTCCAAAAGCGCAGACACTTACACACTCACGTCAAGAGGATGACTACCTGCGGAAAGCGCAAATACACATATACTCACACACTCACAGCGACGGGAGGCGCGCAAGGGCATCGCGGGCGCGGGCGCTAGTCGAATGGGGTGAACATGTGGCCCATCTTTTCGCGCTTGGTGCGGATGTACTTGGCGTTGCTCTCATACACTTCGACGTCGGCGGCGACGCGCTCGACCACTTCGATGCCGGCGGCCTGCACGGCTTCCACTTTCTCCGGGTTGTTGGAGAGCAGACGGAGGCGGCTGACGCCGAGCAGCTTGAGGATTTCGACCGGCAGGGCGTAGCTGCGGCAGTCGGCCTCATAGCCCAGTTTGAGGTTGGCTTCCACGGTGTCCAGTCCGTGGTCCTGCAACTCGTAGGCCTGCAACTTGGCCATCAGGCCAATGCCGCGCCCCTCCTGGTCCTCGTAGATCAGAATGCCGCGGCCGAGATCGCTGATCTTGGCCAGCGCCAGCTCGAGTTGCTGACGGCAGTCGCAGCGCATGGAGTGGAAGACGTCTCCGGTGAGGCACTGGGAGTGGATGCGCACCAGGGGCGGCTCGGTGTGGATGTCTCCCATGACGAGCGCGACGGCATGTTCCTTGCGGCGCTCGGTGCCGTCGGGCGAACAGGCCGCGGGAGTGCCGGGGACATAACCTTCAAATCCATAGATTCGAAAATGGCCCCAGCGGGTCGGAAAATCGGCTTCTGCAATCTTCTTGATCGGCATACTCATCACTCTTACAGTATAGCCGCAGGTGGCGCGCTTATTGGGCCGCGGTCGCGCCGGGCGCCGGATGCGTCAGCAGACTGAGCAGGACCGAGCCGGCCAGCGCGGCGACGATCACGCCGAGCGCGTAGTGGGTGGGAATCTCGAAGTAATTTGCCGCCAGCATTTTCACGCCGACGAACATGAGAACGATGGCCAGTCCGTAATTGAGCAGATGAAAGAGATCCATGAGCCCGGCGAGGGCGAAGTACAGGGCGCGCAGTCCGAGAATGGCGAAAACATTGGAGGTAAACACGATGTAGGGCTGGCGGGTCACGGCCAGCACGGCGGGAATGGAATCGACCGCAAAGATGAGGTCGGTGCTCTCGACCACGAGAAGAACCAGGGCCAGCTTGGTAAAGTAACGGACCCCGTCCTGACGGATGGTGAAGGATGAGCCCGCGAATTCGCCGGTCATGCGCAGGTGTCGCCCGGCAAAACGGGTGATGAAACTGTCGCCCGGATTCCTCGCCTCCTTCCCCTGGAAGAGCAGCTTGAGCCCGGCGAAGACCACGAACGCGCCGAACAAATAGGTGATCCAGTGGAAGCGGTTGAGCAGCGTGACGCCGGTGGCGATGAAGCAGGCGCGCATCAGGATGGCGCCCAGGATGCCCCAGAACAGCACCTTGTGCTGCAGTTCGGAGGGCACCTGGAAATAGCGGAAGACGAGCAGAAAGAGGAAGAGATTATCGACGCTGAGCGCCTCCTCGACCAGGTAGGCGGTGATGAACTCGAGCGAGAGTTGGCGATTGCCGCTGGCCGCTTCGCCGGTCATGCGGTGCCCGTGGAAGTAGAGCAGAACGGCGAATCCCGCGGTCAGCGCGATCCAGAGCGCGCTCCAGCCCAGCGCCTCGCGCAGGCTCACGGTGCGCGCCTTGCGGTTGAAGACTCCGAGATCCAGAACCAGCATGAGGACCACGAAAGCAACGAACAGGATCCAGAACATCAGGTTGGCAGGAGTCTGCATCGTGAGGCGGTCTCCGCCTTCAGCGCGGCTGCGCCTATGGCTCTGTCAAGACTAACATCCGGCTCGGCTGTTGGTCATGCGGTGGAGAGGGCGGGTGCGGGCTAGTGGGTGTTCAGCGCGCGCAGGCTTTCCATCACGATATCGCCCACGGCCTGCAGGCTCGCCGCGCTGCACTTGTCGGGCGTGTCCTGGGTGGTGTGGTGATAGAGGTTGCCGAAGCCGTAGTCGAGGTCGATCAGGTCAACCACCGGAATTCCCACGGCGCGGAAGGGCAGATGATCGTCCTGGATTTCATTGGTGCGCGAAGAAAAATGCTTGGCCTGGCCAACCCGCTGCGCTGCCCGGACCACGAGTTCGCGGAGCCAGGGCGTGGAGTTGGTATCGTGGTCCATGTCGAGGTCCTTGTCGCCAATCATGTCGAGCAGCAGGAATGCCTTGACCTTGGCGGCCGTGCCGTCTTCGGACCACCGCTTCGCCAGATGCTTGCTGCCGTAAACGCTGTCTGCGTCGGACCACTCCACGGTGGCTTCCTCGCCGTCGGTAAACAGCAGCCAGACGCTATAACCCTCGGGCGGATGAAGCCGGAGCTGGCTGGCGATCTCAAGCATCAACCCGACGTCGGAGCCGCCGTCGTTGGCGCCCGCGAAGGTGGTGTTGCGGAGCGGATAATTGGTGTCGTAGTGGCCGGCGATGACGAGGATGCCGTCCTTCTTGCCCGGAAACTTGGCGATGATGTTGGCCATGGAAAACGCCCCGGCGGGCGTCTGCACGGTGAACTTGTCCTCTTCGATCTGCGCGCCCTCCAGGTGTGCCAGGATGAACTGCTCGGCCTTTTCGTGTCCGTTGCTGCCGAGGTAACGCGGTCCCAGGGCGACGAAGTCCTTGAGGTTCTGGTAGGCCTTCGCGCCGCTGATCTTCAGGGCCGGCGGAGTATCGGGCCGGGGATCGAAATCCGCGGCGTGCAACTCTGGCTGCGCGGCGACCTGGGTGCGAGCTGCGCTACTCTGGGCGCCCGCGCCTGGGGCGTCCGCACTGGAGTCGCGGCAGCTTCCGGCCAGCAGGGCCGAGGCCGCGACGAGCACGGCGAGAATCATGGAGCCGGGCCGCTTCATTGGACCAGACCCAGGATCGAACTCAGGCGGAGCGCGCGGTGGCGGTTCGTCATTCGCTGGCCGTCTCGCGCTTCTTGCGCTGTTTGGGATGCACCACGTAGGCGACGCCGATGCTGAGCAGGTAGAGCACGATCATCGGGGCGGCGAAGATGCACATGTTCATGATGTCCGGGGTGGGCGTGATGATGGCGGCGAGGACGAAAATTCCCAGAATCGAGTACCTGAAATTGCGCCACATCCAGCCCGCGCTGACCAGTCCGAAGAGGGCGAGGAAGAAGACCAGGATGGGCATCTCAAAGACCACGCCGAGCCCCAGCACAATGGTCATGAACAGCTCGACGTATTCGCTGATGGTAATCATCGGCGTGAACTGCCGGCTGAACTCCACCAGGTAGGTCAACGCCTGCGGATAGACGATCCGGTAGGCGAAGTAGCCACCCGCCACGAACAGGCCGACCGTGCTGATCATGAACGGAGCGACGTAGCGGCGTTCGGACTTGTACAGGCCGGGTGAGATAAAACACCACACCTGATACAACACAAACGGCGAGGCCACGAAGATCCCAGCGATCAGGCTGATCTTGATGTACATATTGAACGGATCGATGGGATTGGTGTAGACAAGCTGGGTGCTCATCTTGTGACTGCTGAGAACTTGAACAATCGGCCTCTGAATCCAGCTGAAAATTCTCTCATGCCAGATCCAGCAGACGCCGAATCCGCCGACAATGTAGAGGATGCTCCAGATGATGCGCTTGCGGAGTTCCTCGAGGTGGTCGAGGAATCCCATCGATGACAGTTCCGATCTGTCTTTCAAACCGCCTGTGGGGGTCGCTGTCTCTGCCATCAGAACCTTTGCTGGATCGTCCGGTTAGCTGCTCTGCGGGGCAGAGTCGCTCGGGTCCGGCGCCGGAGCAGGGGTGCGTTGATCGGTCGCGGCTTCAACCGGAGATGATTCCGGGGGCGCGGCGGGTGAGGCGGCCGGTGCCGCATCCGCGGGAGTTGCCGTCAGCTCTTCGGCTTCGGTCGAGGCAACCACCGGCGCATCGGGCGGGCGCAGGGTGAAGTTCTGGGCGTCGAAGGCCATGCGGGCGGTGCGCATCAGGCGTTCGTGGGCGCTGTCGATTTCGGAGATGGCGGACTTGACGGCCGGAGGCAGCAGCGTCTGGCTGAACGACGTGGTTTGCTGCGGCGCCGGTTGCGTACCAGGGGCCGTGGCGGGGGTGCTGTCGGTGCCCGCCTTTTCAATCTCGGATTGCAACTGGTATTTGAAATCATTGGAGGCACGTTTGAACTCGGCAACGAACTTGCCGACCTCGCGCGCCATCTCGGGTAACTTCTTGGGGCCAAACAGGATCAAGGCCAGCAAGAAGATGAAAATCATCTCGAAACCCATACAGCCTTATCATACACGGCAATCAGCGCCGCCGGTAAGCAGGCGGAAGGGGCGCGGGCTGAAATATTCTTACAACCGAGCGTGTCTTTTTGGCATCTTACAAGTACATAACCCACGGCTGCGGAATTCCGAATTTTGCATCTGTGAAGTGCTAACGATTTCTCGCCGGAACTGCTATACTCTGCCCAATCCAAGGGTTACGCCGTGCTATCTGACGGCGTTGTTGACATCCACGTAGCGCTCAAGCGCAAGCAACAAAAGGGAGTATTCATGGCCGGACGTTCCCGTCGATCGCTCGTTGTAGTATTTCTGGTAATCCTGACCTGCGGCTTTCTCGGAGTGGTCTTCGGACGCACCGGGGCCGTGCAGGCTGTGGGCGATGATGACTTGCGCAATTCGGTGCGCAGCTTCTCCCAGGTCTACAGCGTGCTGGAGCAGAATTACGCGGAAAAGCTGGATGCCGACAAGGCGATCTACGACGGTGCCATTCCGGGCATGCTGCGGGTGCTCGACCCGCACTCGAACTTCTTCGACCCGAAGCAGTATTCGGCTCTGCAGGAAGAGCAGCGCGGCCGTTACTACGGCGTGGGCATGCAGGTGGGGCCGCGCAACAATAAGGTCATCGTGATTGCGCCATTTGCCGGAGCGCCCGCGTACCGGGCCGGCATCCGCCCAGGCGACATCATTGCGGCCATTGACGGCAAGCCTACCGACAACATGACGACAAGCGACGTGGCCGATCTGCTCAAAGGGCCCAAGGGCACGACGGTGCACATCGCCATCCTGCGCGAGGGCAATACCAAGCCGCTGGACTTTGCGGTGGTGCGCGATGAAATTCCGCGCTACTCGGTGGACCTGCACTTCCTGATCCGCCCCGGCATCGGCTACCTGCATATCACCGGCTTCCAGGAAACCACGGAGGCCGAGACCGCCGCGGCGCTGGATCAGATGGGCGACCTGAAGGGTCTGATTCTCGATCTGCGCAACAACCCCGGCGGGCTGCTGAGCGAAGGCGTGGGCGTGGCCGACAAGTTCCTGAAGAAGGGACAGGTCATCGTCAGCCATCATGGGCGCAACTCACCGGAAAAGATCTACCGCGCGGCCCACGGCAGCACCAAGGATTACCCGATCGTCGTGCTGGTGAACCACGGCACGGCGTCGGCGGCCGAGATTGTCTCGGGCGCGATTCAGGATCATGACCGCGGCCTGATCGCCGGCGAGAGCACCTTCGGCAAAGGACTGGTGCAGACCGTCTATCGCCTGAGCGAAAACACCGGCCTGGCGCTGACCACGGCCAAGTATTACACCCCCAGCGGCCGCCTGATTCAGCGCGACTACAGCGGGGTTTCGCTCTACGACTACTATTACAACCGCAATGCCGACGATAACTCCATCAACACGGTGAAACAGGACGAGGCCAACCGCGAAGTCAAGTTGACCGACAGCGGACGCACCGTCTACGGCGGCGGCGGCATTACGCCGGACGTCAAGTTTGCACCGCTGAAGGCCAACAAGTTCCAGGAAGAGCTGCTGCGCAAGTATGCGTTCTTTAACTTCTCCAGGCACTATTCGATCAGCCACAAGGTGGAGAAGAACTTTGTGGTCGATGACGTCGTCCTGCAGGAATTCCGCAACTTCCTGGCCGATGGCAAGCTGCCCTACACCGAGAAGGACTTGCTGGACAACAACGACTGGGTCCGCTCCAGCATCAAGAGCGAGCTGTTCGTCGGCGCCTTCGGTCAGCAGGAGGGAATGCGCGTACAGGCCGAGTCCGATCCCAACGTGCTCAAGGCACTGGATCTGATGCCCAAGGCCAAGGACCTCGCCGAGAACGCGCGCAAGACCATCGCCGAGCACAACCAGGCACGGCTGGGAGCACCCTCCAACTAGCAAGAGGGAAGTATGCACCAACGAAAGGGCGCCCCACGCAGGCGCCCTTTCCCATTGCCGCCAAGCGGCGACGGGGAAGCTTAACGGTAGAGGTAGTCCTTGGTGACCGGGGTCAGCTCGGGATAGGCACCCGCGCCCAACTCGGCCATGTCGAGGCCCTGGCGCTCGCCATCCTTGCGGATGCGCTGCGGATAGATGCGATTGAGCAGCAGGTTCAGAGCGTAGGTCAGCGGCAGAACAAAACCCAGCAGCGCCGAGACCATCGCCAACTGCGCCAGCCATTGTCCGGGGCGAGTGCGCACGAAAATGCCGACGGCGAGTACGCCCCACAATCCGCCAACCGCATGGACGGAGATGGAGCCGCTGGGATCGTCAACCCCGAGGCGGTCCAGCAACTCCACTGAAAATGGCGCGAAGAGCCCGGCGAGCAGTCCGATGGCCGCAGCCGCAGCCGGTGAAACCAGCGAGCAGGCCGCGGAGATGGCGACCAGGCCGATGATGAATCCGTTGGCGCTGATGGAGGCGTCCGGCTTGCCGAAACGGATTCCGGTTACGAGCAGCGCCGTCAACAGCGCAACGCTCGCGGACACGACGTGGTTCACGGCGATCAGCGGAATGCCGGCGATGCCAGCTCCGGCGAACAGCATGGCTCCGGCGGTGCTCAGGCCCAGCCATCCGGTGAGGGTCATCATGCAGCCGAACACCACGAACACCATGTTGTGTCCGGGAATGGCCATGCCGCTGGCCTCGTACTTGCCGTGGCGCGCGCCCAGAATCCAGGTGATGGAGAGCGCGCTGAGGCCGCCAACCGCCTGGATGACGCCCGCGCCGCCCGCGTCGATGGCGCCCGCGCCGCACCCGGCCAAGCCGCCGAGTTGCGCCAGCCAGCCGCCGCCCCAGACCCAGTGCGCGAAGATCGGATAGGTGACCCCGGCCAGCAGGGCGGTGGATGCGCAACTGGCTCCCAGGCGCCAGCGGTCCGAGCCCGCGCCCAGCGGAATCATGGCCGCAAGGCCGACGCTGAACAGTTGCAGGCAGGCGACGAGCGAGACGGCGGAGCCGTTGAAGGCGACCCCGCGCATCAGCAGGCGGTCGGCGCCAAGAAGGTTCCAGCGCAGCCCGCCAAAGCCGAGCATATGGGCCGGACCGCCGGCATATCCCTGGAAACCGAAGCCGATGCATAAATATACAAGCACCGCGACCGCGAAGACGCACATCGCGCTCAGCATGGAGTGGGCGGCGCTGCGCCCGCGGCCAAATCCGGTATTGACCAGCGCGAGTCCGGCAGCGGCCAGAGGCACCAGGAAAATACAGACCATGCAAATGGCGCTCGCCGTCTCGCTCAGTGCTGCCGGCTGGGTCTGCATCAGTGCTCCTCGTGCGGGGTGATATGGGAGCGGAAGGTGAGTCCGAGTCCGAGAATCTGAACCGCGATCCCGGCCAGCACGAACCCGCCGCGGGGCGCGTTCCCGGAGAGCAGCACGAATGCGCTCAGCACAATGGCAAATCCCGCAAACAGCAAGAGCAACCCGGCAAATTTCATGAAGCCATCCAATACGAAATGTCAGCTAACGAATCTCGGAAACGAGTTTCGGACAATGTAGTTCGAACAATGCAGCGCGCCCCGGCCTATGCCCTCGTGTGCTCAGGTGTGGCGCGCGACGTAGAGCAGCACTCCGAAAATCAGCACCGGAATCAGCGCCAGGGCCACGTACATGGCGACGCGGCGCGCCCACGGAGAGCGCCGCTTCTTCCAGTTGGTCATCTCGAGCCGGTCCTCGACACCCACCTGGTCGAGGTGTTCCAGATCGTGCGCGAAGTCGCGCGCGCTGCCGTAGCGGTTGACCGGATTGCGCTCCAGGGCGCGATACAAAACTTCCTGTATTTGCGGCGACAGCTCCGGGTTCAACTCGCGCGGCGGCACCGGATCGTTGAGCAGGCGGTCGTTCATGATGACGAATGCGTTGTCGCCGGTGAAGGGAACCTGGCCGGTCAGCATCTCATAGAGCATCACGCCGACGGCGTACACGTCGCTGCGCGCATCGCCGCGGCCGCCGCGCACCTGCTCCGGCGAGATGTAGTCCGGAGTCCCCATGGTATCGGTCAGCTTGGCGAAGGTGATGCGCCGCGAACCGATGTTGGCGGAGATGCCGAAATCGATAATCTTGATGTTGTCATTCTCGTCCACCATGATGTTTTCCGGCTTGAGGTCGCGATGGATCACGCCATGGCTGTGAATGTGGTCGAGCGCCTTGCAGATCAGCACCACGATTTTGATGGCGCGCTCGGGCGGCATCTTGCGGTTCTCGGCGATGATCTCGCGCAGCAGCCGCCCCGGAACCCATTCCATGACGATGTAGGGATCGTGCCGCGCGGTGTTGGCGATCACCTTCATTACGCCGGGGTGATCGAGCTTCTTGCCGATCTCTTCCTCGCGCTGGAAGCGCTCGAAGAAGATGGGGTCGCTCTCCATCTCCGGGTGCGGAATCTTGATGGCGACGGTCTGGCCGGTGCGGCGGTCCGTGGCCTCGTAGATGGAAGCCATGCCGCTGCGGGCCACCAGCCGTTCGATCTGGAAGTTATCGAGTTGTTCGCCCGCGTGGACAGAAATCATGGGTGTGAGACCGGCATCCGTATGAGAGTGGCGCTGCTGTTGTTCAATGCAACCGGTAAGGCCGTCCGCGATACATTCCCACGGCCTCGACTTCTTTGACTCGGATGAGCTGAACGCTCACATTATCTCCACCATCGCTCTGGTTGGCAATCTCGATCAGTTGCCGCGCGCGCTCCTCGAGGGTTGCCGCCGAAGTTGCAATGCGTCCGATCTTCTCGTCGGCCACCGCGCCGTGCAGACCATCGGAGCAGAGCAGCAACAGGTCGTTGGCCCGCAGCGTATGCTCGTTGATCTCCGAGGACACGAACATGTTGATGCCGAGCGAGCGGCTGAGAATGTTGCGCGTCGGCGCTCTCCGTGCCTCCTGCTCGCTGAATAGACCGAGGCGAACCTGCTCATTGACCATCGAGTGATCGCGGGTCAGCGGCTGCGGCCGTCCGTGCCGGATCAGGTAGCAGCGCGAGTCGCCCACATGGGCGACGGTCACGCGATCGTAGCGCAACGCGCAGGCCACCAGGGTGGTTGCAATGGCCCCGTGCGCTGCCTCGTACACCCGCGTATTGGCGGTTTGAACGGCGCGCGCCAGCATGGCGGAGGAGTTTTCTCCGGCACTCCCTTTGGCGCACTCGTCGAGCACGGTCTCGACAGCCAGGCGCGAAGCGACTTCGCCGCGATCCTGACCGCCGACGCCGTCGGCCAGGACGAATACCCATCCGCGGTTGCGGGTTTGTTCCGGATTGGAGGGTTGCGAGTGGCCAACGAAATCTTCGTTGTGTTCACGGACGGGGCCGCAATCGGTGACTTCAGCGAACTCGATGTCCAGCATGGCCGATCTTGATTCCTGTTTCCGGCACCGGAGCGGCTAACGCCGACGCGATCACGCGGCGAAGTCCAGACTCCGGCGAAGAATGCAGACGGGCGCGGTGCCCGTCTGCTCTTGAGGGTTCGAATTGCGCGACTGGCGTGAGCTAAACGCGGCTGCCTACCAGGGTGGACCTCCCCGTACTGCGGGACGAAGTGATGAAGTATATCCCGCCGTAAATCGCCCAGACCAGCGCGATGCCAAGCGCCAGGAGCGGCTCCGCCTTGGTGCCTATGCCGAGGAACGGACCCACCAGGTAAGTGGCCATGCAGGCCAGGTTGGCGATCAGTCCGAAGACCGGAATGAGGAAGTGGCGCAGGACATTGAACTTCGGATGTCCGTGGTAGGCGACCATGCAGATGATGCAGCTCAGCGCGTACAGCACGAAGGTGCCGAAGTTCGAAGCCAGCGTCACCGTCAGCAGGGAGTTCGGCAAGGCCGCCATCTTGTCGTGGGTGGTGTAGCCGAAGCTCGACCAGAAGCCGTGCGGCAGCGCCTGGATCACGGTATCGGCCGGGGCTCCGGCGTTGCCGAAGGGCATGATGACGGCTATGACGCCGACGACGGCCGAGATCGCGGCCAGCGTCCAGATGGCGCGGTGCGGCGTCAGGTTGTCGCCATGCAGGAAGCCGAAGTGCTCGGGAACCTCGCGATCCTTGCCCATCGCGTAGGTCACGCGAGCGCCGGTGTTCATGCAGGAAAGCGTGGTGCCGATCAGCGCCAGGAAAACCGTGAAGGCTTCCACCAGCATGAAGATGCGGCCGCGGCCCACTCCGAACAGCGCGTCGCCGACGATGATCATCATATCGCCGATCGGTGCGGCAGAGCCCGAGGCGCTCTGCATGGTGTAGCCGCTGTTGAGAAAGTAGTTGGCCGCGAAATACTCAAATAAGTAGCAGAACAGGCCCTGCACCAGCAGAGAGACGATCACCGCGATGGGCACGTCGCGCTTGGCATTCTTGGCTTCGCCGCCCATGGCGGTCACGGATTCGAATCCCACCAGGATCAGGATAGCGACGGTTGCCTGCAGGAACACCCAGCTGAATTTGTGCGGGCTGATGACCGAGCGGGCGTGCTCGTGGGTGAGGAAGTTGCCTTGCGCATCCGTCGTCGGGTAGGTGACGAGGAAGGGCACGGCTTTGCCTGCCGCATCCAGCTTGGGCTGCGGAACCTGGCTGGCGTCGCGCACAATGTTTTCGGTCTCGACGCCATTGGCCGTCGTTTTCGTTGTCGCAAATTCGTAGCTGTAGGAAGCGCCCGAGGTCGAGTCGAACTGGAAGCCCTGGCTGCCCGCGGGATGGTTGGCGCGATAGCCGAGAGCCAGCACGGCGAAGACGATGAGCGCCGAGATCTGGATGACGTTGATGCCGATGTTGACCGCCGTGGAGCCGGTTACGCCGCGATGCGCGATGTAGGCGATGGCGAAGGAGAACACCACGGCGACAATCGCCATGAACGCCGGTCCGGGATTGGAGGCGCTCATGAAGTTCGGCCACAAGGTGCCCACCAGGTATCCGCAGAGGATGCCCATAACGCCCACCATCACGCCGGGGTAAATCCAGTAATAAAGATGCGAGCCCCAGCCGACGATGAACTTCGACAGGCGGGCAAAGCGCCAGACTTTATCGTGATTCAGAAAGGACTGCTCGGCGAAGTAGTACGAACTGCCCGTGCCGGGATAAAGCTTCGCCATCTCCGCGTAACAGACGGCGGTTGCAAGACACAGCAGCAGGGCAAGCACGATGCCCGCCCACATGGCTGGACCGGTCGCGCCGGTGGTCGCCTGGATGTAGAACGTGAGCCATAGAAATGCGCCGGGAGCGATGAGCGCCATGGCATTCATCGTCAGCCCGGTCAGGCCCAGAGTTTTCTGCATTTCAACGGTTCCTGAAGCTTTTACGTCGGCCATGCGAATCTCCTCGTCGTACGTCTGCTGGGGGTTGGCATCTGCGGTTATGCGTCGGCCTCGGTTCGGACCGGCGCACAACCTTCAGAGGTATCGGGGGGCGGCCCACAGCGCGCCGCCCGTGCAGGCTTACTTGGCGGCGTCGGGTTCCAGAACCCAGACCAGTCCGGCGTCCACCGTCGTCTGTCCCTTCACGAGTGACGGACCTCCGCGCTGGAAGTAGTATGCGTTCGAGCCGTCGTGCCGGACCTCAAGACGCGAAAGCAGATGCCCGGCGATTCTGCGCTCCACGGTTCCCGTGAACTCATTCAAATGCTGCGGCGTTATGGTCAGCACCGGCGAAGGCCCGGAGGACATTGCCCGGGTTGCGAAGCCGTCGTGATCGTTGAGATATTCATAGCGCCCGGCAACCGTCACCTTGGGAGTCACGGCGTACTTCACATATGCGGCAATGCCCGCATAGTCGGCGGTCTTCTGGGTTACGGTCCACTGGTCCACGCGGCCATAGTCCACGTTGCCCATCAGCGAGAGCTTCGGAGTCGGGTTGTAGGTGACCACGGTATCGGTCAGCTGGGTCCAGTCGCTGTTGTCCATGTTCTGCTCGGGACCGGCGAAGTAGTTCTCGGTGAAGGACAGTTTCTTGGTGGGGTTCCAACCGATGCTGACGCCGCCGGTCTTGCCGGTGTTGTTGTCGATCAGGCTGTTCCAGCCATTCACCGCCAGGCCGGTCACCGACCACTTCTCGTTGAATGTGTACTTGGCGCGCACGCCGAGGTGGTAGTAGGGAATCGCATCGTAGAACAACAGGCTGCGCGAGTAGTTCCAGTTCTGGTTGGTCTCGATCACCTCGGCGCCCGCGGGAGTGACAAACTTGCCGGCATCGATCTGCAGGCCCTTGCCCACCGGAGCGAGCCACGAGAGATAGCCTTCCTTCAGATACTGCGCCACGGCGATGCCGCCGGGATCGCTGCCGTTGACCGCATTGATGGCCTGGCCAAAGCCCAGCGCCACGCGGAAGCCGAGAGGCGATGTCTTATCCGGAACCTTGTCCAACTGCATTTCGAGCAGGTTCAGGGAGAACTGACTGTTGGTCTGTTGAAAGGGCTCCGTAACCGTGCCGTTCGCAGGATGGTTGGCGTTGTAGCCGTAATACACGTCGACCAATCCGCTCAGGGTAACCCCGCCAAGTACGCCGGTGATTCCCGCCAGCGGATCCGGCGCCGGTGCTGCCGCGGGAGTGGCCGCTGCCGCCGGAGCCGCGACTGCGACTGCGACCGGCGCTGCGGGCCGGGCCTTGAGTGCGTCCAGTTCCACGCGCATTGCCTCGAGCTGCCTCTCGAGGTCGGCAATTTTCTTGTCCGTATCCGCGCTTGAGGTTTGAGCTGCCAGTCCAACAGGCAAGGTGCCAGCCAGGAATACAAGTCCCAGCGCCATTCTAAAGAGGCGATTCATGCGCATTCTGAGGTTCTCCCTTTTGTAGTCAGTTCGGCTCAGCAAGATTCCCGAGTGCATATAAATTTCTAGTGAATAGTGATGGCCGAGATTAGCTGTAGTTCTCCCGCGTGGCCAATTCGTTTTATTTATCGGAGCGATAACGAAACGCGGTTTGAGGCATGGCAGGGGGCGGCCATAATATGCACAGCGATGTATGGTTATTCATCGCCGCTCACAGTAGGCGCGTTTTCACTGAAAATTAAAGTACTTACGATATGAGGCGGAGTTCACGCAGTGCCCGTCCGGCGGCAGAGGCGCCCCTGCAAGGGCCGGCAAGCGAAGAAAGCGTTATGGGAGCGATAGAAATATTTTGTGGGCGGCGGCTGTTTTCACAGGCTTTTGGGAGCCTGATTTTCGGTCGCGGCGTATCCGGCCGCCGTTGGACTGCCCGATCTCGAAGGGTCAGCGATGGAATTGTTCTGTGAATAAAAAGAGGGAGCGCGACCGTTTGCCGAAAGAAATGTTGCCCGGAGAAATTCCTTCCGGGCTGGCTGCGGTGGTGCGCCTGGCAGGGTTCGAACCTGCAACCGCGAGTTCCGAAGACTCGTGCTCTATCCAGTTGAGCTACAGGCGCGCACTTCAATTCTAGCCCGGCGGAATCCTGTACGAACAGGAATTTGCCGGTGGCATGGCAGGCGCAGCGCGACCTGCCTGCCGGTTCATTACATGGTGATCAGCTCGGCAACCTGGTTGCTCACCACCGCTCCGGGATTTCCCGTGACCAGTTTCTCCGCCGCCTCACGGCCGATGATTCTGGCCGCCGCGTCGCGCGCTGCCGAAAGGCGCGGATTGCGGCTGCGCACGCCGTGGGCGTCGCTGGCGATGAAGTGCACCATGCCTGCCCGCAGCATTTCTTCGCACATCTGTTGCGAGGTTTTCCCCCAATAGCCGGTGACCGAGTTGGCGGTGATCTGCATCAGGCAACCTGCATCGTACAGCTCATGCAGCAACTTCGGATTCTTCAGGATGACCGGATTGCGCTCCGGATGGGTGAGGATCGTCACCAGTCCCGAGCTCTGCAGATGGAAGAGCGTCTTGGCAATGTTGAAGACGCTGTACTCGGACAGCTCGACCAGCAGGTAGCGCGTGTCCCCGATCGCATAGCGGTCCGGGTGCTTCATCGCGTCCGCAATGTTTTCGTAAGAGAGGTGGAAGTCGCATCCCAGCGAGAAGCTCATACTGGGAACCCGCGACCGCAGTTCTTCGATCAGCGCAAGATGCGCAGCGCGGTCATAACGGTACTCGTTGTTGGAATGCGGAGTTGCGACCATGTGCGTCACGCCATCCGCTTCTGCCAGGCGGCACATCTCAAGTGTGACCTCCCATGACTTGGAGCCGTCATCGACTCCCGGCAGAAGATGGCAATGAATATCGATCATTTCTTAGCCTCGTTGAATGATGTCTCATGCGCTACGAACTGGGCCGTCTCCGCGTTGGCGCGGAACTCGGCGTAGGCGATTCGGATTCCTTCTTCCAGGGAAGTCCTGGGCCGCCAGCCGTAGTGGAACAAGCGTGAACTGTCCATCAGCTTGCGCGGCGTGCCGTCCGGCTTGCTGGAGTCAAAGACAATCTCGCCTTTGAACTCGAGCACCGCGCAGACCTTGGCTGCCAGCTCGCCAATTGTAAGGTCGCTGCCGCTGCCCACGTTCACCAGCGGAGCCACTTCGGGATTGCCGGTCAAGCCGCGAAAATCCTCGGCCGGCAGGTTCATCAGGAAGACGCAGGCGTCGGCCATATCGTCGCTGAAAAGAAATTCGCGCATCGGCTTGCCGCTGCCCCAGACCGCCGCCTGGGGCGCGCCCTGCTGCCTGGCTTCGTGCACTTTGCGAATCAGCGCGGGCAATACGTGCGAGTTGGCCAGATCGTAGTTGTCTCCCAGCCCGTACAGATTGGTCGGCATCGCGGCCAGGTACTCGGTACCGTACTGCCGGTTGAAGGCCCAGCACATCTCGATGCCTGCAATCTTGGCCACGGCGTACGACCGGTTGGTAAACTCCAGCGGGCCGGCCAGCAGTTGCTCCTCGACTATGGGCTGCGGCGCCAGCTTCGGATAGATGCAACTGGACCCGAGAAACAGCAACCGCTGGACCCCGGCGCGATGGGCGCTTTCGATCACGTTGCTCTGGATACGCAGATTGCGGGAGATAAACTCGGCAGGGAAGTCGCGGTTGGCGAGAATGCCGCCGACCTTGGCCGCGGCCAGAAAGACGAACTCCGGACGCTCGTCCTCGAACAGCCGCTGCACCGCCTTCTGGTCCTCGAGATCGGTCTCCTGATGGGTGCGCAGCACGAGGTTTTCGTAGCCCAGGGCGCGGAGCTTGCGCACCAGGGCCGATCCGGCCAGGCCGCGATGCCCGGCTACGAAGATCTTCGCGTCTTTCTGGATGAAGTCAGTCATGGCAGTTTCGTGTGTTCATTCCTAATACGTCTGGTTCCGCGCGCCCAGGTTCCTTTTGGCGCGCGCCTCGTTCCTGCCCGCATTCAGTCCCAATCGTCCATCTCCACCGGAGCGCAAGTCATCCACGAAGGCACTCATCAATGATCGGCGTTTCCGGCGCCGCTCTTTAGCTTTCTATGGTGGAGAATCGGGCGCTGGAATCAACTCGGGCCCGGATGTGCGCGGCTCCCAAAGTGTCTCGGTGAGCCTGCTCTTGCTTCCTGCTGGCATAGGAAAATCATATCAGCTTCTCCGCCGGGACGAAACACGTTAGGCCCATGTTTTCCTTTCATTTGGACCTGTTCTGCCGTGCGCTCCCACTATGGGTATGAGGCGCCAAACGCTGCTTTCAGGCTGCTCATCCGTGCATGAGCAACTGTGACCAGATTTCCGCGCTCCGACGGCGGATACTTCAGTCCGGGTAATAAAGTTTCCCCACCGCAAGTTCACGGTTCGCGCGCACGCAAGGCGTAAGGAGTTATCGATGGATATCAATTGGACTGACCCCAAAATGATCGCACTCGTTGTCGGAGTGCTTCTGGTGATCGCCCTTGGCGTTGCGCTGTACATGCGAAAACGCAGCCACACCACGGCCCAGCTAAAAAACCGTTTCGGTTCGGAATACGATCGAGCGGTTCTCCAGCACGGCTCGGAACGCAAGGCCGAAGCCAAACTCGCCGATCGTGAAACCCGCGTCGAAAAGCTGAAGATTCGCGATCTCGACGTGGCCGAGCGTACCCGCTTCCTGGCCCAGTGGCAGGCGGCGCAAACCCGCTTTGTCGACTATCCCAAGGGCGCCGTGACCGAAGCCGATGAACTGGTTTCCTCGCTGATGCAGACCCGCGGTTATCCGGTTGCCGATTTCGATCAGCGCGCTGCCGATATCTCCGTCGATCATCCTCGCGTGGTGGAAAACTACCGCTCGGCGCACGCCATTGCATTGCGGCTTCGCCTCGGCGAGGTCAGCACGGAAGACCTGCGGACTGCCATGATCCATTATCGTTCGCTGTTTGACGAACTGGTGCAGGTACAACCGACCACCGGTATCAAAGTAGCCTAGCGCGGGTTGCCTGGGGAGCGGTGCCGTTTCGGGGAAACCACACCGCTGCGTCCCACGCGCATGCTCTCCGCACTTCGATCTTTGTGCCTCTCGAATCAGCGCGCGTGAAGTCTTCGCACCTGCCGGCTCCCACGGGGCCGGCAAGTGCCACGACCGTGACGCTCACCAGGCTGTTGCTGCGCCAAGCTCCGGCCCGGATGCATAATACGAACCATGCACATTGCCGGATCCTGGATTCTGCTGATCTTCCTTGGCGTCTTCATTGCGCTGGCTCTTCTGGCGCTCCACCTGACCAGGCTCGGACTGCTGATCCATCAGCAAATTCCCGACCGGCCCAACCGGCGGCTGTTTCTCGCGTCGGTCAGTTTCTTTGTCACCTTCCTGGCGGTGCGCCTGCTGGTCGCCTCCATTACGCATCACATCGGTCCCTTCGGCTATGTTGAAATGGGCGGCCACCATATTCACCACCTGGTGTGGGGAATCTTTCTCCTGCTCATCGTGGGCTATGTGGATCTGACTGAGGTGGGCGATGGCGCTGGCGTGCTGCCGATCCTGCTTAGCCGTTTACTGGCGCTCGGCTACGGCATGGGCGCTGCGCTGACGCTCGATGAATTTGCGCTCTGGCTGAACCTGGACGCCGCTGCCTACTGGTCAAAGCAAGGCCGCGAGAGCATTGATGCCGTCGTGCTGTTCGGAGCGCTGCTGGCCATCGGAACCTGGGGCGCTCCTCTGTTCCGCCGTCTGGCCCAGCCCCGCGCCAAAGCAAGCGTGTGAACCGGCAATCGCGGCTGCGCGCATCGCACGCCTGCGATCTTCTGATTTCCTTGGGGGACGGCAAACCCGCCGTTCAGGCTTTCAGACGGCTCGCGCCTGCCGCGCCCGACAGGTCGCTCGCTATCTCGCTCGACGGGTCAAAAGGCTGGGTTTCGATGGCGCTCTCGCGCAGGAGCTGCGCGACGCATAGTTGACTGGGCTTGGGCAGGGCCTGGTACACCTGGCGCAGTTCCCGGAGAAGTTTTCGCGCGGCCTGTATGTCGCCGTTCATCGTTCGTTCCCGCCTCTTCTGAGTCCGCCGGCAGCGGCGGCCCCGTCTGACAATTCCGTTCGATCCTGAGCCCGTCGCCGATTGCCTAGGTGCGCACCGGGTATTGCCCGGATTGCAACGGCGCGGGGCTGCGGCTCTTCGCCGCCCTGGTGGCCGGCAGGTTCAAGGGATGAGTGTGCCATTCGATGGGCACCGATGACTGGTCAAAACAGGACACGGTTTTCGCAGCGGCCCGCGAGCGCTCCCAATCCTATAGGAATCCCACGGATTCCGCGGGGTTTGACTGCAACATTATTGCAATATTGAAGATGGCGAATCGGCTGCCCCCTCGGGTTTTGTGCCAAATCGGGTTATACTTATACTGTGCCCAAGTATTCCATAGTCGTCCCGTTTCACAACGAGCAGGAAAGTGTCACCGAGCTCTACGACCGCCTGAAGGTGGTCATGGAGCAGGTGGGCGAGAGCTTTGAGCTGGTCTTTATCGACGACGGCTCGCGCGACGCTACCTTCACTCTGCTCAGCCAGATTGCAGCCGTCGATAGCCGCGTCGTAGTCGTCAAGCTGCGCCGCAACTTCGGACAGACCTCGGCGCTGGCCGCCGGTTTCGATCACGCCCAGGGTGATTACATCATCGCCATGGATGGCGATCTGCAGCACGATCCGGCGGAGATTCCAAAGTTTGTCGCCAAGCTCAACGAAGGCTACGACATCGTCAGCGGCTGGCGTGAGAAGCGCGTGGACAACCTCTGGCTGCGCCGCATTCCCTCGCGCTGCGCCAACTGGGCCATGTCCAAGCTGAGTGGCGTTCCTCTGCATGATTTCGGCACCACGTACAAGGCCTATACCCGCGAACTGATCGAGGACATCCCGCTCTACGGCGAGGGCCTGCACCGCTTTATCCCGGCGCTGGCTTCCTGGTATGGCGCCAAGATCTGCGAGGTGCCCATCGTCAATATCGAGCGCGAGGGCGGCACCTCCCACTACGGAATCTCGCGTACCATTCGCGTCTTTTTCGATCTCATCACCATCCGTTTCCTGCTCCGCTACATGATGCGCCCGCTGCATTTCTTCGGCGGCATCGGCATGTGCGGCATCGGCATGGGTTCTCTGGTCGCCCTCTGGATGGTTCTGGAGAAAGTCATCCGACACGTCAATGTGATGGACGCGCACGGCCCCTTGCTGGTCTTTGGCGCCGTTCTGATCGTCTCGGGAGTGCAGATGCTGGCGCTGGGCCTGCTGGGCGAGTTGCAGGTGCGCCACTTCTTCGAGCCCCACTCCGGCCAGGCCTACCGCGTCGCCAAGGTCATCCGCAGTGAGACCGGCGAGGAGAGCGAAATCCACGGTTAGCCCGGATTCCCGGTTTTGCGTACCCCGTTCGGGGTTACTTGTTCGGTCCCACAGCCTGCCCTCGCGGCAGGCTTTTTCTATTTGCGGGGTGGTGCGTTGCCCCGGCGCGGGATAGAATAGCCCGTTTGGCCGGAGGGGCGCAGGCCCTGTGGGCCAAAATGCTCGCGCGGCAAACCTGCCGCATTGGAGTTTCCTATGAGCAAAGCAATCCATACCGAATTGCATCTGGCCCAGCGCATGTCGCGCCTGGGCACCGAGACCGCCTTTGAAGTGCTGGCCAAGGCGCGCGCCCTGGAAGCCAAGGGCCGCAGCATCGTGCACCTTGAGATCGGCGAGCCTGATTTCGACACCCCGCCCAACATCGTCGAGGCCGCTGTCGATGCGCTGCACCATGGATTCACCCACTACGGGCCCAGCGCCGGCCTGCCCGACCTGCGCCAGGTGATTGCCGACGAGGTCGGCGCCACCCGCCATACCACGGTGTCTCCCGATGAAGTCGTCGTCGTGCCCGGCGGCAAGCCCATCATCTTCTTCACCATGCTGGCGCTGGTCGAGGAGGGCGATGAGGTCATCTACCCCAATCCAGGCTTCCCCATCTACGAGTCGATGATTCAGTTTCTCGGCGGCAAGGCGGTTCCCATCCAGCTCCGCGAGGAGATGGACTTCCGCCTCGATACCGGGGAGTTGAAGAGCCTGAT
>Ga0302320_10008897_pt1 | contig 21713 bp, 15 predicted proteins | sample Bog_T0_3_FD_202130 | JGI IMG/M metagenome (GOLD analysis project Ga0302320, IMG submission 202130) | Peat permafrost microbial communities from Stordalen Mire near Abisko, Sweden - Bog_T0_3 | ecosystem: Environmental > Terrestrial > Soil > Wetlands > Peat | place: Sweden: Abisko, Stordalen Mire...
TGGGCAAAGCGAACTGCGCAAGGTAAATGCCCGCGACATAGACCGCGTTGTCGAAAAACTCCAAGATCCAAGCTTAAGACCCGCCGTCGCCGGCGTCCTCGGGGGCCAACTCAAACACGCTGCCAACTACATCGAACGCGTTCTAAATGACCACACCCGCCTGGAAATATCAGCATACTTTGTCGCTGAGTACGCTCGATTGCGCGAACTTGGACTCGCTTACGTCGAGACAGCGCGAGGAGCTGCAATCGGCCCTCGAAGCCTTGAAGCGGCACAACGACAAGATCGAGCCGGCGCCGCAATTTCCTCCGGACTTCCGGGCGAAAGTAGCGGCTTACGCGGAAGCGATGATCGCTCAGAAGGTCGCACCGCTCAGTGTTCCGCGATCGTTGCAGAGTTGACCAAGCTCCGTGAACGGTGGTCCGCGGCCGGGTACATCGAACGCCCCGGCATCGTTCGTAAGGGCCTCGACATTGTGGACGAGTTCGGCGGGCCTGGAAGGACAGGGATCCCCCTACGCAGCGCAGCCCGAGATTTCCTGGAAGGGCAGGGGAGCGTCGATCTTCTGACACGCCGAGCGGCCGAGCACATTGCCGCGCGGGCACCAAGTCAGATTCTTGGAAAGGGTCGGGGAGCCGGGATTGACCGTTAACCTCAATTCTAGGGGCATTTCTGAAGGTGTCGCTTTTCAAGAATCGCTAAGTCCGACAGACTCCTAGGGCGGCGGCTTCAGCACCAAAGCTTCTTTGATTCTCGCAATGTGTGCGCTCAGCCCCTTGCTGACGCCGCTCAGCGCGACCATTGCAAAATGAATATCAATGGGCGTTACGCTTCGTGCGCTGTTCGGTTTTAGCAGATCTCCAAGTCGGATCGGAACCTCGACCAATTTGCTCTTTTGGGCGTCAATGTCGGTGCCAGGCATATCAAACCAAGGGCCGTGAAGCAGACCATTTCTGGTTGTGGCCATCTTCTTGATTTGCCTAATTAACGCTGTATGAGCCTCAACGATGGGAGGGTCTGAAATCCTTTCCTTAACCAGCTTGTCGAACAGATCGACTCGTTGACCAAAGGCCGTCGGAAGTTTTTGGTTTTCGTGCCGCGCGGGGTCGAGAGACACCAGCATTGCGATGCCGTTGATCAGGGTCCACTCGAACGCGCCGAAATTCATTGCATATCGGCCGAGGGGGATTTCGAAGGGGTATTTCGGAGAGTCAATCATCGGGAAGCGCCTCTACTTATGGCTTCTACATGCCAACTCATCTCCCGTAGCAACAGGTTTCCAAGCTTCAGTTCTTGAGGTGCGCGCCTAGGTTTCTTGATCCCGCGCATTTTCCGGGAAGGACCATTTAGGAATCTGAAACGGCGGTGTACAAGAATGCCCCGGCACTCATTCATTTGGGGTGATTGTTCATTTAGGCCTGCCTAAGAGAGTTGCGCAAAAACGCTCTGACTCGCAGAATGCGTGTAGCTACCAAAGCGCCGCAAGGTATTCGCTCGATCAAGGCAGAGGGATGGATACATGAAGCTGCTTACTGAGAGCAGTGGGATCCTGGGAATAAATCGGCCGGACTTTGTACACCTAAACGCGTCAGTAAAGACTTACGCTTCGTCGGTTGTTTGGATTCACCAACCGGGTGGCACCGGGAGCGGTTTTGCCATAGGCAACAACGCTGTGGCCACCAACCGTCATGTGGTCACTAGTGAGCCCGGAGGTAAGGTTATTGCACCGCGGGACCTTAGGATCGTTTCAAAAAACGGAGTTCATACAGCACAGTCGATTCATCTACCCGATTGGGGGCCCGATGACATCGCGATAATTATCTTGGCGGAAGATGCCAAACTTGTGCCGTTCAACATTGGATTCTCCGAGCTAGTGGAAGTTGGGGAACGCATATTGACGTTGGGATTTCCGGCGGCCCATGCGGGAGCATTCGAAGAGAATCTCTACTGCAACGTTGGATTGGTTAACCGAATACGCCCGAGTGAATTTTGCTCCGAGCGTGTTTTGGAAGTGAGCATCGAGCTACAAGGGGGCATCAGTGGTGCTCCGGTGCTGAACGAAATGGGAGAAGTGGTGGGTTTGGTGACATTTACGCTCACAAAGACGCAGCGGAACCAGGAGGGTCAGATGCACTTTGAGCGCTCGTTTCATGCGATCCCTGTAGAGTTGCTGCGTCGGTTGAAGGCAAAAATCGGTACGTTCGATGAGTAGCGAGCAGCTGCGGCTCAATCTTCCGGAAATTGGAAGGGAAAATATGCCGCCAGAGGTGCTTGCAGCGGCCTATTGGAGCACGTTGATGCGCTTTAGAGAGGAGCGGTATTTAATACCCGTCGAACCATACGAGCGATACAAGAAGTACCACGAGGACTATAAACTGAGAATCTCTAGCATCGTAGACCGCCTGCTCAACATTCCTGGCGAGCCGAATTCTGAGATCTGCTTTTGCCTCGGTGATGCCTATCAGGCGGGGAATGGAATCAAGAAGAGTCGGGAAACCGCGCAAAGATGGTTCACACGCGCAGCCAAAGCCGGGCACATTAAAGCAATGGTGCGCTGTGGTTCCATGGCACTACATCCGGATTATCCAGAGGAACACAAGGCGGCGATCAAGTGGTACAGGAAAGCCGCGAAGCTGGGAAGCAGCAGCGCAATGGTTTTCCTCGGTTTTGCTTACCGCGAGGGGAACGGAGTGACGCACGATGCGAGAAAATCCGTCCGGTGGTTTCTCAAGGCTGTTGAGGCCGGCGATACCCACTCGATGGTCCACGTTGGTCGGATATACGCCGGGTATTTGGATTCACACACAGAGGCTCTGAGGTGGTTTCACCACGCGGCGGATGCCGGCCATAAGGACAGCTTCGTAGAATTGGCGATTCTCTATGATCAGCGCGGAACGCCTGTGTATAATCCGAAGGAAGCCGTTAGGTGGTACAAGATCGTATTGGAGCGTTACACGGGAAATCGTACCCGGGCCCTGCTCGCCCTGTCGCAGCATTGTCGCACGGGATCCGGCACTGAGAAGGACCTAAAAATGGCTCACGACTGGCTGCGCAAACTCTTCTTTGAGCCTCATTGTCCTTCGGAATGACCGGGGCAGTTACTAGAGAACATCTGGGCTTCCTAGTGGCCGGCGTGAGCCCGGCGCGTTTCCCTCGGATGGCAAGAAACGCACCAAATTGCCCGTCTTGGTGCGTTTCTCACTGAGGACTAAGGAGAGGAGGCCATCCGCGCTGCGGCACGATCGTCTTCAGTGGCAACCGGAAGTTGGCCGGGACGCCTCCCATTATGAAGTAATTTGACGCCAGACAGATCAATTGTGCCTAATCATAGGAGATGACGCCAAGCCCTATTCTTCATCGAATCCTTGGTATCGGCAACCCGCTTGGTATCGGAGTTACGGGTGTGCGCCAAGGATCCGTCTCGGCGTATGCCAAACCGGCAAGCGGTTACATCGCGGCCAATGAAATGGTGTGCGGCGAAATTGCGCGTTTTCTTGGATTGCGGGTCCCTTCTTTTGGCTTGGCTCATCCGGGAGTTACTGGTCAGCCAATTTTCTTTTGTTCCCTTGATTTCAATTTCTCCGGGCAACAACTTCCGCCGGCCAATGCAGCTGCCTTAGCAGCGGCGTTGCCAGCATACTCAGCTGGAGTCATAGCGTTCGACTGTTTGGTAGCTAATACCGATAGACACCCCGGTAATATCGCGTTCGATGCGCGACCAGGTCAGGAACCCACACTCGTGATTTACGATCACAGCCATGCTCTGCTTGGCTCGGCTCCCGGAGGAGGCAGCCAGCGACTCCGTACGTTACGAGATCGCCTGGCCCTGAACCTGGACGGTCAGACCGGAGGTAACCGACATTGCCTAGCCGATCATCTGCATGATGCAGCATTACTTGGCGATTGGTGCGAGCGCGCTGCAACCATACCTCCATGGTGGCTGTCAAATCTGGTAAAGTCGGTGCCAGGCTTGACTGCGATCGAGACCAACGAGACCATCGAATTTCTCTCCCATCGCTCACGGAATCTTCGAGTGATCCTTCGCACAAACCTGCATCAATTTAAGTCTATTCAACAGACAACCCTGCTGTGAGCACTACCGCTCAAGAAGTTAAGGAGCTTCCAGTGGCATCGCGCTATTTTATCGCGAAGCATATCCCTGATTTGATGCGTTACGAGCCGCGAAATGTCGGGGTCATACTTTGGACTCCGAACGGGGCGTGTTCGCAATTCATTGGTGAACGAGAAGGTCAGGCTCTCGACCTTCGGTGCTGCCCTCCGTTCATCGAGGACGCGCACGTCTACAAACAGTGGGTTGAGTACTGGCGTACTCTATTGAAACCAGATATCGGCTTACAGGAGTTGGTTGGCCCTCTCGAAACTCTCGACGAGGCACGTTTGCCGCAGCTACTTAATCGTGCCTCAAAGGAGCACTGGTTGCTTACTCCAGGCGGAGTTTTGCTCGACCCCGTTTCCAACAATGAGATGTCGGGTACCTTACAGCGCCTTTTTCACGAAATCATTTCTCAGGACACAACATCGGTCCCACTTGAAACGGTGGAAATAATTGTGCGCGCAGTCATAAAGGCACTTTCTTTAAATCGAAATCCGAATTTCCACAAAGACTACCGACTCAAGCTGAAAACCGGAGATGTGTTTCATTTCGACTACGCATACGCTGGCAAAAGGGTTGAGCGCTTGTGGCAGCAACTGCCAACGATGCCACGCCCTACCCAGCTTGAGCCGTACGCAGAAGCTACGGCGTTCAAATTTGATCAGGTCCACAGCAACTTGGGCTTAGCGCCGGAGCAACTGTGCGCCATAGTCAGCATGACGGCTGCTCAGGAAAAGGCCAATCGCTACTTGCTGCGTTTAGTCGGGAGATACGCCCAGGTTTTCAACCTCCACGATTCGAATGATCGACTTCAAGCGTTTAGCCAACTTCCACACCTGGATCATCTGGAGGGCACAGATCTGTCTCCAGGGCCTCATCCGATGCGACCGCCTTCCCATAGGAAGATGAAGAATCGATGAGTTAGGGCTGGTCTGACTGCTCCTTCAGTCCGACAGGTGGGAGCAATGGCCTCACTGGAATGACGCATCTTGTCGCCGAATCTGTCGGCCTCCGATGGAGAAGAATGATCGTATCGAAGCTCCTGCAATCGCCGCTAGTCGTCCACGGCTGGCGTCCGAATGCATCCTTCCTTTGGAGCAAGAGCTCGCGCGAGCCACGTGTGGTGCCGTTCGCCCGCTAATGAACGCGCAATGCGGTTTACACAACAAGCGCTTTGCCTTTTGATCAACCGATGCAACGGCAGCCCTTGGATCCAACCACCTTAGCGCAGCAAATGATCGCGCCTGCGACGCCTCGGACTTAATCCATGTCCACCAAGTTTTTTACCAACGAGGAAGGCCGCACCCTAGTCGAAAAGATCGAGGGAATCTTTCAGTACAAGAATATCCACTTTCTCGATGTGCTCGTGGGCTATTTTCGGGCTTCCGGGTATTTCCGTATTAGGCCGTTCGTTCAGCGCTCAGGCAAGATCCGCATTCTCGTCGGCATCAACATCGACCGACTCGTTCAAGAAGCATGGGATAAGGGGCTTCAATTTGGAGCTAACCTGACCATTGCTCGAGCCGAGTTTCTAGACGAATTGAGACAGAGCATTCAGAAGTCGGCTTACGACCAGGTCGTCGAAGAAGGGATGATCGGTCTCGTTGACGACATTGTGTCGGGTAAAGTCGAGATTCGCATCCATCCGTCTCAGACTATTCATGCAAAGGTTTATATTTTCCGCGAGGAAACGAAGCACGCTCATGGCTACGGCGCTGTCATCACGGGCTCAAGCAACCTCACTGATGCGGGCTTAGAGCGCAATTTTGAATTCAATGTCGAGTTGCGTGACGACTACGACATCGATTTCGCCACAGAAACCTTTAATCGACTGTGGGGCGAGGGTATTCCGGTGGGGTCTGAACATGTTCAGGAGGTCAAGCGGCAGACGTTTCTCAACGACTCGTTCACGCCGCATGAACTCTTCATTAAATTCCTTGCCGAATATTTCGGCGCCGCCATCCAATACGACCCCAGTGTTCTTGAAGATCTGCCTTCGGGTTTCAAGAAACTCGCTTATCAGGGTGATGCCGTCAGCGACGGCTTCGCAAAGCTGCAGCGTCACGGTGGCTTCTTCCTCTCTGATGTCGTTGGCCTCGGCAAGACCCTCGTCGCTACTCTCATCGCCAAGAGATTCTATTACACCAATGGCTACATCACTGGCCATCACTCTTCGACACTCTTTGTCGTGCCACCTGCGCTCGTGGAGACTTGGGACGACACCATTCGCCAGATCGACCTCAAAAACACGCGTATTATTACAACCGGTAGTCTCCACAAGATTCGCCACCCTGAGGATTACGACCTTGTTATCATCGATGAGGCCCACAAGTTCCGCACCGACACAGCGGAAATGTATCAGGAACTTCAGCGCATCTGCAAATCTCCGACTCGCCGCCGTGATGAGCTGGGCCGCGCCTGTCCAAAGAAAGTCATTCTCGTTTCAGCTACACCACTCAACAACCGGCCCAGTGACATCGCCAATTTGGTCTACCTATTTCAGGATAGCAAAGACTCCACTCTGGAGACCGCCAATCTTCAGCGATTCTTTGCTCCGTTAATCAAGGAATACGACCGCCTAAAGCGTGACCCTGATCCTGTCTCCGTCCGCAACGGCGTTCGTGCGATCTACGACCTCATTCGCGTTCACATCATTCAACCGCTCACGGTCCGCCGAACCCGCCAAGACTTGCAGGCCCATCCCGCCTATCGCGACGACCTCGCAGCTCAGGGCATTGTCTTTCCGGAAGTCCAGACTCCGGAGAAGATTCTCTATAAACTCCCGACGGCCCTCGACGAGCTGTATGACCGCACCATCCAGCTGCTCACCGACTCAGCAAAGGGCCTTACCTACAATCGCTACCGGGCAATCGCATTTCTTAAGCCGGACAAAAAGGCCCGCTACCAACAGGCAGACCGAATTTCAACGCAGCTAGCGTTCATCATGAAGACGATGCTCGTCAAGCGTCTCGACAGCAGTTTTTACGCGTTCCGAAAATCCCTTGAACGATTTGCCACTGCGACGCGACAAATGGTCGGGATGTTCGACCGGGAAAAAATCTATATCGCGCCAAACCTGCCCGTTACCGAATACTTGGCCGACGGCAAGGAGGAGGCTCTTATCAACCTGATAGCGGCAATCTCTGAGACCGATCCCACCATCCAGATTTGCAAACCCGACGACTTCGAGGCCGCATTTGTAGAAGGACTGCGCCACGACGCCGACATTCTCGACAAACTCGTGTCGGCGTGGAATGAAGTCACTGACGACCCAAAGCTTGATGAACTTTTCTCGCGCCTGAAACGGCAACTCTTCGACAAGAAACTCAACCCCGCACATAAGCTTATCGTTTTTTCGGAATCTGCAGAGACCACCGATTATCTTATTCGCGCCCTAGCGAACGCGGGCTTTGATCGTGCACTCGCTGTCTCTAGCGCGAACCGCGCCGAAGCTCTGCCGGTAGTTAAAGCCAATTTCGACGCCAGTTTGCCAACGAAGGACCAAGAAAACCGCTACGATATCGTTGTATCCACAGAAGTCCTCGCAGAGGGCATAAACCTTCATCGCGCGAACATCGTCGTGAACTACGATACCCCATGGAATTCGACGCGCCTCATGCAGCGGATAGGTCGCGTCAACCGCATAGGTTCGCCACACCCCCAGATCCACATCTTCAATTTTTTCCCGACTTCACAAGTCGAAGACGACATCGAACTCGAGAAGAAGGCCAAAATGAAGCTTCACGCTTTCCATGTGGCGATGGGCGAGGACAGCCAAATCTACTCTGACGAGGAAGACCCCGAGTCGTTTGGTCTTTTCGAGCGAACGGTGAAAGAGGAGGTAGATGAGCGTCTCGCACTGCTCATGGAATTGCGCACGTTCAAGACAAGCCATCCAGACCGCTTTAAGCAGATCAAGAATCTTCCGCAACGTGCCCGCACTGGTCGGGATAATCCTGCTATCACACGCTCCACGCTTGCGTTCATTCGGAGCCACCGGCGCGATGCGTTTATTCACGTCCACCCAGACGACAACAATGAGGAGCTTACTTTTGTCGAAGCCGCGCGACGTTTCCGTGCGGAACCGTCGGAGAAATCCGTTCCGCTCCAGGACAAGCATCACGACCAAATGCAGACGGCGGTCCGCTTGTTCAACGAGATGTTGCAGGACGACCTCGCCCGCGATCAAAAGGTCGACCTCAAGATCGGGCCCAACGAAAATAAGGCACTGAGGCTGCTCTCTGCGCTCCGCGACATGCCGATTTCGTCTGAAAAGGAACGCGCTCTTCTTGAGTCGGCTCAGCGCGCCATCCGCGTCGGAAAATTTCAGCAGCTTCACCGCGACCTCAATAAACTTCAGAGGGCCGTCAAAGATACTCCTGTTGCGCCTTCCATTTTACTTGAGCGAGTGGTCGCCATCCTCGGAAAGTATCCGATCGCGCCGGATGAGGAGGCCACCACCATGGCTACGACCGAGCGTCATCCGGTCACCACCGCTGGTCCGCGTCTGCCCGAGATAATCATCTCCGAATCGTTCACCTGAGCGCCCGTCACACTGTTCAAGAGGTTCCATTTGCTCGTGTTTCCGTGTAATCTCGTCCGTTCCTGATGCCAGATCCCCTTTCCGCCGCCGCCACGCATCTGCAGACTCGTCTGCGGTCTGCCTATGAACGTGAGCACGCCCTCGGCTGGCTTCGCGAAGTATTTCCCAATCTCAACCGTTTCCTCAGTCCCGAGTCCCTCGATGTCACCGACGCAGGCATCCTTTGCGTCGAACAGCTTGGTCGTATCCCGCTTGCCGATGGCCGCGCCCTCGGTATCTTTGAGATCGAGGTGGATTCCGACCGAATCGATCTCGCCCGCAACCGCGTCGGCCTGCGCTCTCTCATCGCGCGTTTCATCCAACCCCCCATCATCGACGGCGCGTTAGCCTTTTTTTATGCTCATGGATCGGGGCGCCCTTACCGGCTCAGTTTTCTCGCCCGCACTGCCAGTCTTCTGCCCGACGGACAGCTCAGCATCGAGCAGACCACTCCCCGCCGCTACACCTACACTCTCGGTCCGCAAGAGAGCTGCCGTACCGCCGCTACTCGCCTCGCCGCTCTCCGCGAGCGCAGCCTGGCCGCTACGCTAGGAGACGTCACCGACGCGTTCTCCGTCGAGAAGCTCAACCGAGAATTCTACCAGGAAATCGCCAATTGGTATTTTTGGGCTGTCTCTCAGTGCCGTTTTCCCGCCGGTGCCGAAAAAGACCAAAATGGCGAGGACGCGGTCGCGGTTATTCGACTCATTACCCGGCTTGTCTTTTGCTGGTTTCTGAAGGTCAAAAGGCTTCTCCCTGACGAGGTCTTTGATGCTGCGGCTGTAGGCTCTCTTCTTAAGCCCGAAGCCGGCTTTTCACCCCAGGCCTCAGGCGGCGCCTCGGCCTACTACCGCGCCATTCTCCAGAACCTTTTTTTCGGCACTCTCAACACGCCGATGAACACCTCGGACGAACCGGACAACCGCACCTTCAGCCGCGAGCGCAAAGCCGATTACATGATGGCGCGCTACCGCTATCGCACACTCTTCAAGGCCCCTGACTCCTTTATCGGCCTTCTTGCCGACGTTCCCTTTCTCAACGGAGGCCTTTTCGAAAGCCTCGACCGGCCGCGCGATCCTGATGCCGGCGACCCAGATGAGGTACGTATCGACGGGTTCTCCGACACTGCCGAAAAGAACCCAGTCGTCCCCGACCATCTTTTCTTCGCCAGCTCCGCCGAGGCCGACCTTTCCCGAGATTACGGTGACCGCCGTTATCGTCAGACACCCGTTCGCGGCCTCATCCCAATCCTCTCCAGCTATCATTTCACTATCGTCGAAAACGACCCTGTGGAGCAAGAGGTTGCCCTCGACCCCGAGCTGTTGAGCCGCGTCTTCGAGAATCTACTCGCGGCCTTCAATCCCGAGACCGACGAGACCGCACGCAAACAGACTGGCGCGTTTTATACCCCCCGCGAAGTCGTGGACTTCATGGTCGATCAGGCCCTGATTGCCCGACTGACCGACGAGATGGCCATTCGCTCGCCCGCTTCCGCCGAAGTAGAAAAACGCCTCCAGCGTCTCTTGGGCTACCAAGAGCACGACAATCCCTTCACCACTACAGAGACTCGCAACCTCATCGAGGCCCTCGACGCCCTGAAGCTGCTCGACCCCGCCTGCGGCTCCGGAGCCTTCCCCATGGGAGCGCTCCAGAAGATGGTGCATATCCTCCGTAAGCTCGACCCCGGCAACACCGAGTGGCGTGATCGCCAGCTCACCAAGTCTCGCACCATCGACAACTCCGAGGCCCGCCGCCGGGCCATCGCTGCCGTCGAGGAAACCTTTGCCCGCCACGGCGACGACTACGGCCGCAAACTCTACCTCATCGAAAACTGCCTCTACGGGGTCGATATTCAGCCCATCGCCGTTCAGATCACCAAACTCCGTTTTTTCATCTCCCTCGTTGTCGATCAAGAAGTAAACAATCGCCGCCCGAACCGGGGTGTCGTCGCGCTGCCCAACCTCGAGACTAAGATCGTCGCCGCCAACAGTCTTTTAATTTTACACCGCCTCGGCGACCAACTCTTTGGCAACCCCGATGTTGACGCGCTCAAGGCCGAACTCGCTGTAGTCCGCCACGACCATTTCAGCGCCGGCAACTATTCCGAGAAAAGGCACCTCCGAACCCGAGACCGGCAGATTCGCCAGCGCATAGCCCGTCTGCTCACTGACGATGGCTTCTACGATCCCGCAGAGGCCCGACTCATCGCTGCTTGGGATCCTTACCGCCCAGAACACCACGCCGCGTATTTCGACGCCGAGTGGATGTTCAACCTGCCCGCCGGCTTCGACGTTCTCATTGGCAACCCACCTTACGTCCGACAGGAAAAAATCAAAGAACAGAAGCCCCGCTTCAAGGAGACCTATCACTGTTTCACTGGGGTCGCCGATCTCTACGTTTATTTCTACGAACGCTCCCTCGATCTGCTCCGCCCCGGCGGCTACCTGAGCTTCATCTCATCCAATAAATATTTTCGCGCCGGCTACGGCGAACGTCTGCGGCACTTCCTAACCCAGACTACCGAGGTCCGCCAGCTCATTGATTTCGGCGATGCCTCGGTGTTCACCGCCATCGCCTACCCGAGCATCATCCTTGCCAAGAAAGTGCGCGAGACTCGCGACAAGAGCGTGCTCGCCGCTCCTGGAGATATCAATGCGCCGCCGGCGCTGGATGCCGACGTCCGTGTGCTTGCGTGGGAACCCGGCCCCACAATCGCCAGTTTCCCCGAGGTCTTTGCTCGGCGTAGTTTCACCATCCGCCAATCCGCACTAACCCCGGATGGGTGGAGACTGGAAAGCCCGACGATGGCGCGTCTACTGGCGAAGATTCGAGCTGCCGGCAGCCCGCTGGCGTCTTTCGTCGATAATCGGTTTTACCGAGGCGTTCTTACAGGATTCAACGAGGCCTTTGTGCTCACTAGTCGGCAGGAACGTGACGAATTGGTCGGCGCCGATCCAGCCTCCTCTTCCATCATCAAACCCTTTATCCGCGGTCGCGATGTGAGGCGGTGGGCGGTAAATTTTGAAGAACAATATTTGATCGCCATTGAATCGTCCGAAAACAAACAACATCCGTGGTCGGACAAATCAGGCAAGGCGGCGGAGGTCTCGTTCGAGAAAACATACCCGGGAGTTTGGAAGCGGTTCAAAGAGTTCCGCGACGAGCTTGTTGAGCGCGAGGATCAGGGGCGTTTCTTCTGGGAGCTTCGCTCTTGTGCCTACTGGGAGGAGTTTAGCCGCCCCAAGATCGCCTATCAGGAAATCGCCACGTTTCAGGCATTTGCCTGGGAAACGTCGGGCTACATCGCGACCAATAAGGTCTTCATCATCCCGGAAGCCGCACCTCTTGTCCTCGGCATCCTGAATTCGCGGCCTGCCTGGTGGCTCCTCAACCAAGTTTCCACCAAGATGGTCGGCGGTGCGCTTGCGCTGCAAATGCCCTTCCTTGGGCAAGTGCCCATTCCCGGAGCAACCAATTCGCATACAAAAGCCATCGAGCGACGCGTGCAGATGATTCTTAAGAAGAAAACCGCTTCTGCATCGGCCTTCGTCGCCGATATAGAAGCGGAAATCGACGGCCTCGTGGCCCATCTCTACGGACTAAACGAAGATGAATTCCGTTTGCTTCTCAACGACCTCGACCTTGCCGATCCGGTGCGCACCGGCGCGCAACAAGCCTACCGCGACGTCGCGCGTGGCCACCTCACATGAAAAAACGCCGCAGACCCTCCTTTAAACTGCCCTTGTCCAAGGCCCGCCTCCGAAACTTCAAAGCCATCCGCGATAGCGGCGTAATTAGCTTCACCCCGCTCACCGTTTTTGTCGGTAACAACGGCGTGGGTAAAAGCTCGGCCATCGAAGCGCTGGAAGCACTTCAGAGGATGTCGCTTGCTGGCCTATATGGCGCGCTCGAACGCTGGCGCGGTTTTGAACATATCTGGAATAAGGCATCGGATCATTCCCTAACTGAGGATCAGGTCGGACGCCGACAGTGCTCCAACCCTATGCGCCTCTGGGCCGCGGGCAACATCACCGCTGGACACTTCGAGGCGGTCGTCGAAGTGAATACCGATAAGGAGTCCAATCGCGTGTATTTCTCCCGCTACGAGACCGCCACGAGAGATCAAGCTGGCGAGAAGGTCAAAATTCGGAACTCGAATGAAGAAGTCTCCATGAGCGAGCGAATCGTCGATCCGGCTCTAACTCAATTTGTCCAAAATTGGCTGTTTTTGGATCTCACACCGGGCTCTATGCTTTATCCTCGCCTGCGAGGATTCACCAACATGGTGACGGCGTATTTGGAGGCCATCCGCTCAACAGCCTCTCGCGGACAGTTGCTCAAAGACGGTTCAAACATAGCCGATTTCCTGTTAGATTTTGCAGAGCGGGACCCTTCGGGGTTTGCGGGATTGGTTGATACAATTAAGACCGTTCTACCTTACGCAGAAGATTTGCGTGGATCGATTACTTCGGAGTTGGAACGTAGTTCCTACCTTGCGCTAAAAGAGGCCGGCATCAACGAGCGCATCTACGGCTGGCTACTCTCGCAGGGCACACTGCGAATCACGGCTCTGCTCGCCGTGCTCCGCCACCCCATCCCGCCCAGTGTGATCTTTATCGAGGAGTTGGAGAACGGCCTTGATCCCCGCACTATTCATCTCGTCGTCGAAGAAATCCGCCAGTTTGTTGAAAACGGGCGCGGACAAGTGGTAATCACCACCCATTCCCCTTACCTGCTCGACCTCCTGCACATCTCTCAAATCGTGGTGGTCGAGCGCGACAGAAAGGGTTCGCCCACTTTCCGCCGTCCGGCGACCGATGCTGCCTTGAAGGAATGGGCAAAAGACTTCGCGCCCGGTCAGCTCTACACCATGGGTAAACTCACTCGTGAGGGCGCATGAAGATTGGATTTATCCTCGAATGCGGCCCAATGGGAGCCGATAAGAAAGTCCACACTTTGCTAGCGAAGAGAGTTCAACCGAGCATCGAAATCGACGCAGTCACTCTCGATGATAAGAAAAAGCTGATTGCTGGATGTGGTGCCGCTGCAAGGGTCCTTTTGAAAACGTGTCACCGAGTGTTAGTCATTTGGGATTTGTATCCCGCTTGGCGCCAAAGAGGGGAGCTTCCCTGCCGTCATACCGACCGGTTGGCGGCATTCGCCTCTTTGGATGCGGCAAGAGTGCCTCGTGGTCGCGTGACCTTGGTCTGCATAGATGCGGAACTGGAGACGTGGTTAATTGCCGATGAACGCGCAGTGAAGGCAGTTCTCACGAAACTGAAGTCGCCTCATCCTTTGGGGACTATTGTTGCAAAACAGAAGCGCCCGGAGAGTAATACAAACCCGAAAAGAACCCTGGAGAGATGGTTCAAAGCGGAGACCGGTCGATCCTATATAGATCGCGATCACGCCCATCAAATAGCGGCGGCTATCCCGAACCTCAGCCGCCTACGCGACCTTGCAACTTTCAGCCGTTTTACGGCAAACTTGCGATAATGCTGACGCCACTATACTGGTGCCGCTCACGGCCGGGTGCAGAACGATCTAAAGTGGTGCACTACACGGCTGTCTGATTAAGAGCACCTCGCGGATCACTAACATATTAAAATGACGCTGATTGTGTTGCCGGGCATGTGTGATCGATTTGAGTTTTTGGCGCAATTGTGCCGAGGTTGCGCTGTTGAGTCACGGCAGGACGATACATCTCCGTGTAGAGCAGGTTGCTACTGTCTGCATACGAGATTGCCATGTTTAGAACCCAGAGAAGGTCAGCCGCCTTAAGTGATCTCATTTCCTGCAATAGCCTACGCGCTAAGTACTTCTCCAGCGACTCGGGCTTTCTATACACTGCTACTTGATGGTGACGGACCTATCGTCGTAGCCCTCACAGTTGATGTTTACCACATCGCCCCAGCCTAACCCTGAGATGATGATGAACCTGCCGCCGTCGTTCACCAGCGAGCGTCATTTCACCGCGATCCGCTCCAGCGTAGAAACGTAAAGTCGCTTCTTGTTTAACCAGGAAGGGTAAGCAGTTCCAAAAATATGGGAGCCGGACGCGGCATTGAACGTGTAGTTGAGGTGGTAGCCCAAGGACTCCAACACCAAAACCTCCGGGTATCGCTCGCGGAGATTCATGGGGTCACCGGACGAGATCCTAAGGTGACGAAGCACCCGGACCAGATGAAAGTCCCAGCGCAAATCCGATTGCGAAGCCCACCGATCACTTGCCGGAGTCCGAGGCCCTGCGCCAATGCCGTGAAAATTCGCGACTGCTGCAATAGAGTTGAATAAACAGAGCAAAAACCATCACGATGATCGAACGGGCGCGCTTCCAGTCGACGGCCCCTCTATCAAATTCCCGAAGCACCATGGCCGACTTCACTTGGAAACCGCTCTATCGAGAACTCGCCCAGAAGGTCCTAGAATTCAAAGACCGCCAAGGTGAGCTTGTTGCGCTCCTAAAAGAGCTCGAAGGAAACGGTCTGAAGGTAATCTCCGTCAGGGACAGGTTCCAAGGCGGCGGTGAAGGAGACATGACGGAGATCGACCCGTTCACCTTTTTTGCGTCGTTTAATCGCAATCTCAAAGAGGAAAACCGACTCGCGATCCTGGTTGCGCTCAAGGAGCGGTGGGGTCTCACGTCTTCACTTCCAGAGAAGTTCGATGGCATCCCCGTGATGAACCCACAGAACTCCTGGTTTATCCGTTTTGCCAAAGATCGAGAACCTGGTGCTGTTCCGGCTCTGTGGGCTTTGGCGGCGGCGGCCGTCACTGCCTCAAAAGCCGACGGCGTGGCGCCGACGTTGATCGACTCCTGCCTCCGTCCCCAGAAAGGCAATCTGACCAGCATCACCATGGGGATGTTCTGGTTTAATCCGGAGCAATTCGCGGCACTCGACTGGAAGAATCAAAGTTTTGCCGACAAATCCGGCATCAAATGGGATGAGAAACAAACGTCCGGCGTAACCTATCTCGCGTGGCTTCGGGCTGTGCGTGATAAATTTGGCGGAGACCTCGCCAGCTTCTCTCACGCCGCACACCTCGATTCCGCTGCGCACGCCGAACCCGTCGCGCCGCTCGGCTCAGCCGCAGCTCCCATCGCCCGCCCTCGCGTCTGGGCGCTCGGGACGGGCGGGGACGCGAGTCAATGGCCTGACTTCGAGGCTCTCAACTACGCGGGGATCAGCTTCACCGGCACGGGCGACCTGATGGGATTTACGGACAAGTCCGCACTCCTCGCTCACTTCCAATCAGTCCGTCCTTCCAAGGAAGAGCCAACCAACGACGCGCTCGCCGGCTGGCAATTCTCCCGTGACGTCAAAGTCGGCGACATCATTGTCGCGAAAAGCGGAGTCCGTGCGGCGTTTGGTGTCGGCGTCGTCACAGGCACTTATCGTTACGACAAATCTGTCAACGACTACCACCACCGGTTGCCGATGCATTGGCTGAAGAAAGGACCGTGGACTTGTCCTGACAGGGCTTTTCCGCACAAAACGCTCACCGAGATCACCGACAAGAAGGAGGTGTTCGAATGGCTCGCCAAGGAAACGGGGCTCGACCTAACAAAATCTCAGAGTCTGGTGTCGGCGCCACTTGCCACTGCAGCAACGCCAACGCCTGCGACCATCGCCGTGCCTTACTCGATGCAGGATGCTGCCGGCGAACTCTTCATGGAGTCCGCCCAGATTGAACACCTATTGGGACTCTTGCAGCGAAAGAAAAACCTCATCCTTCAGGGCCCACCCGGCGTCGGAAAAACATTCGCCGCTAAACGATTAGCATGGGCGGCTATGGGAGGCAAAGAGGGGCAACGGATCTGCGTCGTGCAGTTCCATCCGTCCTACTCCTACGAGGACTTCGTTCAGGGCATTCGCCCGGACACGGGTGGCAGCTTCGCCGTCAAGAAGGGCCTCTTCCTACAGTTCTGCGAGCGCGCCGCATCGGATGTGATGCGGCCTTACTTCTTCATCATCGATGAAATCAACCGCGGTAACCTCGCGAAGATTTTTGGTGAACTCATGATGCTCATCGAGCCCGACAAGCGCGGCCCTGAAAACGCGATTCCGCTGATGTATTCCGACTCGGAGACCAAGACGTTTTATATCCCAGAGAATCTCCACTTCATTGGTACGATGAACACGGCAGACCGTTCGCTTTCGCTGGTCGACTATGCGCTCCGCCGGAGGTTCTCGTTCGCAACGATGACCCCAGGGTTCGAGACAGCAGGATTCGCCAGAGAGCTGACCAGCCACCACCGACCTTCAGCGCTTGTTGCAAAGATCATCAAGCGGATGGTGGCGCTCAACAAAACCATCGCCGACGACACCCGAAACCTCGGGCCGGGATACCAGATCGGGCACAGCTTCTTCTGCACTCGGGGTAGCGACCACGACCAATGGTATGCAGACGTTATCAATTTCGAAATCCAGCCCCTCATCGAGGAATACTGGGGCGATCAACAAACAAAGCTGAAGGGTGCCATCGCCGACCTTACGGCCCCGTGATCTCCCGGATACCGATCAGGAATATCTACTACCTCCTCTGCTACGCATGGAATCGGCTAGAGGAGGACGAACCCGTCGACGTAAATACGCTTGACGGCGCTGATACTGTTAACCTCCTCGCGCAACTACTCGTCGCTCTCACGCATAATGCCGTCCGTCGTGGTCTAAACCGCGATTACCTCACAAGGCATGAGGAACTCGCGGGGGTCCGGGGACGGCTCCTCGTGGCGGAAAGTAGCCGAAAGCTTCTCTTCAACCATGGTCGGGCGGCCTGTGCGTTCGACGAACTCGACCACAATAACCTGCCGAACCGGATTCTGAAAGCGTCCCTCGAAACGCTCCACGATGCGGAGACCATCACTGGGGAAAACAAAATCGGAATCGCCACGGTGGTCCGCGAACTCAACGGCATCGATGCCGCCGACCTTCGCCCCGCCCTGTTTCGACGCGTGCGCCTTCACCGCAGCAATTCGCATTACGGGATGCTGCTCTCAATCTGCGAACTCGCCTACGATTGCCTCCTTCCAGAGCGTGGTGACGGGGTCCACCGGTTCCGTAACTTTGTCGAGGATCATGCGCTCATGGCCGCGATCTACGAGGAATTCGTGCGCAACTTCTATTCAGCCCATGCCCCGCGCTACGGTTATGCAAAGGTGAGTGCCCCGGTCATCAACTGGGTGGCGACCAGCAGCGACGACCCAAGCGCCGACGTGCTTCCCCGCATGGAGACCGACATCGTTCTCGACGGACCGAGAAAGATCATCATCGACTGCAAATTCTACCACGAGGCGTTGCTGACCCGGTTCGACCAAAAGCGACTCAACCCCGGCAACCTCTACCAAATCTACGCCTACGTCAAAAATCAAAGCGTGGTTCCTGGGTGGGAGGACGTTGAGGGTCTACTCTTATACCCGACAGTTCAGGCCGACTTTGCCGTCGGCTACGACATGGGCGGCAATCGCGTTCGCGCCGCCACCGTCGACCTTGCCCAGCCGTGGCCCCAGATCCGAAATCGACTCCTCGAGCATATCGCACCGGCTGGCGATCTTAGGCGAGCCTACCATTAACCGCCGGTAAACGTTAGTGCTCTAATGCGTCTTCGAGGGTTACCTTGCGGCCCTGCTGGCGTCGGCCCCGGCGATTCGCTCAAAATTCCCAGCTACCCTTGCACATGCCTTCTGCAAGTCGATCCGCCACATGGCGGCTACCATGGACTCGTACATCCATGCCGGGTTGGTCACCGCTGCGTACCTTCAGGCTAAAAGACGAAGCCGATTACAGAAACTGGGAAAAGATCCAAAACGAGGATGCATTCAGAGTAGGCATACCGCCAACGCCATGAAGAAAAAACCGGCAATTAGCTCGGCAGCGGACCTTTTACGCGCAATCGGCTCCGACATTCGCTTCGGCTTCTTCGTCATCCCGCCGCTTCGAGCGTTACCAGAAGGAACGACGACTCCTTACTGGACGGTCGGCGGTAACGCCCAGAGTTCCGAAAAATGCCAAAATCTCTTGTCGCTCGACCAAAAGCGAACCAAGGAGTAGGAATTCACGAATTCCGCGACCCACGACCTATCATGAACTTCGCCAGCAATCTCACAGGAAAGACCATCCATGGATGGGTCGTTGAAGAAAAAAATCAGAAAAGCGACGGGACTGGCGGATGTTTTTCATCCGGCTACCGAGTAAGGCACGAGGATACGAAACGCCGCGCTTTCCTAAAGGCGTTCAACCTTGAATACGCCTTCTCAGGAGGATCGCTGATCGACCACCTCAATCAGATGACCAGCGATTTCAAGCACGAGAGGGACCTCGCCCAGAAATGTAATGGGCACAACTTCGATCATGTTGTCATCATTCTCGATCATGGGGAGTACCTTGATCCAGCGGCCACGTCTAAAACAGACACCGTGCCCTATCTTGTCTTCGAAATGGCGGAGCACGATATCCGACGGCACCCCAAGATCCAAAAGCTCAACCTCGCATGGAGGCTCAGGGTATTCCACGGCACTTGCGTGGGGCTGATGCAACTTCATTCTATAGGATCCAAGCACCAGGACCTAAAGCCCAGCAACGTGCTGGTATTTGAAGGAGACATTTCGAAGATCGGCGATCTCGGAAGGGCCACAAGTGACATTTCAAATCACAACTCGGGACCTGGATACCACGGCGATCCCGGTTACAAACCTATCGAATATTACTACGAAGAAGATTGGAACGGTAACAAATGTTCCAGCGACCTCTACATGTTGGGAAGCTTCCTTACGTTTCTATTCGCCGACGTGCAATTCTTCGGCTCAATGCTATTAAAGTTACCCCCAGCATATCATCCTTTGAATTGGACAGGTAGCTTAGATGCCGCGATACCCGCCCTAAGAAGCGCGTCAACCGCCGCTATTTCTGAGATCGTAGCAAAAGTGCCGGACAGCATCAAGGAGGACGCCAAGAACTTGCTACTTTGGCTATGTGACCCTGACCCCAAAGTCCGGGGGAATCCCGAGGCTGCGGCAGAAAGGAATCCTCATTCCCTCAGTCGAATCGTCACGATAGCCGACCGAATGGCGAATCGCATGGCGTTAGAATCGAAATGAACAATCTGCCTCAAGGGGAGCAGCTAGTCCTCCCTAGATGGCTACCATTCTGGAAGGCTGCAAACGAACGCGGCTTCATCGCTAGTCGACCAAGGAATTCCGCCGCATCAACGTCATTAGGCTTCGATCAGGAATTTATTGAATTCAAAGAAAGCCCGGCACCGCACATCGGTGCAGAACTCATGGGACTGGCCTACGTCCTAGGAAAATCGTCCGTAGCGAAGGAACTAGCCGAGTATGTCTCTAGCAACCCGGAGCTGAGTACCATTGTACGAAAAGACGCCGCCACGATCCTCAATGGCCAGAAAACCGAAGACATCGAAGCAGAACCGAGGCTACGTAGCCTGAAGAAAGGCCTCTCGGACTTCCCAAATGACGCCATGTCTTGGATCGAAATGGCCCGGCTTTACACGATCAAGTCTCAACACAAAAAAGCCGAATGGGCTGCGACGATTGCGGGGCATCTTGCCCCTAACGATCGCTACATCGCCCGTGCAACGATTCGGCAGCTCATTCATTCCAATCAATGGGACAAGGCCTTGGATTTTGCGAATAGAACCCACGCAAGAACCGGCGATCCGATGATTCTCGGGCCACTCCTAAGTGTCGCGACTCATCTCAACGAGGTACCAAATAAGCTAAAACGGATAGCTAAATGTGCCCTCACAGCTTCAGATTCCTATACGTATTCCGAAGCACTAGAGGCCATCGGCACAGTTGAGATTAAGCAATCTGGAGCAAACGTGGCCCGAAAGTATTTCAAAAAGGCCTGGGTTGATCCAACTATTCCCGTCATCGGGCATAGCCAATGGGTTCTAAGGGACCTCCTTCCAGGCCTAGCAGCGGAACAATCCATTGACTTCGATCAGAGCCACAAAGCAATCAGTTGGCTTCGATTTGCCGGTCTGAAATTCGAAGGATCAATTCAACGGAGTCGCGACTGGGAATTGGAAGAACCCTATTCCAGCGAACCGTATATACTTGGATCAAGCGCAGCCTGCGTTATTGGCAATTATCAAGAGGCGCTCGAAATTGCCAAACGAGGAATTAGGGCTAATCCAACGCATCCCGTCATTCGTAACAATTTGGCCTTCGCACAGCTAAAATTGGGGCAGATTGCGGAAGCGGAGAAAACCCTGACTCCGTTGATATCCATACTCGCCGACAAGAACCAAGTTGTACCCGTGGCAACCTACGGTCTGCTTCTTATGGCGAAAGGTGACATCATAGAAGGGACGGCCCAATACAATGAGGCGGCAAAACGTGCGACGAGCCAAGAGTTGAAACTCGGCGTTCGTTTAAACTATCTCCTCTCGACGTTAGCAATAACCGGAGAGCTGGATGAATCGGTACTATCCGTCACGACCAAGGGGCTAGAAACAGCGAGAGATCCAAGCAGCATAGGCGTGTCTATACTCCTCGCCGAACAACTGGATAAGTCTGACCTGAGAGGCTCCGACAGTCTCAGCGTGGCTGCGAAATTTCTATCGGAAACGGCGCATGCACGGCAGAAGCACTTAATGGCTGCATCGAACACAGCCCAGAATCAAATCGTACCCCGCTCGGCGTTCTGAATTAGCCAACTGCCGCCGTGCTCGATTGAGAATTCTAAGGCGCCCCGATCGGCGCCGGTATGCCCGTCCGAGATAATGTTTCGCGGCGATTCATTGCTCCAGCATTGCGGCGTCCCGCCGCATTCCAACAAGGTTTTTTGAGACTTTTCCTTCGATCGGCTTGGGCTAGATTCGCGGCAATCGGGGCCTTGTCAGTTGCAACCAATTGTCCGGTAATTGGTTACGCACAATAATTATTATGTTAAGTAACGAGAAGAGTCTATTCCGCCCTCGCCTCGCTCACTATCCCTTTAGCCCGAATCTCTTAAGGCGCCGCCGAAATCCGGGTTCGTTCGCACCGCCCCT
>Ga0302320_10008899_pt1 | contig 21711 bp, 19 predicted proteins | sample Bog_T0_3_FD_202130 | JGI IMG/M metagenome (GOLD analysis project Ga0302320, IMG submission 202130) | Peat permafrost microbial communities from Stordalen Mire near Abisko, Sweden - Bog_T0_3 | ecosystem: Environmental > Terrestrial > Soil > Wetlands > Peat | place: Sweden: Abisko, Stordalen Mire...
ATTACGGCCCCGACCTCGATGGAGTTTACGGAAGTCAGCAAGGTTTGGGCGGACTGGAATCATTGACGACTGGCATTTACTCAAGCGGCTTGATTCAAGATGGCTTTGGCAATGTTTTGGGTTCAGTAACCAATATGGCGGTCACTTGGAATGCCGCCCGCATAAACGCCTACGGAGCCGTGGCGGGTTATCCGCCGCTTTCATTTGAGACCGGGCCATTGACCGCCGAGCACTTGGCATGGCGTGGTAAATGGCGGGACATGACTGGCCTCTATTATTGGGGCGCGCGTCCGTATGATTCAGAACGGCGGGCGTTCCTTTCTGCCGATCCATACGGTCACGACGGGGACGATTCGCTTTATGGCGCCGTTGCTGGCAGCCCAACGAAGTATTGGGATCCGGATGGGAGGTTGGGCAAGAACTGGGTGGAAACAGCGCAAGCTGACCAAAGCAGCGACAGCCTTGCCACGCGGTTGAAGGCTTTGCCTTATGGAGTAGCTGGCGCTGCCCTATCAGCTCCATTTAGGATTAGCGAAGGATTTAGGAATGGAGGAAATGCCACAATTGCCGAGGCGGACCAAAAAATGCACAGCTATTCTGGTTGGAGAGCTGCGCTGGCCCGAACTGCGTGGTTTCCCACTGAGATGGGAATTGGCTTAACGAAAACCGTTTATACCCCAGTTGATACTATAGCTGGAATCCCTCACGGTATCTATGGTTTGGTGTCCAAAACCGGAGCGGACATTGCCAGTGTGCGGGCCAATCCTTCGGTCAATAACGTATTTGACATTGGTGAGGATGCCTTTGCTGCATGGGGAATTACAGAAGGAGGGCTTGGGTTATATCGTGGGGCCAGCGGACTTGCCGCAGGCGGGGGGAACGTCCTTCGAACAAGATCATTTGTCGATGTGAAAGATTTGGTGCAGCGAGGCAAGCTTGCGACATCCGATGAAGCGCTTGAGTTACTGAGTAAATTGCGTAAAAACGGCAGTAGTGTTGAGGTCGGGCCGAACTTTGGTTTGAATACGCTGTCCGAACTTCAAGAAGCCAGCCAAGTGGAATTTGCCCTTGCGAAAGTTGGGGATAAAACGCTGTTAATTCGTGGCATGCCGGGTGAAGTCGGTGTGCCTGAAGGGGCAGAAATATTGGCTCATACCCACCCCGGCGAGAGTTTATTCTCTGCTGTTCCAAGCAGAACTGATCGGTTTACAATTGCAGGGCAATCATCTTCGATTGTAGTGACAGAATCGGGAATTGCAGTTGAATTTACATCCGCAGGAAAAGTTTTCCGAGTTTGGAGAGTTCGCTGATGAAAACGTACCTGAAAGAATGTCCGTTTGACGGCCCGCAGGACCCTGTGGCAACGGGGCACCTTACGTTGCGCTTTTCGATACCGCGGAAGTGTTCGACATGTGCGTTCTACTTCGAAGGCGGCTGTAAAAAGGTGACAAATCGACTGGTCCGATTGGATTTTGGGTTCTGCGGGATAGAAGGCTCCAAAGAACTTGTGAAGCATGGAGCAACAGGGAAACTTATTCCGCAGAAATGTAATGAGTGCCGGTATTTGATTAAACACAACTTCCTCGGTTTGTGCTGTGGTAAGGATAGAGAAATTTGGGGAGATTTACCACGAGGGTTGGACTCATGAGGTTGATGAGACGCAGCCTTTTCATATTTCTGACGCCGTTTGCCGTGCTGCTAGCAGCATTCTCGGCGCGACGACGATTGCTGCCATCAGAGCTTGGAGAAATAATTAAAGATTCAAAGGCCATGTGTTTTGTTGAAGAATATAATAAAAACTACCGGGATGTCGGGCTGTTTGTCGCTAATGAATTACTGGCAACAATGTTTAGCGCAATAGTCATCCCTTATATTGCTGGCAACATAGGTGCAAGTTTGCTCCTATACTGTTTTTTGTTTTCACCGCAGGCTGCCATGTTTTTACTATGCTTTTATAAAGTCCGGCTGTTTCAAAAAACGAGAGCTTGGAAAATCCAGATTAAAGTTGTTTCATTTGAACTGTTATGCGTTTCTTGTGGAGCGGCGTTAACGTGGTTCGGTTGGACACATTTAAGGCATTAAAATTGCGAGCATTCCAACGATTAACTTTGAGGCGAGCATGAGCAATATTAAATAAAACGGAGTTTGTTCCATCCCAAAACTGGCGACATGAATGTTGGTGGATTCAAGCTTTGGGGCGATCTGTACTAATCCATACTTCCGTAAAATATGCACCTAATTCACTGCCATCCCATAAGCCGAAAAATTTGGCAAAAAGGACTCGAATCCCCAGCAAATGTTGCAGGGGAACGTAAAGCACGGTTTAGAATTTTCCCTATGATCCCACACCAGCGCGGTCTTTGCCTGTGTCGCCAGGCGTATCTGCTGTCCCACAGTTTCATAGAAACCCAGGGAAATAGGCCTGATCTGGTTGTGCCAAGTTTCGGAACTTACCCTTGGCTGTCCCATAGCAATCGAGTAATCCCCGCAGATCAAGGCGGGTCCATAACACCGCCCGCAAAATGGTAAACAGCCGAGTAAAACTATGCCCCCAGTTCGCCACATAACTCAAGTAGCGCAGCAGGACGTAAACCAGCATCGCCGTCCACACCTGCCAGCGCACGGCGTTGGCGTTGTGTCCCAGAAAGTCGGCCAGTTGCAGAGTCTGCTTGATCTGCTTGAAAAACACCTCAATTTGCCACCGGCACCGGTAGAGATCGGCCACGCTGCGCGGACTCCACTCCAGGTTGTTGGTCAGGAACACCATCTCGCGTTCCTTCCCGTCCACCTCCACCAGCGCCACCACCCGGCGCATCAGCTCCGGGGCCGGCTGCTTAGCGTTGGTCAACTGGATGATTTCATCCCGGAGAATCTTGGCATCGTTGGAGGCGGGCATGGTGCCGACCACATCATAGGCCATGTTGTCTTTGGCCCGGGTCACCCAGAAGACGCCGCGCGCATCCAAATCCCCCAAGTGTTCGAAGTCCACATAACCCTTGTCAAACAAGATGATTTCGCCGCTTTTAACCCCGGCGCACACTTCGCGCGACCGCTTGTTGTCGTGTTCGCCAGCGGTGTCAACGATGACAAAGCTGGGCAGAAGGCTTTGCAGGTTCAAGCGCATATGGGTTTTGGCGGCGGCCTTCCGGCGGCGGTGCTGCGCCCAGTCCATACAGTTGGCCACCAGTTCCATCACCGTGGTGTCCACCACATGAATGGGCAGCTTGAAACGAAAGGCCGGGCTCCGGTGGCGGCCTTGGACAAAGCCCGGCGTCTCTTTGCCCAGATGGTCCAGCACCTGCCAAAAAAGTTGTTCAGCCATCTCTGCCGGTCGTTCGCGGTTGGCGTTGGAAAGTCCATTGCGACTCGGCGGCGTCGCGCCGCGCACGCCGACCAGCGGCCCGGAGTGCAATTGCAGGGCATCGCACAAGTCATTCAAGCCAAGACTGTGGCTGAGTTGTCCGTAGAGCAGGCTCACCACATGACTCCAAGGCGTAAAGGTGCGCGACTTACCCTCGGCTCCCGTGGTCCGCGCAATTTTCGGCACCAGAAACGGCGGAATGTAATTGCAAAGCTGCTGCAAGATGGTGAACTTGGAACGGGCTGGGGCTATTTTGATTTGATTCATCCCTGCCGTGTGGCAGGTGCAAACAAAAAACTCCAGCCTTTTCTTTCAAATCCTGTGGGATGGCTGTGCACCTAATTAACATAATTCGCAGCTTGGAAGTAAGCGTCAAAAGGGCTACAGAGTTGGGGTTTCGGCTGGGGGGCGACTAATCCCAGATACGACTGATCTGCTGGGCATCTCCCAAGGCCATCATGTAATGGAAATTCCCAGCACCGCAGCGCTTTTCCAGTTGCCACACGATGCGCCGGGCATGCTCTTCGGTTTCCCTGGGGCCGCGGCAATAGAAGGGCTTGCCTTCACGTCCAAAGGTGAAGTGTCGGCCACACTGCTCGGCGTTTAATCCGCCAAAAACCCGGGCTGCCTTTTTGTAATCTGGGTGCGGGGCGAACCCCAGTCCTTGGGCGTATTGAGCGGCCTGCTCGACTAACTGTCGAGCACACTCAGGCTCCGCCGAGACCATGGGAAAATCGGACTCATAATGTCCACGGATGCGTTGGAGATAATCCTGCCGGTCACAACTTTCATAAACCGCCAGTTTTACTCCCAAGCAGCCCGCGTCCACCAGAAAGATGCCCGCTTCGACACGCTGGCCTGCCGACTTGAATCGGGCGACGATGACCCAGCCAATGCCTTGTTCAAAAAGGTCCTTTGGCCAAAGGGCTTCGTGCGTCGTCATGCGGGAAGATTACAGCACGGGAACAGCCACCCCAACTACGGAGTGCTGCCTTTAGTGGTGCCGCCAGCAGGCTGCCAGCGGCTGGGCAGCACGTTCTTGACCTCGTGGTTTTTCATGGCGGGCAAGCGGCCCAGCACATCCGTCAAATATTCCTGCGGGTTGATGCCGCGCCGGCGGCAACTCTGAATGATGGTGTAGATGACCGCGCTGCGCCAACCGGCGTCGGGATGGCCGATGAAGAGCCAGCGCTTGCGCCCCACCACGGAGGGTCGCACATCGTTTTCCACGAGATTATTGTCGACCTGAAACTGGCCGTCGCGCAGATACCCCACCACCGCCTTGTATTCGTTGAGGAAGTATTTGACCGCCTTGCCCAGGCTGCTCTGGGGCAGGAAGCGCGGGTTGGCCCGCAGCTCCAGCGCCCGGCGCTTCATGGCGCGCCACAAGGCCGGTGCCTTTTGCCGGCGCACCGCTTTGCGTTCTCCGGCGCTCAGGCCCCGCGTTTCATCCTCAATCAGATAGAGCTGCCGGATTTGCCCGATAAACCAGACGGCTTGCGCGCTCGATTCCTCCGCTGCGGTATACCACTTGCGGCGAATATGCGCCAGGCACCCCAGCCGCTTGAGCGCGGCGGGGCGTTGCCGTCGCAGCGAATCGTAGACGCCATAACCGTCCGTTTGAATGGTGCCCTGAAAATCAGCCAGGCGTTTTTCCGGGCCTTCCCGGCCCCGGCCGGTGCAGAACTCCAGAAACACATCGCCTTGGGGGTGGGAGTAAAACCACAGGTAACCCGTGGCGGCTTTGCCTTTGACCTCCGGGTCGAGCACCTTGACGGGCGTTTCATCCACTTGCAGGTAGCCGGTGGCCTGGAGTTCCTCCCAAATGCCGTGATAAATGGCCAGCAGGAGAAAGGCGATCTTCTCGACCCATTGCACCATCTGCTGGCGCGGGATGACGACCCCGTGGCGCTCGCGAAAGATCCGTTCCAGCGTGTAATAAGCGATATGGTCGTCAAAGCGGCTCAGCAGCAGGTAAACCGCCAACCCCAACCCCAGCTTGCTTTGGGGCACCAGTCGGGGGGGCAAGGGGGCGATGCTTATCGCCGCCGCCGCGCACGCGCACGCGTGAGCGTATTTGGGCCGGACCGTCTCTTTGCACACGAGCCTGGCGGCAACGTATTCGTATTCGGTGGTGACTTCCTCGCCGATTTTGCGTCCGGGTTGCTGGCAGGTGCCACAAATCTTGTCGTCGGGTTCCAGCACCACGCGCCGCACCTCCAGTTGCACCGGCGGGAGGGGATGCCGTCGCTGGCGCAGTTCCCGTTGCAGTTTTTCTTTGTCCTTCAGCGGCGGGTCGGGTTCCAGAACGTCCCGGCTGGCGGGCGGTGGTCGCTGCGCGTGCGCTTGCAAATCCCCCGCCATCTGCCGCAACTGCTCCTCCTGCTCCGGGTTGAGCTTGTCGGCCTTGGGGCCGAACATCTGCCGTTTCAGTTCGGCGATCTGGATGCGCGCCTCCGCCAACAACTGCCTCTGCTCTATCAACGCCTGCTTTTGCTCTGTTAACTCTTGATTGCGCTCCATCAACTCTTGCTGCTGCTGGTCCAACTGCCGCTGCAGTTGGCTGGCATATTCGAGGAGTCCGGACGGAGCGCCGGCAAACTCCCGTTGCAACTCCTCCCGGGTCTTCATGCTTGCAGGGCCTCCCGAAAGTCCCGCCGCAACGGCTGGAGATAGATGTCTTTGACCGGCGCTTGAATGCAGGTGTGCCGGTCTTGTCGGGTGCGGCCCGTGGTGGCACCGACCGCCAGCCAGTTGGCCGCGCGATAGGCCGTGCCCCGAAAACGCTCGCGTTCCACAAACGTCTCCAGCGCGGCGATGGGATGTCCATACTTGGCTTGCCAGTCGCGGCTGATCCGCCGGCTCACCCGGCCCAGCAACCAACTGGCCAGATGCGGCACCCGGACCGGGGGTAAAATCAGAAAGCGGGTGTTGTTGGCCAGCCGCCCCAGATTGCGTTCCCGCTGTTCTACCGACCAGCCAATAAACTGGTCGCGGGCCTGGCACTTCCATGCCGCCGCACCAAAGACCAGACAGGCCAGCGGACGCCCCTGGCCGTCGCGCGCCACGTATTGCAGGTTCTCGCCCACCGCGCCGCCAAAACCCAGATAATGAAACCGGCCCAGCGCGGCCCGGACCCAGGCGCGTTCCGCCGCTTGCCCACTGACCTCGTTGAGCGTCAGCGCACCCAACTGGGCCAAAGCGCAGTCGAGGTCTTGCACCTCCCCATCGGCGGGGAGTGGTGACTGGCACCGCATCCGATTGGTGGGAACCTGGCGGCGGGGCGGCAGGGCGATCAGCCCGCGCTGGTGCAGCTTGAGCAGGAGGGTGCGCGCGGCCATGTCCTTCAACTGCCCCACGCCATTGCGCCAGTCCCAGTGCGCCGCCAACGCCTGCGACAAACGACGCCGGCTCCAACCCGGATTTTGCCCCTGCCATTGACGAATCAACGCCAGGTCCGGTTCGCCCACCACACGGCCTTGCACGATAAAACTTTCGCTCACGTCCAGGAAGATAACCCGGGAGAAACTGGAGTCCAGTCGAAAGTGAAAAATCACACCCGGTGCCATGGACGCCGGGAAGCGTTCTCGATGCCGTGGATGAGCAGCGTCAGTTCCTCCGGACGCAGACTCTGGCTCTTGCCCTCGCCCCCGGGCGCGGCGAATGTTCCGCGCTCCAGCCGTTTGTTTAAAATCCACAGCCCCGAACCGTCATACATCAGAATCTTAAGCCGGTTGCGCCGTTTGTTGAGGAAAACGAACCAATGGCCCGAAGTCGGCTCCTCCCCCAACACGGTCTTCACCCAGGCATACAGGCCGTTGAAGCCCTGGCGCATATCCATGGCTTGCAACGCCACGAAAATCCGGGTGGCGGGAGACAGGCTCAGCATGGCGGGCGCAACCCTTCCAAGACCGAGTGAATCCAAGCCGGCGTCGCCAGCGCGTTGAACCGCGCCACCGCTCCCGTCGGCAAACTGATCTCTGCCGCCCAACTCTGCGGCGGCTCCGCCGTTAATTTGAGTTCCTGAAAAACCGGAGCCACTGTGACCGGTGGACGGGGTTGGGCAAATCGCCGGTCATAAACCCAGTAGTGCAACCGGTTCCGGGATAAACCGTGCTGTCGGGCAAAAGAACCCAAGGCCAGACCGCTGGCGCGGTAGCGTCGTATCCAGCCAGCAATCTCGTCAGGGGTGTAAGTTTGATGAGCATGTGAATCATTTTTCATTCCGCCACTTTAGCCCAACTCAAGCCCTCCTGCATAGGAGGCAGCCCCTTTACCGCTTACGCTTGGAATACACCGACAACTCATTGACAATTTGCGCCGCTAAACCTTGGTCTGAAACTTCCGAGGCAGAACTTTGCCCGGCGGATCGTGCGCGGAGTTCATTCAGGTTGCCTTACTTCCTGGAGGTGGCAGTTGCAAAAGATGTGCTGTGCGCATGGTCTTTCGCCCGCAACGGGTGTGCGCCTAATATCTCAGAAAAATGTGAAGCTATCATTTACTACGCTGAAAACGACTCTTTCTTGTTGCCCAAGCACGAAAACCATTGAACTCTACACGGAAAATCCGGTGAGCACCTCCAGAATCAGGCGCTCCGCTATCGCCCAGAAGCGGTGGAACAGCCTTCTTGTATTTTACAAATGTTATGCTTAAGTTGAATGCGTGGGAATTTAAACGACGATGAATAAACAAACTGTCTCTGTATTCCTGTTCACGAGCACCGTTTTCACGTTTGGCGCGAATCCAGACGGTCGTTCTGTCGGGCGACCGGTTGCGGAGTTCATACGTGCTCAAATGACCTCTATAGGTTTTTCAGTTGAGTCACTTGTCGAAGCTACCGAAGGTTGGGAATTGAATACATGTATAAGTGGCCAGAGATTCCTTCTATTTATTCATTGGGCGCCGATTGGAAATGAAGCAATAAACTATTGGGTAATCCAAATTCGCAAGCCATGGTCTTTTAAAAAATTCTTTAAAATGGCCGAAGAAGACGTCACCATCGCTGTTCAGGGGGTTTCCAAAGCAATCACACAACGAAATGAAATACAAGACGGACGGTGGGTTACTGATGCTGAGTTCCGGGCACTATACTAACTGAGAGACCAACCTCAACTTGGTGCTGCGCACGTTCATCCTGAGCGCCACAGCGACGGTAGGGGTTAAGGCAGGCGGCGCGCTGATCACGGCGACAACGCAACGCCTGTTTTTGGGCGGTGATTTGTATGAGTTTCTTGAGTTTTGGCGGACAAATCCATTTTGAGTATTGTGAAAACTGACCTTGAGGATATAATTGTTGTTGTTGGGCACCCACACCAAGATATTCCTGTGCCGCTTAGTGAATGGATACGTGTGGGTCCAGGTCCGCGACCATTGGTTCGTCCGATTAGTGCGTATTCCTCGTCAACGGGAAAGCCGTTTCCTATGAGTGTTGTTCCGATACGGTTTCGAAATAATGTGTGGTCGAGAATCTTAATAAAAACAGGTCTTTTCGACGATCCGTGGATAAAGAGTTGAAACTTTAAACGACAATGAACTGTGCTGCGTTATTATTGGTTCGGAAATAACTTGGCTCTTCTGGAGGTGGTTTTTAAAATAAGCTTATGGAAATGCGATTTGTCGAGGAATATAATAACAACTACCGGGATGTTGGACTTTTTGTCGCCAGTGAATTCCTTGCAACAATATTTAGCGCAATAGCTTTCCCTTTTGTTGCTGGCAACATTAGTCCAAGTTTGATCTTATACTGTTTTTTGTTTTTCCCTCAGGGTGCTATGTTCTTACTATGCATTTCTAATGCCCGGCTCTTTCACAAAAAGAAAGCTGCGAAAATTCAGATCATAGTTGTTTCCTTTGAGCTGTTATGTGTTTTTTGTGGGGCGGCGTTAACGTGGTTCGGTTGGACACAGTTAAAGCATTAAAATGCCATTCCACGTGGGCGGCGCTGCGTCGGCGGGTGGTTACCTGGCGAGATTTACCACGAGGGTTGGACTGGGATGCGAATTCTGACGGCGGCTCGACCTGCTATTCGCTTGAACGCAATGCAGCTCAAATGTATTCTGAATTTCGCAAAAGAGTTGGCGGCTTGAAGACCCAATTCGGAGATCAAGACATAAAATCAAAATGAAAATGCAGATTTTCAAAGTCTCACTCGTCGTCGCTATTATGGTTGTCGCGACGCTTTCGGGTTGCTCCACCACTCACGACACGCAGCAGACCGCACCAGCAAATGCCGTTCAAAGCAACACCGGCCCGACGCCGACGGTAAGCGGCTACATTGACGTTGTGGCTGGGAAAAATTTCCATTAAAATTTCCAGAAATTATTCGAATTTGCTGGGAATCTGCAATTTCACCAACTCCTGCTTTACGACTGTCCGCAGCCCGATGATGTCAATTTTTGTTGCAGATTGCGTTTCGGCGTTTCGGCCTGCCCGGCGGCAATCGGACTAATTTGTCGCGTCCATATCGTCAAAAGCTCCGGTCAACAGCGAATGGATCGTGCTTGGGAAACAAGTTGGGAATGCCCAATTGCCGCCGATGAATTTTCACCGCATTCGCCGTGCGACCCAGGCGCCGGGCAACTTCCGCGGCCGACGCCGTCCCCAGCAATTTCGCTTCCTCGGGCTGCCACGCATTGGCGGGCGGGTCATGGATGCCGCAGCGAGGAATCCCCAACGTGCGGCGACGGTCCGCCACGCCCGCCACTGGACGTCCAAGGCGTTGGGCGATGACGCGATCCCGTTCCGCACCCAACTGCGCGTCTTCTGCCGGGGTCCAGTACTGCATTTTCGACTCCGGCATCGGCAGGCCAAGCGCCTCCCACCGCACCCAGTTCGCTTTCGGTCATGGCGGTGCCGCTGCCAGGCCAGCTATGTCAGCGTAAAATAGTTGCTTGCGGACCAAAAGCGTGATTCCCTATTTTCAAAATCAGATTCGTCGCAATGTCATTCACAAACAAGTCCGGGATCAGATTTCATCGCCGGGGTTCTCCTTGGACGCTCACCGAGTTGAAACAGCTTGGCACCGCGCCGGACTCGGTTCTTGCCCGGCGCACGGGACGAACCATCAAAGAAATTGTTACCATGCGCGAAAGCCGGCGTGTCCGGTTGCCGACGCCGCCCCGCCGTTGGACGGCGCGCGAAATCAGATTACTCGGCACGCTGCCCGACGTGGAATTGGCACGCCGATTTTGTCGCCGCCCCCATGACGTTCGTGATCAACGAAAGGCATTGCAGATTCGTCCGTTCCGCCCCCGCGGTCCCGGTCGTCTGTGGACCCTGGCTGAAACCCGTTTGCTTGGCACAATGCCGGATCAAGAGCTGGCCCGGCGCTTGAAGCGGTCCGTGGGTGCCGTCCAAACCCGGCGTTACGCATTGGAAATGCCGTATCTCAAACCGTTGCTCAGACGTTGGACGCCCGAAGAAGATAAATTGCTGGGGGTGCTGCCGGACGACGAGGTCGCGCGTCGTTTGAATCATCGGGTGGCTTCGGTGGTGAATCGCCGGCACACGTTGGGGATTCCCAAACCCCATCCCAAGCGCCTGCCGTCGCGGATTTGGAAACGCAGTGAAATCAAATTGCTGGGCCAGCAAGCAGACGCACAAGTGGCCAAACAGCTTGGATGTACAAAAATGCAAGTAATATGGAAACGCCTAAAACTTGGAATTCCACCGTGTCATCCGGTTTCCAAACCTCGCCCGTGGACGAGCGCCGAAAAAGCATTGTTGGGAACCGATACGGACAAGGTTATTGCCCGACGACTGGGACGGGCCGTGATGACGGTTAACCTCTTCCGCCGGAAATTGGGCATTCCGATTTCCGGCATCCGGCATCCTCGGCCCAATTGGTGGAAGCCGGAGGAAGATCGTTTGCTGGGCACGGCGACGGACGGCGAGATCGCCCGGCGTTTGGGGCGGTCGCTTCAATCTGTCCGACATCGTCGTCACCGTCTGGACGTTCGCATCCACAATCCCATGCGCCGAAGTTGGACTCTGGCAGAAGACGGGTTGCTGGGCACCCTGACGGACCGGGAGTTTGCCCGCCAGTTGAACATGAGCTACACGGCGGTGCGGGCCCGTCGGCACAAAAAGGGCATCCCAGTATGCAATCCTCAACGCAAACTGTGGCGGCCCCAAGACGACAAAATTCTGGGCTTCCGGCCTGATGGCCAAATCGCGCGGCGTTTGGGACGCTCCATCAATTCGGTCAAAAATCGCCGCAAGCGTCTGGGCATCCGTGTGGCTGGCGGCCAGCATCGCGGTGGCAGTTGAAATAGACACCTGCGGAAAACGCCCTGTCGGGCACCCGCCTGGATGCGGAACTTGGGCGAGTTTGCAGTGAAAGTCATTACCTGTACCGGTTTGAGTGCGACACGACTGCAAAATGTCCCGATTAAAAATTTACGCCGGTTCTAGGCGGAATTTCCTTAAGGAAAACGACCGCCATGGGAAAGCCCACGCAAGGGGTGCGCCTATAATATGCCTGTGCCCATGAACGCGGCCTTTTTTGACCTTGTCCGCGAATGCCGCCCAGCGTCGCTCATGGCATCCCCATGGTGGCGCACCAACCGCGCCCTTACCGGGACATTGCTCTGGCAGTCCAGATGCGGGCAGGGTTGTGCTTGGTGATTCCCGGCGCGGATGGCGTCACGCAGGGCGAGCCGCGCGTCTGCGCTGCTTGGTGTAACCGCGCGGATTTTTTCGTATGGAGTTCATGGCGGTAACGAATTGGTCTGTGGAGATTCAGTGGATTCGCTCAACAAGGAAATCCATCAACAGATCACCAGCACATGACCGAGCACCCGGACACCGCTGTCTTCATTGGATTGGATCGTCGCTGAAGAAGTGGTTTCTCTCTCCAAGACATGGGGCACCCGACACATGAACCGCTGGTTTTTCGTGAGCGGCATTTTTTAAGAATTCCCTTTCCTTGCTCGGTTCCGGTCCGGTGAGAAGCATGGCGGAAAATGTCCCGGGTAAAAATTTTGGCCGGTTCTGGCAGATTTTCCTTATGGCAAATGGCTGCCATGGGCGGACCGCCACATAGGGTCGCGCGTATGCCCTCGGCGTGGCAGTCCGTGCCATTCCCCAATTGTCAGGGAGCAACAACTGCCGACGCTTTGCCAGTGTGCGCCGTGGGGGGTGAAATTTCGCCGCCTGCCGCCGCTAAAGCTGCCGCGATTATGCCAGCACCCAAAAAGGCGTTTCGATTGTTTGTCGTATTCATGTAACAGAAACCCGGTTTTCATCCGCCGCCGCTGACATTCTGCCAGCAGACTTACGGCAAACGGCAACCGAGCCTTAATATTGCGCTTACGCTCGCGTTGCTGCACCTGAACGCGCGCGATCATTGCCGCGTAGCCCGCAGTCGGAAAGCCCTTGCGCCGCAACACAGATTGCCCACGACCACGGAACGCCCCCGAAAAGCACCCCCTTTCCACCCATTGGTGGGAAGGGGGGTAAATTGCAAAACACATTGTCCATGAGTTGGTTGCTACAAATCACATGCAAATAACTGTATAAAGATTGGACATTTGAGCCAGAATGGCCCAGCTAAAATCTGCGCCGGTTCCCGGTGGCCTTGCTCATGGGAAACGACCTCCAAGGGAAAGTCCACGAAGAGTTGCGTGCTGGTATGGGACATTGGGATGCCCGCGCCGCCGCTCTATGGCGCTACGATAAACTGAGCCACGTCTGCTACGATAAATTGAGCCACCTGCCCAATTGTCTTTGCTGGCTCTGTTTCGCTCCGGTGGCGGAAAATGTCCCGGGTAAAAATTCGGGCCGGTTCTGGGAGAATTTCCTTTATGATAAACGGCTCCCATGGGCGGACCGCCAAGTATGGGTCCGCGTATGTATGCCCCTGGCGTGGTCAGGGCACATGGATGGTTCGCATCAAAATGTCCCAGTTAAAAATCTGCGCCGGTTCTGGGAGGATTTCCTCATGAGAAACTACCGCCAAGGGGATGCCCACGCGAAGGGTTGCGCGCCTGTATGGGGGCAGTCTGAGCCGCCCGCCCGCCATACGCCACCGCCCGCACTGGTGGCGCAAACGTGCCCGCCCATGGCGCGCCGCATCCCGGCAGCAAAAAGCGCGGCGGGAAAGCCCGCCGCGCTCATGGTTTGCCGATGCTGTCAGACCGAACGCAGGACCCCGCGCAACTTGCGACGGCGGGACGCCCGGACAATGCGCCGCACTTGGCCCGGCAGCAACGGCACGGGGGAAGGCGTCACCACCGCCACGCCGCCCGCATCGCCACTGGTGCCACGCGAAAGCGGATGCAAGCCCACCACGCGCCGATTGCATCCCGGCAACCGCTTGCCATTGCGCACCCGCGCCGCCGCCAGACAGCTTGCGCCGCAGTGCGTCCCCGCCCGCAATGCCGGTTGCACCGCTGGCGCTTCATGGCGTGGCAAGCCGCCCCATAGCTTGACCAAATCCACCTTTGCGCCGCCGCGCTGGCTGGCCGCCTCAAATTCGTCTTGCGCTTGCGCCCATGCCGTCCGCTTGGACATGACCCGCACACCCGCCCGCCGCAACGCCGCCGCCATCCGATGGCTGGACGAAATGGCCCCCGAACGGCCACGGCGCGGACAAGGCTTGAAACCCGCCGCCGCCGCCGCATCATCCGCGCTGGCCCCATTGAGCATGAGCAACACCGCTTGCTTGACCTTGTCCGCGAACGCCGCCCGCCGTCCCCGTCCGCTGGCCAGTTTGGCCCGCATGGCTTCAACCGCCACAAGCCGCCGTTGCGCCCGTTGCTCTGCGGACAACTCCCGCAAGTCCCTTGTGGCATTGGCCCAAATCATCCAATCCCTTGCCATGCGCGCTTGCGCTGGTGTCTCGCCGAACGTGTCCCGCGCCACGGAATCACCCACGGCCCGCCACGCGATCCGCGCCGCCATGCTGGCCAGATTGCAAGCCACTTTGACCGCGCCCGCCTGCCCGGCCCAATAGCCCGCCACCGCTTGCGCCGTGGACTCGCTGGCCGGAACGGCCACGGGCGCAACCGCCTTGACCCAAGCCGCACAGACGCCGCCCGGCTCGCCCAGTGTGATGACATCCGCGCCGGAATCGCGCACCAGACACAACCCCGCCCGCCACAACGCCAACGCTTGCAAGCCGTCCCCGATGGCGTCCGCCATGGTGGCACACCAGCCCGCCGCTTGGCCTTGCTCCCGTTGCCAGAGACTTTCGCGCCCATCGCCCACCATCTTGGCGTTGAGGTGATAAGCGGACCATTCGCACAACTCACGATCTAAACCGGCTTGGACGGCTTGCAGCAATGGCCCGGCGGGACGCTCGCCCGACCGCAGCAACTCGCCGACGCTTTGACATTCGCCGCCCAGTGTGCGCCGTGCTGGTGATATTTCGACACCCGCCGCCGCCAATGCCGCCGCGATGCTGCCCGCATTGACAGGGGGCTTTTGATTATTCGGAGTATTCATGTAACAGAAAGCCGGTTGCCAACCGCCGCCGCTGGTGAGATGCCAGCCGACCCACGACAGCGGCAACCGTGGCGCAATTCTCGCCATGCGCGCACGTTGGCGCATCCATGGCCGCATGAACATTTGCGCCCGCCAGCACGGCGCAATTGCCTTGCGCCCTAATCCAAGCGGACGACGGCGACGAATGGCATTGCCCCGGCTTCCCACCCATAGGGGGGATACATTTTGGATTCGCACTTGGCGAATTGAAAAGGAGGGGGTAAGGGCCTCCGCACGCGCACTCCGTCAATGTTTGCCGTCACCGCCGCTGCCGTCCATCATCCATTCGGAGGGGGCATTCAGTGCGCTGGCGGCCCGTACAGCTGTCGGCAGTTCAGGTGGTTAAACAAGTGGCGGCGGCAGGTGTCGCGGCCCTGCTGGGCCGCTGGTGCGATTTTCAGGCGTGGCTTCAATCCCCGAAAAAACGCAACACCAGGGGTTTGCCGCCGCCGCAAACATCATTCCCGCGACCTCCTTGTTGCTCAAAAAACCATAACACCATCACGCCCCATGCGGGGTTCGAAGCCGATCCGGTCAAAAGTTCGTTTCGCATCCTGTATTGCTGGATTCTGCCAGCAGATGAAGCCCACTCCAGAACCATTGCGCGGTCTGGATTGAATGCCTGAACTCTGCTGGCAAAACCGGGGCGCAATTTACTGCCAGCACACCGGAACCGCCTGCCCAAGCCAACCCTTTGGGGGGACCGGTTCACTCGCGTGGGACCTCCCCGGTTGGACACGTTAACGAGCTGCCTGCCGGAAATCAATTTTCGTCAGGCATGGCCATTCCCGTCATGCTGGCATGCTGTTTGCCGGATATACTTTAGTATCCGGCAACAGCAGCAGTCAGCAGGCAACCGTAGAAAGTCGTTGCCCCGGACATTTCCAGCACGGATTGGCCAAAGAACCCGCTGTCAGACTGCACCAGCCACCACCACCGTGCCCCGAAACTGTGAATTGGGGCTGGGGAAGCTCAGCCAAGCCAACCTGAAAGATCCGAGGGGAAAGTGTTGTGAATGTGACCCAGCGCAAAAAACAGGCGGCATTCCTCATAGGCAAACCAGCACCGGTTCAACGGCTTCAGCCCTTTTGTATGTTCCTGCACCAGGTTGATGGCTTCTGGACTGGCATCGGCCACAAACAAAAATCCGCCTTGAATCCAGCGCTGGCTTGCCCCGGGAACAAATTCGACCACTTTGAGCTGCTGGCTGGCCTCAATATGAACCGCAACGACATGGTCCATCTGTGGAAATTCATTCTGATGCACACAATGACTGCCGTGAGCCGACCAGCGTGGCAATAGTTTCCTGGCCATGGTTTCCCATTCGGATTGCTGGGCCTTCCAGTAATCCGCCTGCCGGGCTTCCTGGAGGTGCCGGAGGACTTCCACCACGTCTGCGTAGGCCAAGCCCAAAGCATCCGCCTGCGCGAGCACTGCCACGCAAAGGGGGGCCAAATATTCCAACCGCTCCTCATGGAGGGATCCCTGGCCAGCTTGCACCACCAAGCCAAGGCCTCGCCGTCCCGCCAGATGGCCGGATTGTTTGAGGGTCGCGACCGCCTTGTGGACCGTGTTGGTGCTGATGCCCAGTCCCGCACTCAATGCCCGGACGGAAGGAAACGCATCCCCCGCCTTGAATCGACCGGTGAGCAGGGCCTTTCGCGCCGCCTGGACTATCTGGGCGACACCTGGCTGGCCATGGCTGGGAATCCAGTCCATGGAACGGGAGCGCTTCGCCGTGGGATGCGGTTTGACTGGCCGGCCGTGTGGCCCCCGGGCCTGCGTTGTCTGGCCCAGTGCCTCCACCACGCCGCTGAAATTCAATTGCACCCCGTCCGCTGCCTTGAGCAGTCTGGCACAGTGGGGTTGGAGTCTTTGGCGGCACCGGTCACGGGATGGCTGCCGGGGGGCGGTCACCACCATGCCGATCCCGGGCCGGCAGGCCAGATGGCCGGAGTGTTTGAGCGCGGCGACGGCCTTGTGGGCGGTCGTGCAACTGATGTGCAGTGCGCGGCTCAATTCCCGCACGGAGGGAAACGCGGTTCCGGGATGGAGTTGCGCGCAAAGCACGGCCTTGCGCACCGCCTGGATGATCTGGGGGCAGACCGGCAGATTCGATTTGAGCTGGATTTTCAATGGAATCATGACGTGTGTACCAGCACTACTGCAACACCGTGAGATTTTCAAATAATTTTTACAGACTGTTTTCCGGCGCGGCAATCGTCGAATTCTTCAATAACCATGCGGTGATCGCCCCGTTTGCAACCTCCAAAATGGGCTTTTCCACCATCCGAAACCCCGAAATGGCATGGTAAACTCGGAGAATTATGAATTCAAAACAAACAAATTTACCGATGCGCTGTCAGTTGCCGACGCGCGTCTTTCCAGTCGCCCCTTGGACCAAGGCGCTGGGCGAAATCGTCTGGCCGACACACGAGGTGTGGGCTGGCTCGCCCGCCACCACTTGGCGACGCCTGCCCGCTCGCGCCAACGGTGTGCGGACGGATGCCTGGGGTGGTTCTGGTTTCCTCACCTGGGTGAGGAAACCCGCGATCACGATGGGGCGATTCGATCAACGTCTATTTCAGGGGAACACCGGGAAACCACATGCTTTTGGAAAATTCGTCAGAAAACGAAGGCCGCGGTTTGGATCCCGCCTCCTCGCTACTAACCGTACCGGCAGAGAAATGGCTACAATCATCCTTTAATATGAGTACACACAACATTAGAACAACAACGCAACTGCATCCCGAGGCTCGCCGGAGGGGCTGGCCAGCACCGCTGAGTGACCCCGATGGGACGGGTGCCACGCTGAAGGGGCAAACAGTGAAAAGACCGCTTAACCTCAATGGAACGGTCACCGTCCAACTCGCGGATGACGACCTGTGGCTGGCGGAGCCGTTCAGCCGTGGGCAGGCGTGGCTGGACTTGTGGCTGCTGGCCAACGACGAAGCGCGCCAAACCAGCAGGCGGGGCATTGCGCTCCTTAAACGCGGCCAGCTTGGCCGTGGCGTGGCGGGCTTGGCCGAGCGCTGGCAATGGTCCCGAATCAAGGCTCGGGCCGGCTTGGAGGAGCTGAGGCGGCAACGGAAGATCACCTTCAAGATGGACCACGTGGCGTCCGTCATCACGGTGCTGGATTACGAGCTGTTCAACCCGGAGGCGATGGCCAATCAGACCGTAGCGCTGACCCTGGACCGCCAGACGGCGGATGATGACCTGTGGCTGGCGGAGCCGTTCAGCCGTGGGCAGGCATGGCTGGACCTATGGCTGCTGGCCAACGATGCCGCGCGCCAGACCTCTTGGCGGGGCATTACCGTGCCGCTTAAACGCGGCCAGCTTGGCCGCAGTGTGGCGAGCCTGGCCACCCGCTGGCAATGGTCCAGAATCAAGACTCGCGCCGTCTTGGAGGAACTGCGGAGGCGGCAGAAAATCAACTTCAAGATGGATAACGTGGCGACCGTCATCACGGTGCTGGACTACGAGCGGTTCAACCCGGAGGCGATGGCAAATCAGACAGCAAATCAGACAGCAAATTTGACCGCAGATTTGACTGCAGATTTGACTGCAAATCAGCAGGCCGGTGACAGCAAAACATACCGCAAATTATACACAGAAGAGGAAAAGGGAATCGGAAAGGGGAATTTGGAAAAGGAAATCGGAATAGGAAATGAAAGAAATAGGAAGGGGGAAGCGTCCCCCCTGACAAATGTTGTTGGGATCAAAGTTGCAATAGCATGGTGCCGGGAGAATCACCTCGGTTACACGGACGACGAAGTGACTGCCGCCTGGAACGGCTTAACAGCAGTCGCGGTGAACGGGTTGTGGACTGTCGGCGGCCGGACAGTCACCGACTGGCGCTGTGCGTTGGCGGATGAGTGCGGGAAACGGCGGCTGATTTACGGCAAAAAAAATTCCGCGCACGTCGCCGAACGTGAGCCCGGTGAGCCGCCGCCGCCGCCGGGCCCGAAAAAGCGACTGAATTTAAACACCTTGGAGGTTGAGGAGGTTTATGAATAACGACATCAAAAACGAGTTGAAGGCCAGCGTTGATCTGGCGGATTGGATTCGGCGGGACGGAGTGCCCCTGACGGGAGGGCCGAACGAGTTCAAGGCGAGGTGTCCGTTCCATGATGATTCGACGCCGAGCTTCACGGTGTTCCGCAAGGACGGGGCGTGGGCCTTCCATTGCTTTGGCTGCGAGGCGCAGGGGGACATCTTTGAGTGGGTGATGCGGCGGCAGAGCCTGAGCTTTCCGCAGGCGATGCGGGTGGTGGCCAACGCCGTGGGCCGGGCGTTGCCGGATGCGGGCGAGCGGCTGTACCAGGCCCAGATTGTGAAAAAAACGACCGAACCGGAGCGGGGACCATTCCAGGCGGAGGCGTTCAGCGCCTTGGACCCGGCGGGCAAGCCGTTTGCGTACCTGACGCAACAGCGCGGGCTGGCGACGGCGCTGCTGACGGATTACAGCGTGGGGCAAACCGTGGATGGGGAGGCATACTCGTTTGCGTATAAATGGCGGCCTCCAACCTGGCCCGCCAGCCGCGAGAAACCGATGTTTGAATTCTGCAAGGTGGTCAAGGTGGACCGCCCGGAGGGCAAGAAAATCGAATGGCGCGTGCCCAAGGGCGGGAAAAACATCCTGTTCGGCATGGAAAGCAGCCGGGTGAGGGCGGCGGCGGCCGCCCGGGGCGAGCTGGTGATTTGCGAGGGGGAGATTGACGCGCTCTCGTGGGCTTGCTACGGCTACGCGGCCGTGAGCGTGCCGGGCGGGGCGAAATACCTGGGCTGGATTGACCACTGCTGGGAGTGGTTGCAGTCATTCAGCAAGATCCACATCAGTTTCGACGAGGATGGCGCGGGACGGGCCAAGGTGGTGGAAATCACCACGCGGCTGGGCATTGCGCGGACGGATATCATCCGGCTGCCGGTCAAGGATGCGGAGCAGGAAACGCGCTTCAAGGACATCAACGAATGCCTGCAAGCGGGGGTGGAGGCCTCGGTGGTGGTGGGCTGTGTCAATGGGGCGGAAGTCATCAAGCCAGACAAGCTGAAAGACATCTACGCGTTTGAGAATGAGATTTGGGACAAATTCCACTCGGAGGACACCGCGCAATTGGGGCTGCGGTTGCCCTGGGGAAACTGGTTTGGCAGCAGCTTGCAATTCCGCTTTCGCAATGGCGAGGTGACGGTGTGGACGGGCTACAACAAGCACGGGAAGTCCGAGGTCTTGAACCATTGCGTCGTTGATCTGTGCTGGCAGGGCGAACGGGCGCTGGTGTGTTCGCTGGAGGTGCAGGCCCCGATCACTTACCAAAAGCTTATCCGCATGGTGCTGGGGCGGCGGGACGTATGCGCCAAGGAGGAGCGGGCACTTTTCCGGGAACGGTGTCTGGCACCGCTGGGACAAAAAGTGTGGGTCTATGATGCGGTTGGCAACGCGGATATTGAGGAGGTGTTGCAGGTGATGCACTACGCCTACCAGCGGTTTGGGGTCCGGCAGTTCGTGCTGGACAGCCTGATGCGGTTCAGCGGGTTGGAGGGCGAGGGGCAGGAAATCTGGAACTCGCAGCGGGCGTTTATGGACCGGTTGATTGAATTTGCGCAGCGCAACAACGTCCACATCCACCTGGTGGCGCATAGTAAAAAGCCGGGGGATCGCCGGGGCGAGGCCGCCATCCCCCGCCGCTATGACGTGATGGGCAGCAGCTACATCACGAATCTGGCCTTCAATGTCATCGTGGTTTGGCGGAACCGGACGAAGCAGGACAAGCTGGAGGAAATCTTCCAGGCCTGCACGGAGCGGTGGATTTCGGAGCATCCCAAGACGGCGGTGCCGCAGTGGAAACGGCTGCTGGGGGGCAGGCCGGGGGACAAGCTGCCGGCGGAGTGGCGAAAGCTGTGGGACGAAATGCTGGCCACGTTGAAGAGCCTGTCCGAAGAGACGGTGAAGGAATTCCATGAGCTGGTGATGAAACACGACGCGTATTTCATTGTGGACGCCCAGCGCGGCGGCGACGGGGACTGTCCGGCGCGGCATCTGTGGTTTCACTATGACAGCCTGCAATTTCTGGAGGTCAGCCCGTGGCAGGAAAAGGACGAGCGGCGCGAACCGAAAGCTTACGCCGAGACGAAGCTAACCGAAATAGACGAGGAGTTTTGACCAGCGTGACCAGCATGACGCTGGACCCAAAATAATATGACCGCGAGCAAAATCATTGATGCCATCCACCAGACGGGAGCAGCGCTGGTGATGGAAGACGGCAAATCACGGGTGCGCGGGACGGCGATCCCGCCGGAGCTGATGCAGGCATTGAAGGCCAACCGCGAGGCGGTGCTGGCGGAAATGAAGCGCCGGGCGGAGGCGTGTCTGGATCGTTACGCAGAGGTGCCGCAGGATGATCCAGCGTTGCTGGGTCGGAACATGGCCATCCCGGCGGAGCCGCTGAGGCAGGCCATTTTGAATTACTGTTTTCGTCAACCGCGTGCCATTCACGCGTGGGTGATGCGCCGGGCCGTCACCTACCATGCGTTGGGCATACCACCTGAGGAATGCGAATGGCGCGCGTGCGTGGACCTGCTGGCGTGGCAGCGAAACGCTGACCGGCAGGCCGCCCTCGAATGGTTGGAGGGGATGGAGGAAGCGCATAACCACCACCACTCATCCGCTGGCGGTTGAAAATCATACACTTTTCAAAAAAAGAATGAACCCATTAAGCCATCAAGGGTCAAAACCCCGTGATTTTAAGAGACTTAATAATCAAAAAAGCCGCCGTAGGGTGTTCGAGATTTTTCCGCTGGCCGACATCGCGGGAATTGGAGCGGGGGCGGCCATGGCCGCGCTGGCGGCGGATTCAACCAGGCCG
>Ga0302320_10008903_pt1 | contig 21703 bp, 10 predicted proteins | sample Bog_T0_3_FD_202130 | JGI IMG/M metagenome (GOLD analysis project Ga0302320, IMG submission 202130) | Peat permafrost microbial communities from Stordalen Mire near Abisko, Sweden - Bog_T0_3 | ecosystem: Environmental > Terrestrial > Soil > Wetlands > Peat | place: Sweden: Abisko, Stordalen Mire...
GTCGGGGGCGATGCCGGGCAGGCTTGTCCACTTCAGCTTCGCTTGCCCTCGGCATTGTCGGCGCGGCGGTCCATCGGCAGCACGATCACCCGGGTGCCGACACTGACCCGCGAATAGAGATCGGCGACGTCCTCGTTGGTGAGGCGGATGCAGCCTGACGAAACCTGGGTGCCGATGGTCTGCGGCGCGTTGGTGCCGTGGATGCGATACACCGTGCCGCCGAGATACATGGCGCGGGCGCCGAGCGGATTGCCGGGGCCGCCGGCCATGTGCCGCGGCAGGTAGGGCTGGCGCACGATCATTTCCGGGGGCGGGGTCCAATCCGGCCACTCGGCCTTCCTGGTGATCGACTGCACGCCGGACCAGGTGAAGCCGTCGCGGCCGACGCCGATGCCGTAGCGGATCGCCTGGCCGCCGCCCAGCACATAATAGAGATAAGTGTTGGGTGTATCGATGATGATGGTGCCGGGCGTTTCGCGGCTGGGGTAGCTCACGACCTGGCGGCGGAACCGCGCCGGCACCTCTGCCACGGCGCCTTCGTCTTCGGAAGGGGTGGCCTGCACCGGCGGCGGCGATGCTGCCGGCGGCGTCAGGATGAAGGGAAACAGCGGCAGCGGGGCTGCGCCGGCGGGCGCGGAAATTGCGAGCGCGGCGATCGCCAGCGCCCCGAAAGCGGCGCGGCGCGAATTAGGCTTCATCGCATCCGTATTGAACATCGGCCGTCCCCTGTCTGAGCGGTTTTTCGCGCCGGTTCGGCGCGTCGTTGACGCCCTCAGTACCCGGTTCCGGTTTCAGAATATTTGCGTCAGAAGCTCAAAATGGCTTCGTCAGGGGAGGGAAATGTTTCGTCGGCGTGTCGTCTGACGCAAAAACTTCCGACCGGACGCGAAAAACCACGGCTACGCGTTCGTGACGTCACACGTTTGAAATATCCATGGCCGAACGTCACGAACTGAGAATCAACGGAATTCCCGGGGTTGCCCTGATGCGGATATTGATTGCGACCGACGCCTGGCATCCGCAGGTCAATGGCGTGGTTCGCACCCTGACCTCGCTGGCCCGCAGTGCTGCGGCGCTGGGAGGCGAGGTCAGCTTCCTCACTCCGGACGGGTTTCCCTCGCTGGCGGTTCCGAGCTATCCCGGCCTGCGCGTGGCGTTGCCGAACCGGCGCGAGATTGCCCGCCGGATCGAAGCGGCCTCCCCGGACGCGGTCCACATCGCGACCGAGGGGCCGGTCGGCTGGGCGGTGCGGGCCTATTGCCGCCGCCGCAGGCTGGCATTTACGACTTCCTATACGACGCGTTTTCCGGAATATATCGCGGTACGCTCGATCATCCCGGCGGCAGTGGGCTATGCGGTGCTGCGGCATTTTCACGCGGCGGCCGCCATGACCATGGTCGCGACCGCCTCGCTGCGGCAGGAATTGGGCGAGCGCGGTTTCCGCAAGCTCGGCTTCTGGACCCGCGGCGTCGACACCGATCTGTTCAATCCCGATTCCCCGGCCAGGCTCGATCTGCCGCGGCCGATTTTCATGACCATGGGCCGCGTCGCGGTCGAAAAGAACCTCGAAGCCTTTCTCGCGCTGGACCTGCCCGGGTCGAAAGTCGTGATCGGCGATGGCCCGCAAAAGGCGGCGCTCGAGCACAAGTTTCCCAAGGTCAAGTTCCTCGGCGAAAAGACCGGCGCCGATCTGACCTCGCATCTGGCGGCGGCGGACGTCTTCGTTTTCCCCAGCCTTACCGACACTTTCGGCGTGGTCCAGCTCGAGGCGCTCGCCTGCGGAACGCCGGTGGCTGCATTCCCGGTGACCGGACCGCTCGATGTGATCGCCGACCACCCGGTCGGCGCGCTGGATCATGATCTGCGAAGCGCCTGCCTGCGCGCGCTTGGCATGTCGCGCCAGTCCTGCCGGAATTTTGCGATCGAGCGCTCCTGGGAAAACAGCGCAAGACAGTTCATCGGCAATCTGACGGCGTTGCAGCCAAGCCGCTCGCTGCAACCTGCCCGCCGCCTGGCGGGCAGAAGCGCCGTGCGCGGCTGACGGCACCGAGCACGACAGGCTCATCAGGATCAACCACGGGTCTGTTTCAGCAACTGAACCAGGCCGCCAACAACGAGCAAGAGTGACAAATGACCAACATCGCAAAACTCGCCGGCGCAGCGCAACCCGACTTCGACCGCGAGACGGTCGAACAGGCCTATGACCGCTGGGCGCCGGTTTACGACCTGGTGTTTGGCGGCGTGTTCAGCAAAGGCCGCAAGGCGGCGATTCAGGCCACCGGCAACATCGGCGGCCGCGTGCTCGAGGTCGGCGTCGGCACCGGCATCTCGTTGCCGCAATACCCGCCGCATGTCCGCATCTTCGGTACCGACATTTCGGAAGCGATGCTGCGCAAGGCCAGGCAACGGGTCGCCGAGCTCGGCCTGAAGAATGTCGAGGGTCTCGCGGTGATGGACGCGGAGAAGCTCGAATTTCCCGACGATTCGTTCGACGTGGTGATGGCCCAATATGTCGTGACGGCGGTGCCGAATCCGGAGGTGGCGCTGGACGAGTTCGCCCGCGTGCTGCGGCCTGGCGGCGAGCTGATCATCCTGACGCGGGTCAGCGCCGACGCCGGAATGCGCCGTTTCATCGAGCAGCGGTTGCAGCCGGTGGTGCGTCCGCTCGGTTTCCGAACCGCCGAGTTCGCCTGGTCGCGCTATGCCAAATGGCTGGCCGGCGCGCATGGCATGGAATTGGTCGAGCGCCGCCTGATACCCCCGCTCGGCCATTTCTCGCTGGTCCGCATCCGAAAAGCCGAGATGGCGGCTGCCGCCTGACGTCATGTGACATGTTGATGATGTCATATGACGTACATCGAATCCCAGTAAAACGAATCGACCTATTTTGGGGGAAGACAATGATCAAGAACTTCCGAGAGCAATTGCGGGTGCAGCGCTGGGACGATCATCGCTACTATCATCACAGCCGGATCAACCAGAGCCTGCATTTTGTCAGCGCGGTCAGCTTCATGGTCGGCTATGCCCTGATGTTTTTCGATCCGGTAGCATCCGCGCTGATCGGCTGGCTGGTCTCGATGACCTCGCGCCAGGCCGGACATTTCTTCTTCGAGCCGCGCGGCTACGACCACATCAACGACACCACCCACGAGCACAAGGAAGAGATCAAGGTCGGCTACAATCTGCGCCGCAAGGTGGTGCTGATGTCGATCTGGGCGGCCTCGCCGCTGGTGCTCTACTTCGATCCGACGCTGTTCGGCATGTTCGATCCTTGGATTTCGCCGGCCGATTTCATGCGGCAGGTCGCCAAGATCTGGCTGGCGGTGGGCGTCGGCGGCCTGATGTTCCGCACCATCCAGCTGTTTTTCATCCGCGACGTCGAGACCGGCCTGGTCTGGATGACCAAGATCCTGACCGATCCTTTCAACGACTTCAAACTCTATCACCGGGCGCCGCTGTATCTGCTGCGCGGCGAGCTGATCGACCCCGGCCTCGACATCATCGAGCACGGCCTCGAAGAGCAGCACGCCTGAAACGCGTCATCCGGATCAGTCCAGCATTGATGATGCCCGGGCAGCGGTGCGAAGTTCGCGCCGGATCTCCCGGGCATCGATATTCTTGCGATCTGGCGTCTGGAAAGACAGCGATGGCAGTCCGCCGAAGCCTTGGCGAGGGCGATGCAGGGCCGGCCTCAGCGCGAGAAGGCGCCGGCGATCATCTCCTTGAGGATCTGCCGGCGGATGCGCTTGTCGGTGAGCGAAGCCGAATGCCACCACCAGCCGTCCTGCTTCATCTTCGCCGCAGCGGCGACGAAGCGCGCGGTCACCTCGGCGAAATCGGCGTCGCCGTAGTTCAGGCTGAAGATCAGCCGCCCGGTGCCGACCCAGCTCAACGCGATCCCCTCGGCGCGCAGATAGTACTGCAGCATCCAGTTGTAGCGCGACGGTGTGGTGTATTGCACCATCCAGATCGAGGACAGGTTGGAGACCCGGACCGGCAGGTCGTTCGCGCTCATGGTGTCGTTGAAGTGCCGCGCCCGGCCGTTCCACACTTCGTCGAGGCCATCATAGATGGACCGGAAGTTGGGACTGGCGAGCCGGCTGAGGAATTCATCCATCGCCGTCATGACGTAAGGGTGCGAATTGAAAGTGCCGCGGGCAAAGCATATGTCGGCGGGCCGGTCGTCGCGATAGCGGCGCATCAACGGCCTGCGCCCGCAGACCACGCCGATCGGCAGGCCTCCGGCCAGGCTCTTGCCGTAGGTGACCATGTCGGCGCGCACGCCGAAATATTGCTGGGCGCCGCCGGCGGCGAGCCGGAAGCCGACGAACACCTCGTCGAGGATCAGCACGATGCCGCGCTCGCTGCAGACCTCGCGCAGCGCCTTCAGCCACGCGCCATAGGCGGCGCGATCGAATTTTCCGGCGCGCGAACTGTCGACCAGCGAGGAATCGCCGGGCGCGCCGGCGTTGGGATGCAGCGCCTGCAACGGATTGACCAGCACGCAGGCGATGTCGCGACGGGTCCTGAGCACATCGAGCGTGCGCTGCGACATCTCGGCCAGCGTGTAGGTTTCGTGCGGCGACACCGGGTTGCCGACGCCGGGCTGCACGTCGCCCCACCAGCCGTGATAGGCGCCTGCGAAGCGGACCAGATGCGAGCGGCCGGTGTGGTAGCGCGCAAGCCGCACCGCCTGCATCACCGCCTCGGTGCCCGACATGTGGAACGAGACCTCGTCGAGGCCGGATATTTCACACAGCCGCCGGACATTGTCGGCGACGGCCGGATGATAGGCGCCGAGCACCGGCCCGAGCGCATGCGCGCGCTTCTCGCCGATCTCGATGCACTCCTTGTAGAAGTCGTTGCCGAAGATGTTGACGCCGTAGGAGCCGGTCAGGTCGTAGAACACGTTGCCGTCGAGATCGGTCAGCGTGACGCCCGCCGCGGACTGCATGAAGCTGCCGGCGCCGAGATTGTCGCGCACCAGGCGGCTGTAAGGGAACGGCACCCGGTAGGCCTGGGTGAATTGCAGGTCGGAGATGCGGCTGGCCGCCTCCGACGTCATCTGCCGGCTTCGGGCGAAGCGCTCCCGGTAGAGTGCGGCGAGCCGGAAGAAACCCTCCTGGCGGCGGCCAGCGACTTCCGGCGGGGCGCCGTCGGAACAAAAGAAACGCCTGATGTCGAATTCGTAAAACGGGATGAGCCGCGCGACCCGGCGCGACATCTTGGAATGTCCGGTCAACGAGCGGTGCTTGGCGCGCGACAGCGCCCACCTGGCCCGCAATTTGGGAGCGACGGCGGCCGTGCAGATAATCGCGGCGCCGGAGAGAATCAGAAAAGGCGAATCCATGCCGTCAAGTAAAACAGTCCTGCTGACAGAATCATGACAATGCGAGGCCTCATCGCCGTCCTGTCGCAACAGGAAGACCTGAATTTTCTCCTGACCAACCGGATTCCGCGGGCCGCGCTGACCCGGTTCATGGGCTGGTTCAGCAAGATCGAGCAGCCGCTGATCCGCGACCTCTCGATCGCCTGCTGGCGGCTGTTTTCCGATCTCGACCTGTCCGAGGCGCGCAAGTCGAGCTTTGCCAGCCTGCATGACTGCTTCACCCGCGAACTCAAGCCCGGCCTGCGTCCGCCCGACCCCGATCCGGCGGTCGTGGTCAGTCCCTGCGACGCCATCATCGGCGCATTCGGTGCCATCGCCGACACCGAGCTGTTTCAGGTCAAGGGCGCACCCTATTCGCTGCTCGATCTGCTCGGCGATCCCGCTCTGGTCGACGACCACCGCAACGGACGCTTCATCACGCTGCGGCTGACCTCGAGCATGTATCACCGCTTTCATGCGCCGTGCGACGGCCTGATCGAGCAGGTCAGTTTCATCAGCGGCGATACCTGGAACGTCAACCCGATCGCGCTGAAGCGAATCGAGAAGCTGTTCTGCAAGAACGAGCGCGCGGTGATTCGAACGCGGCTGGCGCGCGGCGAGGTCCTGACCCTGGTGCCGGTCGCCGCCATCCTGGTGGCCAGCATCCGGCTGCATTTTCTCGATCTCATGCTCAATGCGGCGACACCGGGGCCGGCGGTGTTCGCTTGCGGCGTCCGGGTCCGCAAGGGGGACGAACTCGGCTGGTTCGAACACGGCTCGACCATCATCGTGCTGGCGCCCGATGATTTCGAGTTCTGCGACAATGTGGTGGAATCGGCGCGGATCCTTGCCGGCCAGCCCTTGATGCGGAAAAAATCCGCAGCGGCCGCTCCGGCCTGTCCGGTTGCGTGAAAACTCCCGATGCCAATCTCGATTTGCGGTCGCGCGGCATTATATAACGGCGGTCGAAAGCTGATTCGAAATTGCAAAGCCGAGGCGTGGGATGGCGCGGGTGCCGGTGCTGGCGGCGGGGGGTATCGTGCTGCGGCGGGAAGCGACGCCGCTGATCGCGGTGGTGCGGCTGCGCAAGCGCAACGAATGGGCGCTTCCCAAGGGCAAGCTCGATGACGGCGAAACGCCGCGCCAGGCCGCCGAGCGCGAGGTGCGGGAGGAGACCGGGCATGACGTGTCGGTGCACGAGTTTCTGGGGACGCTGGTCTATGAGTTCGGCGGCCGCTCCAAGGTCGTGCATTATTGGCGCATGCAGACCAGCGGCGGGCCGTCATACGCGCTGATGGACGATATAAGGGCCGTCGACTGGCTGCCGCTGGAGGCCGCCGTCGAGCGCCTGTCGCGCAGCCATGAGCAGGCGTTCCTTGCCAATGTCGGCCCGATGGCGCTGGAGGCAGCGGCGCTCGCCGAGCAGGAGCAGCGGCCCAAGGCCCGGCCGTCCGCCGTCGACAAGCGCCGCAGTCGGAGGCTCGCCACGCCGCAGGCTTCGCCGCCATTGCCGGAACCGGAGGCGCCGCCATCCGGATTGTCATCGGCCGAGATCGCGCCGGATCAGCGCCCCACGATCGCAAGCGAGGTCGATGACGCTGAAACGTGGCTCGGTGCGCTGGATTTCGGGACAGCGGCGTTAGCGGCGTCGGCCGACGCCGCTGCGCCGGAAGCGGCGCCTCAACCCCACGATCAGCAGGCGATGACAATTGCTGTCGGCCGCAGAAATCTGATGCAGCGGATGCGCGACTGGCTGCGGCGCGCCGCCTGATCGCGCCAGGCTTTTTTTCCAACAGCGAACTGGGTTCGTCCCGCCCCCGAGAAAGGAGGGGACGAGCACCGTTTCAGGCGTCCGAGCCTAGCGTTTTTGCTTGGGCGGCGGCTTCTGTTTCGGCGCCGCCGGCCGACGTTGCGGGGCCGGCCTGTTCGGCGGTCCGGGCCGCTGCACGCCCGGCGCATTGGTTTGCCGCTGCAAGCCCGGCGGTTGTGCCGGCCGGTTCGGCAGTGCCGGCTGCGGGCCCTGCCGCTGCGGCAAACCATTCTGCCGCTCGTTCTGCCGCTGCAGGCCGGGCTGCCGCGCCGGATTGGTGGCGGGATTGTTGCGGGTCGGATTGGCCTGGCGCAAGGCGCGCTGCTGGCTGACGATCTGGCGGCCGATGCTCTGCGCGGCATGGACCTGGCGCACGATGCCCTGGTCGCGCAGCGCCTGCTGCGGCGTAATCATCAGCGGTACCGCGCCAAAGCGCCCGCCGGCGCCGGGCCGGATGGCAAAGCCGCTGGCGCCCTGGGTCAGGGCGCCGAGCCGGCTGCCGTCGCGGCCCTGGATCTCGATTCGCCCGACCCTGCCGTCGGGGTCGGGATAGAGCTTGATCGCCACGTTGGCACCGGCGGCGGATGCCCCTTGCGGCACCTCGACGAGGCCGGTGGTGCCGCGAATGCCCAGCGTCGCGGTCGGCGTCGATATTTTCATGTCGCCGGTCTTGGCGACCGCGGCGGCCACGAAGGCCACCGTGCCCTTGGCGACATCGAACAGCGCGCCGTTCTGGTTGCCGCCGTCCTCATAGACATAATAGTCGACGGTGATCCGGGCGTTGGCGGTAAGACTGAAGGTGGTGGCGTCGTTGAAGGTGACGCCGAGCGAGGAATTCGCCGAGGTCTGCAGCACGTCGTTCTGGAAGATGTCGTCTTGCAGCTTGAGCGGCGTGGCCGCGTTGTTGCGGGTGACGGTGGCGCTGCCGGTCAGCGTCGCCACGTTGCCGATGGGTTCGTCGGCGGCAGGCTGCGCCGGTGAGGGTGTGGCCGCCGGCGCGGGCGGCGACGCGGGCTGGGCCTGCGCCATCTGCATCAGGCCTGACATCGCCGCCAAGTTCGCCGGCGGTTGGCCCACTTGCATCGGCGATGGCTTGGCCAGGACATTTGCGGTGCCGGCGAGCATGAAGCAGCCCATGAGCCAGACCGCGAACGAAAACCGATGCCTTGTCACGATGGGGTCCCGGCAGGAATGAGGGCAGCAATAGAGCTGGCGGCGGCAGTTTCGCGATTGAGAGCCTTGCCGGCTGAATGCCAGATGAATGTGGACGGGTTGAGACCCCCGCGGGAAACCCGCGAGGGCCGGTTCACCGGGTGAGGCCGTGTTGCTAGCTGACGCGGCTCCAGGTCTGACCGCCGCAGAACAGCCCGCCAAAGGCGCAGCCCTGGACCCGCATCGCATTCGGACCCTTCATCGCGATCGTCGAATCGTAATTTCTGCCGCTGTCCGGATCGTGAATCTGGCCGAACCACTTGGCATCCGACGGCCTCATGTTGATCAAAATTTTCTCGCCGGTCTTGACGGCATATCCGCAGAGGTTCGGCCCGCACTGTTCGACGCGAACGGCGCCCTTGTTTTCTTCGGTGGCCCATATCCCGAGCGGCGTCGTCGGCGCCTGAGCCGGCGCTGCGGCCACCACGGCCGTTTTCGGCGAGGGAACTTCCGTGACCGGCGCTACCGGCACAACATCGGCATGGGCGGTCGCCGGAGCGCTGCCGACCGCGGCAATGGCAGGCTGCGACGCGGTTGCGGCCGGGCTGGCCGGCGCCGGAATGGAATCCCGCACGGGCGCGCTGTTGTCAGCGACATCGTCATTGTCGTTGAGCGATTTCAGGCCCTTGATGCCGAAACCGGAGCCGGAAAGACCCGGGGCCGAGATCTTGATGCATGACAGCTGGTCGCAATGCTTCGGCGCCTCGATGTGGATCCGGTGTCCCTCGATCTCGAAGGAAATCGAATTGCCGGCATGCGCTGCCGTGGTGGCCATCAGCAGCGCGGCGAGAACGTAAAGTTTTTTCACGAGAGCCTCCTGAGCGGGTCGGTGGTGAACCTGCCCGTGAAGCTACGTCGGGCAAGGCACCGTTTCCGTGATGCGCGTCACAGGGCGGAAGACGGTGCATGCCCGCGCGCATCAAAGCCTGCAATCTTGCGGCGGACATCTTTGCTGCCTCGGCGGGAGCCAATATTACCGCAAATGCGGCCGCCACCGTGCTGCAAGGTTCAGCCGTCCATTTGGTTAAGTGTGGATGCGTGCGCCCGGTTCAGATGCGCTTGTGGCGATTCTACAAAGGGGATCGACATTCGATCCGACGGCTTGAGCCCTCGGGAAAGTTCGATTGGCCGCCCCTCCTTTGTCGTCAACGGCGCGGCCCAGGCCCATGACGCCGCGCTGACCACCGCCGCGGCCGAAATCAATGGCTGAACGGCTTTTCGCTCGCTGCGACTTTTGAGGGCGAGTTCTCCGACGTGACGCGGTCCTATGCCGGCAGGGGTGTGGCGCGATATTCGTGGCAGGGCGATTCCGTTGGCAGTGGCACGCCGTTTCAACCCACGGTTGGTTATTTTCGTCTGGCCGACGAACAGAGATTCACGCAGTCACGGTGGCATGTCTGAAATGTGTCGATTTTGTTGCGAATGCCGGCAGACGACCAACCGCGATTCCGTTCTTTGGACGTGAATCTCGGCGAGGTCGAGTCGATGTTAGGCCGTCCGAAACGCCGCCTCGTGTTTTTGCGCTTTACAAGTATCGGTCGCGGGGCTACTCTAAATTGCAAATTTTTTTAGACGTTTCGAATTTTCTTACGCTTTCGATTTCGCGAAAAACTGCGTTTTAATTTCGCGGAAAGCAGAACCTTCAAGATAGGCTTTTGGCTCGAATTAGGAGCATGGCGTGTCGGTTTTGCCCGGAGGGTCAGCTCTCGATTTCGGCGGCGTTTCGGCGCGAACGCGAGAATTTACAGCGCCCGAGCACGTGCTCATAGAAACGCGCCATGATGCCGGTTCACGGGGCAAGAACATTTTTGCAGATGAAAACTGCGATGTTTGGGAAGTCTCCGCAGGGCAGAACGCCACCCAAGCCCAACCCAGGTCAAGACATCAACGCCTACGCCAATGTAGGAAGTTTTCGGCGATTGAACTCCGGAACGGAGCGACGCGACTCGGACCCGGCTCGATTGTCTATCGAAACGTAAAACGACGCTGACCCGCTACCTTACGCAACCCTCGCAACGAACAGGGGAGAAGGGCTATGGACGATACATCAGCAACCGTTGGGACGAGTTCCGCAAAAGGTGGCAAACCAAAACGCGGAAAAGACCAGCTTCCGTGGAGCGACGAGGTCTGGGAATCCGTCGATCAGGCCGTCCATGATGAAATCATGCGTTCGCGGATGGCGTCGAAATTTTTGCCGCAAGTCTATGTCCACAAAAAGAAAGTCAATGTCGATTCGGACGCTGTCGTTCTTCCGACAAGCCCGACCGACCAGGCACTCAGCGTCGACGAGACGCAGACAACGCGGATTCAGGAATATTGGATTCAGTTCAAATTGTCGCCCGCGCAAATGGAGGCGGAAGGAAGCTACGACGCGGAACTGACCAATCCGGTCGCTTCAGCAACCGCTCAGCCATCAGCCGGGAACGGACATGACGCAGCCAGCAACGGACATGACAAGGCCGCAAGCCGGCATGGCGCCATGAGCCGTCCACACCGCGCCAGTACATGCGTGTCGCTGGCTCAATACAGCGCCACCATTCTTGCCCAGGCTGAAGACGCCGTGATCTTCAGTGGCCTGAATGCGCTACAGCATCACCCGCTGTTTGCCAGCGGTCTGGTTACATATCTGGATCCAACGCTTCCCGGCAGTCTCGACGCCGGCCTGCTCAATATCACCTCCGATGGGCAACAAACCCCGAAGAACACGATAAACTTGCCCAGCAACCAGGTGGTCCTGGTCCATCCGGCGGCGATCGGTCCTGTAGGTACGGTGCCGATGTACCGGGAAAACAGCCTTAACGCGCTGGCTCAAGCCGTTTCGATACTGCAGTCGCTGGGGCATTACGAAGGCTACTCGGCAACCTTCAATACCGTTCCCTATGCGGATCTTTTCCAGGCGTTGCCGACCACGCTGATCGAACCGGTGATGCCGGCCAGCTCCCTGATGAAGTCCGGAATTTTTGGGACGGGTGTTTTGCCTCCGTTCGTCCCACTTACACTGGGTTCCCCCGGTACCGCTCCAACGGCTATTTTACCTCAGGGCGCCACACCGTCGACCATCACTGTTGGAAGCACCAAGATAACATTGCAGCCACAAACAGGTTTGCCGAGCGTAACTCCAGTATCCGGCGGGACCAACTACGTAACAACACAAGGCAGCGCCCAACTGCCGTTGCCTTTCGCGCCTGCTCTTTTTCCGGAAGGAGGTCCAGCAGGGCCAGCCGCAGGGGCCACAGTCCTTTACACGGGAGTCGTGGTGGGGCTGACGGGAAACACGATGGATCTGGTGCGGGGCCAGATGGACGATGGGCTCGACGTTTCGGTGACGTTCAACCAGAAGGATCAAAACGAGCAATATCGCTTCCGGGCCGTTCAGCGCCTCGCCTTGCGACTGAAGGACCCAACCGCAGTTGTTCTCCTGCTATTCCTGGATTGCTAGATGAACGAAGTCGGGACAGCGTCCGGCCTGGGACCGGGCGCCATCGCTGGATCGGTTTGGCGGGAAAGTCCCGCTGCCGGATAGCTTTCGCATCACAACTCGTCCGTAGGCTATTTGCCAGTGGAAGGACGGCCATGCGCTACGACGAACATGGTATCGCCCTTTGGTACGGGACACCCGATGCGCCAGCATACGAAGGCGATGTCCGTGCATCGTCTTCCGGAAGGCTTACCGGCGTTCGAATGACGATAGCCTTGAGCCCGATCGGTTCGCGATACGGGGTGGAAGTGCGCTACCGCATTAACGGTGCCGGATGTCCGGCCCTCTCCGCATCGCATGCCGGCTCCGACAATCGGAAGAATATCCAATTCTTCAAGGCCGCTCTCCCGGATTTTCGCGTCGGGGATGTGGTTGAATATGTTGCAGTGGCAAAATGGCCAAATGGACAGGTGCCCGCCGAAAGTGAGGCAGCCAAGTATCCGTCGTCCTTCAAGGTAGTCGCGGCGGGCACAAATTCAGCTGCCAAGCCCGCGCACGATGATGCGAGCGCGGGCGCGCATTCCAATTCCGGAAACCAGCCATCGTCCAATTCCCGATCCGAAACTTCCAACCCGGCGAGCGGCGGAACGATGCCGAAGGCGCAGCTTCTTGCGTTGGACCGGCTCGCCGGTTCAACAGTTGCGCAACTTCAGAAGGCGGATCCGACGCTCGGCAAATATGTCACCGACAAGATGGCGGCAGAGCGCAAGACCGAGGTTCTGCGCCGGGCCAAGGGCGGCTCCAAGCCGTTCCTCGACGCGTTGCAGAAACTCGATTATGCGCCGGGGCCGCAGGCGGGCCAGGGTTTGCGCCAGATCATCGAGAACGGCCTGGTCGCGCTGAAGTGCAATTCGACGATCATGCGCGAAGCCGCAGCCAAGTTCAAGGCGTTGGAGCTCTCGGGCCGGCTCACTGATCCCGCTGATCTCGACCTGCCAATCCGGAGCCAGCCCTTGTTTCAGCCGGAGCTGGACGAGGCGTCGCTTTACAAGCTCACCGACGGCGCGAAACTCTCGGATACCAAGGCCGCGCGGCTGGCAACCCTGGCGGGATCTCCCGCACTCGTCGATGACGACATGCTGGCCGCGCTGGTCGCCGACAAGACGTTGAGCGCCGCGGAGGCGGACCAGATCGGGCTTCTGGTCAGCCTTTGTCATCTGGCCGGCGGCGACGCCGATCTTGCGATAGCGATCAAACCGGTCGTCAGCGTATTGCCGGACCTAGCGCAGGTGACCGCGGCGCAGTGGCTGGACGCCATCACGCATACAAAGGCAAAGGCGCCCGACGGTCTCAGCGACAGCGACTATGCGTCCGTATTGCGTTCCGCGGCCGCCAATCTCTATCCTTCCGACGCCTTGCAGGCGGCCAACGCCCCTTCGGATATCAAGATGCTGCAGCAGGCACTGGCGGACCTGAAGCCGCTTGCCACGAAAAACCCCAAGATTGTCGGCGCAGCCTTCGATGACCTCGACACCAGCGACGCGGCAAGCGGGCAACTGCAAAAGCTGCAGGCCGCGCACCAGGAGCTGCAGGCTCTGGCCAACCGTCATCCCGGCCTGGGCCTCGCGGAGGTTCTGGATGGCAAGGAGAGCGCCAGCGAAAAGGTCTCCGAAGTCGGCAGACGGCTCGATGTCTTGAAAAAGCTGCGCGCGCAAAATCCCGATCAGGAGGTCTTGGGGCTTGACCTGACGGAGGGCAGCGCGGATCGCGCAGCGCTGAACACCGACGGTCTTTCCGCCAGCGAGGCGCATATGGCGATCGCGCATCTGAAGGCGGCGCAGCGCGTGCATGCGATCACCAGACATGTCGACCATACCAGCGCCATCATGGCGGCCGGATATGCGTCCGGCTGCGACGTCGCGATGGACAGTGCCGAGGATTTCCGTAGCAAAACCGGACTGGACGAGGGCAGCAGCCGGACCTATCACGAGAAGGCCACCGCCGCCCATTCCCGCTCCGCCCATGCCGTCGTTTCGGCGATCGATGCTTACGACGGACCCTTCCATCGCATGCCGGTCGGCAACGTGCGGTCAGGCGTCAAGGATCATTTGAAATCGATTCCTGGTTTTGCCGATCTGTTCGGCAGCCAGGATTATTGCAATTGCTCGGAATGCCAATCCATTCTGGGCGCGCCCGCCTATTTTGTCGATCTCATGAGTTTTATCGAACAACATCTCACCGGGCCGGTGTTCCGCGGCAAGAAGGCTGACGATGCGCTGAATTTGAAAGTCCGGCGGCCCGATCTGTGGAAATTGCCCCTGACGTGCGACAATACCAACACCCTGGTTTCCTATCTCGACATCATCAACCCGACGCTCGAAAATTACATTGCCGTCCGGCATCTCGGTTACAAGGGAAAATTGAACGACCGGGCGGCGATCGAGCGCGCGGTTTACGAGGAGGCGCTCGCGAAGTCGCAGGCGTCCTTCGCGCAACCGTTCACGCTGCCGCTGGAGGCGCTCGACATCTACCTTGAGCATTTTTCGACCGGCCGCGGAAAGATTGCGCGCGCGCTCGGCGCCGACCCGGCTACCATCGCCATGGCGGCGCTCAGGATATCCGAAACAATCTATCGGCAGATCAACAGCGTCGCGCCCGACGAGGAATTTCTGAAAAAGGTCTACGGGCTGGCCTTCGCCTTTTCGGGAAACGTCGGTCACGTCAAAGCGCTGATTGTCGAGGATTTGGTCTCAAAAACCGGATATTCGCGCGCCGATCTGGAACAGGCTGCGACAAGCCATTTCGTCACGAAGAATGGCGCCTACAAGGTGACAATCCGGTCCGAAAAATCGTCGCCGGACAGCGTCCAGAACGATGTCGAAAAAATCAGCGGCCTGAACGCCGACGCGCTGCACCGACTCTATCGTTTCACCCGGCTGTTGCGCGTGCTGCCATGGACGATCGGCGAACTCGATCTGATTCTGGCCCAGCTCGAAGCTTGCGGATGGCCGCTCGGCGGTGCGGACGACGCACTTTACCGCATTGTCCAGATCCTCGACCTGCGACATCGCTGGAGCGATCCGGTCGACCAGCTCTGCGCGCTGTGGAGTCCGATTCCGGCAACGCCGAAGGCAGGCAGCCTGTTCGATCGCCTGTTCAATTTTGCGCCCCTTGCGCAGACTGACGGTCCGTTGCCGAGACCGGAAGTCAAGATCGTCCATGCGGCCTTTGCAACGTTCGGCAAGGCGGTCACGGTCGCGGCAACCTCCGGCACCGCCGGCAAGAAGGACACCCGCCAGAGCTTCACCGCGCGGCTTCTGGCCGGATTGCAGGTCAGCGACGCCGACCTCGTCGTTCTCATCACGTCGCTCGCCAAGCCGCTTGGCGCCGACATATCCAATCCTTCCGAGATCGAGCGTGGATTTGCCCTGAGCCTCGAAAATATCACCTTGCTGTTCAGGCACGCCTTGTTGGCGCGGTTGCTCAATCTCGGCATTCCGGGTCTTTTCCAGTTGATCTCGCTTGCCGGCCTGTCCACCGGCTTCATCGGCAATCTGGACGATGTCACGTCGCTGCTTGGGTTCTATGACTGGTATCAGGCCAGCGGGTACAGCCTCGACGATCTCGGACAAATCACTCACGGCCAGGTGCAGCTGCCCTCGCACTATCCCGATCCGACAAAAATCGCGCAGGCGCTGCTGGCCGGCGTGGCCGGCGCCCATTCGCTCGAATTCGCGGACCGGGTTTTCATGTCGATTCCGGGCATCACCGAGGCCGAGTCGCAACAGATGGTCGCTGCCAATCCGTCGCTTTTCCAGGCCGTCATTGGGGCTCCGACGCCAACCTACCGGCTGGCGCCGACATTTTCCCAGGCAACGACGCTCGCATTCGCCGACACGGTATTTTCCTTCCTGCCCGGAATAACCGGCGATCAATCCCAGCAAATCGTCGCGGCAAACCCCGGCCTGTTCACGTCGACTGCCCAATCCGGGGCGCAGGCGCTTTCCTTGAGCGCTTCATTTGGCCCGACCACCGCCATCGTCATTCCCGACGGAATCGCCCTGGACCCGGCGGCCGCCAATGCGGCGCTGGCAAAATACGCTGCCGATGCGGTTCCCGCCGCCGCCCTGGCCATGAACTATCATCCCGTCAATGTCATTCCATCCGCGCTCGCCGGGCTGCTGTCCGTGGATGCCGGCCTGCTCTCGGCGTTGCTGACCGCGACCGGCGTCGATCTCGGATCCACCGATATTTTTGCAGCCCTGCAGGCTCCCGTCACGGTGCCGCCGTCGCCGCCGGCAGCGCTGGTCGGACTGGTCGCGAAACTGCTGCCGCTCAAGGTGTTGTTTGGCGGCGGCGGCTACAGCGCCGACGATCTGAGCTTCATCCAGCAGCATGCGGCGATCTTTGCCATCGCGGATTTCAACAATCTGACGATCACCGACGTCCGCAAACTTTCGGTCTACCAGACTTTTGCGGCCGGTCTGCTGGGCTCCGGCCAAACCGACATGACGCCGCTACGTGACGTGTTGACGGCATATTCCGCCGCCAAGCACATCGATCCCGGGACTTATGACGAACTCGCGCTTCTGCTCACCATCGACAAACACCAGATCGCTTCTCTGGTTCCAAACGTGACCCTGCCCGCGACGGCGCCGGAGGCGTTGACGACCTTGGCGACGCTCGCGGGCATCACCAGGAATTTGGGCGTCGGCGCGGAAGCGCTGAGGCAGATCATTTCCCCGCTTTATGCCGATCAGGCGATGGCCGTTAACGCCGTGCTGGGCGCCTTTCGCGCCCAGTCGCGTTCGACGCCGCAATTTTCCGGTCGCTCCCAGCCCTTCGATGACCGACTTCGCTCGCGCAAACGCGATGGGCTCACGGATTATCTTCTGCGGTGCCACGACCCTCAATTTTCGACGCTCGACGACCTCTACAATTATTTCCTGCTCGACGTGCAGCTCGAAGGCATCATGCAGACGTCGTGGGTGGTTGCGGCAATTTCGAGCGCGCAGCTCTATGTCTACCGCTGCATCATGAAGCTCGAGCAGGACGCCCGCGACCCCTCGGATCCCGACCATATCGAGGTGAGGCTCGGCTCCGAGCCCGCGCAGGAATGGGAATGGCGGCAGAACTTTCGGGTCTGGCAGGCGAACCGCGAGGTCTTCCTCTATCCGGAAGACTACATTCTGCCGGAATTGCGCGACGACCAGACGCCGCTATTCGAGGACCTTCAATCGGCCCTGCTGCAACAGCCGATCGACGAACAGAACGTCCTCGACGCCTACTCGAGCTATATGGCCGGCTTCGACCAACTATCAAAGCTGCAGATCGCCGGCAGTTTTCACGATATCGACAAGGACTCGGCGAGTGACGTGCTGCATCTGTTCGGCGTCACGCCAGCCGATCCCCCGACATTTTTTTATCGTACCATCGAAAATGCGTCCCACGGAGAAACGCAGTCGGATCGCGCGGTGACCTATACGCCGTGGGAGCCGGTCAGCCTGCAGATCCATTGCCGGAACGTGGCGCCCATCGTCTACCTCGGCCGGTTGTTCGTATTCTGGACGCAGATCTCGACGGCGCCGATCAACATCGTCAACAACGCGAATTCGATTTTCGGCGGCTACAAACATACCTGGCGGGTCAACTATTCATCGCTGCGCCTCGACCAGACCTGGACGCCTCCGCAGCGGATTGCCATGACCGACAAAACGGTGTTTGGGAATGGTGACGGTATTGTTCTGGATCCGCTGCTCGACCAGATGGACAAGGGGCTCGGCCAGCCCTACGTCTACAATAGCCAACAGTCTTTCGACTTGCCGGAGAATTATTTCGACGTATTCGACGGCTATAGCGGCGACGATCAATCGACCACAACCACGATTGTCGCCTTGACGACACCCAGCAGCAGCCTGACGCCTTGGCAGAACAGTTTCATCAGCGACTACAAGACCAACATGGCAAAATTCGATAGCGGATTTTCCGCGTCGAATTTCACGCTGGCCAGCTATCAAGCCGTGCTGATTCCAAAATATGACAATCGCGTCCACACCGCGGCCGTCGACGGCTACACGCTTTCCGGATTTCAATGGGACGATATCTATCCAACTCTGTCCGCGGACAACCAGGATCTTTTGCTGACCGGCCGCAATTTCCAGATGCGCGCGGACACGGTCGATTTTTACAATCAAGCTGTCACGGCGAACAAGGGCGGCAGCGTCGCGGAAGTCCAACAAACCGTCATCTGTTCGAAATGGGACCAGAAGCGCGGGACCACCGATATATATACGGGAGTCCAGCACTCCTTTCGAAAGCTGGATCGTTACCCCTGGTGCTCCATCGCGGCGAAGCAGGCCTACATTCACAAGCTCGGCGAAACCTACGAATCGTTTGATTTGTTTGCAACCCAATCGCCCAGTGGCGGGTGGACTTATCCGCTCGAGCAGGGGCTCTACCGGCAGCATATCGCATCGATCGACGAAGACCCGGACATTGCGCTGATCAACAGTTCGTCGACGGATGAGATCACCGACGCCATCATTGACGCCGGCGGCGACCTGCTTTTGCTGCAGGCCAATCTGCGGCCCGGCGACTTCGTCATGAAGCGGTTGACGACGACCTTGGGCGAGCAGCTCTGCCGTTCGCTGTTCGCCGGCGGTGTCGATGGCCTGTTGAGCCTGAACAGCCAGTTCTCGTTTGGCGAGGATGCCCCGCGATTGCGCATTCGCAGCCATATCCAGGACGAGGTGGTCAGGGAAAAAATGGATTTCACGGGAGCCATGGGAACGTATTTTCGCGAGATATTCTTCCACACACCGTTCTTGATCGCCGATCAGCTCAACAGCCAGCAGAATTTTTCGGCCGCGCTGCAATGGTACGGTTACATATTCGATCCGACCGCCGATGACGATGATTTGCTCGATGTGCAGCAACAACACGAGCGCGAGGAGTTGGAAATCCAGGACGAGCACCGCAAGGGGAAAGATCGGAAGAAGACCGAGCAGGAGCTTCGCGATTTCCTGGCGCGGTCCCGCGCCGAGGCCGCAAAGGATCGGGTCTGGCGCTTCATCGAGTTTCGCGGACTGGATGTGCCCAGTCTTCGCAAAGTCCTGACCGACGCCGCGGCGATCGAAGCCTACGAACAGGACCCGTTCAATCCGCATGCGATCGCGCGCTTGCGGTTGAGCGCCTATCAAAAATGCATCGTGATGAACTATATCGATGTGTTGATTGAATGGGGCGACACTCTGTTTACCGAATTCCAGATGGAGACCGTGAACGAGGCGACGCTGCTTTACGTTCGGGCGCTGGAAATTCTGGGACCCCGCCCCGTCGTGGTCGGGGATTGCGGCGAGGCAAACGAGGACCAGCGAACCTACGAAGCGATCGCGCGAACGCTCGGAAAAGGCTCGGATTTCCTGGTGGAGATGGAGACCTACACCCATGCCGGGACTGGTGCTGCGCGCGCGCAGTCCGGTTCCAGGCCGCAACATCAATATGTGATAGATTCCAAGGTCGCGAACTACTACCGCAAGGAGGCGATGACGGGTCATGTTCGCCGGGCGGCCACGGCGTCGGCGCATGCGCCGGCCAGGCCGCATGCGCCTGCGAAGCAGCAGCAGGCGGCGTCCGCGGCCCGTGCGTCCGCACCCGACACTGAGAATCGTCATGCAGCGAAGGCCAGGGCCGAGCGGGGCGCGGCTCATCCCTTTCACTGGAAGGCCCATCACGGCGCTGCCCGCAACGCACCGCGCCGAAAGGCAAAGAAGGGTCTGGGGCGAAAGCAGCCGTCGCAGAGCTCCGGCCGGCGCGCGCCGAAATTCGCCTCTTCGGTGGTCCGGCATATCGGCCCGGCCTTCTGCGTGCCGCCGAACACCAATCTGCTCGGCTATTGGGATCTGGTCGAGGATCGCCTCTACAAGATCCGCCACGGCATGGACATCACCGGTGCGCTGCGTCAGCTGTCGCTGTTCGCGCCGCCGATCGACCCGATGATGCTGGTCGAAGCAACCGCGGCGGGGCTTTCGCTGGACGATGTCCAGAGCGCGACCAGCGGCAATGTTCCACCCTATCGTTTCACCTATCTGATCGAGAAAGCCAGGCAATACGCCTCGCAGGTGCAGGGCTTTGGCGGGGCCCTGCTGTCCGCGATCGAAAAGCGCGACGCCCAGCAGCTGGAGGTGCTGCGGGTGACCCAGCAGCAGAATATCCTGGCGATGACCACGGCGACCAAGCAGGCGGACGTCGACGCGGCGCAGAACGCGGTCGACACGCTGAACGCGCAGCTGGATACCGCGCAGTTTCGGCATGACTATTTTCAGGGGCTGATCGAAGAGTGGCTCAATCCAGGTGAGATTGCGGAAACCGGCATTCGCGCGCTCGCTTTGGCGAACAGGGTTAGTGCAGTTATCCAGTTGTGCCTGGCCGGCGTGATGAACCTAATTCCAAATCTCGGTTCGCCGTTTGCAATAACCTATGGCGGCGAGCAATTGGGCGGCGCCATATCACAATTTGGCAGATCGACAGAGGCGGACGCTGCTCTCCTCGAAAGCCTGGCTTCCGCCACGGGCCTGGTGGCGGGCTACGAGCGCCGCGGCGAAGGCTGGCAGCATGAAGTCAACATGGCGAGCAAGGACATCACCCAGATCAACACGCAACTGGTCGGCGCCAATATCCGCCTCACCAGCGCGCAAAAGGCCCTGGCCATTCACAACAAGACGATCGCGCAAAACCAGCAGGTCGCCGATTTCTACACCTCGCGCTTCAGCAATATCGCGCTCTACACCTGGCTGGCGACGACGTTGAAGACAACCTATCGCAAGGCCTACAGCAGCGCCTACGCGATGGCGAAACTCGCCGAACAGGCCTACCGTTTCGAGCGCAACGACAACACGACAATCCTGCTGTCGGAGCCCTACTGGTCGCAAGCCCAAAGCGGCCTGATGGCCGGCGAAATGCTGCTCGGCGATCTCCAGAACATGGAGCGCAGTTTCATCGAGACCAATTATCGCACACCCGAGATCACGCAATCGTTCTCGATGCTGCAGATCTCGCCGGCCGCGCTGCTCAATCTCCGGCAGAACGCCTCCTGCAATTTCAGCATCCCCGAGTTCTGCTTCGATCTGTTCTACCCCGGGCAATATTGCCGCAAGATCAAGGCCGTCAGGCTGACCATTCCATGCGTCGCCGGCCCGCTCGCCAACATCGGCGCAACCTTGACGCTTACCGGCAGCAATCTGCGTCTCAAGCCGTCGCTGGATGCGTCCAGCATGGTTCCGATCCAGCTCAATCATAGCGTCGTCATTGCGACCAGCACCGCGCAGAACGATACCGGCGTTTTCGAATTCAACTTCCGCGACGAGCGCTACATGCCGTTCGAGGGCGCCGGCGCGATCAGCTCGTGGAAAGTGGAACTGCCCTCCGGCTTCAGGCAGTTCGACTACCAGACCATCAGCGACGTGATCGTGCACATCAGCTATACCGCACAGCAGGACGACAGCCTGCGTCTGAAAGTCGAAACGAAAAACGGCGCGATCGCGGCGGCCCTGAAGAGCACGCCCCTGGTCCGACTGTTCAGCCTGCGCCAGGAATTCCCCAGCGTGCTGAACCGGCTGTTGCACAGCCCGTTGAACACCTCGCTGGCGATGAGCATCACCGCCAATTATCTCCCGTACTTCGTCGCCAGCGGCGCGGTCCAGGTCACCACCGCCGCCTTGCTGTTGAGAACAGCGGCATCGAAACCGATCGGGAATTTCACGGTATCGATCGACGGCAACAGCATATCGGGTTTTGCCGCCGATCCGAAAATGGGCGGGCTCTGGTCGGCCGATGCCAGCGCCGCTTTTGCCAGCGGGTTGTTCGCGGACCACACGATCATCGTTACCAATGCAGG
>Ga0302320_10008906_pt1 | contig 21702 bp, 22 predicted proteins | sample Bog_T0_3_FD_202130 | JGI IMG/M metagenome (GOLD analysis project Ga0302320, IMG submission 202130) | Peat permafrost microbial communities from Stordalen Mire near Abisko, Sweden - Bog_T0_3 | ecosystem: Environmental > Terrestrial > Soil > Wetlands > Peat | place: Sweden: Abisko, Stordalen Mire...
GCGGAATCATGGGGCCAATCGCGGAGGTCAATCGCGCGGGCCGGAGTGCGGCCGCAGGTTCGGATTGAATAGTCATTCAGTTTTTCCGGTGGGCGGGATATACTTGCCGGTCTTGCAGTCGCGTCCTGACTGCCGGCCTTACACAGAGACGAAGCCGGGGTGGCTTCCCTGTTCCAACTTACAGCGTGTTTACGGACCGCGGCCTGGCCGCGTCCTTGAGTCCAATCAAGAATTTCATTGAGGTGCAGGGTGAAGATCCTGGTGTGCATGAAGCAGGTACCGCAGAAGGATGCGCCGCTCAAGCTGAATGAGAGCGCAACATGGATTCGCGAGGATGTGGGATACGAAGTGAACGAACCGGACGCGTACGCGCTGGAGGAGGCGCTGCGGCAGAAGGAAAAGAACGGCGGCGAGGTGGTAGTGATCACGGCCGGTCCGGCGCGCGCGCAGCAGGTGTTGCGCGAGGCCCTGGCCAAAGGGGCCGACCGCGCCATTCACCTGGAAGACGAGCGCTTCAGCACCCTGGACGCCGGCAACGTAGCGCGCGCGCTTGCCGCGGCGATCAAGGACGAAGCCTTTGACCTGATCCTGACCGGCCTGCAGTCGGATGACTATGGCTACGCGCAGACAGGCGTGCTGCTGGCCCAGTTGCTGGGCTGGGCACATGCCACGATCATCATGCACATTGAAGCAGGCGTAAGCGGAAACCCAGGCGGCATCCGGGTGAAGCGCGAGTTGGAGAGCGGATTCTTCCAGTATGTGGAGATGCCGCTGCCCTCGGTGCTGACGATCCAGTCGGGCATCAACAAGCTGCGCTACGCCACCCTGATCGGCATCAAGCAGGCCAAGAACAAGCCGCTGCGCAAGGTGAGTTTCGACGAGGTTTCCGCGGCGCTCGAGCCCAACCAGTTGAAGATCGAGCGCCTGTACATTCCGGTGAAGACCAAGCAGACCGAAGTAATCCAGGGCTCACCGGCAGATGTGGCGAAAAAACTGGTGGCCAAGCTGCGCGATGAAATGCGCGTACTGTAAGGGGCGCAGATGACGGCGGAGATGGCAAAGAACGAGAACCACGAGCAGGTGCGCGAGAAGGTGAACGCGCTGCGCTTCCTGGGCGGATTGCTGCTGATGGTGGCGCTGCTGCTGTACTTTTTCCATCTGGCGGAAAAGCCCGTGGGGCGGCACACGCTGGGCTGGCTGTCGCTGCTGTTTGGAGTGATGGGCGTGGCACTGCTATGGGTGGGACGGCGCCGGCTGCGCACGCTGCGCTAGGAATTCAGAGATTGCAACCGGTGCGGCACGCCGCACCGCACAGAGCGTACGCACGAGGGCACGCAACCGAGGACAGACGAGATGGCGGAAACGATTCTGGTAATCGCAGAACAGCGCGAAGGCAAACTGAACCGAGTCTCCTTTGAGACGCTGGCGGGCGCACAGGCGCTGGCCAAACAGACGGGCTGGACGGTAGAGGCCGCGGTGGTGGGCGGGGGCGAGAGCATCGCAGCGCTGGCGGCTGAGATCGCCAAGACGGCGGTGGCAAAGGTTTACGCCATCGAGGACGCCTCGCTCGAGCGCTACACGCCGGACGGCTTCGTCGGGGCGCTGAAGAATTTCATCGAGAGCAAGGGGCCGAAGCTGGTGCTGCTGCCGCACACCTACCAGGTGCGCGACTTTGCGCCGAAGCTGGCGGCCACGCTCGGCGCGGTGCTGGTCAGCGACGCGGTGGGCTGCAAGTACGCGGACGGCAAGCTGCTGTTCACGCGGCAGATGTTTCAGGGAAAGTTCGCGGCCGATATTTCGTTGGCAGGCGAGGGGCCGTGGTTCGCCAGCTTCCAGACCGGCGCCTATCGCGGCGATCAGGTGGAGCTCGGCGTGGCGCCGGTGGAGACCGTGAACGCTGTCACCGGCGAGATTCGCACCAAGCCGGAAGCGCCGTTCCAGGAGGCGAAGCAGGCCGTGGATCTGTCGCAGGCCGAGATCATTGTCTCGGTGGGACGCGGCATCAAGGAGCAGAAGAACATCGCGATGGCCGAGGCGCTGGCCGACGCGCTGGGCGGAGAGATTGCGGCCTCGCGGCCCATCTGCGACGCGGGCTGGCTGCCCATGGAGCGCCAGGTAGGATCGAGCGGCCAGACGGTGAGCCCGAAGCTGTATCTCGCGCTCGGCATCAGCGGCGCCATTCAACATATCGTCGGTATGAAGGGATCGAAAAACATCATTGCGATCAACAAGGACGCCGAGGCGCCGATTTTTGAAATTGCCGACGTGGCCGTGGTAGGCAATCTGTTTGAGATTGTTCCGGCGCTGACGGAAGAGATCAAGAAGGCCAAGGGAGCCTAGCCGTTGGGTACAAAAGTATTGATGGTGCCGGGACTGTACAACTCCGGACCCGAACATTGGCAGACCCTCTGGCAGCCGCAGTTGGCGGAGTGTTTTCGCATCGAGCAGCGTGACTTCGATCATGCGGTGTGCCCGGAGTGGGTCGCAAACATCGAGGCCGCGATCCGCGTCCATGGTGAGGACTCGGTGCTGGTGGGACACAGTTGCGGATGCGCGGCGATTGCACACTGGGCCGCGCAGACAAAGCTAAAGGTTGCGGGCGCCGTGCTGGTGTCTCCGTCGGATGTGGAGCGCGAAGGATTTCCCTCCGACGCCGTTGGCTTTGCCCCGATGCCGATGCGGCGTCTGCGGTTCCGGTCGCTGGTCGTCGCCAGCAGCGACGACCCTTACCTGAGCGTGGAGCGCGCCGGGCAGTTCGCGGCGGCGTGGGGGGCGGAGTTGGTGAACATCGGCGCGGCGGGACACATCAATACGAGTTCGGGATACGGGCCGTGGCCACAGGGGCTGGGGCTACTGCAAGAGTTTGTGGCCGCATTGAAAAACTCCGTTTCAGGAGAGTGAGCTTCATGATCTTTCGCACACCGATCGAAGGAATCGAACATCCGGAGATGGAAGCCGACGTGGTCATCGTGGGCGGCGGCCCGGCCGGAATGGCATGCGCGCTGCGTCTCTCGCAACTGGTCGATGCGCACAACGCGGCGCATCCCGACGCCGAGCTCTCGAAGGAAAACATCTACGTGCTGGAGAAGGCGCGCGAGGTGGGGCAGCATTGCCTGTCGGGCGCGCTGCTGGACCCGCGCTCGATGAACGAGCTGCTGCCCGGATGGCAGACGGATGCGCCCATCGAGGCCGAGGTATCGAGCGACAGCGTTTATTACATGACCGCGAAGAGCGCGTTCAAGGCTCCCATCACGCCGCCGCCGATGCAGGATCACGGCAACTACGTGATCAGCCTGAACCGCTTTACCAAGTGGCTGGGCGCAAAGGTCGAAGAGACGGGAATCACCGTGTTCAGCGGCTTTGCCGGAAGCGAACTGCTAATGGAGGACGGGCGCGTGGTGGGCGTGCGCACCGACGACAAGGGCGTGGATAAGGCGAATCAGCCGAAGGCGAATTTCGAGCCGGGATACGACCTGAAATCGAAGGTGACGATTCTGGCCGAAGGCTCGCGCGGCTCGCTTACCAAGCAACTCTGCGCGAAGCTCGAGCTTACCAAGGATTGCAATCCGATGACCTACGGCGTGGGCGTGAAGGAGCTGTGGGAGCTGCCCGCGGGACGCGTTGCGCCGGGCGCGGTGATCTACACCATGGGCTATCCGCTGACCACCCGTGAGTATGGCGGGGCGTGGATTTACGGTGGCAAAGACAACACGGTTTCACTCGGTTTCGTCACCGGACTCGACTATCCCGACCCGCACACCGATCCGCAACATGTGCTGCAATCCTTCAAACAGCATCCGTTTGTGGCCAAGTTGCTCGACGCCGGCAAGATGGTGCGGTACGGCGCCAAGACCATGCCGTATGGCGGCTGGTGGTCGATGCCTCCGCTGGGCGGCGACGGCTGGATGATCGTGGGCGATGCGGCCGGCTTCCTGAACTCGCAGCGGCTCAAGGGTATTCACCTGGCGATCAAGAGCGGCATGCTGGCCGCCGAGACCGCGTTCGAGGCATGGACCTCGGGCGACAGCAGCGCGCGGCAGCTTGGGAAGTTCAAGAAGAAAGTGGACGAGAGCTGGATCAAGGACGAACTCTACCCCGTGCGCAATTTCCACCAGGGATTCGAGCACGGCTTCCTGAGCGGCATGCTGAACACCGGCCTGCTGATGGCGACCGGCGGCTTCGGCCTGCGCGACCGCTATCCGGCAACTCCAGGATATGAACGCATGCTGCCGCTGTGGGACATCATGGGCTACGCCGGAGGCCGCGACCAGTTGCTCGGGCCCTCCAAGGGCGACGGCAAGTTAACCTTCGACAAGCTCACCGACCTGTATCACTCCGGCACGCGGCACGAAGAGGACCAGCCTGCGCACCTGGTGATCCAGGACACCAACATCTGCAGTGACCGCTGCACTAAGGAGTTCGGCAATCCCTGCCAGTTCTTCTGTCCGGCCAACGTTTACGAGATGGAGGACGCGCCCGACACAGAGAGCGGCAAGCGCATACACCTGAACCCGTCCAACTGCGTGCACTGCAAGACCTGCGACATCATGGACCCGTACCAGATCATCACCTGGGTTCCACCGGAGGGCGGCGGCGGCCCGAGCTACGACGGCATGTAGGGCGGCGGGTGGAGTTTAGGCGTGCGCCTTGGCTGCGCGCGCCGCTCTGCCGGCCATTTTCTTTTCTTCCTTCAAAAGCGTCTCCCTGAGCAGCATCTTGAGGTAGGTCTGATAGCGCAAGCCTTTCCGCTCGGCTTGGACGCGGGCGCGCGCAATGTCCTCTTGCTCGAGACGAATGGTAGTAGTGGGAGTAGCTCCCTTACGCTTGGCAGTGCCGTGTCCGAGGTGGCCCTGGGCGGCGGCGCGCTGGAATGCCTGCGTGAGGTTCTTGCCTTGCGAATCCCACCACTGCGCTTCCTCGGACTCGTTCTTGAACTTCGGAACTTTGAATTCGTCAGGCATGGCTATTCCCTTCTGCTGATCGATCATGACGTAGGAAGCAAGTAAAGCTCGCGCAACTGCTTTGGCGCGGGATAGGCGGTGATCACGCGGATCAAATTTTTGCGCCAGGCGGTGACGACGATAAGGATGCGGCCCTTGCTGGTGGCACCAACCTGTACCAGGCGTTCTTCCCCATCACTCGATTGCATGGTGAGGTCGATGGGATCGTTCAGGACGACTTGTTCCGCCTCTGCCGGACTAACCCGGTGCCTGGCGATATGTTTGCGGTTCTCGTCATCCCAATCAAAAGCTGGGGACATCTATGTTTCTCCTCCGGTCAATGAGCGATCTAGTAGATCGTGGGCATTCTCCTTTCCTGGGCGCGCGTTCTGCCCATTTCATTACGTAACTACACTGTAGCTACACATAGCGCGATTGTCAAATGCCACGTCGCGGTCGCATTTTCGTCCATAATCGTGGGCCTGAGTCTTTGGCGCGCCGCCAACATCTATAGTCACAATTCGACGACGCCGTACTCGGGCAGTTCCTAACCATCCCATGCCGTTAACCGATCAATTCGGGCGCAGCATCCGCGACCTGCGCATCTCCATCACAGACCGTTGCAACTATCGCTGCGTTTATTGCCGCACCGGCAACGGGGCGTCGGCGTTTGCCGAGCTTCCGCTGGCGGATTACGTGCGGATGGCGCGCGTGTTCGTCGGGCTGGGCATCACCAAGATCCGCCTGACCGGAGGCGAGCCGCTATTACGGCGCGACATCGTCGAACTGGTGCGCGCGCTGGCCACTTTGCGCACCGCGGAGGGCACTGCTCCCGAGCTGGCCATTACCACCAACGGAGATCTGCTGGCCGACTTGGCCCGACCGCTGCGGCAGGCGGGACTGGACCGGGTGACCGTGAGCATGGACGCCGTCGACCCCGATCTCTTTGCCCGCATTACGCGCGTACCGAACGGCTATGCTGCGGTGCTTGAAGGGATTCGCGCGGCGCGGCGAGCGGGGCTGGGGCCGGTCAAGGTGAACTGCGTACTGATGCGCGGGTTCAACGAGGATCAGGTCGAACGCTTCGGCGACTTCGCCCGGCGGGAGCAGGCGGCGGTGCGCTTCATCGAATTCATGCCGCTCGACGAAGGCCGCGTGTGGACGCCCGACGTGGTGGTGCCGCTGGCCGAAATTCTGGAGCGCATGGCGCGCTTTGCACCCTTTCATGAGATTGCGCACGAGCCCAGTTCGACCTCGCGGCGCTATCGCTTTGACGATGACAGCGCGGAGTTCGGCGTCATCGCCCCGGTGACGCTTCCCTTCTGCGGCGCCTGCTCGCGCATACGACTGACCAGCGACGGAAAGATCCGCACCTGTCTGTTTTCGCTGCGCGAACATGACCTGCACGCGGCTCTCAGCGCCGGTGGCGGCGACGAGGAACTGGCGCGCGTGATCGAACACGCCGTGGCGCACAAGGAAGAACGTCACCACATTGGCGAGCCCGGATTCGTGCAGCCGGGCAGGACGATGGTACACATCGGGGGGTGAAGCGGGACGACTTCCGCCGCGCTGCCCGCCCTCTATCGCAACAAAAGCTTGATTCCTTAGCCCCGATTCGTGCATCATTGACAGCAGCAATAACTACGGCTTCAACATCCCCGCGGGTGGGGCCCCTTTTTGGTATGTGCATCCGCTGGAGCCGGAGGCAGCGCTTTCAACATCCCCGTTCCCGCGTCGCAGCTTGGCGGCGAGAACTGAAGGCAGACAAAACGTGGCTACTGCAGTAAATACGAATTCTACGTGTTCTCTGGACAATTACCTTGTCCTGCCGGATCATTCGTGCGATGTGCGCATTCGCGCCGCGCGAGAGATTCTCGGAGAGCAGTGTGTCGTGCTGGGGCATCACTACCAGCGCGACGAAGTGATTCAATTTTCCGACCATCAGGGCGATAGCTGGCGGCTTTCCGAGCTGGCCTCGCAGGCCAAGGGACGCTACATCCTATTCTGCGGCGTACACTTCATGGCCGAATCCGCCGACATCCTGGCGCGTCCGGACCAGCAGGTGATCCTGCCGGACTTGAATGCCGGCTGCTCGATGGCCGACATGGCCGAGATTTCGCAGGTCGAGGACGCCTGGGAGCAGTTCGTACGCCTGGGCCTGACTACCGAGCACGGACGCGGCATCTCTCCGCTCACGTACATGAACTCGGCGGCGGCGATCAAGGCGTTTGTGGGCGAGCGCGGCGGAGCGGTCTGCACCAGCAGCAACGCGCGCGCCGCCATGGACTGGGCCTTCGAGCGCAACGAGAAAATCTTCTTCCTGCCCGACCAGCACCTGGGACGCAATACCGGATACGCCATGGGCATTCCGCTGGACAAGATGGTGGTGTGGGACCCCTACCAATTGCAGGGCGGCCAATCGGCGGACGCGCTGCGCCGGGCGAAGATGATTCTGTGGAAGGGACATTGCTCGGTGCATCAGCGCTTCCTGCCCGAGCACGTGGACCGCGTCCGCGAACGCCATGCCGGCATCCAAGTCATCGTGCATCCCGAGTGCCGCTGGGAAGTCTGCCAGAAGGCCGACGACACCGGCTCGACGGACAAACTGCGCCGCCTGGTGGCCGAGGCTCCGGCAGGGGCAAAGTTTGCCATCGGGACAGAGATTCACCTGGTCAACCGGCTCGCCAAACAGCATCCCGACAAGACCGTGGTAACGCTGAACGAGTCCGGCTGCCTGTGCACCACTATGTATCGCATCTCGCCGCAGCACCTGGCGTGGTCGCTGGAGAATCTGGTCGAGGGCACGGTGGTGAACCAGATCAAGGTGCGTCCGGCGGTGAAGCACTGGGCCAAGGTCGCGCTCGACCGGATGCTGCAGATCAAGGGCTAGGCGCGCGCCGCCGATAGTCCTGCCGTGTACCACCCAGGCGCGGGCCGCCGCAATGGCCCCGCAGGGCTGCCGGCGAATCGGTTAGAATGGAGGTACATTATGCGAACCTTCACCCTGCGTGAAGCGCAGTCCATGCTGCCGATTCTGGAGAGCCTGCTGCGCAAGTCGATTGAAGCCAAGGCCCTGATCGAGGAGATCGATCAGGAGTTCACTGAGCTGAGCGAACGCATCTTCCTGAGCGGGGGCACCCTGGTGAATGTGCGCGCTTGCGCCGCCCGCAAGAAGCAGCGCGAAAAAGCTATCCATGCGGCCAAAGACACGCTCTCGGAAATCAATGCCATCGGCGTGCAGGTTAAAGACTTGGACATCGGTCTACTCGACTTCCCCTGCCGGGTGAACGGCGAGATTGTGCTGCTGTGCTGGCGGATGGGCGAGGCGAGCATCTCGCACTGGCACGGCACCGAGGAAGGCTACGCCGGACGGCGGCCGATCGACGAGCGCATGAGCGGGGAGTGAGGGGCAGGGTTTCAAAGGTTTCAAAGTTTCAAGGTTTCGCAGGTTTCACAGGTTGAAAACCCCAGGTTCGCGCGATTGCTGAAATACAAGAAAGGGTGCCGATGCCGGCACCCTTTGATATTTGCGGGTTGGAAGTTCGAGTTACAGCCTTGCGGGAAGCCTGCGGTCTTTACCGCGAGGCCGACCCCGCGGCTGTTCACTTTGCAACCTGCGAAACCTTGAAACCTTGCCCTTACGCCGTTTCCTTCATCGCCTCGTCGAACTTTGCCAGGAAGCGGTCCACACCTTCATCGGTGGCCAGCGGCCCCATGATGCCGATGCGGAAGATTTTTCCCGCCAGGGGGCCGAAGCCTCCGGCGATTTCGATGCCGTGTTTTTCCAGCAGGTAGGCGCGCACCTTGGCTTCGTTCACGCCCTCGGGCACGCGCGGCGTGTTGAGGTTCCAGATGCGGTGTCCCTCGTCGGCCACGAGCATGGTGAGTCCGAGCCGCTCGATGCCCGCCACGAAACGCTGGTGCGCTTTCTGGTGGCGTTGCTGGCGCAGTCCCAGTCCCTCGTCCTCGATGATCGCCAACGCCTCGTGCAGCGCATAGAAGAGCGTTGCGGAAGCGGTGTGGTGGTAGCGGTGCGAGACCGTCAGATAATCGGAGATCAACGAGAGATCGAAGTACCAGCTACGGCTGGGCTGCTTGCGTTGACGCAGCCGCTCCTGGGCCCGCGGAGAGATGGTGATCGGGCTTAATCCCGGCGGCATGCTGAGCCCCTTCTGGGTACAGCTATAGGCCACGTCGATCCCGTTGGCGTCCACTTCCACCGGCATTGCGCCCAGCGAGGTGACACAGTCGGCGATGACGATGGCGTCCACTTCATGGGCGGCATCGCAGATGGCCTTGCTTTGCTGGAAGACGCCGGTTGAGGTCTCCGCCTGCACGAAGGCTACGACTTGGGGGCGTTCGCGGCGGATGAACTCGGCGGCCTCATCGTCGCTGAAGGCTTCGCCCCAGGGCTTTTCCAGACGCACGATTTCGGCGCCGTTGCGCTTGGCCATCTCGCCGATGCGCTCGGCAAAGAATCCGCTGACCAGCAGGGCCAGCTTGGTGCCGGGCTCGATGAAGTTCGTAACCGCGGTTTCCATGCCACCCGAGCCGGTGGCCGAGATTGGAATCGTCAGCTCATTCGCGGTGCCGAACGCCGTGCGCAATCCCTTCTGCACGTCCTGCGACACCTGGAAGAAATACGGATCGAGATGGCCGACGATGGGCTGCGCCATCGCCTGGTAGATGCGTGGATAGACCTGGCTGGGGCCCGGACCGTAGAGCAAACGCTTGGGAGGATGGATCGTGGTCTTGATGCAGTTGATGAGAGTTTCGCTGATTGAGCTCATTTTCGCTTTCCCTAACCTTAAAATGCTACGCCGACGGAGGGGAATCGGAAAGCATCAGGGCTCGAATTGGCTGCGGAAATCGGAAAAATTCCGCCGCAGGTCCTCGAATTCAGCACGCAGCGCGGCGATTTCGGCTTCCAGGCGACTGATGCGGTCCTCGCGCGCGGCCACCGTAAAGTTGGCGCCGCCGCCGGCCGCCTCGCCCTCGGCGATCTCGGCGGCGCGGCTGCCAAACAGATCGACGTAGCGCGCCTCCTTGGTTCCGGGCTGCCGTGGCAGCATTCTGGCGAGCGGCGGATCGTGCTCGATGAGTTTCTGCAGAACCAGTTGCACCTCGTCGAGATCCTCCAGGCGATGCATGCGCTCGCTGCGTCCGCGCAGCTCGCCCGGGGTCTGTGGGCCGCGCAGCAGAAGGGTGCAGAGCAGGGCGCTCTCGCGCCGTCCGAGATTCAGCGCCTCGCTCATGCGATGCTCGAAACGCGCGACCCGTCCCTCGGCGCGCGCGCCACCGGCCAGCCCCTTTTCCTCCAGCGAATGCAAGGCTTCGCGCACCGCCGCCTCGTCCACTTCCATCACCGGTTCGCGATTCGTCTTCTGATTGCAGGCCGCCAGCAGCGCGTTGAGAGTCAGCGGATAGTAATCCGGAGTGGTAGCCTCTTTTTCCAGCAGCGAGCCCAGCACCCTGGTCTCGACGGCATCCAGATGAAGTTCCAAGTTCTTGCACCTCGGTCAACGTATTCTGCAACCCAGCGCCCCAGCCGGGCAAGACATTTAGGCCGCGGGCTGCGCCGCATGTGCCGCGGTCCATGGGCCAGCGGCCCCGGCCTCTGATTCCGCGGGAAAGACGAAAATAGATCGAATGGAGTAGAATCTCCTAATCCGAGATAGGCAAATTTACCTGAATTGCTGCTCAACTCAGGGGTGAATTCCGGCCTGGACGAATTAGAATTGCGTAGGATCGACTTTCGAAATAAGAGGGCGGGAAGATTCCTTCCGCGCCGGGAGCTTGCATGAAGCGCTTGATTGGCTGTACGGTCGCACTCTGCCTGTTGGCATTCACGGCCGGTTGTGGCGGAGTTTCCAGCACCGGAACGCTGGCCTATGTCAGCAATTCCACGGGTACGGGTTTCACCGTTTTCACCGTGAACACGGACGGCACCCTGACCACCAACAACATTTCACCGCAGAACACTCCCGCGGCGCCCAAGGTGCTCCAGTTTTCCGCCAACGGAAAATGGGCCTACTTTCTGGACAATGGCGGCCTCAACATCTACGCCTACGTCCGCGCCGGCAACGGCACGTTGACGACCTTGATCGGCAATGGCGGCTATCCGCTGAGTGGGGCGGCAAGCTCGCTGGTGATCTCGCCCAACAGCCAGTTCCTGTATGTCGCGCTCCCCGGCACGCAGCGGCTTGCCATCTATTCGCTGGACTCCTCCACCGGCGTTCCTTCGCAGGTCGGCAGTTCGCAACAGATCGGCTACGCCATCGATCAACTGGTGATCAACCCGAGCGGCGGGGTTATGTTCGGCGTCTCGCGCAACCAGGCAGCTGTCCTGTCGTGGACGCTGAACGCCTCCTCCGGCGTGGCCACACTGGCAGGTGCGTTCCCGGTCGGCGTCAAGCCCGCCTGGGCGATTTTGTCGGCCAGCGGTTCGTACATGTACGTGGTGGACAGCGTGGGCACGACGCCCATCTACGTCAACGGCGTGTTGACCGGCAACAGTCCCAACATCTACGGCTACAACGTGGCGGCCAATGGCATCCTGACCCAGATGGCGGGCTCTCCGTTCTTCGAAAACCCGGACGCAATTACCGGCATCTATCCCACCCAACCGGTGGCCGGCGCCACCTCCAACGACACCCGTTTTCTGTTCATCGCCAACCAAGGCTCGCACAACGTTTCCGTCTTCAAGATCGCGACCACTTCCGGCGAGCCGACCGAGGTTCTCGGCACCACAACCACGATCAACGGCATCCAGGTCTCAACCGCTTCGCCGTTTGACTGCGGCAACGGCTGCTCGACGCCATCCTTCCTCATCGTGGCAAAAGCGAACAATGCGTTGTACCTGATCGATCAGACTGACAGCAAGATATTCCAGCTCGCGATTGACCAGAACACCGGCCAGCTCAGAGCACTGAATCCAGCCTTCGTAAGCGCGGAAAGCGCTGCGAGCAACCCGACCTGGATCACGATCCGATAGGTGCGGTCCATGAATCGGTTTCTCACTCTCATACTCCTCGGGCTGGCCACACTGATGGCGAGCTGCGGCAGTTCGGTCAACAGCAGCACGCAGCCCGGCAACAACGACATCTACACGATGGTCGTGTCGCCGACGCCGCACTTCACCTTGAATTCCGGCGACTGGTCCACGGTCTCCGCAACCGTGGACCTGTCCTACAAGAACGGCGCCGGCAAGCCGGTTTCTCCGCAGCCGCTGATCAAGTTCTACTCCTCCGACACCAGGGTATCGATTTCGCCCGCCGGAGAGGTTTGCGCGGGCCAGTGGGACAGCCGCTTCGTTTCCTGTACCGCAGTCAGCTCCTTGCCGACCGGATACGTCACCATCACGGCCTACAACGCCAGCCACAACGTCAGCGCGACTACGCTGGTATCGGTGCATGAGCGCGCCACCCGAGTAACCCTGGGCGCACCTACCTGGGGATCGGCTCCCAAGGCTGGCCTGGGCTCCACTTGCGTCTCGCAGAACGACCAGGTGAAGTACATTGCCGCGCCGATTGACGCTGGCGGCAACCCGGTAGCCAACGTGAACGATGACGACTACACCTGGATCGTTGACAACCCCACGGTGGCTACCGTGAGCACCTACGGCTTCGTGATTGCGCACAATCCCGGCGTAGCCAACGTCTTTGCCAACCTGAACGGAACCCTGAGCACGCCGCTGTCGTTTGTCACCTGCCCGCCCGCGGCGCTGGTGCTGTCGTCCTCGGCCTATACCAACTCAACGCCGGTTCCGCCCTACTCCACTGCCGACCTCGACAATGTGAACAACGGCAGTAAGTATTTTCTGACCACAACGCTGGTGGACATCAACGGCCAGACCCTGGTCACCTCGCCGATTACTTCGCTCAACTCGAATCCGCTGAGCGGTACCATCAGCCCCTTCCTGGCTTTGACCTCGACGCTGACGGCCATCTCCTCGGGGCGCTTCACCGTCATGGCATCCTGCGCTCCGGCCGCATGCAATCCCGGGGTTGAGAACTTCACCATACCCGGCGCAACCACGCCCACCACTGGGGAAGCCTCGGGCTTCGGCTATCCGATTTACAGCAACCTGATCGGTGTAACCGTGCATGGCATCACCGGCAGTTCGGTGCTGGTTACCGGGACGACCTTGATCGACGGCGTCACTCCGGCGCACCGCCTGGTGGCCTATGACAGCGAGTCGTTGTCGCTCATCCAGACCGTCGAGCTGGCCAATCTGCCGAACTCCCTGGTGGTTGCACCCAACGGCGCCCTGGCCTACCTGGGCAGCAGCGCCGGCCTGATGGTGGTAAACCTAACCACCTACAATTCAACCCTGCAGAACTACCCGGTCGAAGGTGGCCTCCCTACCGACGTGGTCACCGGCAAGGTCCTGGGCGTCTCGCCCGACAGCCGCTACGTTCTGCTTTCCGATGTAGCCAACGGCCTGGTCTTTTTCATCGATACCACGGGCAACAAGCTGGCCCTGCGCTATCCCATTCCCGGCATCACCTCGGTTGCATTCTCCACCGACAACTCGCACTTCTGGATCGCGGGCACCGCAGGCGTGTACACGTTCAACGCGGACACCTTCGTACCGACCCTGACCAACGTCAGTTCCAACGTCAAGGCGCTGGCCTGGATGCCCGATGGCCAGTCCTACTTTGCCAGTGGCGACCAGTTGATCGACTACTCCACCTGCAACGACCGGAACCCGCAATCGCCCTCCGTCAGCCTGCTGAGTACGGTGGTAGGCGGCGTGTCCACCACTGCCCTGGGCGGTGTGCCACATCTGCTCGGACTCGATGCCGGCCAGTGGTTCGACTATCCTATTACCACCACCGCGCAGATCGGCAATCCGGCGCCCGAGGGCAATGTTTGTCTGTCCAAGGTGACCATCGACCAGCCTGTTACCCGGACGTCCACCCTGCAGTGCACCGCGCAGCAGATCAGCTTCTCCCCCACGCTGGAGCAGGAGTTCGTCACCGGAGTGGATCCGTCCTGCGCCACCCCGGAGTCGGTCCTCCACGGCTATGACGTGGTTGCGCAGCAGGACGTTCTGCTCACCACCACCAACCCGGTGGTTCCGCTGAGCGGCGGCGTGCTCAACGATGGCCGCAAGTTATACTTCGGCACTTATGACGGCACGGCACAGACCGCCACTTTGCATCGCATCGATTTATCAACCGGCACGGGCTCGCCGGGCACCCTCACGGAAGACCTTTCCACACCCGTTGCATTGGTTCCCAGCTTCGTCGCGGTCGTTCCTAAGTAAAAGGAGAGAGATTTGAAACTCAAACTGATTCTCATCACCGTACTGGCGCTTGGCAGCCTGGCTCACGCGCAGGGCTTCGTGTCGAATCTTTCCATCGGCGCCGGCTTTCAAGGTATTTTCCCGTCGGCGACCTCGAGCAAGGGCTCATCCAACCTCAGCGGCTTCCCCAATACGCAGTCGACCACCAACTCGGTCGGCATCGTCGCCGACGCCCGCTATGACTTCGGCCGGCACAGCGCGCTGGATGCCTCGGTGACGGTCAATCGCAACACGGAAGTCTTTTTTAACGGCGAAACCCAGAACACCGACCGCGTGCAGACCAACAACCTCGAAATCATCGGCAGCTACGTCTTCCGCCTTCCCTCGAATGAGCGCATCAAGCCCTACGCGCTCTTTGGCGGCGGCATCGTTCGCTTCATGCCGAACAACGATTACTCCACCGGCCTGACTCCCTCGACCGACATGAAGGCCGCCTTCGCCTACGGAGTGGGAAGCGACGTCAAGGTCAACGACCACATCGCCATACGCCTGCAGTATCGCGGCCTGCTGCACTCCGAGCCGGACTTCAAGCTGTCCAGCGCGCCCTTTGGGACCGGGCTGCGCACGCACGTGCCGGAACCTTCCATCATGGTCGTCTACCACTTCTAGATTGATGCACCAGCGAAAGGCCGGAGCACCACGCTCCGGCCTTTTCTTGCGCCCGCGTGCCTCCGGCGCCTGCATGACTCGCGCTGCCGCTGTTTTGCGCTTTGCTAGAATCACCCCATGGCGGAGTTGGGAAAAACCTTCCTCGGGTTGGGAGTCATACTCATCGTGCTGGGCGGCATCCTGCTGCTGGGCTCGCGCTTCGGTCTGCCCTTCGGACGCCTGCCCGGCGACCTGCACTGGCGCAGCCGCAGCGGGAGTGCCCAGGTCTATTTTCCGCTGGCAACCTCCATCGTCTTGAGCGTCTTGCTATCGCTGATCCTCTGGCTGCTGCGCAGCTTCCGCCGATAGCGGCGCGCGTGTCCGGTCGCGTCGCGGACCCTCCACCGGCTTGTTCGTGAGCCGCGCGCGATAAGAAGCAGCCTGGCGTCGAGCGCAGTTCCTTCGCCCACTCCCCTGCTACACTTTCCACGTGGGCGATTCTCAGTTTTCCTTCGAGTTTTCCGCCGCAGGTCCGGCGCGCCGCATCTTCGGCGTGCGCGAGCTGGTCGCCGCCGTCCGCACCCATCTGGAGAAGGGATTTCCCGATGTCTGGGTGGAAGGTGAAATCTCCAACTACCGCCCCGCCGAGAGCGGCCATCTCTACCTCACGCTCAAGGACGGCGACTCCCAGCTCCGCGTCGTGATGTTTCGAGCCCAGGCGCGCCTGCTGCGCTTCCGTCCGCAGAACGGCATGCAGGTGATCGCGCGCGGCCGCATCACCATGTACGAGGCTCGCGGCGAAATGCAATTGCTCGCCGAATACATGGAGCCGATGGGCGCCGGGGCACTGCAGGTTGCCTTCGAGCAGCTCAAGGCCAAGCTGGCCGTCGAGGGACTGTTCGCCGCCGAGCGCAAGAAACCACTGCCCGCGCTGCCCCGGCGCATCGGCGTCATCACGTCGCCGCGCGGTGCCGTCATTCGGGACATTCTCAACGTCCTGGGGCGCCGCCACCACTCGCTCAACGTGCTCATCTATCCAGCCCAGGTGCAGGGCGCGAGCGCCGCCGCGGAAGTCTCCGCCGGGGTTCGCTTCTTTAATGAGCAGAGCGGGAATGAGCAGAGCGGGAATGAGCAGAGCGCGCGGGACTCAACCGCCGTCGATGTCATCCTCATCGCGCGTGGCGGCGGCAGCGTCGAGGACCTGGCCGCGTTCAACGATGAGTCGTTGGCGCGCACCATTGCCGCCAGCCGCATTCCCATCATCTCGGCCGTCGGCCATGAGACCGATTTCACCATCTGCGATTTTGTCGCCGACCTGCGCGCTCCCACGCCATCGGCCGCGGCGGAACTTGTCATCCGCTCGCAGCAGGAGTTGGAGGACACCGTGGCCGCGCTGCGCGAGCGTCTTCGCCGCGCCATGCAGTATCGCCTGCTCTACCAGCGCCAGGCCCTGGCCTCGCTCGCGGGCCATCGCGTTTTTGCCCGCATGGAAGACTCGATCGCCCGCCGCCAGCAGCGCGTGGACGATCTCGCTTACCGGCTGGAGCAACTGGCGCGCGCGCGCCTTGGCGAGGCCTCGCGCCGTCTCGATCTGGCCCTGGTGCGCCTTGGCCGGCGCGACTTGCGGCAGCAGCTCGGAATGCGCCGGCGCGAGTTGGATTCCCGCCTCCAGGCACTGGCGTCGGCCACTCGGCAGACGCTCATGCGCCGCCGTTCCCGCCTCGAACAGGCCGCCGGAAAACTGGCAGCCCTGTCGCCCGTGGCAATTCTGGAGCGCGGGTATTCACTGATTTTTAATGCCCAGGGCGCGCTCGTAAAGGACGCCTCGCAACTTGCGCCTGGGGACGCGATTCAGGCCCGGCTGGCCCGCGGCGAGCTCGAGGCCCGCGTCGAATCCGTGCGCCCGGACGATATAGGCCCCGTATCAACGTAACGGAAGTTCATTAGTCAATGTGCGTGCGCTGCTTTCGCCCGCGCCCTGCTTTACAATGGTGGTACGTTCCAGTTCTGCACGCGCCGCCAAGCGCCCGGATCCATCTGACCTCGAAGGGAGACCATGCCGAAGCTTCCCAACCTGTCTGGATACTCGCCGCAACTGACGACCGGATCCATTCTGGACATTCTGCTCGTCTCTTTTCTGATCTACGAGTTTCTGCTGCTGGTGCGGGGCACCCGCGCGGTTCCCATGCTCACCGGAGTGGGCGCGCTGATCATCGTTTTCTACATCGCGCATCTCAGCAATCTGCGCACCCTGGACTGGCTGGTCGGCACCATCCTGCCCTACAGCATCTTCGCCCTCATCGTCATCTTCCAGACTGAGATCCGCCAGGCCCTGGCGCGCCTGGGACGCAATCTCACCCTCACCCGCGGCTCGCAAAACGGCACCAGCGACGCCTATGACGACATCGTCATGGCAGCCAGCACTTTTTCCCAGGATCAGACCGGAGCGCTGGTCGTCATCGAGCGCGAAATCGGACTGCGCACCTACATCGAGAGCGGCGTTGCGCTCGACGCCCATCTCTCCTACGATCTGCTGGCAACGCTGTTCCGTCCCAGTGCGCCGCTGCACGATGGCGCGGTCATTCTGCAGAAGGACCGCATCGCCGCCGCCGCCTGCTTCCTGCCGCTCAGCATGAATCCGCTGCTCTCCAACCAGCTCGGCACCCGCCATCGCGCGGGCATCGGAATCACCGAAGAGACCGACGCGGTCTCGGTGATCGTCTCGGAGGAAACCGGGGGCATCAGCATCGCCGTCGGCGGCCAGGTCGAGCGCGACATCTCACCCGAGCGGCTGCGCTTGCGCCTCGGTGAACTGCTCTCGCTCTACGCGCCCAACTCCGCGCTCTCCCATCCCCTGTTCAGCTCCGTCGAAGCCCGCCGTGCCCAGGTCGTGGACCGGGCCACGCAGTCGCAGGAGCACACCGGGGAACGGAGTGACCAACTGTGATCGCACGCCTCCGTCATCTCCTCTTCGATCACACGGCGCTCAAGTTGCTGGCGCTCGTCATCGCCATCCTCATGTGGTACGGGGTGGCGCGCGATCCCGTCGCCGAACTTACGCTGAGTGTCCCCATCGAGTTCTCCCGGCCGCCGCGCGATCTCGACTACACCTCCGACGTCGTTCCCCAGGCGCAGATCCGCCTCCGTGGTCCGGCCCGCGTGCTGCGCGAAATGCAGCAGGAGAGCGTCCGCGTCGTCATCGACCTGCAGGGCGCAACCTCCGGCGACCACACCTATGATCTCGGCACCGACCAGATCAAGGTTCCTCATGAAGTCGAGGTCCTGCAGATCACGCCCAGCCGCCTGCGTCTCTCCTTCGATACCCGCGCCACCCGCCAGGTCGCGGTCAAGCCCCGCGTCGTGGGCACGCTGCCCCCTGGCTACCGCATCGCATCCGTCACCGCCATTCCGGCCGTGCTTACCATTTCCGGTCCCACGCGCCACGTCAACGCGGTCGAGAACGCTTCCACCGATACGGTTGACGCCACCGGGGTCGCCGGACAGGCCAGCTTCGAAACCATGGCCTATCTGCCCGATCCCCTCGTCCACCTCTCCAGTGCAAAACCCATTCATGTTATCGTCATCACGCAGAAATCATCTTCGAAAGCCGGAGTTCCGTAACTTGGCCTCTTCCCCCAAAGAAATCGTCCGGCAGCTTTTCGGCACCGACGGAATCCGCGGCGTCGCCGGGGAGTATCCTCTCGACCGGGCCACGGTTTACGCCATCGGCCGCGCCTGCGGCACTCGCCTGGTTCGCCGCGTGCCGGATGCCAGAATCGTGCTCGGCCAGGACACCCGCGAATCCAGCGGCTGGATCGCCGAAACCCTGGCCCGCGGACTGCACGATGCCGGCTGCTCGTTTGCAAGCGCCGGAGTGCTCACCACGCCCGGCGTTGCCTATCTCACCCACACCCACGGTTTCGCCGCCGGCGTCGTCATCTCCGCCTCGCACAATCCGTGGCAGGACAACGGCATCAAACTCTTCGGCCCCAACGGCATGAAGCTCGCCGATGAAATCGAGCACGCGATTGAAGCCGAAATCTTCGAGCACATCGACCAGCTCACCGCCCACCAGCCCACCGCCGGCAGCCTGATGGCCGACATTCTTCCCGGCCGCGCCAACCTCGTCGCCGACTACGAAGCCTGGCTCGCCGCCAGCGTGGACGCCGCCAAACTTAGCGGCCTGCGCGTGCTCATCGACTGCGCCAACGGAGCCGCCAGCGCCATCGCTCCCGCGCTGTTTGCCCGCCTCGGCATCCCCGCCGAAGCCCTGCACACCACGCCCAACGGACGCAACATCAACGACGGTTGCGGCGCGCTCCATCCCGGGCACGTTGCCGCCGAGTTGCAGCGCCGTCCCGGCCATTTCGATCTCGGCATCACGCTCGACGGCGATGCCGACCGCGCCCTGTTCAGCGACGCCCACGGCAATGTGGTCAATGGTGACGCCGTGCTGCTCATCGCCGCTCGCGACATGAAGGCCCGCGGCACCCTCGCCCATGACACCGTGGTCGCCACCACCATGAGCAACATGGGACTGGAAAAAACTCTGCGCTCCAGCGGCATCCGCATGCTGCGCACCGATGTCGGCGACAAATACGTCCTCGAACAGATGCTTGCAACTGGCGCCACCCTCGGCGGCGAACAGTCCGGCCACATCCTCTTCATGGACACGGACTCGACCACCGGCGACGGCCTGCTGACCGCGCTGCGCGTGCTCGACGTGGTCGCCCGCTCCGGCCAGTCCCTGCATGAGTTGACCGCCGATCTCAAGGTCTTCCCGCAGGAAATCCGCAGCGTGCGCGTGCGCGAAAAAATTCCGATGAACGAGTTGCCCACGGTCGCCGCCGCCATCGCCGCCGCCGAACTTGCGCTCGACGGCAACGGCCGCGTCGTCGTGCGCTACTCCGGAACCGAGAAACTCGCGCGCGTCATGATCGAAGCCGAAAGCGAAACCCTCATGAACCAGCACGTCGACGCCATCGCCGGAGCGCTGCAAGCAGCCATCGGAAACTAGCAACTTCTGATTTGACTCGACGAAGACGCTAATTGACTAGAGGCAGATATTGACGAGAGGCGAACTTGCGTATTGCAATGCGTATCTGCGGCGCAGTTCCTGACCAAGAACCGGGTTTTGCTCCTTGTTGGGATACTCGTTGTATGTTCTGCCTTCAAGCAGCCGCCCGGCGCTTTTTTTTCTTACCCCGCCCCATTGCTTGAAAAAGAACGGTACATGGGCCGCTATGCATTGCTCTCTGATTGAGATTACCCATTCTTCCTGCATTGGACGCGCCCCCGGCCCGCTTTCGCCGCCAACGATCACCCAGGCAATTCCCTCTAAGCTTACGGTTCCTAGGTCTTCGAGGAGCGGCTCGACTGATAGGAATCGAACCTTCGCAGGAGCCGACTGTAGATCAGCTACTCGCGGAAGACCGTGTTTCCGGTCCTCAACCGAGACGCCCCACCAAATGTGCCCTTCAGCCGCAGCGTCACGGAGGGGACCGGAGAGCAATTCGCGCATTCTCCCTGAGCGCTTTGAAAGCACCTGGTAAGTGTGCCAGCGGGCAAGACGCATCACAGAAACCACTTTTGAAATGTAGTTCTGGGGAACATCTCCATGGAATAGGTCGCTCATAGAATTGACGAAGATTGATTTTGGCTGACTCCAGCGAAGAGGCTCTGACAGCCTCTCGGGAACAAGTCGAAGATCGAAGCCCTGTTCAAATGGGTGTCCAGGTACTCCCCGAAAGCGCTCGGCAAACCTCTCCGCATAGCAGTGCTTGCAACCCGGACTTACCTTGGAACACCCGCGTACCGGGTTCCATGTGGCATCCGTCCATTCGATCTTCGTCAGATGCGCCATCACTAATCCTCGAATCCAAGGCTCGTTTGATCCGTCGAGTACTTCAATACTTCGTCCCAGAACTTGTAGGCGAGTTCGTGACGAGAGAACAACGCCAAGTGATAAAGCGGGAGGTTCTTGACGTCAGACCTTACCTGCCTCATTCGATGCAGCGGTTGCTCAAGATAGCCCAAAGAACTCATGCTTCGCGCAAACTCTTCGGCCAGGAAACCTCGAAACTCTTTCCGGCGGGAACCAGCCTTCTTCCATCGTTCCCGCCACTCTGTGCCTCCAAGCGCCTCATCTATCTTGTGAGACTCGCCGTCCACATAGTGATCATAATTCCGGTTCGCATCCATACCGATTGCTAGCAAGACAAGGAAATCAACCTTGAAGGAGGACAGCCTCCGAAGAGTCTCAAACTTGATACCAAAGTCGAACGGATCCACAAAGCACAGTGAGAGTGCGCCACCCGGAGAGTTACTAGGGATACTGCGACAAATACTTTCAATTTGAGCATGACAATTGCCCAACACGTATGTAACGTCTGCGCTCGGAGCAATCCTTTGCGTTCTCTCTTTTAGTGCAGCAAAGAGCGCAGGGTTCTCCTCGCAGAAAATGTATTTATCGAACGGATGCGGCACAGTCAGGGCCAGCATCGGCGAACCTTTGAGCACGGTCGATGTACCGTGCACCCGACTGTATCCTGCACCAGCGTAGAGGTCAATATAGACCCTGCTCCCCCATTTCCTCCTCACGCCTGATGCAAACAACTCATCGTACAGCGAGACTAATTTATACTTGTCTTCAGCCCACGATCCAACTTCGGGACACAGCAGGCCGTCGTCCTCAGCCCGCAGTTTCGTTAGCTTTGTCATCCCGAGATTGTATGTCGCGGGGCTGATGTGGCCTATCGGGACGAATCCTACTTGTCAATTGTGTGAAGCGCGCCCCCTCACTCCATATCCCGCCAGTTCGCGCCCACGCTCACCTCGACCTCCAGCGGAACGCTCAGCTTATAC
>Ga0302320_10008907_pt1 | contig 21701 bp, 16 predicted proteins | sample Bog_T0_3_FD_202130 | JGI IMG/M metagenome (GOLD analysis project Ga0302320, IMG submission 202130) | Peat permafrost microbial communities from Stordalen Mire near Abisko, Sweden - Bog_T0_3 | ecosystem: Environmental > Terrestrial > Soil > Wetlands > Peat | place: Sweden: Abisko, Stordalen Mire...
CCAAGGCCTTAGCTGCTGCAGGGGCAATAGCTGTTAATCTGCAACCCAGAATTAAAGAGTTGGAAACAGAACTGAATGAAGCCAAAGCCGTTGAGGTTAGGGTATCAAAAGAGTTTTGGAATAATTCTATTAGCTATGGCATGAGTAGATTGACCGAGGCTGAAGAGAAATTAGCATCAGCCAAGAAAGCCTTTGTGGGTGCGATATTGGATGCTCTTAATCAGCCTGAAGCCGTGGTGGCGCCTGCAGCATCAACTGTTGCCCCGGCAACTCCTGCTGTACAGACGCAAGAAGAAAGAAGCAATATCGCGAAAGCAGTTGCAGATCAACTAACCGGGCTTTTGCCGAACATCAGCGCTGTTGACCTGATGCGGATCAATCAATTGATGCATGCCTGGGTCGAGGATCCGCAGTCATTGTCAAAGGGCGATCGATGGAAAAGGAGCTTAAGACAAAGATTTATCAAATGGGGCGTCCCATATGTTTATAATACTGATAATTTCAGTTTTGAGCCTTCCGTTGTTTTCCCGGAGGCGGCTAGCGTCAATGATGAGATCGCAAAATTAGATGAGCAAATAAAAGCCAATCCCGATCAACGCGTTGTTTTAGACCAAAAAAGAAGCGTTGTTTATAGTTATTTGGATATGCTGGGGCATTTAAATAAATTAAAACAGGATATCATTGATCTGGCTAACCCATCAGATGCTAACACGGCAGTCCCGTTAGGGGATTATTTTGATAACACCCTAAAAGAGCTAGCTCGAATGGAGCAAAATCCTGCGGTGAAAGAAATAGCAGATGCGGCCAGGAACAACGTCGGTGGTATTAATTTAAGCGATGAACATCTGACCATCAATATCAAGGTCGACGGTCAAGGCATGCCGTTACCGGCTCAGTTCCAGGACAGGATCATGTCGAATTTTAACGGGTTAACATCCATCATCCGTCGGATCGTGCCGGTAACCCAGGAAAATGTTCCGGCGTTGTACACGATGGCAGGATAAAATTAAGCAGCTCTTAAAGTGGCATTTTAAGAGCTAATATGGTATAGTTTTGATAGTAGATAATTTGAAGCAGGTAATGCTAAAACCCTGACGGGAGAGGTTCTGTCAGGGTTTTCTGTTATAATTCATTTAACAATCCTGCCGATATAAGATATACTTAAATCCATGAAAGAGCCTAAGCCGAAAGTTATTCAAATTGGCAGACCACAGCCTTTAGGGGCTAGTGTGCACGATGGGGGCGTCAACTTTGCTTTATTTAGTCCTCAGGCGACACGTGTGCGCCTGGAGCTGTTTGATCACCCCCAAGATGGCACGCCCGCGAGGGCCGTTGATCTGGACCCGGCAAAGCACCGCACCGGGGACGTTTGGCATGTCTGGATCAAAGGAATTGGCGACGGCCAGTTGTATGCCTATCGGGTAGACGGGGCATATAATCCCAAAGACGGTCAACGGTTTAATTTCAACAAGCTTCTGCTAGACCCTTTAGCCAATGCTATTTCAAATCCGCCTGTCTGGGATTTTAATCCGTCTTTAGGATACGATCCTTCCGCTCCTAACCCGGATCTAGTCCCTTCGACGGTCAATAATGCGGCCAGTCAGCCTAAATGTATTTTTACGGATGATCATTTTGACTGGCGTAAAGATATTGCGCCCCGCCATCCCTGGTCCAAGACAGTGATTTATGAAACACACGTGCGCGGGCTTACCATTAATGTTAATTCCAGTGTGAAAGATCACGGCACCTATCGCGGTTTGATCGAAAAGATCCCTTACTTTAAAGAACTCGGCGTGACGGCTCTTGAGCTGTTGCCCGTGCAGGAATTCAATGAGCATCAGTCCAGACGTATCAATCCGCAGACTGGGTTGCCGCTTAAGAATTATTGGGGCTATGATCCGGTAGTTTTTGCGGCACCTCAAGCGTCTTATAGCAGTTCCGGCGGGATCGGCGGGCAGACTCGGGAGTTCAAGGAAATGGTGCAGGCCCTGCACAAGGCCGGTATTGAAGTGATCCTGGATGTGGTCTTCAATCATACCGCCGAGGGCGATGAGCCGGGGCCGACGCTGTCCTGGCGCGGGATGGCCAATGAGATCTTCTATATGCTGGAGAATGATAAACGTCTTTATAAGAATTTTACGGGGTGCGGCAACACCTTTAATGCCAATCATCCGATCGTACAGGAATATGTATTGACGGCGCTGCGCTACTGGGTTGAAAAAATGCATGTGGATGGTTTTCGCTTTGACCTGGCGTCGATCCTCAACAGGGATACTAACGGCAATTTGTTGTCCAATGCACCGATTCTCGAGAAGATATCCAAAGATACAGTTTTAAAAGGCGTGAAAATTATTGCCGAGCCGTGGGACGCCGCCGGAGCCTATCAGGTGGGAAATTTCTCAGATCAACGCTGGGTAGAGTGGAATGATCGCTACCGCGATGACATCAGACGTTTTTGGCGCGGGGATGACGGGATGCTGGGGGCCTTGGCCAGCCGCATTTGCGGTAGTTCGGATATTTTTGCCCCATCAGGCAAAGGGCCCCAGAACAGCATTAATTTTATTACCTGCCATGACGGATTTACCCTCAATGATCTGGTGAGTTATTGCTCTAAGCATAACGAAGCCAACGGGCAGTACAATAACGACGGGGCCGGTGAAAATCTTAGTGCAAATTATGGCGCGGAGGGCAATAGCTCGGATGCAGGCATTGAGTCTGTCCGTAACCGTCAGGTCAAAAATTTTCTGCTGACTTTGCTGGTATCGCGCGGCGTGCCGATGATCAACGGCGGGGATGAAATGCGCCGAACCCAGGGCGGCAACAATAACGGCTACTGTCAGGATAATGAAACGAGCTGGTATGATTGGAATTGTCTCAACCATCATCAAGAGATATTTGATTTCACCCGCAAGTTGATCGCGTTTCGCCAGGCGCATCCTGTTTTAAGCGGCGAACAGTTTTATACCGACGCTGATATTCAATGGTATGCCCCGCAGGGCGGCAAGCCTAACTGGAATAATCCGTGGGACAGGCAGTTGGCCTGTTTTATTCAGGAAGACAAAGAACACGCTCTTTTTTTGATGTTCAATGCCTCAACCAATGACGGTGATTTTCGCCTGCCGCCGGCACCTGCAGGCAGACGCTGGACAGCATTTGTTGACACTTTTGGCCCGGCTGCATTTTTGAACGATCAACAAGGCTATCATCTAAATCCCAGATCCGGCGCGATTCTAACAGCTTGAGGAGTTTATGCGAAAACAAAAGATCGTCATTGCTGTGATCGGCGGCAGTCAGATCAGCCCCAAGGTTGAGAAATTGGCGCGAGCTGTCGGAAAAATGATCGCCGAATCAGGATGTGTCTTAGTCTGCGGAGGTTTAGGCGGAGCCATGGAAGCGGCGGCCAAGGGGGCTCAAGAGGCCGGTGGTTTGACGATCGGTCTTTTGCCGGGCAAGGTAAAGACCGATGCGAATGCGTATATTGATATTGCGCTTCCGACCACGATCGGCTTTGCCCGAAACGCCATGGTGGCGGCCTCGGGGGACATTATTGTCGCACTGCCCGGAAGTCATGGTACCAATTCCGAAATTTGTTATGCCCTGGTTTATAAGCGGCCGGTCATAGACCTTGGCGGCTGGAAGATCAAGGGCATGATCCCTGCGGGCAATGTAGCCCGGGCCCGGCAAAAGATCAACAAGATCATTGAACAACTGCAACATGCCTGAGCTTCCTGAAGTTGAAACTATTGTCCGCGATCTAAATAAATTCCTTCTTTCCAAGACTATTTCTAAGGTGGTCGTCCGCGATGCATTTGTCTTGCGTACGGCTGCTGCCGAGTTTATTAAACGGCTAAAGGGACAAACTGTCGAAAATATCTCTCGCCGGGGAAAAGCGATCGTTATTGGCTTGGCCTCGAAAGATATGCTGGTCATCCAGCTGATGATGACCGGGCAATTAGTGATGCATGCCGCGGAAGATAAACATACCCGGATCACGTTCATTTTTACTGATGGCAGTAAACTTTTATACCATGATCAGCGGCGTTTCGGTCAGCTGCGCGTAGTCAGGCATTTGCATGAGATCAATTATTTTAATATTTTGGGGCCGGAGCCGTTCTCCCAAGAATTTACACCCCGATATATGAGGGAATCATTGAAAAAAACAGCGCGTCCTATTAAGAATGTGCTGCTCGATCACACTTTTGTGGCAGGCATCGGGAACATCTATGCCTGCGAGATCCTTTTTCGTAGCAAAGTATCACCCCAGCGCTCAGCCTGTCAGATCAGCGCCGCAAAGGCAGATATTATCCATCACCAGATCGTGGATGTGCTTGGCGAGGCGATCGCGCACAGGGGAACTTCCTTTCGCAACTATCGCGATGGCAGCGGACAAAAAGGAAGTTTTAGTCAACGCCTGGCGGTTTATGGCCGTGAGGGGCAGCCTTGTCCTCGCTGTAAGGCTTTAATTCAATGTATTTCTCAGGCATCACGAAGCACATTTTATTGTGCACGTTGCCAGAAATAATGGTATACTTTTACAATTCATGAAAAAAATACAAAATAAATACAAGATCATTACCAACGAAAGTTTGTGCCCGAAATATTGGCGGATGGTTTTTGACGCCCCCCAGATCGCCGCTGAAGTCAAGCCCGGGCAATTTGTCCATATCCGTACCGATGAAGAAGGTTTGCAGCCTTTTTTCCGCCGCCCCTTTAGCGTTTTTCGGGCCCAGAAATATGTCGAGATATTCTACGCGGTGGTAGGGCGAGGCACAAAGCTGCTTTCTCTCAAGAAAAAGGGAGACAGTATTGACGTGCTGGGCCCGTTAGGCACACCGTTCATTTATCCGCCTGAATCGACCAAACAGGTTGTTATGATCGCCGGCGGTATCGGGGTGGCTCCGATGCTTATCCTTTCCGATGTGTTAAAAAAGAAAAAATGCGCGTTGTTTTTGTTATATGGCGCGCGTAGTCGTGAATTTGTCTATCCCATGACCGAGTTCAAAGACAACGGGGTCAAGGTCCATGTGGCGACTGAAGACGGCTCAGTAGGGCTTAAGGGACGCATCAGCATCTTGTTTGATAAGATCGATTGGACCGTGAAAGACACCTTCATTTATACCTGCGGGCCGAATCCGATGCTTAAAGCCGTGCAGACCTTTGCCGGTAAGCAAGGCATTGCCGGGCAGGTGGCCTGCGAGGCGATCATGGCTTGCGGGTTGGGCGCCTGCCAGGGATGCTCCATTGAAACGACCAGCGGGTATAAAACAGTTTGTCATGACGGTCCGGCATTTAATTTAGACGAGGTAATATTTCACTGATGAATATTTCAGTTAAAATAGGTGGCATGCTCTTCAAGAATCCCGTGACCGTTGCTTCCGGCACCTTCGGGCATTCCGAACGTTATTATGATCTTGAGGAAGTCAAAAGGCTGGGTGCTATTGTTCCCAAGACCGTGACCTTCCACCCGCAGACAGGCAATCCGCCGGTGCGTATTGTCGAGACGGCATCAGGAATGATCAATGCCATCGGTATCGAGAATCCGGGCATTGATGCGTTCATTGCCGATAAATTGCCTGCTTTAAAGAGTATCAGGGTGCCGCTGATCATCAGCATTTCGGGGAAGGATGAGGAACAATGGGTGGGAATTATTGAAAAACTAAACACCCAGGAGGGGATCACGGCAGTTGAATTAAATTTATCCTGCCCTAATTTGAAGAACAAGGTTTTGGTAGCCCAGGACGCCCAAGCCACGATGCAGTTGGTCAAGCAAATGAAGGCCTTGTCAAAATTTCCCATCATTGCTAAATTATCCCCCAATGTCACGGATATCGCCCAGATCGCTCAAGCGGCCGAAGATGGTGGGGCAGATGCAGTGAGCCTGGTCAATACCTTCCAGGCTATGGCCATTGATGTTAAAACCCGCCGAAGCCGTATCGGCAACATTACCGGAGGGTTATCCGGTCCGGCGATCAGACCTATTGCGGTTTATATGGTGCGTCGGGTGGCGGCTTCAGTAAAGATCCCGGTGATCGGTATGGGCGGCATCATGAATGCCCAGGATGCATTGGAATTCCTTATTGCTGGTGCTACGATGGTGGCGGTGGGCACGGCCAATTTTATCAATCCCCGTGCGCCTCTCGATGTTTTGGAAGGGATCGAAGCTTTTATGAAAGAAAACAAGATCGACGACATCAATGAAATTATCGGAAGCCTGAAAGTATGAACAAAGTTCAGCTGATCTTAGCGTTAGATGTGGATAATTTTGAACAAGCTCGCAAGATCATCGATGATGTTGCGGATACGGTGGATATTTTTAAAGTCGGCAGCCAGATGTTCACGCTGTACGGCCCGTTCATGACCCGCTATCTGCAGGCCAAAGGCAAAAAGGTCTTTCTAGATTTAAAATTCCATGATATCCCCAATACTGTTGCTTCAGCGGTAAAGAGTGCGGTGTCTTTAAGTGTGGCGCCGCATGGCGATGTTCAGTTGGCTCCATTGTTCATGCTGACCGTACATACCGTCGGAGGCAAAGAAATGTTGGAAGCTGCGGTCAAGGCGGCAGATGAACAGTCCAAAGCGTTGGGTGTTCCCCGCCCGTTGATCGTAGGGGTTACTGTTTTAACCAGCACCGCTCGCGACAGCAATTTAGAAAAAACGGTCTTAGAACGTGCGAAGCTGGCTCAAGAAGCAGGCTTAGATGGGGTGGTCGCCTCAGTTGAAGAAGCCGCGGCCATCCGCCGTGAATTAGGCCCGGATTTTTTGATCGTTACCCCGGGCATTCGTCCGGCAGATACCTCCAAGGATGACCAGAAGCGTGTAGCCACCCCGGCGATGGCCATGGCCCAGGGCAGCAATTTTCTAGTAGTAGGACGCCCCATATTACAAGCCTCCTCGCCGCGTACCGCAGCATTAAAAATTTTAGAAGAGATCAAGAGCAACTAGGGAGCCGCCTCTTTTGAACATCTTCGTCAAGAAACCCATAGCCCAACTAATAGAATCCGCCGATGAAGCAGAACATAAACTAAAGCGGTCCTTAGGCGTGTTTAACCTGATCTCTTTAGGCATAGGCGTCATCATCGGGGCCGGACTTTTTTCGCTAACAGGCATTGTCGCCTCAGAAAACGCAGGTCCGGCCGTCCTGATCTCCTTTGTCATTGCAGCGATAGGCTGTGCTTTCTCCGGCATGTGTTACAGCGAACTGGCCTCCATGATCCCAGTCTCCGGAAGCGCCTACACTTATGCGTATGCAACTTTGGGGGAGTTCATTGCCTGGATCATAGGCTGGGATCTGGTGTTGGAATATTCCGTTGCTGCAGCGATGGTTTCGGTGAGCTGCTCACGGTATCTGGGATCTTTTTTTCATGATATGGGAATTTATATCCCCGCAAGATTTGCCGCATGTCCGTTTGATCTGATCACCCTTAACGACGGCAGTCAGGTGCACGGCATTGTCAATATTCCGGCCATTGTGATCATCGTGATGCTTACACTTCTCTTGATACTCGGCATCAAGGTAAGTTCCCGGGTCAATGACATTATTGTGGTCATCAAGCTGACGGTGGTCCTGACCTTTATTGCCGTTGGTTTTCACTACATTAAATATAGTAATTATGTGCCTTTTATTCCACCTAACACCGGGACCTTCGGAGAGTTTGGATTAAGCGGTATTATGCGCGCGGCCGGGATCATCTTTCTGGCGTATATAGGATTTGATGTGGTCTCAACAGCAGCTCAGGAGTCGCATCATCCTCAAAGGGATGTCCCTCGAGGAATTATCGGATCATTGATCATAAGTACGGTTTTGTATATGCTGTTTTCTTTTGTGCTGATCGGCATGGTTAATTATAAAGCGTTGAAAGGCGACGCCGCCCCGGTTGCCACGGCCATTAATATTACGCCATATCCCTGGCTGCATGTGCTGATCAAACTGGGCATTATTTGCGGGTTCACCTCTGTGATCCTTGTGCTGCTCTTAGGCCAGTCGCGGATTTTTTATGCCATGTCGCGGGATGGTCTATTGCCGAAACTTTTTTCTGATATTCATCCTAAGTTGCGGACGCCCTGGCGATCAAATCTGTTGTTCATGGTCTTCGTCGGTTTTCTTGCCGGGATCTTTCCGATCTCAAAATTGGGGCACATGATATCGATCGGAACGCTGTTAGCCTTTATCATTGTCTGCTCAGGTGTTATGGTGCTGCGCTATACTCAGCCCAAGCTTAAGAGGGGATATACCTGTCCATGCTTCCCGTTATTTCCATTCCTGGGGATCTTAGTGTGCCTGGTGATGATGACCTCGCTCGACCTGGAAACTTGGTGGCGGCTGATCATCTGGCTGGCCATAGGCCTGATCATCTATTTCACCTACAGCCGGTTTAACAGCAAGTTACGCAGAAAAAATTAAAGTCTTGCATTATAGGGGGAATAAATTTATTATTGTTCCGCAGTGTTGGGGCAAGTAGCTCAACTGGTTAGAGCAATTGACTTACATTCAATAGGTTGAGGGTTCAAGTCCTTCCTTGCCCACCAATTTTCTTGGACCATTTTTTGCTTTGACAAATTATAGAAGGGATATTAGACTATCCCTCATTATACGGGGTCGTGGTGTAGCTGGTTAACACATCAGCTTGTCACGCTGAAGACCGCGAGTTCAAATCTCGTCGACCCCGCCATTAAAAAAGCCCCGTTCGACGGGGCTTTTTTAATGATTGGTTGACCTGTTTGAAGTTGTTTTGGGCGTCAGCAAGTGAGTAAACGCTTTGGTTAGCAAGAAACAGGGGATATCCCCGTTATTCTTTTAGGTCTTTTCGTCACTGAGAGGGCTTTTTAACTCTGCTGGTAGTTTCTCTTCAAAAGTGGTAGAATCAAAAAAATAAGAAACGATCAACAAAAGGCGCTGAGGATGAAAACAAGATTTTTTTTACTTGGTTTAGCCCTGTTATTAGGAACTTGTCTTTTTGTTCCAAAGTCTACGGCTCAAAGCAGTGCTGATTCCCCGGGCAAGGTCAAATTCAGAGTGAGCGTTAATGTCCCTGGCTCTATCGTGGAGTTGGACGGAGCGGCTGTCGGCACAGCTCCGGGGACATTTCAAGCCATCGCCGGTGAGCATAAAATACGCGTGATCAAAGAGGGGTATCGTGCGTTTGAGCAGGATGTAGTTATTATGGATAATGCCGGTTTTTCTGTATCGTTAGCTACTGTTACAGAAGCCCAGCGTGCGGAATCTGCATCTAAAGGGGGAGGGTTTTTTATGTTATGGGTGATCTTAGGGGTAATTATATGCGTGATCTTCTGGGGCGTTGATATTTATAATAGAATAATTCGTTTGGACCAGGAGGTTAAGGATCAATGGTCCAGAATAGATATATTTTTAAAACGGCGGCACGATCTGATACTGAATTTAGTTGAAACGGCCAAGGGTTACATGGCTCATGAGAAAGACACCTTGGAGGGAGTGACCAAGGCCCGTCAGATGGCGGTGGATGCGACGAATATAAAAGACAAGATCCAGGCCGAAAACATGCTGACGTCTACATTGCGAAGCATTATGTCCGTGGTTGAGAATTATCCTGATCTAAAAGCTAATGTAGAAATGCTGCGTATACATGATGAATTGACGTCAACTGAAAACAATATCAATGAGGTCCGCCAGAACTATAATCAGTCGGTTAAAGTTTACAACATTGCGATCAAAACGATACCTGATTCTATCATAGCGGCTTTGGGACGGTTTGAAGCGGGAGTTTTCTTTAAATTGGATAGCGATGCAGAACGACAAGCGCCGCAGGTTAAGTTTTAAAAATAGGGGACAGTACCCCTATTGTTTAATGCCAACTAGCTTTGACACAGGCAGGTTTCGTCTTTTTCTGGGTTACCGATAGATAACCACTCGCGCACATAAAGAGATTTTTGGTGGAATTGCTGCCAAACAGGACTAAGGGTATCTTTCGTAGAAACCAGTTTCCATCTTAATTCATCTTCACAAAAGACCGATCCGCAATTTTCACAAACGAAGTTTTCCGGTGAAGTTGTTATTCCCAAGATCATTTTCTTTTTTCGGAAGACTAATTTATCCGAATGACACACTACACAAGTCTTTTCAAAAAGCATCTGCATACTTGACCCCCTTCGTTAATGGAAATGGGTTAATAATTGTCTGCATCATCAAAATAGTACTGATTTATTTTAATTAAATAAAGGTACGATTAAGTTTGTTTAATGGCGTAACCTAGAATTCGACATAGATATTTTATTGTGATAGCATAATAAAAATTATTCAAGCGGAGTCAAATTGCTTTCAAGAAAGGATTTATGTTCAAAAAAATCACTTTAGCCAATATTATTGTTGGTTTATTTGCCGTAATTCTATTGATCCCTGCTCAAATTTCTTTTGCGGATGGTAATTCCTATACAGTCAACGTGCCTAATGCTCAGGGCGGGTATACGGCTATCGTTATTCGTCAATCAGGCATCGGGTATGTTGGGCCGCAGGGAGAGTATTATGCCCGATTCCCTAAGGTGGCAGATCTTCAGGTTATTTATGGGGTGAATGCTCCTTCAGTCGTGGGTAAACCTGCTGTCCCAACAACGGTGTATATTACGATCGCGCCTCCGGCACTGCCTTTCTATGAGCAGCCAGAGCCGCCGGCACCGGATTATATCTGGGCTCCGGGCTATTGGGCGCATGATCGGTTTTTTGGAGATTATTATTGGGTTCCGGGCACATGGGTCAGAGCACCGTCAGCCGGTTTATTGTGGACTCCGGGTTATTGGTATTGGAGAGAGGGGCATTTTGTTTTTAGCGATGGCTACTGGGGGATTCATATTGGTTTTTACGGTGGCATTAATTACGGGCACGGGTATGAGGGCCGAGGTTTTTCAGGGGGCGGTTGGCATAACGGAGTTTTCCATAACAAAAGGATCAACGGTGATGCCAACAGGGATAGTTCCGGTTTTAACGGCGGCCCTGGCGGGACAAAATTCCGACCAACGGATGAAGAAAAAGCGTTTATGAAGGAAAAACATGTTCCGGCTACCAATGAACAGAAAAAACATGTGCAGGGGGCTCGTCAAAATCCGTCTCTCAGAGCATCTGCGAATCACGGTAAGCCCGTTATCGCGGCAACGTCCAAACCCGGAGTATTTAAAGGTAAGGGAGTTGTGGCCGCCAAGCAGGCGGGGGCTTTTTATAATAAGACAAGGGCAGTTAATCCCAAGAGAGCCGCAGCATCCCACGGGCTTGCTCCAAAACCAGCAGCTAAAAAACTCATTGTTAAGAAGCCGCAACCTCATGCACCTGCTGCTGATGAGGAGAAGCGGCGCACCAAGGATTCGCAAGTACCTAATTTATGATTTGCAGGTCCAAAAAATATTTGAAAATGTGGCACTGGGGCACTCTTTTCTTTTTAGGGTGGTATCTTTTTGAAGTTGCCCTTCATTGCTTACGGAACAGGTCTTTCCCCGTTTCTATCTTTATGTGATCCAGCTTGTTTCCGGTTTCTGCCATCACTCTGTTTTAAGTCGGCGTTTTCTACCTTTTGCGGCCATGATAATGGCTTTTTTGTATGGGTAGCGGTTGCCCGCAGGGAAATTTCTCAACAGATATCTCTGGTAGTCTGTAATACGTCCAAAAGTTGCTAAATCCTGAAAAATAGGGCATACTTTCTCTATATGAGAAAATATTTTGTACGGACGCAAAATTTTGTGTCCGTACTGATTATGGTTTTTTTGATCAATACGTTTGGGCCAATACCCATGGCTAAAGCAGAGGACGTTCGTCTGCCTGTGCCAGGGGCAATGGTTCCTTTAAGCCAGCCGTTCGATCCTCCCATATTAAAAGGCATTAAAATCAATCCGGATGATCCATTTCGTTTTGATTTTATATTAGACGTAGGGGACGGTTCTAAACCGTCCCTTAATGGGCAGGTTATGAACCTGCCCCTACAGCAAGAATCCGCTAAATTGGTCAAATATTTTTTGGCCGGTTTAACCATTCCTGAGAAAGATCTCTGGGTCAATCTTTCACCCTATGAGAAAGACCGCATCATTCCTCAAAGCTTTGGGGCCACTGAAATGGGAAGAGACCTGCTGGCAGAGGATTATATGCTTAAACAAATTACAGCCAGTTTGATCTATCCCGAAGATGCCATTGGTAAGAAATTTTGGGAACGGATATATACCGCAGCCGCCAAGAAGTTTGGGACAACCAATATTCCGGTGAACACCTTTAACAAAGTATGGATCGTTCCTGAAAAAGCAGTTGTTTATGAGAATCCACAAGCAGGGACGGCGTATGTGGTCCAGGCAAAGTTAAAGGTGATGCTGGAACAGGATTATTTAGCATTAGGTAGAAATGTCGTAGGGGTGGGTTCCAAACCCACCCAAGAACGGGCAGGTTATGAACCTGCCCCTACAGATGTTAACCAATTAGGCTCTCAAATTGTCCGCGAGATCGTGATCCCCCAATTGACTAAAGAAGTCAACACCGCCAGGAATTTCGCGCAATTACGGCAAGTGTATAACAGTTTAATTCTAGCGACCTGGTATAAGAAGAAGATCAAGGACAGTATTTTAGCGCAGGTGTATAACGACAAAAATAAGATCAAAGGGTTATCCGTACGGACACAAAATGTTGATGAACGGACACAAAATTTTGTGTCCGTACAAGATATTTATCAACGCTATCTCCTAGCCTTTAAAAAAGGCGCCTTTAATTACATCAAAGAAGAGATCGATCCTCTGACCGAGCAGCCGGTGCCTAGGAAATATTTTTCCGGCGGGTTCTCGGCGTTTAATATGGATCGTGCCATGTTCAGTACAGAGGATATAAAGACGGTGCCGGCAGGTGCGTCGAGTCGGGAGGATATTGTGCAGGTGAATATGCGGCCCGTCCTGGGTCCCCCAAACAGAACAATCAGCACCAAAGAGGAGAGGGTCTTGGACGATCCGCGGTGTCAATTTAACGAGAGGGACAAAGCGTTTTTACGAAAAATACTTTCTTTGAGGATAATCGGCAATGACGGCAAAACGTATTATCTGACCTTTGACAACAAAATGACCATTGCGTCCCATGAGCTTGCCTACACGACGCCACACCAGCGTGAAGCATTTTCTATTGTAAGCCAAAACAACTCCGGGGCTTTATTGCAAGTAGGTCATTTAGACATATCTCCGCTAGACTACCACGCCGCGTATGACGATCAGATCAGCGGCCAGGCGTCGTTTGATTGGTGGAATATATTTCTTGATCCTAGCGCACAATATCATGCTCAAAAGCAGGGAATTTATACAGCCATTTGGCAGTCTTTGTCGTCAGAAATAAGCAGGGTCAGGCTCAAAACAGTTCAGAACGATCAGACCCTGGAATTTATGGCACAGAAGGCCTTTAACGCATTAACTTCGCAGGAGACAGAGCGCTTCGAGAAGGAATATGAGTTTGGGGGCATTCATTTGGACATCCGGCCTTTTTTTCAAGAGTTACAAGGGTTACCGGAAAGAATGTTTCCCGGGAAACAGTACAACATGAACCGGGCGTTCGCATTATTAGTATATTATCAGAAGATCTATCAGAGGGCCTCCCAAACGCGATCAATGCCGAGTCTGCAGTCGCTGGCGAGCGGAACATTGTTGGTCAAGGCGGCTGAAAGTAACGGCTTTAAGGTCAACAGTGTCAGGCTCAGAGGTTCAAACTATATGAATTATTCAATGGATATTGACCTTGCTAAAGATGCTGCCATGATCGCTTTTGCGTCGCAGGATGAGACCGAGAAAGTCCTTCGATCTATTGAGCAGGCCACAGAAAATGGTCAGGCCGAATATTTGACAAGATTTGTAAAAAGCGTTCAGCTGAGTTCTCCGCAGGAAGACCCGCGGTTTATCCCGCAATGGAGAAATGAAGTTAAAGAAAGAATGAGAATAAAGAGTGAAAATATCATCAGGGGTAAACTTGTTAAGATCCAGGGTTCTGACGGAAAGCCGGTTTATTGGATCCTGAGAAATATTAAAGGAGACAAAAAAAAGAGCCCGGACTCACCTAAATATGAAAGGTTGGTTTATTTGCTCAGCAGAGAAGGCGGAGCTAATTTTACTCAGGCCAGAGAATTGTCCCAGGAGCAGTGGCGAACGCTGAATTTGGCGGGTAAAAAAAGCGACTATTATCTTGTTGAAGCGGTGGAAAAGGAGAATTGGCATGATGAGCTGCCTGTCCAAGATTGGTCTAGTTCATTTTGTTCCCTGCTGGTTGCCGGACTCTTTTTCTCAAAATTGGATACCGATATTTGGAATACCAGTTTTATCGAGAATCGGCCTGTCGGGATAGACAGCGATGTGATCCTAAAAAAAGATTATTCCGAGAAAGACTTTTTTCTTTTCCTTATGTTAAATAATATTGTGATGACGGCCTGGGCCTTGAAAAGTGAAGATCCTGTAGCCGCCGTTTATTTCCATTCCCTTATTCAAACCGTCGACAATGGATATGAGAATTTGATGCTGGTGCTTTCAGCGGTTCATCGGTATGGTTTAGGACATGGCATCGTTGGAGCTGAGGGGTTGAATAAAAGAGCTATCGCTCAGGCGATTAATAGAATGAAAAATATCACGAATATTGAGCAAGTGGTTGATCAGCTGGGATTTTCATGGTCTACGGCAGAGTTCGTGATCAATAAGTTGAAGTACAATCAGGCCCATTTGGGGTATTTAGCGGATTCATATTGGCAATTCTTAACCGAAACCGACGGTGGATTTTCACAATTGGATGCGTCGGACTCTTCCCCAAGGTTTCGAGATCAGGCTATGAAGACGGGAAGAACGGATACCGGCGGTATTGATCTGACTGCTGTTCCAATGTCGGCTGGACATGAGGGGATGATCAAATTTAAGCTCGACCCGGTGCTGTTGCAACAACTTCAAAGTGCCTCCGGTTTTGTGCCGGTGATCGTGAATATCCTGCCTATGACGGACCTTCGGCAATTCCTGGTTTCCGTTTAAAGATCATCACCCCGTGATTATTCGCCCATCCGGGAGGCTGGGTCCAGTCGCCGCCCTGCCGGGAAAAAGGGACAAAGTTAGCCTGGATGTATTCGGATATCAAAGGGCAGTACGTTTTACCGAATATACCCAATCCGGTTTCATTAGAAATAATGCGGCTGGACATGACGACGTAGGCGATCTTTTTGCTTTCCAATTCCTTGATCACGGTCATTTCCTGTTGCGGCGGTATTTTGATATGGTTAAAAAAGATTAGCTGACGCGTAGGGCTTTCACGGCCGGCCAGATAATAGTAAAGGCAGTCATAGGGCAGGGCAAAGAACAAGTCGTCTTTCTTCAACGTGGTATTTAAAAAATGCGTGACGGTGTTGACGGTATCTGTCCACTGGGATTCATTGCCGACATAAATTTGACCCCGCTCCATGCTCAAATAACGCCAGGGTTTCTTTTGGCTCTCGATGCTGCCGATATGGGACACGATCCCCAGGATGGCCAGTCCCCACAGGAATATCAAAATAAAGACGCGCAAGAACTTCGGCATCAATTTGAAAGCCAGGGTGATCATCACAAAGTGGAACAGGATGAGAAAGGGTGCCGACCAATAGGTGCGATACCAGATGCCACTGACTAAAAATTCATGGAAATAAAGCACAAAGAACAGCCCGAGGATCCCCAGCGTTAATAAGACATTTTGGCGGTAGTTTTTCTCAACCTGTTGGGTGATCAGTAAATAGATGCCCCACAGCGTGCATCCGTGCAGGACCAATCCGATGACAATGCCGACAGGAGAATGGACGAAAGTCATCCAGTTTTGGATCAGGAAATAGGGGATGACCATTAAAGGTGTGGCATGATATGGCTGGTCATCGCCGAAATAAGGCATGCACTGGCGGATGGCGTAAAGCGGCAAATTTCCCAGCAGTGCCCAGTAAATAATGCCCAGCACCAGCGGGATGGCGAGAGCCACGGTCAGGTAGAACTTCTTTTTTTCCGCGGAGAGCGGGTATTTTTTGATGTTGTCAATATACCAGACGCTCACCAACAGGCCGGTCAGGCCGGCTAATCCAAAGTTGATCTTGATCAGGCTTAAAACAAAACCGGCGATGGCCGCAATCCATAAATAACGCATCACTCCCTCTTTGATATAAGATAAAAGGCACCAGAGAATGATGAGCTCGGCCATGATGCCACCGACATGATTATAGGTAAAGAAGAACTCCTGACGGCATTGGGTAAACCAGGCGGCAGCCAGATAGGCCAGGCCCGGAGCCATTATACAGGCGGCAGATAAATAAAAAAAGACGGAACACAAGATCACCAACAGGGCTCTTCCTAAGAATATGCTGGTGATATGCACGCCAAAGATCTTAAAGAACATTCCATAGTAATAGGGCATTAAAGGCCCGTATACCCACCAGAAGTCCTTGTAAGGCAGTTTTCCGTGTGTTACCGCGTCAAAAGCATATAGATCCCGGCCATGGTCGCCTTGAGAGAGTAAGTCCTGGAAATTCAATTCAGGCCAGACAAAGATTCCTGCGGTCAGGATGGTTAGAATAAGGAAAATAGTTTTTGGGGAAAATTTCATATTATTTTCTTTTTAGGATCAAGGTCCCATGATTCCACGCCCATCCCGGTTCGTTGCTCCAGTCACCAAAGCGGGCCAAAGGCACAAAATTATCTTGGATATATTTTCCGATCAAGGGGCAGTAGGTTTTGCCTAAAAGACCTAGACCATATTCCTGGCGGGCATAGGCCCGATTGGACATGAGAATATAATGAACGTGGTTTTTTTCCAGATCGGCGATCACGGAGCGTTCTTGCGCTTCAGGGATCTTAATATGTTCAAAGAAGATCAGCTGGCGCGTGGGGGACTTTTTATCAGTTAAGAAGTAATAGAGGCAATCATAGGGCAGGGCAAAGAACAGTTCGCTGGGCTTTAACGTTTTATTGAGGAAATCCGTGGTCTCTTTGACGGTGATAGTCCACGGGGAAGCGTTGGTGATATAGACATCTCCTCGCGGTAGGGAAAGATACTGGCTTTCAACCTTGACCGCTTTAATGCGGGGCAGAACAGCCCACCAAGACAAGGCGATCAATGCAGCTAGGGTTAAAAAGATCAGCCTACGCCATAATTTAGGAATACTTTGGGCGGCTATGTCGATGATAAAGAAAGATAGCATGATACTCAAAGGCTGGGACCAGAGCCCCCGGTACCATACGCCGCTTTTGAGATATTCATGGAAATTGACGATATAAAAAAGGCTCAGCAGGCCTAGGGAAAGCCCCAGGGTGATCTTGCGTGCGCGGAGAAAATTTTTTTGGGTAAAAAGATAGAGGCAGCGCAGGATGCCGGCGTTGAGAATGACGGCAAAAGTAATATTCGGCCAGTTGGATGTCGCCGTGCGCAGGGTTATTTTTAAGAAACTAAGAATGGCGGCCCAGGGGCTGCTGGTGTAAGGCTGATCGCCTTCTAAATAAGGAAGGCACTGGCGGATCTCCATTATGGATAAATTTTTTAATAACGACCAGTAAATGGCGTAAAGCACCAGAGGAAGAATGATCAAGGCGGTCGTGTAGAATATTTTTTTGTTGGTGTGAAAAGGCACGGATCGTACCAGATCACTAACCGCGACGGTCCCAACACACATCATCAGGGCAGACAAGCCGAAATTGATCTTGATCAGGCTCAAAACAAAGATAAATGCCAGCGCGCCCCAGGCTGAACCAAGACGGGGTTTTTGAATATAAGATAACAGACAATAGGTTGTTCCGATGACCATGACTATGCCGCCGATATGATTGTAAGTAATAAAGAAATCCTGGAAGAAAAGCATGAACCAGCAAGCTGTGAGGAAGGCGATGGGGCTGCTGCTTATTTCCATCATGGCCAGCCCGACGAGTAGCCCGCCTAATATCCTCAGGACCAGTTTGCCTAAGATAACACTGCTGATTTGAGTGCCGAAGATCTTAAAAAACAATCCGTAATAATACGGCATCAAAGGGCCGTATACCCACCAGAAATCTTTGTAAGGAAACTCCCCGTGGTATACCGCCTGGGCCGCATAAAGGTCGCGGCCATGGTCACCTTGAGCCAGAAATCCCTGAAAACGTTCGAAGGGAGCGTTGATGATGATGCCGCAGGCAAGGATAAAAAGTAACAGGGCACATTTGGCATGGCGTTTGAAAAAAGACATGATGGCATTTTAGAAGAGCCGGTGTGGATTGTAAAGGGCCGTTTTTCTAATTGTTCCAACCGGTGAAGTCGGTTATAATGCCTGCCATGCTGCGTGCTTTTGCCTTTCTTTCCCCTTGCGTATTATGGATATTCTTAATGCGCGATTTTGTTTTTTGCCGGATCCCTGTAAATATGGACACCAATGCCATCTACGGGGATACTAAATATTATTTTAACAATCTTCTCAACGGAGTGATCCCTTTATGGGAGCCTTTTGTCAGTCTTGGCCGTCATTTTTATGCGATCGCCATCTGCAATCTTTTTAACCCCGCCACCCAGCTGGTCCCTCTTTTAAAATTGGCCGGGATCAGTTATGCCCAGGCTTTTGTCGTTTACATGGTGGTATATTTCTTTATCGGCTGCAGCGGATTTTATTTTTTGGCCCGGGAAGTCCTTAAAGACCGTCATATGGCTTATTTAGCGTATCTGGGAATGATGTTTTCGAGTCTGGGGGCGTCGATGTTCACTCAGTTGACATTTTTAGAGCTGCTGGTGCCGACGATCTGGTTCTTCTTTTTTCTATTACGGTTTTCCCGCCGGCAGGATAAGGGGAATTTTTTGGGACTGACGTTCAGTGTGATGATCTTGATCAGCTCGTATCTGCCGTTTTATTTTATGACAGTTTTCTTTAGTTTTTTATTAGTTTTTGTTTTTCTGTATACTGGAAAAGTTTCAGGTTTTTGCGGCGGTCTGTATCATTATATTCTCAAGCATTGGCGGCTGGTGTTACTGTGCCTGATCGGTATTCTTTTGGCTGCAGCGCCGCTGTTAGCGTATAAGATCGTTGATGGCTCAGGAGAGGTGGTGGCTCCGGGCCGGCATTGTCAGTATTCTTCGGCCCAGCAGTGTTATGACCGTACCATGGGTCGGCAGGGCGGGATGGCGTATGAGGAGATCATCCGCAGCGGAACTTTAGGTGAGCGCCTGGACATGCAATATCTGTTTGGAAATTTAGACAAGATAACCTATGGCAGCGATTCATTGTTTTTTCTTCCCGTATGGATCTATATCCTGCTTGGGCTGTCGATTTTTCTGCCGCTTAAACGTTTAACTCTGCTGCTTTGCGTCATGATCGTATTGATCGGACTTATTGCGGCAGGCAATGCCGCGGGCTTGCTGGGATTTTTATACCGGCATATCTTTTTCTTTGCTTATTTTCGTAATTTATTTTTCTTTGGGGCTTTCTTAATTCCCATGGTGATCTTGTTAGCGCTGTATCAATTGCAATTGTTGTTACAAAACAGGGACGTCACCAATGGCGTCACGACCAAGAAAAAAATACTCATTGTCGGGATGGTCGCGCTCCACGGGCTGTTGTTCTTTTTCCTAAAACATTTTGAGGGTGTGCCGGCAGTTTCTTATGCCACTCTGGGGGCATCCGCGCTGGCACTGATCGTTTATTATTCCGGAATACTGAAGCTTTCTCCTCGGATATGGACTGGTTTTTTTGCCCTTCTTCTGATCTTTCAGCCGGCATGGATACTGAAAGCCTATGCGGCCAACGCCGTCGAATTCAGATCTTTCTTGCCCTCCATGCATGTCCGGCCGGGGTTTGCCTGGATGCGTCCCGAGAAACCGGCGGTGAACTCGTCGCGCATTTATCAATTTGTTCCCTATGAAGATTTCTGGTATGAGACCAGCATGACGGATGCACCGGCCAAGGTGGGGTTTCCGCAATCGACCATCCGTTGGACCTTTGATCTCTCCGAGCATACGGCCCCGGATGTTCTGGCGCGGTATGCCCGCTATAAGATCGTTCTTTATGATAATGATGATGCAGCACGCGCTCAACCGCAAACCGGACCCTCAACGCAACTGGACGTCAGTCATTTTGATGTCAACTCGCTCGAGCTGAAGACGGATTTCACCGCTGCAAAAATGCTGGTATACAATGACAGCTATACCAGCTCCTGGAAAGCCGATTTAGACGGAAAGCCGATCGAACTGTTGCGGGCTAATGGGGCTTTTAAAGGGGTCCATGTTCCCGCCGGACCACATACGCTGGCGTTTCGATATCATCCTCCAGGCGGCGGATGGGTATATATCATTGCCGCTGCCGGGCTCATGATCTTTATGCTGGCAACCATACTTGTATTATTTGGAGGAGGGTAATGGTAAAAAGTATTCTCGGGCGCAATATAGTCTGTTGGGCGTTATTGGCTTTGCTGTTGTCGGTCAGTGTAGATTGGCGGTTATGCACTATTGAGCGCGGCAAATATCTGCTGGGGATTTTTTACAACGGGTATTATCAAAATACGTCAGACGGGACAGTGTACAAGGATTATTTAAAGACCCACGGCATCACACATGAATTCATCAAGGAAAATATTTGAGGGGTAGTAAAAGATAGACAATTTTTTTTTGGAGATTAATATATGACAAAAGATGCACCAAAGGCCGTGATCATTTCGATTTCCAGCGACATTGGCTATGCGTTAGCTAAAAGCTGGCAGCGGCAAGGGCAGAACGTTTGCGGTACCTATAGAACTGCATCCCCGTTAGTCGATGATCTTAGCCAAAGCGGGATCAAAACCGTTCATTGCGACGTAGGTGATGATCGATCTGTAGCCCAAGCCTGTGCCCAACTGCGTTTGACGGCAAGTTCCTGGGATCATTTGATCCTGTGCCCCGGCACACAGGAACCGGTGGGCAGCTTTGCCGATTGTGATTTTACTCAATGGTCCAAGTCAGTGGATGTGAATTTTACCCGACAGCTGCAACTGGTGCATGAATTGTTGCCATTGCGTAACACGAAGGGCAAGCAACCGCCGGTGGTGTTGTTTTTCGCCGGCGGCGGGACCAACAATGCGACGGTGAATTATTCTGCGTATACGATATCCAAGATCGCTTTGATCAAAATGTGTGAATTGCTAGATGCGGAAATACCGGATACGAATTTTGTGATCCTGGGACCGGGTTGGGTAAAGACCAAGATCCATCAAGCGACCTTGGATGCGGGGGGGCAGAAAGCCGGAGCCAATTATCAAAAGACCATTACCAAGCTTGCCGGGGATGAATGCACGCCGATGGACAAAGTAGTGGCGTGTTGTGACTGGCTTCTTGGCGCCGAGCGTAAAGCGGTCAGCGGACGTAATTTCAGTCTGGTTTTTGACAAATGGGGCTCGGCAGCTCTGACGGAAGAATTGCTCAAAGACCCTAATATGTATAAATTGCGCCGACATAAGAATGATTGGAACAATGAATAACGAGTTGCGACGAAAAATTGTGGATATGGTTTGCCGCGGCAGGGATGGGCATATTCCCAGCGCTTTTTCTATTCTGGATATTATCGCTATCCTTTACGGGGATTTTTTAAGGTTTAAAAGCCATGACCCGCTTTGGGACGGGCGCGATTATTTTATTCTGAGTAAAGGGCACGGCTGTCTGGCGTTATATGTTGTTTTAAGAGAGCATGGATTCTTGACCGACCATGATATAGAGCATTTTTGCAAGGAAGGCGGAATATTAGGCGAGCATCCGGACT
>Ga0302320_10008908_pt1 | contig 21700 bp, 21 predicted proteins | sample Bog_T0_3_FD_202130 | JGI IMG/M metagenome (GOLD analysis project Ga0302320, IMG submission 202130) | Peat permafrost microbial communities from Stordalen Mire near Abisko, Sweden - Bog_T0_3 | ecosystem: Environmental > Terrestrial > Soil > Wetlands > Peat | place: Sweden: Abisko, Stordalen Mire...
TCCTCGTCCATTGGGAACAGGGCCTGGGCGACACCATCCAATTCAGCCGCTATGTGAAATTATTGGAGCAGGCAGGCGCTCGCGTGCTTTTTGCGCCGCAAGGATCGTTGCGCGCGTTGATGAAAGGGCTCGACGCAAGGCCGACGCTCGTGGACGTCGACGATGTTTCGTTGCGGTTCGACCTGCACTGTCCCCTATTGAGTCTGCCCTTGGCGCTGGGGACCCGGCTCGAAACGATACCTCGCCGAGAGTCGTATCTGAGCGCCGACTCGGACCGCATCGAGAGCTGGCGAGAGCGTCTGGGCCCAGGCTTCAAGATTGGGCTCGCTTGGAGCGGCAGCGCGTTCGGCGCCAGCGTCGGGCGGTCGGCGCCGCGATCGCTATTCGAAGGCTTGCGGCGGCCGGGGGTTCGGCTCATTTCGCTGCAAAAGGGGGAGGCCGGCGACGGCGCGCCGGGAGAGACAATCGAGGATCTCGGCGTCGATTTCGATGCCGGCCCCGACGCTTTCCTGGATTCGGCGGCGGTCATCAGGAACCTGGATCTGGTCATTTCGGTCGACACCGCGATCGCCCATCTCGCGGGCGCGCTCGGCGCCCGGGTCTGGATCGGGCTCAAGCGTTCACCGGATTGGCGCTGGATGCTCGACCGTTCGGATTCGCCCTGGTATCCGACCGCTCGGCTGTTCCGCCAGCCGGCGATCGGCGATTGGTCCGCATTAGTCTCCGACATGGCCGCGGCGCTCGACAGCGAGTTTGCAGACAAAGGCGCAGCCCATGCATGATCCCATCCCGCTGGCGCCGGTGTCCTGGGGCGAGTTGATCGACAAGATCACGATCCTCGAGATCAAAGCGGACAGGCTTTCCTTCGCAGCCGCATTGGCCAATGTGCGCAAGGAACTCGCTCTGCTGACCGAGATCGTCGCGCGCGAAGTGTTGCAGCGCGACGACGTCAAACAGCTCAAAACGCGCTTGCGCGAAATAAATGAAAAGCTCTGGCGAATTGAGGACGACATTCGGCAAAAGGAAGCTTCGCAGGCGTTCGATCTCGAATTCATCGCACTCGCCCGCTCCGTGTATATCGTCAACGACGAGCGCTCTCGCGTGAAACGCGCCCTCAACGATTTGCTCAATTCGGGGCTTATCGAAGAAAAGAGCTATGCCGCGCGTTCGGCTCCGTAGCTCCTGTCAACGGGAAGATTGAGGAACCTGGCCATTTCGATGAGCACCCTCGCCGGCCGGCGCATCATCCGTATGAACGGCGCCGGCAACACAATTCTCGTTCTCGATCTGCGCGGAGGCGGAGCGCTGCCTAGCGCCGAGGAAGCGCGCGCCATTCACCTGCATCCGGGTCTCGATTACGACCAGATGATGGTGTTGAGCGATCCACGAAGCGCCGAATCTCTCGCCTTCGTGCCCATCTACAACAATGACGGGTCCCTTTCGGGCGCTTGCGGAAACGGGACGCGCTGCGTCGCCGACCGGCTCTGGCTTGAGACAAGGCGCAAAGCATTCAGCGTTGAAACCGAGCGCGGACTGATTTCCTGCGAGCGGCTCGGCGACGGGGTCTATCGCGTCGACATGGGCGCGCCGCGCTTCGACTGGCGCGAAATCCCGCTCGCCCATGAGATCGCCAATGGCGATGCCCTCGAGATCGATATTCCCGGGACGCCCAATCTGGGCAACGCCAGCGTCGTCAACATGGGCAATCCGCACATCGTGTTTTTTGTGCGCGATATCGCCAGCGTCGCTCTCACGACGCTGGGACCGGCTTACGAAACCCATCCGCTGTTTCCGCAAAAGACCAATGTGTCCTTCGCGCAGATTTTCGCGCGCGATCACGTCGGGCTCAGAGTGTGGGAGCGTGGGGTAGGGGTAACGCTGGCCTGCGGATCGGCCGCTTGCGCGACCCTGGTCGCCGCCGTTCGCCGCGGACTGACCAGGCGAAAGGCGCGCGTCGATTTGCCGGGGGGCCAATTGGTGATCGAGTGGAGGGAACGCGACGATCACGTGCTGATGACCGGCCCTGTCGAATTCGAGCGCGAAGTCTTGCTCGAGGCCGCTATATTCGCGACAAAATGACGCTGCCGCGCAGAACGCGCAGCGACGTCGTCGATATCGCGCGAGCCGTCGCGCTGGTCGCGATGTTCGCCTATCATCTGGTTTGGGACCTCGCGGATTACGGTTTTCTTCCCCCGGGGACGCCCTTCACGCCGCCTATGCGCTTGGCGTCAAACGCCATCGCCGTGACTTTTCTGGCGCTCGTCGGCGTTTCGCTGGTTATGGCGGATCGGGGCGGTCGGCGAAGCGGCGCCTTTTGGAAACGCTGCGCCCTGATCGCGGCCGCGGCCGGGTTGACGAGCGCCGTTACGCTGGTCGTCGAGCCACAGGCGCCGATCGTTTTTGGCATCCTGCATTGCATTGCGCTGGCGAGCCTGTTGGCGGCGCCGCTGTTGAGGATTCCCGCGGGCGCCGCTTGCGCGATCGGTCTGTCGGCGCTGCTGGCGCCGAGGGTTTTTTCCGCGCCAGCGTTCGACGCGCCGCTCGTTCAATGGATAGGCCTGGGCTTGCATGAACCGGCGACGCTGGATTGGCGGCCTTTGCTGCCGTGGGCAGGTTTCGTCTGGCTGACGCTTGGACTGGCGAGGCTCCTGCCGTCCCGCTTCTGGCAGTCGAGACCAATGGTCTGGCGCGCACGCGCGCGTCTCATGTCCGCGCTGACCTGGCTCGGCCGGCATAGTTTGGCGATCTATCTCACGCATCAACCCGTCCTGTTCGCGGGCCTGTTCGTCGCTTCTGCGGCGCTCGGCCTCGGCGCTTCGCGCGAGCGGGACGCCTTTCTGGCGGCTTGCCGACCGGCCTGCGTCGAGTCCGGCGGCGCGATCGAACTTTGCGAGCGCTCCTGCGTCTGTGTCGCCGACAAGGCGATGAGAGCGACGCTGGGCGCCCAGCTCCTCGCCAAGATTTGGCCGGACACGCATCCCACGCAGTCGGCGGCGGAATCCTGCGCCGTGGAAGCGCGTTGACGGCTGCAAATCACGACGCCGAATTCTCGATCGCCATTTCGGCCTCCACAATGGCCTCGGGGCGTCCGACGTGCAACCAAAGGCCGTCGAGCCGGACCCCGTAAAGGCGACCCCGTTCCGCCGCTCGAAACAGCAGCGGAGCGAGGCCAAAAACTTCGTCCCCGACACCGTCGAACAGTTCGGGTTTCAATATGCCGACGCCGGTATAGACGAACGGCGCGACGCGGCGCTCCTCGCGCTTTTGCAATTGCCCCAGGCCATTCATCGTAAAGTCGCCGGGCCAGTCGACGCCGACCGCGCCGGCGCTGGAAGCGACGAGCAGGATGGCGTCCATTTGGCGGGGGTCGAAATTTTCGACCAGCCGTCTGAGATTCGACCGCGGGCCCTCGATCCAGAAGGCGTCGGTGTTGCAGACGAAGAACGGTTCGCGGCCGAGAAGTGACGCCACTTTCCTGATGCCGCCGCCCTGGTCGAGCAGTTGGGTCCGCTCGTCGGAAATGACGATGCGAGGCCGTTGGCGACAAGCCAGGTGCGCCTCGATCTGATCGGCGAGCCAGTGAACGTTGACGATGGCGCGCTCGACGCCGTCCTGCGCGAACCGATCGAGACAACGGTCGATCAGCGTCGCGCCGGCGACTTCGATCAGCGGCTTGGGCAGCGTTTGCGTGATCGGACGCATGCGTTCCCCGCGCCCGGCGGCGAAGATCATCGCCGCCCTGGGGAAACGGTCCGGCTCCATGGCGTTCCCCTAACCCTCTGGTTCGGAGACGCCTAGAGCGCGCGGCAAATGCGTCTCGAACCAGCGCCGTAGGGATTGCAGAATCGGGTGCGAAAGGTTCTTGGCCAGCGTGCGTTCTATCCGCGGCAGATGTTTGAGGTACTGCGGCTTGCCGTCGCGTCTGTCGAGCCGGGTGAATATGCCGAGAATTTTCGTCGCCCGTTGCGCTCCCATGGCCGCGTAGGCCGCGGTAAAATTCTCCAAATCGAAGCTCGTGTCCTTCTCGGCGCGCAATCGCGCATAAAAAGCCATCAGGCGCATTTCCAGATCCGCCGAAACCTCGACACGGGCGTCCTGGAGGAGCGAGACGACATCATATGCGGGCGGCCCGAACACCGCATCCTGGAAATCAATCAGCCCGAGTCGCTTGACGCCTTCTCGCGAGGCGAGCCAATGCAAATTCGGAGAATGAAAATCACGAAGCGTCCAGGTCGTAGGCCCCGCGAGTATGGGTCCCAGCGCCTCGCGCCACAGCCCGGCGAACTGAACGCGCGCGCCGGACGAAGGGGCGCCGCGCGCCACCGCCGGCGCATACCAATCGAGCGCCAACTCGACTTCGATGAGCATGGCGTCGATATCGTAAACCGGAAGGACGTATTTCTCCGCCCCCACGGGAAGCTCTTCGGGAAGCGTGCGGGAATGGAGTTGTGCGAGCAGGGACGTGGCTTCCGCGTAGCGCGAAGGGTTCGGTCCGTCAGGACCGGCAACGGTTTCGTCGCCAAAATCCTCGATCAACGCCAAGCCGTCGGCGGCACGTTGCGCGTAAATGTCCGGCGTCGAAAAACCCGCCGCGCGTAAGCCTTCGGCCATGGCGATGAAGGCCCGGATGTCGGGGGCCAGTTTGGCGAGTTCGGGATACGTCTTGCCGAAGCGCAGCACTGGACTGGGCGCGCGGGCCGGCGAAATCATCAGGATCGCGCTCTCCCCATCGGGCCGTACCAAGCGCTCGTAAGCGCGCGTCGAGGCGTCGCCGTGCAGCGCCGTCCGGGCCGCGTCCGACCAACCCGCCTTGGACAGCAGTCGCTGAACGGCGCGGGCGCGACCAAATCGATCCGCGGCCGCCCCGCGCGCGGTCAATTCGGCCGAACGAAAACCGTCTCCACGTCGCGCATCGAAGCGCAAGGCTATTTCGAGCCGACCGTCGGGCAAGGCGGCCTGGACCTTTTCTGGCCACTCGAGCAGCGTCACCGCGCCGGCGATCGTTTCCTCCCAGCCCAACTGATGCAGTTCATCGGCGCCCCGCAATCGATAGAAGTCCGCATGGACGATCGGATAGCCGGGGCCATCGTAGGTTTGGATCAACGTGAAGGTCGGGCTCGGCACCTCTAGTTCCGGGTCGCCGGCGAGCGCGCGCAAAAAAGCCCTGGCGAGCGTGGTCTTGCCGGCGCCCAAATCCCCGGTCAACGTTATGAATTCGCCAGGCTCGATATAGCCGGCGAGCCACTGGGCGAACGAGATCGTCGCCGCCTCGTCCTCGAGTTCCAGGTTCTCGCGCGTATCGCCAGCGCTCAAAGCGGTTTCAGTCATCTCAGGCCGCCGGCTGAGCTAGCTTACCGACGGCCTGAACCGGAAAAAAACAAGTCACAAGCGTGCCTTCCCCGACAACGGATTCGATCGTCACGCGTCCCCCATGCAATTCGACCAACGCCCGGACGATGGAAAGGCCGAGGCCGGGTCCACGGTGGCGCGATCCGTTCGAGTGACTTTCGAACCGGTCGAACACGCGGTCAAGCGCTTCCGGAGCGATGCCGCGGCCACGGTCAGAAATCTTGAAGACGATTTCGTCTCCCCGCCGCATCGCCGCGAGGGTCACGGTCTGACCGGATTCCGAGAAGCCGATCGCATTCGACAGCAAATTGAACAACACCTGACGAACTCGGCGTCCATCGGCGCGAAATGTGCCGACGTCCCGCGTCGCGACGATGCGCAGATCGATATTGTTCTCCGCGACGCGATCCTGAACGCCTTCCGCCGCTGCGCGCATGGCCTCGTCGACCGCGACTTCCTCGAGGCGAAGTTCCAGGGCGCCGGCGTCGATCGAGGCCAGATCGAGAATGTCATTGATGATCGCCAGCAGCGCCGACGATGAAGATTTGATGTAACCCGCATATTCAATCTGTTTAGGATTGAGCGGCCCGGCGCCGCCGTCGGCGAGCAGTTGCGTGAAGCCTATTATGTTGGTGAGGGGCGTGCGCAATTCATACGAAACGTGGTTGACGAAATCGTTGCGAAGTTTTTCGGCGCTCAGCAGCGCGTCGTTACGCTCAGTCAGCGCGCGTTCGACGTTGGCGCTGGCCGTGGAATCGAAGAAGGTAAGTAAAGTCGCGCCATCAGGGAGCGGAAGCGAGGCGCAATCGAACACCTGTCCGTCGGTGCGCGCCAGGCGTAATTCGAGGCCGTGTCTTTCGTCGACGAGACCGACGACGGTCGCCCGCAAATCGTCCCAGATCGCCAATTGCGCGATGAGCGGGATAACTCGCTTGGCGATGTCGTCGATGTGCGGTCGCGCCGACGCGCCCTCAGGGTCCAAACGCCACATCGAAAGAAAGGCCGGGTTGGAGAGCTTCAGCCTTCCGTCGGCGCCGAACACGGCGACGCCTTCCTTCAGCGCATCGAGGGTTTCGCCCTGTACGCGCGTCATGGCGTTCACCTGCGACGCCAAAGCGAAATTCTGGGTGGCGTCGTCGAACAGATAGGTGAGTCCGCCTTGCGGGTTGGGGCTGGAGACGACGCGGAGCGCGCGACCGTCCGGCAAGTGCCAAACGGTCTCGATCGGCTCCATCGCCTGATAGGCCGACAAAGTCTGCGCCTTCCAGCTGCGGAAATCGGCTTGTTCGGGAAGCTGCCGCTTGGCGCGCAACTTATCGAGTATCTCGCCATCGAGCGGCTGTTGATCCAGAAACGCCGGATCGAGCGCCCAGATCTGGCGATAGGCCGCGTTGTAGAACGTCAGGCGCTTCGCCCGATCGAAGATCGCCACCGCCGTCGAAAGCTGGTCGAATATGCCTCTATAGGCGCCGACGTTGCGCTCGACTTCCGTCCGCAAGGTCTCGATTTCCGAAATGTCCAACGCCAGACCCACCGAATTCTGGGAGATCGTCAACTCATAGGCGTCGAACATTTTCCGCTGTCCGGCGACGGTGGCGGGCGCCTTGGCTCGCCAAATCCCCATTTGGGACCGGACGCGTTGCGCCTCGCCGCGCGCCGAGGATTCGAAGAACTCGAGTTTCTGGGCGATCACCGTCGCGGGGTCGGCGGCGTCGACGGCGCGCGCATAGGCCGAGTTCACCCATTCGATGGAGCCGTCGCGAGCCCGCGACCAAGCCGGATTCGGGGTCAGATCGAGAAGCTTGCGCATGCTTTCAAGGGCAGCGAGGGAACGAGTATGAGCTTCCTCGAGCCGCACCAATTGCAACCGGTCGCCTGATATGTCGCGCACGCGCATGACCGCGTTGCCGGCGATCGCCCGTCCGAACACCTCGAAATGTCGTCCTTTCAATCCGGCTGCCGCCAGCGAAAAGGACTCGCCGCGCTGTAACAACCGCTGCAGGGCCTCATCCGCCTTGGCCGCCATGTCCGGCTCGAGCCAATTGGCGAAAGCCAACGCGCGTTCGGCGTTCTGACCCTCTCCGACCAGCGACAAGTCGCCTTCTATCCGCGGCATGGCTTCTGGCCCGTCCCAGGCCAGCACGATCTGCGGCTCGCTCGCGAGGAATAGATTGGCCCGGTCAAGCTGAGCGTGTGTAAACTCGAGTTCGTTGGCAAGCTCTTTTTCTCGGCGTGTCCAACGATTGCGGCCGGCAATATGTAAGACCGCCGTCAATACGCCGAAAAGCAACAGAAGTAAGAGCAACAGCGTGCTCGTATCGGAATCGGGGATCGTCACGTTCGACAGGTCGGTGGCGCGAGCCCTGCCCAAGTTGAGCCATGCGCCGCTCAGCGCGATCGCCACCGCGGGGCCAATCCCCATTCGTCCTGCGGGAACAATGATTTCCGACGCGCATCGTCCTTTCAAGCTCAAGCCCCCTCGAGAGCGCGGGGCTACAAGGGGTCGACATTGCCCCTAGCCCATTCGCCGGTTTGCTGTTTCGGGCTTCTTCCGCCAAGAAGGCCCGAATCAATCGCTCCCAGACTTACCGCAAAGTCAGCAAGAAAGTCGTTAACTCTGATCACCCTTGAGTTGCATGACAATGGCGTCGTCGACAACTAATAGACGCGGGGACGCCGAACCATTCGACATGTAGCGAAGGGTAGCGAGAAAGCGTTGAGTTTCGGAGCAAAAAAAATTGCCACGAATCTGCGGTCCCCGCGATCGGGGCCGATTTCCGGACTTGGATTTTGGCTCCCATCGTCGTCGACAACGTTACGGGAATATCCAGGGACGACAACTTCCGCTTCGAACACGTTTTGGCGGCGCCCGCATGGACCCCGAACGTGTCACTGCGTGCTTTGGGTATCGTCGCCCGACGCAAGCGGAGGGTTAGCCGGTGCGTCGGTGGCCTTGGGGAGTTCGAGGGTAGTTTCCACGCCGTCCTTTTCCAGCACGGCGTCCCGAGGCTCGACTTTTCGCGCCGTCCAGCCCGCTTCGCTTTCCCCCTCGCGCAAGCGCGTCACGGCATTCGTCGTTTTGTTGAGCAATACGGCAAGGCGCGCATCGGCGCTCAAAACGGTCCCGAGCAGCGTGAACGGGGGCGGTTCCGCGGCGGCGACCGTTGTCGGCGGCGGCGGCGGAGCTGCGACGCTCGGCGGCGGAGCGGGGGCCGCCGTATCCAGCGGACGACGCGAGGGGGAGAACAAAGGGCGCTCGCGGGTCGCGGAAAGACTGCGCAGCGGCGTCGACCACAGCGGGTTGCCTTTGGCCGCCTCGACGTCGGGGCGTGCGCCCGTCGCCTCGCCGAACCCGGCCGCCGGGCGCCCCGGAGGGCGAGCGGCGCCGTCGTCGGCGCGCGCCGACGTCAAGGCCAACAAAGCCGAGCCAACGACGAGCCATTTCAAGGGCGTCCCTCCCACTGCCCGGAAACGCCAATCGAAACATGCATGCGTGGAGCCTCTTGGTCGCCCACGGTCTGCGGGGATTGCACCGTAAGCGTATCGATGAACAGATACGGCATGCCCCCTTCGAGATCGTATAGGAAGCCCTGAACGGCGGGCTGCGCAATATCGACGTCGGCGACGAGGCTGATCACCCCTGATTTTGCCAGTTCGCCTTCGAGATCGACTTGCGAAGAGAGCATCGACCCGCCGGCTCTCGCGACGGCCCGCTCGACGCGCTGTTGCAGCATGGCGCCGGCTTGAGTGATCGTCGCCCCCTCGATGAACGGCGATCCGGATTCGGCGATGTCGCCGGAAACGGGTGGCGTCATCGACGTCGCGCGGGCGTCCAACTGCGCAAGGCGTTCGCGAAGCGCGGCGACCGAAATCGAATCCGCGTAAATACCGCTCGCGATCCAGCCGGCGGCCCACAGCAGTCCGGCGAGCGCCAAAACATACGCCAGGGCGGCCAGCGGCTGCTTCTGTCGCGCGACGGTGGGGAACATCGATCCAAGAATCATGGCGTGCGCGCCCACTTCGGTTCGATATGCGCCTCGACATGAAATCGCTCGCCCGTTTCATTCTGGGTGCGCGTCGTCGGCTCGAAGAACGCCGCATGCGAGAACTGATGTGACTGCTCGATCAGGCGAATCAAGCCGGGCGCATCGTCGGTGAGACCCGCAACTTGCAATTTCGCGCCGTCGATATTCAGGTCCGTCAAATAGGTGTTGTCCGGCAGGATTTGGGAAAGGGTTTCCAGCGTGAGCACCGTGGGCAGGGTGGAGCGTTTCTTCTCGGCGAGCGCATTGATCGCATCGTTCGAACCGCCGCGCTTGGCAAGCAATGCAGCGCGACGTTGGTCGACGGAAGCTTGCAGTTCGTCGCGTTGACTGTCGAGATCCGCGCCGATGATCGCCCAGGCCGCCACCGCCCCGACCGCCGCCAGCGCCGCGACCGCGAGTCCCGCGGCAAGCGTCGCTCGCAAATGCTGGATGCGCCGCACCCCGCCCAAAGTTGCGGCGAACACGCACACTTCTGATTTGGCATGGCTGTCGCCGACGTCGGTGAGCACCCGCAACGCATCGATTTGGCAGGTCGCGAAGCCCTGCACGAAAGGCGTCAGACGCGAACGCGCTGTTGCGACCACGCGGACGGTGATGCGATCGCCGTCCTGGGCTTCCGGGACCGTCGAACCGAAAGCCGCTTCGTGCGAACGCCAAGGCGTGAGCCGGTCGATTTGCGTGCGCACGACGCCCTCGAGAAATCCGGCCGCGGCGGCCGGCAATTCAAGGTTGCGTACGATGAAATGCCGGGGCTGCAAAACGACATCGACTTTGGCGGCGCGCATCAGCGCCCGCGTCTTCGAAGGCAGCGACGTAACGATGACGCCGTCCTCGACCCGCAAGGCGCCCGCGACCGCCGTCCAGCCCGAACGACCGGCCAGACTCCAAAGCGTGAAATCGCCGTCGTCCCCTTCGACGAGCCGAAGCTCGCGGCGCGCCCGGGTCGCGTCGATGAGAGAGGCGAAGCCATCCGCCGCCAAGGTCAGCCACGCTCCCAGCCAGGACAGGGCGACGCGCAAGGCGTTCATGTCGATTTCGCTTCCGTGCGGGAGATCGCCCTGCAAATATTCGCGCGCTCAAGCATCCGGCATCGGCCCATCGAAATCATCCCGCCAATACAAAATGTCGTAGGGCTCGTCACCGCCAACTTTCAAGGCGAAAACCACCTCGGCCCTCACGCGCCGCTTCGCAAGCTGCATGATGAGGCTTACCCGAACCCCCTTCGCGAGGTCGATCGTCGCCGCTGTGCTCGCGGGGCCGAGTCGCGCCAGCAAGGATTTACCGTCCTCGCCCTTCTTGCGCGCCGACAGTAGGTCGGCGAGCATGTCCGGAGCGACGCCGGGCAAGGCGGATAGCACCCTCGGCTCCGCGTTCACGATATCGATGGTGGGCCGTCCGTTGTAAATGGTTACAAACGGCATGACGCGCGCGGCGAGGGCGCCGGGCAGCCCCATGACGAGGTTCAACTCGAGCGTGCTGTCGAATGGCGCCTGACGAGGCGCGTAAGCCATTCCGGCCGACGCATAGGCCGCGGCTTCGGTATTGGTCGTATTCGCGTCGATGCGGGTTCGCCATGCGACGACCCGATCGGCATAAGCGTCGGCCTTTTCCTTGGGAACGTCGAAAGTTGCGAACAGACCGGAGAGCATTTCCTTGGGCGCGAGGTTCAGATCTATCCGCGCGCCTTCGGAAACGAAAGCGACCTTGATACGGGATTCGCCGATGCGGGCCTCGAAGACGCCGTGGGTCGGCCTCGCCGCTTCCGGCGCCGAAAGCAGCTGAAAAGCGGTGAGTTCGATGCCCGCGCGGATCGCCGCTTCGGCGCGCAGGCGATCCTCGGGAACCAGCGAAGCGGCCGCGGTATTCAAGGCGTAGACCGAATAGATCGACCCCAAAGTCGCCAACGCCATCAATATCAGCAGGACGACGACCAGGATGAAGCCTTGGTCGCCTTTTATCGCGCCCCCAGAGTGGTTTTCGAGCCAGCGGGATCGGCTCTTGTTATTTCCGCGAAAGCGGGAAACCAGGGCCAGCGCACGAAGTGTCTCCCTGGATCCCCGCTTGCGCGGAGATGACAGGGAAGTCAACGTGGGCCGAAATTCGTCCGACATCGAGTCCGGTTGATCAGATACCGCTCTGGCTTCGTCGGCCAAAAAACCGGACTTTGATTTCATGGGTTGTTGCCAGGGACGGGCGCGTTGGGCGCGGACGGGGCGGCGCCCTGGGCGGGCGCGTTGGGCGCGCCTGCCTGACCCGGCGCTCCGGCCGCCGCGGCGTCGGGCGAAGGCGGGGCGGCGGTAACCTTCATCAAAGTCGCCGTCGACACCGCCAGCACCACGCCGCTCGCGGCGTCCCGAACCGTGATCCGAACGGCGTCGGGCAGGTGCGGGTTCTGTGTCCAGGTGTCGAGCCAACTCCGGTCGGGTCCCGCATAAGCGAACGAAACGCGGAACGGCCCGCGGGTCAATTGGACGGCATTGCCAAACAAGGGGCGGGAATTGCCTGGGACGAAGGGCGCGCTGGCGCGCACGACGTCGGACGAGCGGGCGTCTCCGGTCTCGGCGATTTGCACGAACTCGAGACCCGGAGAGGCGTTCGGCCCGATGGCCGAGCGAACGAACGTCGCCGAGAGCGGCGATCCGGCAAAAGCCGGAAACTGCGCCTTGGCGTCCAGAGTGACGAATTCCGCGGCCGACAAATCCGCCGTGATGCGATCGAGCGCCATTCCGAGAAGCTCGGCGCGCTGCAAATCCGCGAAGCCGTGACGCCATTCCGGCATCCATTGCCCCGCCATCAAGGAAAGAGCGGCGACGATGGCGCCCATCGCCGCGACGCCGGCCATCGCCTCGAGCAGGGTGAAACCTGCCTGGTCTTGCCCCGTCGTCTCAGTCATGGCCCACTTCGCTTGCGAATACGGACCGTGTCGAACACGAGCTGGCGCCCGTCCGGCCCCCGTACTTGGAGTTCGACGAGTTCGGGCTCCCATACTCCCCCCGCTCCCGCAACGCCCGAGTCGAAATACGGACGCACCACGATTTGCCAATGGCTGCCATCCAGGTCCCCGGAGATTCTACCTTCCGAAAACGCCGCTCGCGGCGGCAATGCGGAAAACGCCTTTCGCGCAGTCTGGATCAAGGCGACGCGACGTTCGGTAAACATCGTGGAACGAACCGTTGAGTATGTCAGCGCGCCGAGCGCGCCCAGCGCGATGGCCGCGACCGTCAAGGCCGCCAAGGCTTCGATCAGCGTGAAGCCGGCCTCCGACGCGGAGCCCGCATGGCTAGGATTTGGCGGTCGAAACAATCTCGACCCCTCCCGTCAGCCAGTTCACACGGATTTCGATGTTGAGGCCCGGGCGCGCCAGCGCAATGACGCCGCCGCAAGACATGCCCGACGGAAAGAACGCGATACCCCTGCTGGCGTTCACCCCGGCGCAGCGTTTGGCGAGAACGGCGTCGAAGGCGATACCGGGCGGCAATTGCACGAGTCCCGCGCCGGCTCCGGATTTCACGGTCCGGGCCCGCGCGCTCAGCAAGGTCGCGACGGGCGCGCCGCTCCGTATCGCCGCGTAGCGATCCGCCTTCAACAGGGAGGCGATTCGCACCGCGTAGGCGTCAACCTCTGCCGGCGTCGAACCCGGCGAGAAGTAAGGAAACACCAGCGCCGCGAGCAGCGCCATGATCGCCAGCACGCACACCATCTCTATCAGGGTAAAGCCGTCGTCCTTGGCCATAGAGGCTTATCGCGCCGCACTGGTGATCATGGTCTTTGCGCCTTGCCCGCCTTCCGGCCCCGCCGATCCATAGGATTCGATCTCGTAGGGCGCGTGGTCCCCCGGCGTCATGTAGAGGTAAGGATGCCCCCATGGATCGAGCGGCACCGAGGCCGTCTTCAAATAGGGCCCATTCCACCCGGAAGCCGAGGCCGGACGCTGAACGAGCGCGGTCAACCCCTCGTTGGTGGGCGGATAGCGACCATTGTCGAGGTAGTAGAGATCGAGTGCGGCGGAAAGGCCTTCGATTTGGATCTTGGCCGTCTTCGTCTTCGATTCCGAAAGATAGTTCAGCACCCGCGGCCCGACGAGGCCGACGATGAGCCCGATGATGGTGATGACGACCAGCATCTCGATGAGCGTAAATCCGGCTTCGCCGTCTCGCGGACTCGAGCCTGGTCGAACGAAACGGCGATGCAAAGACGTCATGTATTTCATTCTGACACCTTCAAGTGGCAATTTGATTCACGGAAAGCAGCGCGGTCATGACGGATACTATCAATCCGCCGATGATCAGGCTGATGAAGATGATGGCGACCGGGCCGACGATCCCGACCACGCGGTCGAGACTTCGCTGCAACTTCGTTTCGTAAAACTCGGCGACGCGGCCGGCCAGCATGGGCAGTTGCCCAGCTTCCTCGCCGAGTCGAAGCGTGCGCACCGCCATGCTGGGAAGCGCCTCCGTCGCGCTCAGCGCCTCCGACAACTTTCCGCCTTGACGCACATTGTCGACGACGTCCGACCATTGCGTGACGACGCCCGTGCTCGCCATGATTTCCACCAAAATCCTCAAGCTCGAGCTCAGCGTCACGCCACTTGACAGCAATAGGCTCAAATTCCGGCAGAACAACGTCGCTCGATAATATTGCATCGCTGGCCGCACGATCGGCAACCGGGAAACGATTTGCAGCAGCCGTCCGCGCACATCCTGACGGCTCAACAGCAGCCACGACGAAACGAGAACGATGATGATGCCCGTCAGCAGTTCTTCGCCGTGGCCGCGCAGGAAGTCCGAGAGGCCCAGGAAAGCCAGCAGCACCGGATCGAGCTTGGCGTTGAAATCACGAAATACCGACGCGAATTGCGGCAGAACGAACAGAAGGAAAAAGGTCAGGACACCGCCTGCCGCCAGCAGAAGAAAGGCGGGGTAGCGGAGCGCATCGGTGAGCCGGCGCTTCATCGCTTCGGCCCTTTGCCGTTCCGCGGAAAGCGATTCCAGGATCGTGGCGAGCGCGCCGGAGGTTTCGCCCACTCGCGCTAAAGCCACGTAGAGGGTCGGAAAGACTTTGGGATGCCGGGCGATGGCGTCGCCAAAACTCTCGCCCGACAGAATGGAAGAGGTGATGGCCGCGATGGTCGGACGCATGCGGCCGATATCGGCGTCGGAAGCCAGCAGTTCGAGCGCCTCGTTGATACGGGCGCCCGTGCGCAACAGCAGTGACAGATCGCCGGTGAAGATCGTCACATCTTCAGCTCTCGGCTTTGAAAAGCCAGCGAATCCGACCGCTTGGCTCAGCCGGGGCTCGGAATCGCTCACCGTCGTTTCCACGGGGATGAGACCGAGATACTCTATGCGGACGGTGACTTCCGCAGCGTCGGGGGCATTGAGGGATCCCGTCACCACTTCGCCGGCTTGTGTCAGCGCGCGGTAGCGAAACAACGGCATGGGTTCACCTGACCGTCGTTACGCGAAGCGCTTCCGCGACAGACGTTACGCCTGAGCGGCATTTGGCGATTGCGTCCGATATCATCGTCGTCATGCCGCCACGGATCGCGGCGGCGTCCAGGTTGTGCGAGTCGATGCCGGGCCCGATCAAGTCCCGCACTTCGCCGCTGACTTCCATCGCTTCGAATACTCCCACCCGTCCACGATATCCCGCGCCGCCACATCGCTCGCAACCGACCGGTTCGAAAACCGAATCGCCGACCTGCAGACCACAGACACGATAGCGCGGATCGCGTTCCAAATCGTTCAACGTGAGTTCGCGCCGCGATCGACAGCGTTCGCACAACACGCGCACCAGACGCTGGGCGAGCGCCATTCGCAGCGTCGACTTCAGCAGGAATCCTTCGACCCCGAGGTCGATGAGGCGAGGCGCCGCCGCCGCCGCCGTTTCGGTGTGCAGGGTTGTCAGAACAAGATGACCCGTCAGCGCGGCCTGGATCGCGATACTCGCGGTTTCCGCGTCGCGAACTTCGCCGACCATGATGACGTCAGGGTCCTGTCGCACGAATGCGCGCATCGCCGTCGCGAACGTCAATCCGATCGAAGGCTTGACCTGGCTCTGATTGACGCCCGGAATTTCATACTCGACCGGATCTTCGATGGTGAGAATTTTGCGGTGCGGCGCGTTGAGCGCGGTGAGCATCGTCGCCAGGGTGGTCGTCTTGCCGCTGCCCGTGGGGCCCGTAATGACGATCATGCCATGGGGAAGGTCGAGCGCTCGACGTATCTTGATCTCGTCCGAGGCGCCAAAACCGAGCTTGGCGATCTCGAGCAGGCCTCTGTCCCGCGGCAAAAGTCGGATGACCGCCGATTCGCCGTGTTGGGTCGGCATCGTCGCGACGCGAATGTCGATTTCCGAACGTGCGACCAGGAGTCGCGCCGCGCCGTCCTGGGGAAGGCGTCGCTCCGCTATGTTGAGATTGGACAGAATCTTGATTCGCGAGATCAGCGCTTGTGGCGGGGCGTCATGCGGCGCCGGCATCGCCCGCAACAGCCCGTCCACGCGCATTCGCACCACGAGCGCGCCGCGCATCGGCTCGATGTGAATATCGCTGGCCCTGATCTCGATCGCTTTCTCCAAAAGATCGTTCACGGCTCGCACTACGGGTGCGCCGCTGGCGAGATCGCGCAAGCTGTCGACGCTTTCTTCGATCGCCGCCGCGCCGTTCGTGGACGTCGCCGCGCCGGCTTCGTCGCCGCCGAGGCGATCATTCAACGTCGCCGCTATGTCCTCGAACGAAGCGACAACGACTTCGACGGCGCCGCCGAGCGCAAGCTCGGCGGCGCGCGCGGAGTTACGGTCCGTGGGATCGCCGACGGCGAGCCGAAAGTCCTGGTGGCCTGGGAACTGGAACGGATACACCGCCGCTTCGCGCAGGAACCTCGGAGCGAAACGGCTCGTCAGCGACTTTGTCTTCGACAAGTCCGTGAGCGCAATGCGGTCCAACCGAAAGTGACGCGCTGCTTCATCGGCGAATTCGGCGGCGGAAAGGTCGCTGGCTTCCCACATCGACCGCAGGTTGGCGCCGTTCGCGGCGCTGCCGCCCTTCGCCATACTTTGTAGCTTTTCGCGCGGCAGCATCCCCCTATGGGCCAAATAAGACGCGAATTCGCTCACGTCATCGGTGACGAGAGTCGCTTCGCCCAGATTTGCGCTTGAAAGTTGCATGTCCCCTATATCGCGAAGCCGCGGAAATCGTCTCCAAGGATGGGTTGCGAGCGCTTCACGCTCAGGGATACCACACGCGTCGTGATCTTCGAACCTGTAACGCGCCGACATACGATAGTGCCGGGCAGCCGGTTCGGCAACGTGATTTTCCGAGGGCGCGCCCTGGAAGGGATGCGGGCGGGCGCGACAGGAGTTTCGATTCCGCGGGAACTCTCCTGGACGCGAGCGGATCCGTCGGCGCTTCGCCGTATGGGCGCTCCCGTCGTGCGCCCCAGCCTTCTCCCCTCGAGATAAATTTCGCGACGCCTTTTTTTGGGTCGAGCGCGCGAGCGTGTCGGCATGTGTGACTTCGCCGCCAAGCTCAACAGCTTAGCGAAGGGGCGCCGCCTTCCGCGCGGCGCCTTCGGTCGCGCCCACGGCGCGGGCGCGTTTGTAGGCCATACAATCGCCAACGTCTTCATCACGTTGTCACGCGTGCGGCGCACGGCGCTGCTTGACATACGAACCGTTTCAATCATGGATGCCGAGACATTCCGTTTCGGCGTCGGGTTGCGGGTAAGGTGAAGGTCCGTTGCGTGTTGGGGTTATTCTCTCGAGGGTCGGTAGGCGCGGACTGTGGGTCGCGACGGCGGTATTGAGTCTGAATGCCTGTTCTCCGGGCATCCTCGAGGAGCGGACAGACGCGCCTCCGAACGCCGCGGACGCGGTGCGCGCGGCCAACCTCGATCCGCGCCATCCGTCGGCCATAAGCGCCACTCAAGGGGCAGCGCCGGCTTGGAAGGGCTTTTCGATCTTCGGATCCGATGCCTCGACTGCCCCGAAACCACCGGACGCTGCGGCGTCGTCATCGGGGAGCGCGGTGGAGGGAGCGGTTGAAGCCGGTGACGGCGTTACGCTGAATTTCGAAAACAGCCCGATTTCGAGTGTCGCCAAAGTTGTGCTCGGCGACATCATGGGCGTCGGTTATGTCGTCGACCCCCGCGCCCAGGGCAGCATCAGCCTCTCGTCCGGTCGTCCCATCGCCAAGAAGAACGTGTTGTTCGTGCTGGAAAGCGCGCTCAAGGCGAATAATTTGGCGATGATCCGCGAAGGCAGTATTTACCGGATAAGTCCGGCCAATGACGGGAGCGTCGGCGCCTTGGACCGCTCTGGAGCGGAGCCCGGCTACGGCCTGACGGCGATACCTTTACAATATGTATCCGGCACTACGATTTCACGGCTTTTGGAAGGCTTCGCGGCGCGGCCCGGCGCTATCCGCACCGACCCTTCGGGGACGATTTTGATCGTGATCGGCAGCGGTTCCGAGCGTCAGGCGGCCATCGACACCGTGCGGAGCTTCGACGTCGACTGGCTACGAGGCCAGTCGGTCGGCATGTATCCGGTGCACAACAGCGAGCCCGAACCGGTCGTGGCCGAACTTGAAAAGATCATGGACTCCGGCGAGGCGGGGCTCGGACACGGGCTCGTCAAGTTCCAACCCGTGCCCCAGCAGAACGCGATACTCGTGGTCGCCACCCGCGCGGATTTATTGCGCTCTGCCGCGCAATGGATCGAGCGTCTGGACGCGCCCAATGCCGCGGCTTCGAGCGTTCGGGTGTACAAGGTCCGTTTCGGTGACGCCAAGCAGATCGCGCAGCTCCTCAACGCGATGTTCGGCAGCGGCTCCTCTTCCTCTGCCGCGGACACGGCCACTAACCAGCTCGCGCCCTCCTCCGGCTCCTCGACGCTGTCGAGTACAGAGCGGCTGACGGGAGGCCGACCCGCAAATAGTGGTATCAGCAATAACAATAACAATGGTCAGGATGCCCAGGCGGGCGCGGGCCAGACCGGCGCTCCCGGGACTACCGGGGCCAATTCCGCATTTGGCGGCCTTCAGTCGTCAGCGCTGGCGAATGCTTTCGCGACCAGTGGCCAGGGGGGCACGGGCTCCTCCATTCTACCGAACGTCCGGATCACCGCAGACATCGCGAACAACACAATTTTGATCTACGGGAACGAAGAAAGCTATAAACTCATCGAGCGAACGCTCAATCAAATCGATCGGCCGAAATTGCAAGTGGCAATCGATGTGACGATTGCGGAAGTCACGTTGAACAATGATCTCAATTATGGGGTGCAATTCTATTTGCAGAATTCATTGGGGACGCAAATCAATTCGATCAGCGGTCAGCCGACGGCCGCCAGCTCCGCGCCGGCCGGATTTAATATCCTGGTCGGGAATGGTGCGACACCGCATGCGATTATCAATGCGCTTCACAGTCTTACCGACGTCAGGATTCTTTCCAATCCTTCCTTGGTCGTCATGGACAATCAGCAGGCGTCATTCGAGGTCGGCGATCAGATTCCGATTTCGACGGGCAGCGCTACTGTTCTTACGGCAAACAATACTGTCGTGAATACGGTCGATTACAAAAACACCGGAATCATTTTGCAGGTCCAACCCCGGGTCAATGCCGACGACACCGTCGTCCTCGATATCGATCAGGAGATCAGCAGCGTCCCTGAAGGCAGTACGAATCTGACGCCGACGATTTCGGAACGCAAAGTGAAGAGCTCGATTTCGGTCGTCAACGGCCAAATGGTTCTGCTGGCGGGGATGGTCAGCGACAACATGAACAACGCGCGTTCGGGGATTCCCGGGCTTACCCAATTGCCATTCGTCGGCGGCGCTTTCGGCACGACGTCGAAGTCGGACACGAGAACGGAACTCATCATCCTCATTAGGCCACAAATTATTCGTGATGGCGCGGACGCGTCGATGGTCGCCCAGGAACTGAGAGCCAAAATGCGTTCGGGAAGAACCGACAGCCTTTCGCTGCCCGGCTCTTTGAATGTGAATTCGCGCGCCATGCAATGAGGGAGGCGGGCCATCCGCTGGCCGGCCGCGCCCTACGTTCAGAGATCGCGTTCGGGGGCGGCATGATCGTCGCAGCCGGGTCGACGTTCCTGGCCATTGGCTATCGGCACGGCATTACGGGCGCCGGGCTAGCCGTGATCATGTTGGTCATCGTCCGTTCGGACTGGCGCGCCCATATCATCCCCAATCTGGCGAATCTGGCCGCCGCGGGTCTGGCTCTGGTCGATGCGCTGCTTTCCGAACAGCCGCAATCGGCCGTCATCGACGCTTTGGCGCGCGGCGCGGGCCTGTTCCTGCTGTTCCTCGGTTTCCGTTCGGCCTTTCGATTTTGGCGCGGACGCGAAGGCCTGGGGCTCGGCGACGTGAAGCTGGCCGGCGTCCTCGGCCTCTGGCTGGATTTTCCCTATATTCCCGTGGCGATAGAAATGGCCTGCTTGTGCGCGATCGTCTATGTCCTTGCGCGGAAAATCGTTTCCGGACGGCCAATCGACTCGCTTGCCAGGCTGCCCTTCGGCGCCTTTCTCGCGCCGGCCATCTGGGTCACATGGCTGTGGCAGCGCATCCCATCCTGAAGCCCGGCGGCGGATCGGCTAGGGAACCTTATGTGGCGTAAAAGCCAGCGCGCGCGCCCTGGCCTGCGCCAATTCGTCACCCGTGATTTTGCTGGCGACGGCATCGCGCATGCCCGCCCAATAGTCGCGATCGCGACGACTGGCGTGGGCGGCGGCGATGTCCAGCCAGGTTTCCGCCTGCACGAAGTCGCGGTTCACGCCGAGGCCCGCATCGTAGAGCAAGGCGAGGAAGAACTGAGCGGTGGGTTCACCCTGGTTCGCCGCGGCCTGGAACCAGCGGGCGGCCTCGACATAGTTTTGCGGAACGCCTCGACCGTCTCGATACATGAAGCCGAGATAAGTTTCGGCAATCATATTCCCTAGCTTTGCCTGTGGCTCGAAGAGTTCCGAGGCCAATGCATATTGCTGATTCGCATAGGCTCTGACGCCCGCGGCGACGGGGTTTTCATGCGCGGCTACGATGGGCGACGCCAGAAGGCCGACGATCAGGCCTGCGATGAATGAGACCTGACGCATGAACTCCTCAATTCTCGTGTTCTACCTGTCAAAATGCAAGACGACGGCCACTCGGAAGCGCGGACCGGCATGTCGACCTCGGCGCAAATTTCGCACGCCGGCGCATAGGCCGCAAGCGACGGACGCGCTCGAGGCTCGCGGGCGTCCGCGCGAAAGCCCCTGCCGGCCGTTACTTTGCGCGTCAGTCCGCGCGACTTCCCGCGTCGTCCCGGTCGCGCCCCTCGCCGGTCCTCGCGGCCGTCGGCGGAACTTCGAGGTCCAACAGGACGTATAAACTCGCCGCCTCTGAAGCCGGACCGCGTCTTTCGCCCAAAGCTTCGACTCGCAACGCAATCCAGCGCCGTCCGATGGCAAAGGCAAGGACATCGCCGGCCCGGACTTGCCGACTTGGCTTTTCGAGCGTCACGCGCGTTGCGCCGTGACTCAGCCTGACGCCGTCCTTTTCGACCATGCGGGCGGCGAGCGAGCGGGTCTTACAGAAACGCGCCCGCCAAAGCCAAACGTCGATCCGGCAGGAGTCGCCTTCCGCGCTCACGACGGCGTCGCTTCTTTCGGCAAGGCTCCGCGCGCGCTCCGCCTGCGGCGAGGGCCCGCTGGCTGTTGCCGGTCCTGACCGGCGTTCCGCCGCCGCCAAATGTTCGAGGGAGTCTGAGACGCGTTTCGCGCCCTGGTATAGCCGAGCGCGCGCAAAATGGCTTCCGTTTGCGGCGCTGTCCAGCCGAGCGCGGCGAGAAGTTCCGGTGAAACTTCGAAGCCGCCGTCCGGCCGCTCGGCGGCGCGGGCCAGGACGCCAAGTCTTTCCAACGCGAGAACCGGCGCCGCCAGACCGGCGACCTCGCGCAGGCCGCGCAGCGCGAGGGATTCGAGGGGCGGATGCGGAAGCGGCAAGTCGGTCAGTCCCTCCAGCGAGGGCCGCCAAGCGGGCGCCGAGATCGCGGCGAAGATTTCGCCGAAGGCGCGCGCTTCGGGCCGCCAGAGCCTAGGCATATACAGGCTGAAAGCGCCGAAATGGACGCCCAGGGACCGCATCCGCGCGCGATCCTCGGGCTCCAACGCCCGGATTTGCTCGATGGCCGTCGAGCGGTCGATGATGCCGAAATTTTCGGCAAGTTGAAATGCAATGCCTCGCGCCGCGCCGACAAGCCGGTTTTCCTTCATTTCGTGTTCCAGGCGACTGAGCGGAGACAGCAGCC
>Ga0302320_10008909_pt1 | contig 21696 bp, 17 predicted proteins | sample Bog_T0_3_FD_202130 | JGI IMG/M metagenome (GOLD analysis project Ga0302320, IMG submission 202130) | Peat permafrost microbial communities from Stordalen Mire near Abisko, Sweden - Bog_T0_3 | ecosystem: Environmental > Terrestrial > Soil > Wetlands > Peat | place: Sweden: Abisko, Stordalen Mire...
AAAAGCAGTCCGCTACCGCGCTCATTTCGAGCGGCGTAGCGATTCTGTTTCAGTTTGCACTGTTCTTGATGGTGGGGATTATGTTGTGGGCTTTTTACCGCGTCCCCTCCGCGAACTTCGGAAAGCCCGATCGAATCTATCCCACATTCATCGTCAGCCAAATGCCCCACGGAATTTCCGGGTTGCTGATCGCGGCGATCCTGGCTGCGGCGATGTCGAACTTGAGCGCCGCACTGAATTCGCTTTCGTCGAGCACCATCATGGATTTTGTTCTCCGTTTGCGCCCCCAGACCGACGAGCGGGCACGAATGCGGCTCTCCCGCCTGGCGACTTTTTTCTGGGCCATGCTTCTCTTTGGGTTGGCGGTATTGGCGTTGCACAAGGTAGGCCGCGTCGTTGAAGTGGGTCTGCAGATCGCGTCGGTGGCCTACGGCGCGATGCTCGGAGTTTTCCTGCTCGGTGTCCTGACGCGGAAGACCAATCAGCGCGGCGCCATGGTGGGCATGCTGTTTGGGTTCGGTTTGGAATTGTATCTGTGGAGGACGCACGTCCCCTGGACGTGGTGGGTGCTGATTGGAACCATAGTCACATTCACGGTCGGCTACACCGCCAGCTTGCTCCTGCGAGAACAGTCGTAACCAGACCACACTTGCCTCTGACGTATACTGGCACACTTCAGCTATGCCGGAGCCCATACAGCGAACCACCACCCGTCCCGAGCTGGTCCGCGACCTGGGCGTAAGCCAAGCCTCGGCTGTGGTCGTCGGAACCATCATCGGCAGTGGAATCTTTCTGGTCCCCGCCGAGATGATGCAGGCGGTGGGCTCGGCCAAGCTCGTCTATCTGGCATGGCTCGTGGGCGGTCTGCTGTCATTTTTTGGCGCGCTCACCTATGCCGAACTCGGCGCCATGAAGCCGCAAGCCGGCGGCGAGTACGTTTACGTGCGCGACGCCTATGGGCCTTTGGGCGGTTTTCTCTACGGCTGGACGTGGTTCGTGATCGCCAAACCCGCATCGGTCGCGACCATTGCTACCGGCCTCGTCCGGATTCTCGGTACCTTCCCGGTCTTTTCTTTCTTTTCTGAAAACATCGTCTCCGCAAACATCCTCTCTCATCCCTTCGCCATCACCTGCGGACAACTTGTCGCCATCACGGCAGCCATTCTTATTTCCGTCCTGAACTACCTGGGAGTAAAGAAGGCCGGAGAATTCCAGCTCGTGTTCACGGTGCTGAAAGTGGCAATCATTCTAGGCATTGTGGTGGTCTGCTTCAGCGGCGCCGGGAACGCAACCGGACGCGGCTGGAGCAACTTTGCCAGCACATTTACCGGAGCCAAGGGCGGCATCGCCGGCTTCATGGCCGCGCTGGTGGCGGCTTTGTGGGCGTATGACGGCTGGAACGATTTGAACATGGTTGCGGGCGAGGTGAAGCGTCCCGAGCGAAATATTCCGATTGCGCTGATTGCAGGCGTGGCTACCGTTGGCGTGTTGTACGTGCTGGTGAATGCGGGTGTGCAGTACGTCCTGCCGGCGAACGTGATCGCCGCGTCGCAGCGGCCCGCGTCCGACGCAGTCGCGCTGGTCGTGGGACGTTTCGGCGCGAGCATCGTCTCGGCGGGCATGGCGGTCTCCATGCTGGTCACTCTGAATGGCACCATCATGAGCGGGGCTCGCGTGCCCTTTGCCATGGCGCGCGATGGATATTTCTTCCGCGCGCTAGCGGAAGTCCATCCGCGATTTCATACGCCGTCGGCTGCGATCGTGGTGCAGGCGGTGTTGTCAATCATCCTTCTGCTGCTGGGCGGCAGCTTCCGGCAGTTCTTTTCTCTGGCCATCTTTGCGGAGTGGCTCTTCTACATGATCGCCGGGAGCACGGTCTTCGTCTTTCGCTGGCGCGATCCGCAGGCGGCTCGACCCTATCGTGTGTTCGGCTATCCTTTCGTTCCTGCCGCATTCATTGCCGTAGCCGCCGTTCTTCTCTACTACACTTTCCGGGAGAACTGGCCGTATTCGATGTACGGCTTGCTGGTCATTCTGGCCGGCATACCGGTTTTCGCCTGGTTTCGCCGGCGGCGTCAGGCCTAGATACGGAGATAGCCCACACCCGCATCCCATTTTGGAACCGAGTCCCGTAACCACTCTTTAGTGGTTACTTTCGGTCAAGAGCCGTGGACACGTTTACCCCCTGTCCTTTCTCCCGTACTGTGAAAGCTCCAACTCCGGTCCGCTCCCTCGGCCGGGATCCCTTTGGAGTGAATGCATGGATACTGCGCCTCAACGGAACTTTCAGCTCGGGATTCTGCCTGAACGCAGGATCGACAAGCGTGCGCTGTTTACCAGCTACGGCTTCATGGTGCTGGTTACTCTGATCCTGATTAACCTGGGAGTTATATTCCCGGACAGGCTCCAGCTCAAAGCGTATCGTGTCACCGAACTGATTCCGCTTCCGGCCCTCAGACCGGAACCCGCGCCCATCAAAGTAAAGCCGGTGGTGAAGGCGAAGCTGCTTCCTCCTGCGCCGGTTTTTGACCAGCCGAAATTGGTCGTGCCCCATGAAGTGCATCGCGCTCCCACTCCCGAGCCGGTGGAAGCACCCAAGGTCGTGATCAACCAGTTCGCCACTCCTCAGATAAAGATGGCCTCGGGGTCGGCACGTCCGCAACTCCTGCATACCGGAGACTTCTCCGGCAGTTCAGTAGCGCCGACGGTAAACGCAGCGGTCCAGAAAGTACAAACCGGAGGCTTCGGCGATCCCAATGGGTTGACGGGCACCGGCAAGCCAAACGCCAAGCTCTACGCCGCGCAGGCCGGTTCATTTGATATGCCAGCGGGTCCGGGACAAGGCAACGGATCGGGCGGAGCTAAAGGTATCAAAGGAACGATTGCCAGCGCCGATTTCGGCAACGGCATCGCAACCGGAGGCAAAGGCGACGGCCGCAGCAGCGGCGCAGGAATCTCAACCGGAGGATTCGGAGCCGAGCAGGTGGTTCATGGCGGACCGAAGATCGCGCAGGGAGATGCGGGGCCTGCCACCATACCGGTGGAAATCACTTTCAAGCCGCAACCGGTCTATAGCGATGAGGCCCGCAGTCTGAAGTTGGAAGGTGAAGTACTGCTGGAAGTGATGTTCACTGCCAACGGTACGCTGCATGTGAATCGAGTGGTCCGCGGTCTGGGCCACGGCCTGGATGAGGCGGCCATGGCGGCTGCCAACAAGATGCGGTTCAAGCCTGCGCTGCGCTACGGACAGCCGGTGGATTCGACGGCCGTCGTGCACGTGGTCTTTCAGATGGCGTACTAAAAGTTTGGGTGCTCGGAAGGCTTAGCTCAAAAGATTCGTTTCGTGGCCCTGAATGTGCGAGGCGAATCGAGGAAATTGATTCACAGAAACATTGGTCAAAGATTCATCGGTCAAGATTTATCGGTCAAAGAGACTTGGAGAAAATAGTTATGCGCACTTCGAATTGGATGTTCACGGCCGCACTGCTAGTCGCGGTGAGCGCCTCGGCACAACAGCAGCCGGCGGATTCGCAACCTCCCGCGCCCTCGAGCGTGGGCGCAGCCACGCAGACGGCGCAACCGCCGGCGGACGCAACGCCTCAGCCTCAAGCGTCTCAGCCCCAAGTGTCGCAATCTCAGTCGCAGTCGCAGCAGGCTACAGCTCCGGCGCCAACGCCCTCAGTCCTGCCTCAGCCCACCACCATGGATCAGGTCGTGGACCGCTTCATCGAGCGTGAACACGGCCTCATGAAGGCGCTCTCCACCCGCACGCCGGTGGTGGAAACCTACCTGCAGAACCTCAGCGCCGATCCGCAACTCGGCCCCGTGCCCAGTGCCGATCATTACTTTCTGGGACGCATGGATATGGGGGAGTCGGTCGACCGCAAGGATTATCTGAAGGAGCAGGACAAAGGCATGGAGACCCGCCTGATGGGCGGCGTCAACAAGCTCTTCAAGGTGCAGTACCAACCCATGGGCTTCTCCTGGATGGTCTATGCCGATCGCACCGACTTTGACCGCTCACATTACGAGTTCCACTACATCCGCCGCGAATTTCTTGGCGATGTTCGCTGCCTCGTTTTCGACGTCACTCCCAAGAAAAACTCCGGCAAAGGACGATTCCTGGGCCGCGTCTGGGTCGAAGATCAGGATTACAACATCGTCCGCCTGAACGGCACCTACGCTCCGGCGCCGCGGAATTCCTACTTCTTCCACATGGATAGCTGGCGCCTGAACCTGATTCCGGGCTACTGGGTACCAGCTTACATCTACAGCGAAGAAGGCGACTTCAGCGCTGGCGTGAAGAACAAGATGGCCTTCAAGGCGCAGACTAGAATCTGGGGCTACGACTTGAAGAAAGGCGACAAGGACGATGAACTCACGCAGATTCGCGTGGACAGCGTGAAGGACGAGAGTCCCACCACACAAGACGCGTCTCCGCTGCAGGCTGAGCGTGAATGGCAGCAACAGGCGGAAGACAACGTGATCGAGCGCCTCACCCGCGCTGGATTGCTCGCTCCCGAAGGCGACGTCGATCGCATTCTTCAGACCGTCGTGAACAACCTTGAAGTCACCAACAACATCGACCTGCCGCGTCCGGTGCGCACGCGCGTTCTGCTCACGGCGCCGCTCGAAACCTTCAGCGTTGGCAACACCATCGTAATCAGCCGCGGATTGATTGACGTGCTTCCCGATGAAGCCAGCCTGGCGGCTGTTCTCTCCCATGAACTGGCGCACATTGTGCTCGGCCACAACCTGGGCAGCAAGTATGCGTTCAACGACCGCATGCTGTTTTCCGACGATTCCACCTACAACAACCTGGGCTTCAAGCACATTCCGGAAGAGGAAGTCGCAGCCGACAAGAAGGCCGTCGAACTCCTGAAGAACTCGCCCTACGCCCAGAAACTCGACAACGTCGGCTTGTTCCTGAAGGCGCTCCAATCCCGCGCTCCTCAGCTCAATGCTCTTTTGACTACGCACCTGGGCAATTCACTCGAGGAAAACGGCACCATCACTCGGCTGAGCGCTCTGGGCACGCAAGGTCCGGCGCTGGATAACAACAAACTGGATCAGGTCGCGGCTCTGCCCCTGGGTGGACGCATCAAGATCAACCCCTGGGACGACAAGGCAGAAATGGTGAAGACGACTCCGGTCGCCATCACTTCGGCACGCGACAAGATGCCGTTTGAAGTCACCCCCTTCTATCCGCGGTTGGCACGCTATGGCGCTACGGTTGCACCGAGCACCACGCCGGCCACATCCGCCGCTAACTCGAACTCAGGCAACTAGAGCAAGGCTCCACTCCAAGTTGCAATAAAACGTTGGCCGGGATCCGGAATCACCTTCCGGGATACCCGGCCTTCGTTTTTAGCAGTACCTAGTACCCAGTGTCTAGTACCCAGAAATGCGGCTTTGTGACACGGCCAAAGTCTTGGCCGTCCTGAAACCATTCATGAAAACTGGAGCAATGGACTGGGTACCGGGTACTGGGTACTAGGTCGGCTTTTTTCCCGGCAACCCCGCTGGGTTCTCATGCGTGCGTTCGCGGAACGTTCCCCGCATGCCTGCCGCCAGCTTGACGCTCGACTCGCCAAACTTATCCCGTAGCCGATCGGCGGCGGCGAGTGCGTCTTTCCAACGCTGTTGCTGGCCGCCTTCGAGCAGATTGATCTGTTCGGCCTGCCCCTCGAATGACGACGCCTGCACTCCCAGCAACCGAACTTCCCTTCCCGGCTTCCAATTCCTACGAAACAGCGCCCGCGTCTGCGCAAAGATTTCGCCGTCAAGCTGCGTCGCCGCCGGCAAGGTATGAGCGCGGGTGATGGTGCTGAAGTCTTTGTATCGCAGCTTGAGTTCAATCGTCCGCGCATGGAAGTTCGCTTCCCGCAAGCGCCGTCCCACCATCTCCGAGAGCCGCATCAGCGTGGCTTCAAGCTGGTTCGCATCCGCCGTGTCTTCGTTATAAGTATGTTCGTGGCTGATCGATTTTGCCGAGATATCGGCGCCAACTTCTGTGTCGAACCATCCCCCGGCATCTTCCCCACGCGCTTTGCCCGCCAGCGCCAGTCCCCACTTGCCGAATCGCTCCTCCAGTTCGGCTTCTTCCAGTCGCGCCAAGTCCCCCACTTTGTTGATGCCAAGCGCGTGTAGATGGCTTTCCATCACCTTGCCGACGCCCGGAATCTCCCGCACATCCAGCGGCGCAAGGAACTTCGGCTCTTGTCCCGGCACAATCCACAACACGCCGTTGGGCTTGGCTTGCGCGGATGAAACCTTCGCAATCAGCCGCGACGAACCAATGCCAATGGAGCAGTTCAAATGCGTTTCTTCCTTCATCCGCTGATGTAATTTGTGCGCCGCTTTCAGCGGCGGCCCGAGCAGCCGCGCCGTTCCCGTCATGTCAAGGTAGGCTTCGTCGATCGAAGCCATCTCCACCTGCGGAGAAAAGGCCTGCAGCACTTTGAATACTTTTTCCGAACACTCGCGGTAACGCTCCGGGTGACCGTTGACGAAGATGGCGTGCGGACAGAGCTTGGCCGCGGTGCGCAACGGCAGCGCCGAATGCACCCCGAACTTCCGCGCTTCATAAGAAGCCGCCGAAACCACGCCACGCTCATCCCGCTGCCCGCCAACGACGACAGCTTTGCCTTTCAGCGAAGGATCGTACAACTCCTCCACCGAGACGAAGAACGCGTCCATGTCGACGTGGAAGATGGTGCGGGCGAAAGCCGGCAGTTGGGAGGTGACGGCCATGAGCGGAATTGTAGCAAAGGAAAAGCGAAGAACCCAGAATAAAGCAAGGCGCTGCACCGGATGGTTGTGTGGGGCGGCCGCCCCTCGGCCGTCCGCCGGAGCGAAGCTCCGCCGCGCTTACCGCGATGCGGCCAAACCAGCACTATGTGCCGGCACGGTCTCCGTGCTCCGCATCTGCTTCACGCGCTCATAAATCTTCCCATACTCCCGCGCCGACGCATTCCAGGAAAAATCTTTGTTCATCCCATTCCGCATCAGCACCTGCCACGACGTTTGGTCGCGGTACGCCTGCAGCGCCTGCTTAATGGTCGCGAGCAAAGCCTCCCCGTTGTATTCGGTAAACTTGAAGCCCGTGCCTTTGCCGGAACGCGCATCCCAAGGCTCGATCGTGTCGTCCAGGCCACCGGTGGCGCGAACAATGGGCACCGTGCCGTACTTCAGGCTGTAGATCTGATTCAGCCCGCAGGGCTCGTACTTCGAAGGCATCAGGAACATGTCCGACCCGGCCTCAATCTTGTGCGCGATGGCGTTGTCGTAAGCCACTTTTACCGCAATCTTGTTGGGAAACTGCTTGTTGAGCCGGATAAACATTTCTTCATACTGCTTGTCCCCCGCACCCAGAGCGACCACGATCATCTCTTCGCGGGCCAGCCGGTCCATGATTTGCGCGATCAGATCGAACCCTTTCTGCGCCGCAAACCGGGATACAATGCCGATCACCGGAACCTTGGCATCGGCATTGGTCACGCCGAACGCCGTCAGAAGATCCTGCTTGCATTTCGCCTTGCCTGACAAATCCTGAGGCGAGTATTTCGCCGCAATGAACTTATCCACCTGCGGGCTCCACTCGTCGTAGTCCACACCATTCAGAATGCCGGTCACCGTGGCCGCGCGGTCGCGCAGCACACCCTCCAGTCCAAACCCATATTCGGCAGTTTGAATTTCCTGGCTGTATTTCCGGCTCACCGTAGTGATGAAGTCAGAAAAAGTGAGCGCACCCTTCAGGAAATTTACCTGCCCGAAGAATTCCATCTTCGACATGGTGAACAGATCCCAGGGCAGCATAAGCAGCGGCAGAACTTCCGGCGGGAACAAGCCTTGGTAGCCAATGTTGTGGATGGTAAACACAGTGCCCACGTCCTTGAACGCCGGATCTTCCGCATACACCGTGCGCAGCAGCACTGGAACCAGCGCCGACTGCCAGTCATGACAGTGGAACACGTGCGGCACGCCGAGAATTTTTGTCGCTTCCAGCACCGCCCGCGAAAACAGCGCGAAGCGCTCGGCATTATCCGGATAGTCTCCCGCCGGCGTACCGTAAAGCGCGTCGCGATCGAAGTACTCCGGACACTCCACAAAATAAGAGCGCACTCCGGATTGGCTTCCACCCGTCACCACCGAGGCAAAGCGGTACTTGTCGTCGAAGGGAACCGTGATGCTGCGCACCACCGTCGCCGGATCGGTCAGCTTGGTCTGCCGGTAACGCGGCAGGTACACGCTCACCTGATGCCCCAGTGCGGCCAGCGCGCGCGGCAATGCGCCCACCACATCCGCCAACCCGCCGGTTTTCGAAAACGGCACACCTTCCGATGCCACGAATGCGATATGCATGAACCCCTCCTGGGCAAGACCCGTTTTTCGCGGGCACACGTTATGATGGAATATGGTGCGGGACTAAACTTCCCGCATGCGACGCAAGCGGGCTCAGTTTTCAGTCTATAGCCCGGGGAAAAGAGGGTCAACGTGCCGAAGGTCGTTTCCACTCGCCGTCCGCAACATAAGCCCAAGTTGGGACAGCATTTCCTCAATAGCGACAGTTTTGCCGCACAAATCGTCGACGCCCTCGGCGACGCATCGCAAAACACCGTGCTCGAAATCGGCCCCGGACGCGGCGTCCTCACTTCCCTGCTAGCCAGGCGCGCCCGCCGCTTAATCGCCGTGGAACTCGACCGCGTGCTCGCCGCTCAACTTCGCTTGAAGTTTGGCATGTTCTCGAACGTCGAGATCATCGAAGCCGACATTCTTTCCATCGATTTCGATTCCCTGTTTGGTCCCAAGCCCGGTTTGAGCCGTCCCGGCATCCAATTGAAGCCCGAGCCGATCAAAGTCATTGGCAATCTTCCTTATTTCATCACTTCCGATATCCTCCTGCGCCTGTTCGCCTTCGCCAAATATTTTGAGACCATCGTCATCCTGGTGCAGCGCGAGGTAGCGGACCGCATCGCCGCCGAACCCGGCAGCCGCGACTATGGTTTGCTCTCCGCCACCACCCAACTCTACGCCCGCGTCGAAAAACTCTTCACCCTGCCTCCCGCCGCTTTCGCCCCGCCACCGAAAGTGCATTCCACCGCGCTGCGCCTCACCATGGCGCCGCGACAGCACGAACTCGGCCTCGACGGAGACGGACTTCTCCATGATGGCCACGCCGAAGACGGTTTCATCGACTTCCTCAAGCTTTCCTTTGGACAGAAGCGCAAAACCCTATGGAATAATCTGAAGGGCACCTATGCGGAATCTGATCTGCGCGCCGCGCTCTCGAAGGCCAGAGTGAAGCCCGCCGCCCGCGCCGAAACCCTGAGCCTGGAAGAAAGTGCCGCCCTGTTTCTTGCCTTGCGCGGCAGCCGCAACGGCTCGTAGCATTGTTCTTTTAGGAGCACCCATGACCGCGACCTCCGTTCGCCATCCCGCGGTCGCCGGACGATTCTATCCCCGCGATCCCGAAGCTCTGCGCCAGGAAGTTCGCACTTACTTGTCGCAGACCCCGCACCAATCTCAGGTTCGCGCCCTAGGCTGTATCGTCCCGCACGCCGGCTACATGTATTCCGGACACGTAGCAGGCGCCGTGTTTGCCGACCTGCAGATTCCCCGGCTCTGCCTGGTGATGTGCCCCAACCACACCGGCGTGGGCCGTCCCCTGGCGATCATGAGTGAAGGCGATTGGGAAACTCCCCTGGGCAACGTCAGCATTGACGCCGCGTTCGCTTCCGCCCTGAAACAGCGCTGCCCACTGCTCCAGGAAGATTCCACCGCCCACCGCTCCGAGCACGCAGCGGAAGTCGAGTTGCCCTTCCTGCAAATGCGCCAGCCCGACCTTAAATTCGTTCCCATCGCACTCGGCACCGGACAGTTTGAAGCTCTCGCGCAACTCGGCGACGCCATTGCGGATGTGATCGCCGCGCACAGCTCTCCCGTCCTGATCGTCGCCTCCAGCGACATGAACCATTACGAATCCGATGCCATCACGCGCGTGAAGGACCACAGCGCGATCGAACCAATTCTTGCCCTCGATGCCCGCGGCCTCTACGACGCAGTCACCCAGCAGCACATCAGCATGTGCGGCTTCGGCCCCGCCGTCGCCATGCTGACCGCGGTCAAGAAGCTGGGAGCAACTTCCGCCGAACTGGTGAAGTACGCGACCTCCGGCGACATTTCCGGTGATCGCGATGCCGTCGTCGGATATGCCGGCATCGTGATTCGTTAGCTTTTCCTCCGGCGAAATCATTCGTCTGGAAGGTCGAGCATGTTATGAGGGAATGTTATAAATTGACCGCATGATTACCCTCGAACACGCGCTGGCTTTGTTCCTGTTTATCGGCGTCCCCATCTGGGATGCGCTCGAAACCCGCGCCCTCAAGACCGGCACCAATCCCCGTAGAAAGATCTTTTGCTATCGGCGAATTGTGGCCGTCGAATGGATCGCGACGCTTGCCGCCTGGATCGCCTTCGGCTCCAGCGTTTTCTTTATATGGCCGGCGGTGCGTCAAACCACGCCACAGAAAATCGGCACGCCCTTTGCGTGGGGATTTGCCGTCGCGTTTGTGGCTGGCTCCCTGGCGCAAGTGGTCCTAACCCGGCGGAGCGGAAAGCTGCGAGACAAGACATTGAAGGCATTTAAGGGCCTGGCTTTCATCCTTCCCATCACCCAGGAGGAGCGCTCCTGGTTCGCTCTGGTTTCAGTCACTGCAGGTATTTGCGAGGAGGTTCTGTATCGCGGATTCCTGATCAGATATCTCGCCGACGGCCCTTGGCATGCCGGCCTTTGGATCGCGCTGGCGGTTGCGAGCATTTCCTTTGGTCTCGCCCACGGCTATCAGGGATTATCCGGGATCATCGGCACCGGGCTGGTGGGGGCCGTGATGGGGGTGATCTTTCTCGCCACCGGAAGCTTGTGGCTGCCCATGGCACTCCACGCGATCATCGACCTCAGAGTTCTCTTCCTGCTGCGTCCCGGAGAGTTGGCGTCTTGAGGGGCTTATAGCGGATCACCGAGTCGTACTTCTTAAGCGTACTGAAGAAACGGGGCTGCGGAAAAGCCGCGAGCGCAGTCGATGAGTGAAATAGAGATGTTTCGCCAAACAGCATCGGCACACCCTTGCCTACACGCGAAGGCCGACCTACTGAATAATCCTGAAGCTCACGTTACTCGTCAGCGCGCCGCCGGGAGTCGTGACCGCTACCGGGCCAGTGGTCGCTCCGCTAGGGACAACAGCGGTGATTTCCGAACTAGAGACGATAGCGAACGTTGCTGCCGTGCCGTGAAAGCTAACGGCGGTCGTGCCAGTCAGGTCGTTGCCAACAATGGTAACGTTCGCGCCCACCTTGCCCGACGTGGGTAGTGTCTTCACGAATGGGCTCAGCCCCACAGCTAGGCCGAAAATCGTTCCGTCGCCATCGGTTCCGCCACCGGCGGTCCCTCCGAACAGCTTCCCGTTTGTGTCCTGAATCAGCGCGATCGGGTCGGAGCCGTCAGGGCAAGCCGCCTTGATGCAAAAGGTATGGAGCGTGGTCAGTTCTCCAGCAGTGGTAACCTCAAAGGCCGTCCCGCAGCCGGTGTATCCGCAGGTCCTGTTGACGGCGCCACCGTATAGAGTCGTCCCGTAGAGGTTTCCATCGTTGCCTTGGACCAACGCCGCGAGCGGGGTATTGCCGTCAGGGCAATTCGCTTGAAGACAAAAGCTGTATAGCGTAGTTAGATCCCCGGCTAGACTGACCTTAAAGACGGTGCCGCAGCGATCGATGCATTTCGCGCTAGCACCACCGTACTGAGTCGTCCCGTAGAGGTTTCCATCGTTGCCTTGGACCAATGCCGCGAGCGGGGTATCGCCGTCAGGGCAACCAGTCTGCGAGCAGAAGCTATAGAGCGTGGTTAGGGTGCCTGAAGGAGTGATCTTGTAGATTGCTCCCCAATCGTTGGCTCCCCCGGACTCCGTCATCCCGTAGAAGTTTCCGTCGTTAGCCTGAATCAGGCCGACGGGGCCGGCGCCTTCGGGACCAGCGAACGCATGGAGCGTGGTGAGCAAACCTGCAGGAGTGATTTCGAACACTGTGCCATAGTTATTAGCCCCTTTAAACAGCGTCGTACCATAGAAGTTACCGTTAGCTCCTCGGACCAGCCCCGTAGGGTTCTCACCGTCTGCGCAGTCGGCTTGACTGCAAAAGCTGTAGAGGGTGGTGAGCTCGCCTGCGAGAGTGATTTTGAAAAATGTGCCTCCAATCTCTCCAATTCCATTGGCACCCCCAAATGCCGTAATCCCATAGAGGTCTCCGTCGTTGGCTTGGAGCAGCCCATCTGGGCTGTAACCGTCTGGGCAGGATTGCTGCACACAAAAGCTGTAGAGAGTGGTCAACACTCCGGAGGGGCTCATCTTGAAGACCGTGCCACCGCCCCGTCCCATTCCAGATCCTCCGGTTGTGGTGGTCCCGTAGAGATACCCGTTAGTCGCTTGGACAGTAATCCACGGTTGCGTCCCGTCGGTCCCGTCGAAATTTACCAAAGTCGAAAAGGTGACGGTTTGGGAAGCGCTTGACCCCGTGATAGCGAGCAGCACAGCAGACAGGACAAGCATCACTACCAGAAATCGGGAAGGCCACATGGCAATCTCCTCGGCGCTCGTGGCTCTGGGGGTGAGCCGTCGGCTGGCGAAACTCTTCGTTGCGAGGCCGCGTGCAGCGGGAAGTGTACCGCATTCACAGACCCGCGACAATGTGCAGGAACCTGCGCTGTTCTGCGACGGAGGCGGGTAGCTTTTGTTAACAGGCGCCTTATCACTCATTGGCAATTGCCCCCGCCTGATTTGCTCTTCAACAACCAGCCGGTTCTTAGTGACCCGTGTGCCCGCCTCCACCGGAGGCATGTCCCGCTGGCGCCACACCCACACGGCCCACGCCGCCAGCACTGGCCGGCTCGGGGGCGCCAAAGCCAAATCCCGCCCGCGGTGAACTCGCCGCAAACTGCGGAGCCGCGTGCAGTTCCACGGACCCCGTTTTCGCCACCTGCGTATTCAAATGGTGTAGATCCCCATACGCTCCCCGCGCAATGCCCAACCCGGCCGACCCGCTGCTCACCACCGTGCGCAGCACAGGAGCATTCGTCACCGGCCCACCTTTGCCCACTGCAACCGTGCTCACCGTACCCGTCGGCGCAATCGGCGCATGAAACCCCGCGGCCACCGCGCCGACATAATGAATTCCTCCATGCCACCCGCTCCAGCCGCCAGGTTGCCATCCCCAGCCAAACCCGGGCGCATACGCCCAGTTCCCGTAGTAGTAAGGCATCCAGCCCCATGGATACGCCGACGCCCACATGAATCCCATGCCCGGATACCACGACCACGCGCCATCCATGAACGGATTCCATCCCACTCCCGCAAAGTAAGGCTGCCACATCATGCCGTAGCCGGGAACGTTGCTGTAGCCGCCGTAATAGCTCAGGTCGCTGGCGCCGTAGCCATACGGTGTGGAGTTATTCTTCGCATACTGATCGTGATACTCGATCGACTGCTTATCCCACTCGTCGTACGTGTCGGCTTCAAAATTCTTCGCCACAGTCGATTTATCGTTGTCGTCCACGTCGAAGCTGACCATCTTCTTCTTGTCCACCTTCACCGTGCCCGATGGACCCACCACATCCAACTCATTCTTGAGGCTGGCAATCTCCGCCTGGCTCGAAGAACTTGCCACTCGGAAGTGCGCCGCCTGGCTCAGTTCCACCTTCTCACGCGAAAAATTCAGCGTGAACTCGTCGCCGCTCTTCCCCAGCCAGTTCACGTATGCCCGCCCTTCCACCAGGTCCACCGTGGAAACGCGCTTGCCCGCATCGCTCAAACCCAGCCTGCTGAACTCGACCATTGTGTTGGGCGTGACGCGCAGCGTGCTCCCGTCCTCGAACTCAATCTCGGCCCGCCCGTTCTCCCCCGTCCGCAGTTGAGTTCCCTGCGTGATGGGAAGATTGGCAAACGCGTTCTCGAAGCCCAACCCCGAATTCTTGTCGATCTGTACCCTGCCCTGCACATCGCTCAAGCGAACGATGCGGGCCTGCGATTCAGCCCCGGCCGGCAGCGCCAATAGCGCGCAGGCCAAGGCCGTCATTACCGTCGCGTAAAATCGTGGCTTGTACATAGCAGCCTCCAACGTACTTTCCCGCCTATTAAAGCACGGCCAAGCTCCCACAGTGTCATCAAAATCACCGCCCCGCCCCGGCGCTACTGCCCATCTGGATCAACTCCTTGGCCCGCGCCCGCACCACATTCATCACCGAAGCATCCTCAACAATCTCCTGCAACACCGGCCTCACACCTTGGATCTCGCTGAGTTCGTTATTCCTCGCCTGCGCCTCCATGCGCTTCAACTCCTCGTCGAGCGCCAGCTTCTGATAGCGATGGTAGTAAGCCAGCCTGCGTCCGAACTCCAGCGTGCCCGCCATATTCTGGAATAGAGCGGTCAACTGCCGCACCGGCTCCAGATCCGAGTAGCCGTACCGGGCCGTGTTCGATCGCTGACCATCCTGATAGCTCAGGATCTTCGCCCCGGTAAAAGCCAGTTTGCGGCCCGACTCAATCTTCCCCGCAAAATACTTCGCCTCTTTCGTCCACTCGAAGACCCGCTCACGATTTCCCGCCGACACCTCGAATTCGGTCTGGTACGTTTGCTCGTCCGAATCCTCCGCGACCTTCGCTGCACTTTCATATTTCGCGTGGCCGTTCCCGTCGACTGCGATCGAGTAGTGCTCGGGGGTTGACTCCGGAAAGTCCAACGTAAAAGTGACCACGGCAGCCGAAGGCGCCCGGTCGCTCACCACCTGCTGTGCCATCAACAGCGCTGACATTCCCGCGAGCGCCAGCGCTCCCATCCCAACCGCCTGCCAGCGCCGCCTCACCTGCATCAAGCAAGCCCGCAGCAAGAAAGTCAGCCTCAAGGAAGCCCGCATCATCACCGCGCCCCGACCCTCTGCCTTTCGAGCGTTCCCGCCGTATGCAGATGGCAGATGGCGATGGCCAGCGCGTCCGACGCGTCCATCGGCTCCGGAGCCTCATTCAATCCCAGCAACCGCGTCACCATGTGCTGCACCTGCTGCTTCTCCGCCCGCCCATATCCCACCACCGAAGACTTGATCGTCAGCGGCGAATATTCCGCGACCTCCAACCCAGCCGCGGCCGCGGCCAGCATCGCCACTCCCCGCACCTGCCCCAGCTTCAAGGCCGACTTCACATTCAGCGCGTAGAAAATCCCTTCGATCGCCACTTCATCCGGACGGTGCTCCACAATGAGCGCTCCCAGTCCGTCGTAAATCCTCGACAGCCGCCGCGCCAGCGTTTCCCGCGGCGAAAGCTTGATCGCCCCGCACGTCAGGCACACCAACCGTCCCCCGGAGTGCATCTCCACCACCCCGTACCCGGTGTACTCCCCGCCACAATCAATGCCCAGAACTCGCATGTGAGTGCAGTGTAGCGCGGAAAGGGTCGAGATCATAGAACTGGTACTGGAATGATTAACGGAAACCACCGACCTACGACGAAGGCAAACGTTCCGACTCTTAATTAGCAGGCTTTACAGTCGCGACTTCCAGTATTCAGGCTTTCGGCTGGTGTGGGCAACCGCCACGATCTGAATGCCCGCGGATTTTCGTTCCCGGTAAATCAGGAGAAACGGAAACTTCTTGAGCAGGAACCTGCGAGTGGAATAAGAACCGGCTGCCCATCGGCGGGGAGCTTGAATGATCTGCTCCAGCCCGCGATCCACCTCAGCATCAAACTCTAGAGCAGCATCCGGATTGCGTTCCAGGTACCACTCGAATGCGGCGTCATATTCGGCGGCGGCATCCTCATGAAACTCCGCGGAATCAGTGGGCATGCGGCAGCTTCGCCAAGTTGCGGCGTCGCACCTCTGGCCACGAAATGGTCTTTGCGTTGCCCGAGTCTAATTCCGCGATTCGTTTTCCGATCTCGGCGTCCCAAGCTGCAAGTACGCCCTCGTCCACTTTGCCATCGAGGTTCGAGATTAGAGACTCCGCCAAAGCTTCTCGTTCCTCAACCGACAGCGCCATTGCCTGTTCCAGCAGCCTGGAAACTTGCGGTGTCATCTGCGCCATGCTCACCTCACGTTGTCTCATTTTAGCGCAGGACTCGGGCTAACCTCTAACAGCACTTCGGTCTCCGCGCCTTAGCTTCTTCGCACTCCCGCCGGAACTCGGCGTACGCCGCACTCGACGTAGCGATTCCAGCCCGCGCCAGAAACCGTGCATACGCGGCCTCATCAAAAATCTCCCGCAGCATAGCTATGAGCGTGCGCCAGCTCGAAACAACCCGCTTCATCCCCGCTCCCCCACCAGTCGCGTCCTCACGAACGGCGATTCTTTCACCCGCGCCTCATTCGCTCCGCTCAGAATTCCCCACCACTGCCGCAGAGATTCCACCAGCACCAGCGTCACCATCACCACCAGGATTCCCGTCACCACCGCATCGAGCCGGTTGTTGAAGATCAACCGCGAAGTCACCCCCGTGGCCGGACCCGCCGCCAGCGCCCGCGCCTGTGCCAAGAATCCCACCCGCGGATTCGGATCGAACATCTTGTGCCATGACGCCGTAAACGTCACCGCCACCAGCCACGCCAGCGGCACCAGTGTTACCGCGGCATATTTCGCCCGATGCTCTATCCGATCGGTCTTAATAATGATCGTCGTCGCCACGCACAGCGCCACCGTCGCCAGCAGTTGATTCGCAATGCCGAACAGCGGCCACAACGAATTAATCCCGCCCAGCGGATCCTTCACTCCCTGCCACAGAAAATATCCCCAGGCCGCCACGATCAGCCCGCTGGTCCCCAGAATCGACGGATACCAACTCGTCCGCCCCAGCGGCTTATATACATGCCCCAGCGCATCCTGCACCATGAAGCGCGCCACCCGCGTCCCCGCGTCGAGAATCGTCAGGATAAACAACGCCTCAAACATGATCGCGAAGTGGTACCACAACGCCATCACCGTCTCCCCGCCCAAACTGTGCGAAAAAATATGCGCCATCCCCACCGCAAACGCGGGCGCTCCGCCGGTCCGGTTGTAAAGCGTCTGCTCTCCCACCGCGTGGGCCAGCGCCTGCATGTCGGCTGCGGTTACCGGAAAGCCCCAACTGGAAATCGTTGCCGCCGCCGTCGCAGGCGCCTGCCCAACGATTCCCGCCGGACTGTTAATCGCGAAATAAATCCCCGGCTGCATTACACACGCCGCGATAATCGCCATCACCGCCACCGCCGACTCGCACATCATCGCCCCGTAACCCACCATGCGCGTTTCGGTTTCCCGCGCGATCAGCTTCGGAGTGGTCCCACTCGAAATCAGCGCATGAAATCCGCTGATCGCTCCGCAGGCAATCGTAATGAAGGCAAAAGGAAATATCTTCCCCGCAAACACCGGCCCCGTGCCGTCGACAAACCGCGTCAGTGCCGGCATGTGCAGCGTGGGATGCAGCGCCACAATCCCCACTCCCAACAGCGCGATCGTCCCCAACTTCACGAACGTGCTCAGATAATCGCGCGGGGCCAGGAGCAGCCACACCGGCAACGCCGACGCGGCAAATCCATAGATCATGATCAGAATCGCCAACGTCGGCGCGCTGAACGTAAACATCCGCGCCAGCACCGCATTCTGCGACACGTACTGCCCGCCCCAAATCGCCGCCAGCACCAGAACAAATCCCAGCCCCGACACTTCCAGCACCTTCCCCGGACGAATCCTCCGCAGATACACCCCCATCAGCAGCGCGATCGGCATCGTCATCGCGATCGTGAACGTGCCCCACGGACTCGCCTTCAGCGCATTCACCACGATCAGCGCCGCCACGCCCAGCAGGATAATCAAAATCGCAATCACCGCCACGTAGGCAACAAACCCGCCCACACGCCCAATCTCGTCCTTAGCCATCTCCGTCAGCGACTTGCCGTCCCGCCGCACCGAGAACAGCAGAATCACAAAGTCCTGCACGCATCCCGCAAACACTGCCCCCGCCAGCACCCACATCGTCCCCGGAAGATATCCGAATTGCGCCGCCAGCACCGGCCCCACCAGCGGACCCGGCCCCGCGATTGCCGCAAAGTGATGCCCAAACACCACCCACTTGTTGGTCACCAGAAAATCGCGCCCGTTCTCCAGTCGCTCCGCCGGAGTCGCCCGCAGGCCATCCAGAGCGAGAATCTTCGTCGCGATAAACCTGCTGTAAAAGCGGTAACCCAGGGCGTAGCAGCAAGTCGCCGCCACCACCAGCCAAAGCGCGTTGATAGGTTCTCCCCGACGCACTGCCACCGTGCCCACTGCCACGGCGCCGAGCACCGCAACCGTTCCCCACCCCAGAATCGCCAGAGTCTTATTCATGCCAGTGGAGCATTGTGCCGAAACTTGCGCCGCAGCGCAACGCCGCGGTTCCGTCTTTCCGGCGTCATCCCGAAGTCCCGCGTTTTCACCAGCGGGCCGAGAGCCTGCCCTGAGCGAAGTCGAAGGGGATCTCCCATAAGCACACCGCCTTTCGGGCCAAACTGCATCACTACCAGTTCTTCCGTTTCTTTTGCTCACCGTTGCGGCATAATAAGACAATGGCGTGTGCTTTCCTTGATGAACGTTGGCTTCCGAAGTCTGTCCTCTGCCTGCGCGACTACAACGCCAGCAAATTTCTCCGCGATCTGGTAGCTGGCATTACCGTGGGCTTGGTCGCATTGCCTCTGGCCATGGCCTTTGCCATCGCCTCCGGACTTACGCCCCAGGCCGGTATCTATTGCGCCATCGTCACCGGTTTTCTGATTTCCCTGCTGGGTGGCTCGAAGACCCAAATCGGCGGACCCACCGGCGCTTTCGTCGTGGTCATCGCTGGCATCGTCGCCCTGCACGGCGTCGATGGCCTTTTCATGTGCACCATGATGGGCGGAGTCCTGCTCATGATCATGGGCATCGCCGGCATGGGCACGGCGGTCAAGTTCATTCCTCGCCCCGTCGTCATCGGATTCACTAACGGCATCGCCATCCTCATCGCCAGCACTCAGATCAAGGACTTCTTCGGCCTGCAGCTCGCCAAAGTCCCCGGCGTTTTCTGGCAGCGCATGGAAGCGCTGGCCGCCAGCTTTCACACTCTTTCCTACACCGCGACCGCCCTGGCCGCCGGCACCGTGCTGGTGATCATCCTCTGCCGGGCCATCTCCGACCGCATTCCCGGCGCCATTGTCGCTTTTGTCCTCGGAACCGTCGCCGTCGTTCTGTTCAAGCTGCCGGTGGAAACCGTCGGCTCCCGTTTCGGCGGGATCCCCGCCGGCTTGCCCCACTTCTTGCTGCCCCGCTTCCGCGCCGACCTCATCCACGGCTTGCTCGGCCCCGCGTTCACCATTGCCATGCTCGGCGCCATCGAATCCCTCATGTCCGCCGTGGTCTCCGACCGCATGAGCAATGACCACCACAATCCCAATGTCGAACTCATCGGCCAGGGCGTGGCCAACATCGTCTCCCCCATGTTCGGCGGACTTCCCGCCACCGGCGCCATTGCCCGCACTGCCACCAATATTCGCGCCGGCGCTCAGTCTCCCATCGCCGGCATGATCCACGCTCTAACTCTTCTCTGCATCCTGCTCTTCGCCGCTCCCTTGGTGAGCCACGTGCCCCTGGCTGTGCTCGCGGGAATTCTCATGGTCGTCTCCTACAACATGGGCGAGTGGCGCGAAATCCCCCAACTTCTCAAGCTCACGCGAACTGACATCAGCGTCTGGCTGGTCACCGTTTCCCTCACCGTCTTCGCCGACCTCACCGTCGCGGTCGAAGCCGGAATGACCCTCGCCGCTCTGCTCTTCATCAGCCGCGTCGCCTCCACCACCACCGTCTCCGAGGTCACTGACGATTATGTCGAAGACGGCCGCATGCACATCCTGCAGGACAAAGACATCCCTTACTACGTCACCATCTTCCGCATCCACGGACCGTTCCTGTTCGGCGCCACCGACAAACTTTCCGTCGTCACCGAAAACCTGCACACCCTCCCACCCGTCGTCATCCTCCGCCTGCGCAACATGACCGCTCTCGATGCCACCGGACTGTTCGCCATCGAGGACGTCGCCCGCCAACTGCACGCCACCAAACGAACCCTGATTCTCTGTGGCGCACGCGAACAACCCGCCAGCCTGATTCATCAAGCCGAGTTCGAAGAACTAGTCGGCGCGGAAAACATCTGCGACAACGTGCAGTCCGCCCTCCTCCGTGCCGAGCAAGTCCACGACCAACTGGAAGCCGCCGCCATCGGCCTGAAGAGCTAAGATGGTGCATCGTACCGCTGGAGGTCGCATGCGTCGAATCAAGATAGCCGTTGCGTTACTCGTGTGTTGCGCCGCAGTCGCGTCCGCCCAGGATGGCCCTGCCACTCAGCCGGATGTTCAGCCCAATCGCCCACGCATGATTCGCGTTGCCGGCGCGGTAATGCTTGGACTGATCGAACACAAAGCGCTGCCGGAGTACCCGACATTGGCCTTGACGGCGGGGCTTCAAGGCGACGTGATCTTCAAAATCGTAGTGGACGAAACCGGAAAGATCTTACTCAGTGAGCCCGTTGAGGGCGACCCTTTGCTGGTCGGCGCCAGCGCGGATGCGCTCCGGGAATTTCGCTTCCGCCCGTACCTCCTTAACGGAAGCCCCATTCGAGTGGAGAGCCAACTTGGATTCCACTTTACAGTCAGCAAGAGAGGCGATTCCATCAACGGACAGGTGGAATGCATGTCCACGATCCCCTACCGGCCGGAGTTTCGGACGGGAGTTCTAACCAACGAGGGAGCGTCGGTTCTGTGGCCGCACAAGGTGTCCGGGCCGGACCCCCAACTGCCGCCGGAATTAGCGGGAAAATCGGGGTCTGTGTATCTGACCATCACGATTGGTGAGGACGGCAAGGTTCAGGATGTCAAGGTTCTCGGTGGCGATCAACCGTTCGTCAGTATTGTCGTCGCCGCCGTTAAGCAGTTCGTCTACGAACCCCAGTTGGTTGATGGGAAACCCTCTGTGGGGACGACGCAAGCCAGCTATCACTTCGGGCCTCGGCGCTGACACACACTTCTTGCTCAACCACCGATGACACCTTCACTACTTCGCACGCTGCCCCCTCGTTTATCAGCCGATTCCCTAAGAAGAATCACACCGCATTTAATGATAATCTTATTCCTTCCCGGCGACTGCTGACCCGCGCCAAGGCTGCCGCTTCACCCGGCCCGCGCCCGGAGTGCATCCCAGGAACTTTCATCTGAATTCATTCGGGGGAGCGAAACCATGAAGATTGGAATGTTGACCGGGGGAGGCGACTGTCCGGGCCTGAACGCCGTAATTCGTGCGGTAGTTCGCAAGGGCATCTTCACTTACGAAGACGAATTCATCGGTTTCATGGAAGGCTGGCGCGGCGTCATCGACGACACGAGCATGCCCCTCGATCTGGACACGGTCGGCGGCATTCTGCCTCGCGGCGGCACCATCCTGCGCACCTCCCGCACCAATCCTTCCAAGCGTCCCGACGGCATTGACCGTTGCCTGGCTTCGCTCGAGAAGAACAAGATCGAGGCTCTCATCGCCATCGGCGGCGACGACACTCTTTCGGTCGCTCAGAAACTCCATGAACGTGGCGCCAAAGTCGTCGGCGTCCCCAAGACCATCGACAACGATCT
>Ga0302320_10008910_pt1 | contig 21696 bp, 14 predicted proteins | sample Bog_T0_3_FD_202130 | JGI IMG/M metagenome (GOLD analysis project Ga0302320, IMG submission 202130) | Peat permafrost microbial communities from Stordalen Mire near Abisko, Sweden - Bog_T0_3 | ecosystem: Environmental > Terrestrial > Soil > Wetlands > Peat | place: Sweden: Abisko, Stordalen Mire...
GTCCCCGGGCCGGCATCCGGAACATTAAGTTGGGCGCCGGCACCACTCAAACTCTGCGCAGAAACGTTGCCGACACCCGCCGCACCAACCAACGCCAGCACAGCAAACACAATAAGTCTCTTCATGGCGACAATGTTTACAAAGACAAGGTGAAATAATGTTTTTGCCATATTATAATTTAGAATACAGTTGCTGTTGGGTCGATTTCTCATAGTTTTATTAAGGTTAAGTTTATTTTGCTGATATTTTGGCAGAATTTGGCTATGCTGCGAATTTATCAGAAATAAAACCCTCTGCCATCACGAGTATTCGGGATGTTGCCTTCCCCGTGGTGTCCAAACACTCAAATTCATTAGTTAAGCAGCTTCGCGATAATAATAAATGAGTAGATCTTGGAGGCATTTTCGCCGGATATGAAGGACACGGCAGGTTGGAATGAGAAAAGAGATTTCCAACTTATTGGAATAACCTTTCTCCAAGTTTCAAGGCAGGTTACACGGAAACCTGATTAAGCAGTATTCGAACGAAATCTATTTTGTGGACCATTCTGCAATTTCAAAAGGTACCAGTCTGAACCCCAGATCCGCTGGCTTTCTCCTGAAAAAACACGCTCAGAATATGCTGTCCAACGTGCACCTACCGATACAAACGGATTGGTTCGGATACGGTCGGATTATAAGGGATCGCTCGATTTTACAACTCAAAAAGAGCTTTTTTTGGGCCGATTCCGACCCTCCAGCCGTAACACTAATGTTTACGGGCCTTCTGTGAGGTTCAAGGGGTCAATTGTGAGCGGAAGTGTGAGCAACGAGTCTGACCCGAACTAGCACCAAAACTATTTGGTTTAAACTCCCCTAACGCGAAACTGAAGAACCTGCCGTAATTAGCTTATGTGTCAAATATAATCAACATTGTGAGCAATCGTTCCGCAACCAACCTCATGCCGGAGATTGGCCATTGGCCAGGGCGCTTTGAATCCGAGCGTTGCCCCAAGTCCGATTATCCCGGGCCAATTTCAAGATCATTTCCTAGATTTCCGCTTTCGTTCGCAGTCACCCGGTTTGCCCATTTTGCTGGAATCATATTTCTGAGCCACCTCCACCTGTGCCGTAAAAAACGAAGCTGGGCTTGAAAAAAGCTTTGCAAATCTATGAAACAGGCCGAAAATGAGCGCAATTAGAAAACAGGCTCCACGCCGTTCGCGGGAAAGATGCCATATGGGAAACATCAGCTTAACCGCGTTGACACTGCTAGCCGCAGTTTGTGCCTCCTTTGCGCAACCGGCGTTGACCATTGCGCCGGCCGGCAAGCAATCGGTTCTCTATTATTCCTACTCGCCGACGAATTATCTTTTGCAGAGCGCGACCAATCTTGCCACGCCCAATTGGGTGACGGCCAACGATGCCATGCCCGTCACCGCCACCACCGTGAGCAATACTGTGCCGGCGAGGTTCTTTCGTTTGATTTACACCGATCCGCCCACCGGTATGGCGCTGATTCCCGCCGGTTCGTTCCTGATGGGAGATACGTTGGATAGCGAAGCCGACGCCACTCCCACGAACATTTTCGTGTCGGGTTTTTACATGGATGTGAATCTGGTCAGCTACGGATTGTGGACCAATGTGCATGCCTACGCCACCGCCAACGGCTACAACTTTGACAATGTCGGTGCGGGCAAGGGAACGAATTATCCGGTGGAATCGGTGGACTGGTATGACTGCGTGAAGTGGTGCAATGCCCGGTCGCAACAGGCGGGATTGACGCCGGTGTATTACACGGACGCGGGATTCACCCAGGCGTATAAAACCGGGCAGTTGGCGCCGTATGTGAACTGGGCTGCCAATGGCTTTCGGTTGCCGACGGAAGCGGAATGGGAAAAAGGAGCGCGTGGCGGGTTGACCGGGTTGCGGTTTCCATGGGGCAATCGCATTGACGAAAATCAGGCAAATTATTTCGGAAGCCCCGGTAGTTACAGCTACGATTGGGGCCCCAGCGGAACCAACGCTATCGGGAGCGTTGGCGGAACCCCGGCCATTAGCCCAGTGGGATCGTTCGATGTGAACGGATATGGCTTATACGACATGGCGGGGAATCTTTTTGAACGGTGTTGGGATTGGTATGGGTCGCCCTATGGCCAGCCCACCTCAATCAATCCAACCGGTCCGGGAACCGGGAGCAACCGTGTGACGCGTGGCGGCTTTTGGAACGGCAACCCAGCCAGTTTGCGGTGCGCCTGTCGCAACTTCCTGGGCGTCCCCGGCGGCTCCAGCGCCAGCATCGGATTCCGTTGCGTGAAGGGACTTTAAACTCTGTTCCCTTTGGGTGACGTGCGACTATCCTTGGTGGCCAAACATTTCGGTCTCTTCCAGTACTGCAGCAAGCACAGCTTTTGTTCCATCACGGACTTGCCCTCAGTCAGGGAAGCAACATTGGAGATTCCTTTTCGCCGCCGTTCCACTCCGGCCTTGGGTTGACCGCTGACCGCGCTCCCGACCCACAGAAAACGGGAGGGAGAAAGCGGTGCTGGGCATACTTTATTTTCGGTGCTCAGTAATATGAAAATAGGGACAAGCTTAAATAACTGGGGTGCTTTCTACTTTTTTCAGTCGCCAGATGCAGTTTCTGTATTGATAACTTTTTCTTTACTTCGATTGGAGAAATACAAAATAGTTGGCGCAATTCTCGGATTAAAACATGCGGCATTTTGTTCTTAAGCATGGTAGCCTGCGGCGATTTGTCGGATTTGCCGCCCGGCGGCGCTTTAGCAATGGATAAATGCTCTTATGCCACCGCGCAATTCATCTCAAACGAGCCAGGCCGTTCGGGGATTCACTCTGATCGAACTGCTGGTGGTCGTTGCCATCATCGGCATTCTCTCGGCGCTATTGTTGCCCGTCTTGAGCAAGGCCAAGAACCACGCCAGCCAGGTGACCGACCTGAACAATCTCAAGCAGCAGACCACGGCACTGAATCTGTATGCCACCGATGACAGCGATATTATCCCTTGGCCTAATTGGGACACTGGCAACTTCAACCCCGACCGCCAAGGCTGGCTTTACAAGTTAAGCATGCTGGATCCGTTTCCAGAGGCATTCAAGGTTGAGACCGGATTGTTCTGGACCACTCTGCAAAACCCCAAACTTTACTTCTGCCCGATGGACAACACGAACAGCGCCATTTTCAGCGAACGACAGCAACAGATCTCCAGCTACGCAATGAACGGCGCGGTGATCGGCTATGGGCGCGAACTCGAAATTCCGGTCAAGCTGGGAGCCATGCGCGCGGACGACTGCGCATTCTGGGAGACGGACGAGACTCATCCGTCTTACTTCAACGACGGGGCAAATTTTCCCGGCGAAGGCGTGAGCGCCCGGCATTTCCAAGGCGGCATCCAGGGAACATTTGGCGGCGCGGTCAGTTATGTCAAGCTCAAGCAATGGTATAGCGACGTTAATGACACCAATCGCAACCGCCTCTGGTGTTATCCCAACAGCCCGGATGGCCGGTAATCAAAAGAAGGCAAACCCGCTTCTTCTGCCTGTGCAATATCCTGGCAAAATGACCTCCCGTTTCCGGTTTTCCTCCCACCGCGTCGTCCCGATTCATCGGCCTTGCGATTCGTATTTCCCAGAAAATGCAATTGATGATAAGTTTTTTGTCGGCTTTGCGGTTTGGCGGCACTTTAGAGGGGATAAATGACGGATCAACGAACATTGCTCGCAGATTATGTCAACCACGGCTCGGAACCCGCTTTTCGTGAACTGGTGGCGCGCTACATTGACCTTGTGTATTCGACGGCCGTGCGGCTCGTCAATGGCGACACCCACCGGGCCGAGGACGTTGCGCAGACGGTGTTCGCGGATCTGGCGCGGCTGGCCGGGACGTTGTCGCCGAAGGTCATGCTCGGCGGCTGGCTGCACCGGCGCACCTGGCATGTGGCCATCACGCTCATGCGCAGCGAGCGCCGACGTCAACATCGTGAAAGGCAGGCCGTCGCAATGAATGAATTACCCGATCCATCCGAAGGCCAGTTTGAGTAGATTGCTCCCCTGCTGGACGAAGCCATCAACCAATTGAACGCCCGCGACCGCGCGGCGATTGTGCTGCGCTTTTTTGAACATCGTGATCTCCGCACGGTTGGCGAGATGCTGGGCGGGAACGAGGACGCCGCGCAAAAGCGCGTCAGCCGCGCCGTGGAAAAATTGCGCAGTCATTTCGCCCGCCGGGGCATTGTTGCTTCCGGGGTTGTAATCACCTCGGCTATCGCCGCCAACGCCGTTCACGCGGCCCCCGCCGGGCTGGCTTCCGCCGTGACCACCGCTTCACTGGCCGGGGCGGCTGGCGCCGGTTCTTGCAACATATTAACCACCATCAAAAACCTCCTTATGAAAAAAACAACATGCGCAATTCTAACGGCGGCGATTGTTGCCGGCATTACCGTTCCGATCATTGTAGCGAAAGCCGGGTCTGATGCAGCGCCAGTCTCCTCTGAGAGCCTGGGCAAAGGGCTGGTGCTGCACCTGACTTTTGACCAGGATGAAACCGGTAGCCGGGTCACGGACAGCAGCGGCCAGGGAAACTACGGCAAGGCATCCGGCGTTCGCTGGACTCCCAATGGCAAGCAAGGCGGTGCCTACGAGTTTGCTGCTGACGGCGACGAGATTGTGCTGGCCAATAATCCGTCACTGAATCCGAAGCAATTGACTCTGGCTGCCTGGATCAAGACGACCACGAAAGATGCGATCTGGCGGCGCATCTTCGACAAATCCTACACGCAAGGTTACGCCGTGAGTGTCGCCGGCGATTGGAATGGCAAACAGTATGAAGGCTGTGTCAGCTTGGAGATGGGACCGGGTTATCACTTGACTGCGACCCGGAAAATGGTGACCGACGGGAAATGGCATCAGGTGGTGGTCACCTTTGACGGAAACCTGGAGAAGCTCTTCGTGGACGGCAAGCTGGCAGCCAGGCCGGTTCGGTGGAAAAAGGGTGAAACACTCGGAGCCACCAGCTTCAACCTGGTGATCGGCTGCAACCGTTCCAATTTGACGGAAGACGATCTCGGCACATCTTTTCGTGGATTGATTGACGAACCGATGATGTGGAACCGCGCGCTTTCCACCAACGAAGTCGCATTCCTTTACCAGTCGCAACAGTAAAAAAACCATCGGTGAACCCATGAGCAAACATGAACACTGATACCCCCCCCTGAGCCCATGTTTGAAATCCGTCCCATTATCTCGCTTTCCAGACCCGCAAGCGGAAAAGGGCAGAGCCTCCTTATGTTGGCTGCTAACTTGCAAATAAGATTCGACAAAGGCAGATCATGACTGCAAATGCATTTATAGCATGTCATAAAAACAAAATGGGGACAGTCGCGAAGCCCGAAACACCCCCGAACCGTTGGGATGCGATCGATCTACTACGTGGCCTGAGCATTATCGGCATGTTACTGAGCCTGACGCCCGGGGCATGGGATCGTGAATATGCCTGGATGACACACGTCAAATGGGAGGGCGGCCACCTGATCGACATGGTCGCGCCGGCATTCCTGTTTTGCGTCGGCGCCTCCATTCCTCTGTCTTTCCGGAGCCGCCTTGAAAAAGGCGCGACGAAGGGACAATTGGCGGCACATATTCTGTGGCGGGCGCTGGCTCTCGTAGCGATCGGACTTTTTTTAAACGCCTATCCGGTTTTCGATTGGGCGCATCTGCGCATCCCCGGCGTCTTGCAGCGAATCGGTGTGGCCTTTGGCGTGGTGGGCGGGATCGTCTTGTGGACGGCCAGACCGAACCAAGAAGGCAAACCAATATTTTCGCCCCGCCCAATCGCGGCCGCAGCCGGCTTCATTCTCCTCTCCTATTGGGCCTTGCTCTACTTTGTCCCGGTGCCGGGTTTCGGCGCGCCACGCTTCGATCCCGTTGGAAGCTGGCCGCCGTTCATTGACCGGGCGGTCTTCACCGTGCCGCATCTGTTCATCTACTGGCCGGTGGATGGCAAGGTCGTGTTTGATCCCGATGGCCTGCTCAATATTTATCCGACCTGCGCGAATATCCTGGTCGGCGTGCTGGCGGGCATCCTTTATCAGCGAGGATCCTTGAAGAACCCGGTGCTCATCGCCTTCATCGCGGGCGCCGTCATGATGATCCTGGCGATGGTGTTCAACGGCATTTGCCCGATCATCAAGAATATCTGGACCAGCACCTTCGTGTTGTTCAGCAGCGGATTTACGCTGGTTTTGCTGGCGGCTTTGATGATCGGCACGGACCACCCAAAGGCGATACGCTTTCTGTTTCCGGTGCGTGTTTTTGGGGCAAATCCGCTGCTGGCCTACTTGATTCGCTTCCTGTTCGATCCGCTGTTGGACATCAACTGGATACCCAATGCTCAGTTCGGCAAAGTGTCGCTGAGATGGGGCAGCCAAATAGTTTCCAAAGGCATTATCGATCTTTCACTGGCCTCCTTCCTGTTCGGGATCGCCTATCTCATCGTGGTGTTTTTTGTCTTGTGGTTTTTCTACCGCAAACGTTGGTTTCTCAAGCTCTAGCTGGCGTCCGTCGTGACGGAATAGTGGCATCGCTCCCGTCAAGCAAGCCAGTCGCCGTAGCGTCTGGATTCACTGCACCGGGCTTGTCCTAAATTCCTGCGCCAAACCTTCCACGAACTGGCGCGCACCTCGCTCTCCTTCTGGGTCTGGGCACAGTGCTACTATCAAATGCAACTCCAACGCGGCAAAGGCGGCCACGCCGCCTTCCGAGCCCTCGCCTTCAAATGGCAAAGTATCATGTGGCGCTGCTGGCAGGACCGATTACCCCACGACGACACAAAATATGTCAATAGCCTCAAACGCGATAACAACGAGCTATACACACGAATCATCGCTGCCGTATCCATATCAGGCAGTCAATAACTATTAAAAAACAATTTACAGACCAGCTCAGATGTCTTGCCTCCAGTTTTCTGCGTTGATTTACAATGGGTTGCACAGCCAAACCCTTCCGCTGTCAGCAAATTCCCGCAGGCTGCCAGCCATAGAGGTCGGAGGCGAGAGTTACCTTCAATTAGCTTTTCAAGGCAACACCGGTGGCGGCACCTCGCCATTCAGGATTTTAATCCCAAAAGCACGCTTTAAGGCAGCAGCTCCGCGCGGTAAAACACACTCTTATTGGTCGCGCTCATCGGAACGGTTACATCAATTTGTCCCGGACCGCCGGTGGTGGCGAACAAGGTCTGCCAGGGACTCGAAGGCGGGCCGAGATTAGTATTGAATTGTATGCTCACCGCCACGTTGCTCGAGACATCGATGGCGAAGTTGAAGGAGTTATTGCTCAACGACTGGTTGGTAAGGAGCAAGGCGGACGAAGTGTCGCCCGTCGTGATGATCGGAAACTGGGTGATGCTTTCCCGGATACCCTGTCCCTCCCGGACCAGGACGATGAAGATGACACCGTCAAGATCGACAACCCCCTGCAACAACTCGTCGAGCACTTCATGATCCCCGAAGTCCACGACCTCGCGAACTTGAATCCGGAAATCTATCAACGCAATGTTGACTTGCTCCAAGAAATCGAAAACATAGTCAATGCATGAAAATCACCATCAAGGCCGAAGAGTTAATTCCGAACACCACTGAGGTTTTGTCACAGGAATCCATTTTCACCAAATCAGCCGACAAAGAAGAACATCAGCGCCAGATATTAAACGCCTGCAGTTACGTTGAGGCTGCTTTGGAAAAGCGCATCACCGATGAAATAACCAAACGAGAGGCCGTCCGCTTCCATACTGTGCTTAGCCTACTGATTTGTTCGGACTGCGCCGGAGTCGGCCATTTACCAGACAATCCAACCGCAAAGTGCATGACATGCCACGGCACAGGCCGAAACCCTCAAGAACACGAGCGCATTACAAAGTTCTACGACAACGGCGAAAGTCTCACACCACTTTAATCCGTCCCATTGTCAACCGCCCCATTCGAGGCGGTTTTTTCATCTCCACTTACAAAAATAAAATTATGGCTCTGAACGCTAAAGCTTCCTTGTTCGATTCCGAACTCCGCCTCCAATTCCAATCGCATGTGCAGCAAAGGTTTTGTGGCGTGAGCGTCCGGAACGGGTCGGGTACAGCACGTGATCAACAGATGCTGTCGACAGCAAATATCCGGTGCGGCTACGGTGTCCAAAACGGTGTTCACAATGATAGATTCGGATACGGTCGGATTGCCTAATAAATTAATTTTTTATGCCCTCGAGAAAGGGTTTAAAACGTCCGACTCCGATCGCCGCCTCAAAAAACGAAGATCACCGGCGAAGCACGATAGTTCTTCACCGGTGACCAATGCGTAAAACATATTGCGTTAACTTTGGCGTTCTTGTCTTCCAATTTAAATGGCAGAGTCGGCTGCCTCCTGGATTACTTCGGCCACCTCTGCCGGCTTTGAAACGTAGATGGCGTGACTGCCGGGCACTTCCGTCACCTGCGCTTTTGCGCGTCCGGCCATTGCCCGTTGAGCGGGAGGCGGAATCATCTTGTCTTCGGTGGCGACCAGATAATAGCTCGGCTTCGTCTTCCAGGCTGGCTCAGTTACCGCGCCTGCCAGAGCATCAACGCTCCAGGGCACCTGGGAATCGGCCATGAACGAGGCAAGGTCTTCTTCAACATCCGCAGCGAAGGACGCGGCGAATTTTGTACGGTCGAGGAAAAGATAGCCGTCTTGGGGCGGCAAAATCGGAGGCACCGGTGCGCCAGGCAGAGGGTTTGCAATCAAGGAGGAAACGGATTCTCCTTTGTCGGGAGCGAACGCCGTGATGTAGACGAGGCTTGAAACCTTGGGATGAGTACCGGCCTCCGTGATTACCACGCCACCATATGAGTGACCAACTAGAACAACTTCACCTTCAGCCCTCTCGATGGCGGTCTTGGTGCTGGCGACATCGTCGGCGAGGGATTTCGTCGGATTCTGAACCACCAGGACGTTGTAGCCTTTATTTTTAAGAATATTATAAACGCCCGCCCAGCCGGAACCGTCCACGAAACCACCATGAACAAGGACAATGGATTTACCGCTCTTGGTTTGCTGATTCAATTTCTGTGTATTCATATGTTTGCCTTTCTATTTTTGTTTTGTATTTGTTTCTGCTGGCGTGTGCCAACCTTGAAGCGACTTTACCAGCGTCCTTTTGAAGCGCCCAATACCACGTTTCTCTGACGGCGATGCTTTTTGCGAATAACAGAAATCCAGCCTTGGAGACCAACGCTAACGACTTGCGGCGTCATGAAGATTTGGGTAAATTAAAAGACGCCCTCAGCCTTTTAATCTCCTGGTTACTAAGCAATGAAATGAAAATATATCGCAGTTTATCTTCCAGTAACGATATGTTCCGAGATTTCTGGAAGGCGGCTCTCGCCTATCAAACATCGAAGCAGCTACCACTTTGGCCTGCTTACCCCGAACAAAGGATAAAAGATGAGACCCACGCAGGGCTTCATTTTTCCGTGTTTATGCCAGACGATGTTTTAGCCGGATATTTCTCGATAGCTTTCTCGGATGAATTGATCTGGGGTGAAAAAGAGCGAGGAGATGCGATTTACATTCATCGCATTTGTGTCAATCCCAGCCGAAAAGGCAATAATTTGACGGCACATATTCTTTCTTGGGCATACGGATATGCCTTGGTTGCCAAACGACAATTCATACGAATGGATACTTGGGGAGACAACCAGCAGCTCGTAAACTATTACATAGCCTGTGGCTTTCAACACGTTGGAAATAGAAGGCTCGGATCAGTACCGGAATTGCCGCCTCATTACAGCAAGGCAAATTTGGCTTTATTTGAAAATATGGTTGATTTGACGCCTCACACCAAGAAGGCGTAGTGAGTGCCTGATCAACTAGCGCGCGTTGTGGCATTGTGTTGGTCGAGGATGCCAAAAGGATCCTAGCCTGCTTTACCGATCTTGCGGATCGTGGCACAAAGTTTTTCCCCGGCAGGAGGTTGGTCTCCATTTCTGGCCCGGGCAATGCCGACGCACATGGTGACGTCAGTATTAATTAACTTCCGATACAAAAGCCTGTTTCCGACTGCCTGTTTGAAAAGCTGACTGACAACGGCCACGCATCTGCCAACACCAATCTCAGTGATCAGCGAATTCAGGCTGCCGTTCTCCTTGACAATATTGGGGCGATGGGATGCAAAGACGCGTTTCAATATGCGGTGAAATTCAGAATTCCTTTTGCGATCAAGGACTGCCAGTGGATGCTTTGCCAGCGTTTCGAGAGAAACCACGTTTGTCCTTGATAAAGGGTGGCCTGGAGCCATAGCGACGAAAAATGGATACCGGCCAATCTCTTCAAATTCTATTCCTGCGATGGATTCCTCACTGGGCTGCATCATGACGGCGAGATGCAGCGTTCCATTTCGGAGCTCATCACAGACTTCGTCGGCACCAAGATCGTGAAGCGTGACTTTCACACCCGGTGTCGTTTTTTGAAATTCTGCCAGTGCGCGGGGGAGAACATGCAAATCCAGCGGGGCCACGAACCCCACTTGCAACTCACCAGTCTCGCCGCGAGCAACCGCTCGCACCCTGGTTACGGATTCGTCAGCCAATTTGAGCATCGTTCGCGCGTCCTCCAAAAACACTTGTCCTTCTGCAGTCAGCAAAACGCCGTGTGAAGTTCGTTTTAAGAGGTCAACGCCAAGTTCCTCCTCCAAGTCTGAAACTTGTCGACTCAAGGCTGGCTGTGCCACGCGCATACGCATTGCTGCCTTGGTGAAATTCAAAGCCTCCGCGACAGCCACAAAATATCGGAGATGACGGAGTTCCATCGTTTCCACCTATTATGCCCATCTAGCTTCTCTTCGCAAGAAAAGGAGCACCTGGGCGGGCGGCGGAACCGACAACATTCCGCCTTGCAAAAGCGCCGGAGGAGTGAATCCCCAAGCTATGGGGTGTCACCAAGCTGGAAAAGCGACTCAATGCCTCCCGACCAAACCGATTGCCCTGGCTCGACAGTCGCCGGCGTTGACCATCATTGAAACGTGGCTTTTGCTCATCATCTCCGTGGGCAAACACATTTCTATCCGCAAATATTCATTCCCGTCTTATTGGTTTTGGTTCATCCAGCTAGCCAGGCATGCGAGCAAATAGTTAACAGATTCACCTTCGGACATTCTCCATTCCTCCCCAAGATCGCCAGCGAATGGAATAGCCATCTACGGCACGGAAATAAGCAACACTTTTCTAACAAATTCAAATATCTGCACGCTGCCGTCGTCTGGCTTCTTGAGTTTGATATATCCTCGAGAGCGGGGATGGCGCCCGGATGAAAAACCACCATCAAGGGTGCACCAGCCTGAAGAAGACGCTCCCATTTCCCACAATGACCGGCAGGGTGAGTTGATTCGTCTCCGTCGAACCCGGCACCGCTACCCAGTTATTGCCCAAGCCGGCATTGAGTGAATTGGTCAGCATTTCCAATTGCCAGCCCAGATGATCCATCGGCCAGCTCAATTGAATCTGTCCGCCGACAGCGATAAACATAAGCTGCGTCGGATTGCCGGTCAAGGGCTGCGCGCTCACTTCCGTTGAATTGGAGCTCTCACCGTAGGAATTTGTGGCCGTAATCACGTAGTAATAAGTCGTGCCCGCGGCCAAGCCTGTGTCGGTATAATTCAAACTGGCTAAGTTCGTCGCAACGATGGCATAGGTTCCGTCGTGAACAGTGGCGCGCTTTACGTTGTACCCACTCGCACTAATGCTGGCGGCCCATGACAAGTTGACTCCGCTGCTGGAAATGGCGGTGGCCAGGACGCCCGCCGGCACGGTCGGAACTGTTCCAAGCACGTTAAATTCATCAATGCTCCAAAATGTTCCATTGGCGCTGCCGGTCTGGGTAATCCGGATATACCGAGCGGACTGAGCAGCGAAGTTTATCATGGTAATATTGTAAGTGCCGGTTCCCGTGGCTACCGGATTGCCCCAGTTGACGCCGTCCGCGGAGACATTGACTTGATAACCGCGCGGATAGTCATTGGCCGAATTGATGCCGTTCAAAACGAGTTGGGTGAACGTGTTGGGTGCCCCCATGTCCACCGCAAACCACTGGCCGGGCACCTGGTAGCTGTCCGTGGACCAGCGCGTGGTCAGATTGCCATCCAGGGCGTTAGCCGGCGAATCGACGCCAGAGGTGCTGGAACTAGCCACCCAGAGTGTCCGGTCGAGCGTTCCAGGCGTCGCGATCACCTGGGAAGAATTAGCGCTTCCTCCCGCGAGATTGGTCGCAGAGATGACGTAATAATACGTCGTCCCGTTGGTCAGCCCAGTTTGGGTGAAACTTTTGGCCGACAGGTTGGTCGCAATGAAGATGTAACTACCGCCGCTTGTGGTAGAATATTGAAGGTTATAGCCCGACGCTCCAGGTGAAGCCATCCAACTCAGTGTGACCTGTGAATTCCCGGGAGAGGCGGTCAGGTTATTTGGCGTTGCCGGGGCGGGTCCGCTCACAAATCCAACGCTGAAGGATTGCCAGGGACCAATCGAATCGCTATCGGCAATCAAGGCATTCGTGCCGCCATCCTCAGCGGTGACAAATTCACCATTGTCAAAGGCACGCAGAGCGATATTGCCACCTCCCGCAGCAAATTCGGAATAGGTCTCCCAGCTACCCGCAGAGGCACGATTGGCAATGAGCGGACTTGCCCCGTCATTGTCTGCGCTCACATACTGGTTGTCACCCTGTGCGAGCAGCGAGATATTGCCGCCGCCCTGGTCCACCACCTGAAATTCTTCTGTGGGGCCGAGCGAAAGTCCGGAGGCGATCAAGGGATTCTCGCTATCCGTGGCAGCCACATATTTCCCATTAGCCAGCGCCAGGAGGGAATAAGTGTTGCCGGGCACCAATTGATGCGATAAGACCGGTGGCGCGGCAAACAATCCAACATATTCCACCTTGAACAGATCCCCTGCTCCTCCGGAGTAAACCAGATAAATCGTGTGTGGGCCGTTGACGGCGCTGATGTTGCAGTAAGCGTCCGAATAAGCCTGACCCCCGCCCGATCCCGGCACCACGCAGGTTCCGATCAACGTTCCAACCGGACTGTCAAGGCGGATTTCAATATTGCCACCGGCATTGGTACTGGCTATCCGTGCCACAAAGGCATTCATTCCGCTCAGGTTGAAATTGGTGTAGGCCGACCAATCTTCGGCCTGAATGCCGGTGATGTCCTGGCCACCTTCTGCGCATGCTTCGGTGGTCACTCCCGACATGGCGGTATAGTCGGCGGCAGCGACCGGAATGATGACTGCGTAACCACTGGCATCATTGGTCAGCAACGATTGTCCGGCGTTAAGACCATTCACGGTGTTGGAATTAATAATGGCATTGCCCATGACCCCAGATCCCAGATCCGGCGGCCCAATGGCAATTGCATCCAGGCCCGGATTGATGATTGTGTTATATTGGAAAACGATATTCGTGCTGGCCGAAAAACCCACCGCGTCATACAGCGAATCGATGATTATATTTGATTCGCAATAAACGTTTGCCACAATGCCGACGCTCTGGCCGTCGCCGCCATTACCGACCATCATCGCCTGTTGCTGCTGGTTATAGCCGTTGCCGCCGCAACGGAGGAGCGTATTGCCCATCACAGTGGCGGACAAAAGATCCGAACCATTCACGCCAAACCGCATGGCTCCCAGGCCCAGATAACGGGCGGTATCCTGAAGCAGATTGTTCGTCACCAAATCATCAATGCCTCCGTAAATGCCAATGCCCTTGCCGCCCCAGGGAGCCACAGCCGTATTGTTGATATACACAATATTGCTCATCATGGGATAGTAAGTAGTACCGTTATAATTGACCGAGTTAAGGGCCATGGCATCATCACCCGTACCCCTGACGAAGTTGTTGGAATAAGTCAGATTAAATCCAATGCCGTTGGCACTTTGCACGTTGTTAAAGTTGCCGCCGTCGGCCCAGGTGCTCAAGGTCCGGCAATTCTCAGCGATTCCGTTAACACCCGCGCACCAGAACGAGGAAGTCACGTGCTGGATCCAGACGTTGTTCACCACCCAGTTGTTTCCGCTAAAGTCAACCGCGCCGTTATTGTTGTTGCCGGCCCGGCTCGAAGCGTTGCAATCGAGCGCCACATTTTCCAGTGTGCAGGAAACGGCGTTGATAATGTTCGCCACGCCTTGTGAGTTGTTGGTGGGCGTGACACGGTAAATCGTGCTGTACCACGGCCCGGCTCCTTCGATCGTTATGCCCAAGGCGCTGAGTCCGCCATTGACCGCGCTGATGTAAAAGATGCCTGGCGGTATCCACGCGATCTTTCCCTGGGATAGGGCCGCATTGAAACAACTATTGATTGCGGCAGTGTTGTCAACGCTGGGGTTGTTCGAAACCGCGCCGTAACTGAGGATGGAAAGAGAATTGGCCGGCTGGGTCAACGGCGTCGGCGGCGCCTCCAGGTCGACGACATCCAAATAATAGAACGAGGCGGAATTGCTGGCATCCTTCTGGAACGTGATCGTATTTCCCGGAGCCACCGCCGCTCCGGCAATAAATGCATGCGTATCGTTCCAGAATCCGCGCGGATCGCCATCGGCAGGATTCTTGTCGGTCTGACCGTTGTAGTTGGTTCCTTCGTAGCAGTAATTCTGCAGCGAGTTGACGCTGAAAGCCTGTCGAAATATGCCGTTGACGTAGAGGTCAATGGTGGAAGTGATGCCGCCGCCGTTGGGGGCATCAGGAATACAGCAGCGAAGGCTCAATGCGGTAATGTTTTGGCCGGTGGAATTGGTCCAGGTTACCGACTGACCGATGCTGTTGAGCTGGACATATGCATGGCCGGAGGCCTCCAAAGCAGGACTCGAATATGGCGTGGTGGGCGGCGAAGCCAGGGCTACGATGCTCGCACCGCCGCCAAGCATGCCTGCCTCCGCCTCATAACTCGTGAATGGCGTCACGGCTCCCACGCCGGCGTAAGCCCGGCCGCCGACACATAGAACGGCTAAAACGATGAGCAGCGCCCGATGGATGTGAAAACATGCGCTTGTTGAGTTAAGAATCAGTGTCGGAACACGACAGGAGTGGGGGTGCGACTTCAAAGGTTAAAATGAGTAATTGTTTGGAAATTAACCCATACGATCCATTTCTGCCATCCCCGAAAACGGGGACTTTCCTAAAACTGATTATGTCGAAACAATCAAGCTGTTCACTGCAATACGTGCCTCAAATACATGACTCTTATTCGTCGAAAACCTGTCCCACCGCTTAAAAAGCCTTCTGGCGATCAACGGCACGGGCTAATGTCAAAGCTGAGTTTGCTCTTGGTTGCCCTGATGTCCGGTTCCGGCGGCTTGCGCGCGCAGGATGCGCCGTTGCCCTATAAAAATCCGAATCTCCCCGTGGATGTGCGCGTCGCCGACCTGGTTGGACGCATGGACCTCGAAGAAAAAGCCTGTCAACTCGACATGTACTATGGTTGCGAATCCCTGCTGCATACCAATCAATATACCGGCCGAACTCACGCAATTCCGGGCGCCGTTTTCGATCCGCAAATGGCGGAAAAAAATCTACGCGCGTCAGGCATCGGCTCCATCCACGACCTTTACCCCCGGCCGGCACTCTACAATCGCATCCAGTCCTGGGTCATCCGCTCCAACCGCCTGGGCATTCCCGCCTTGTTCATCGAGGAAGGCTTGCACGGCTACATGGACCATGGCGAGACCGTTTTTCCCCAAAGCATCAACCTGGCCACGACCTGGAATATTGAACTCGCGCGGCAGACGGGTGCTGCCATCGCCGCCCAGGCCCGTGCCAACGGTGTGGACATGATCCTGGGGCCGGTTTTGGATGTGGCCCGTGACCCGCGCTGGGGACGGGTCGAGGAGGATTTCGGTGAAGATCCTTATCTCACCGGCCAGCTCGGTCTGGCCTATGTGCAGGGCATGCAAGGTGATTCATTGGACACAGACCACAACGTCATCGCCGAACCCAAACATTTAGCCGGCCACGGCAGTCCGGAAGGCGGGGTGAATATGTCGCCGGTCCACGCTGGCGAACGTGAAGTCCGTTCCATCATGCTCAAATCGTTTGAACCCGCCGTCCGCGAGGGGAAAGCCATGGGCATCATGGCCGCCTATCACGACATTGACGGCGTCCCCTGCACGGGCAATCCCTGGCTGCTGAACAAAGTCTTGCGGGAAGAATGGGGTTTTCAAGGTTTTGTCCTGTCCGATCTGGGCGCCGTCCGCCGACTCTATGACACCCATCATGTTTCTGATTCGCCCGCTAATGCCATCCTGCTCGCACTCAATTCCGGCGTCGACATGCAGTTCTATGATTTTGACCACGACATATTCCAGTCGGCCATCATCAACGGGATAAAAAACGGCCAGCTTTCCGAAGCCACGTTGGATCAGTCCGTCGCCCGCGTGTTGCGGGTTAAATTTTTGCTCGGTCTCTTCGACCATCCGTTGGTTGATGAGAATCTCGATGCCACTGTTCGGCATTGCCAGGCACATGACCGGCTGGCCCTCGAATCAGCGCGTCAGTCCATGTGCTTGCTTAAAAATGAAGGCGACCTCCTGCCCTTGAAAAAGGATCTCCGGCACATTGCCGTCATTGGCCCAAACGCCAATATCGCCCGAATTGGTGATTATACCGAAGGCGCCCAGGAAGGCTCCGAACAGGGCATGCTGGCGCAGATCCGGCAGCTTGTTTCACCGCAAACCGAGGTTTCTTTCGCCGCCGGCGACGATTTTGCCGGGGCCGTGGCACTGGCCAAAACCTCCGATGTGGTCATTCTCGGCCTGGGTGAATGGTTAAAAATCTCTGGCGAAGGCTTCGATCGCTCCGATCTAAATCTCCCCGGCAATCAGGAGGCATTGCTGGAAGCCATCGTCGCCACGGGCAAGCCAGTTGTGCTGGTGCTGCAAAACGGCCGGCCCCTCAGCATCGCCTGGGCGGCCCAACATGTGCCTGCCATTCTGGAGGCGTGGTACCCGGGCGAATTCGGTGGCCGCGCCATCGCGGAAACCCTTTTCGGCGACAATAATCCCGCCGGACGTTTGACGATTAGCTTTCCCAGGAGCGTGGGTCAATTACCGGATTTCTACGATCATTTTCCCTCCCGCAAAGATTCATACATTGAGGGCGACAGTTCGCCCCTCTTCGTTTTTGGACACGGTCTGAGTTATACAATATTCCAGTATGACCAACTCGCGGTGTCGACGCCGTCCATGGACGATGATTTCACGGTATCAGTTCGCGTCGCGAATACCGGCAACCGCGAAGGCGATGAAGTGGCGCAGCTGTATGTCCGTCAGGAAACTGCCAGCGTGGTCACCCCCATCGAGGCCTTGAAAGGATTCTCACGGATTCATCTGCAGGCCGGAGAATCCAAGACCGTTGTGTTCCGGCTGAAACCGGCCGATCTGGCGGTCTGGGGAGCCAGCCAGCAGTGGAAAGTCGAACCCGGCAAATACAAGGTCCGGGTTGGCGGCAGTTCCCAAGCCACCTTGTCAGGTCAATTCATCCTGGAATGAGCGTGCTTCAGTTATACTCTGATTTGTGCCTCGCCACGGCTTCCAGGCGGCTGCGCACATGCATCTTCTGGCAGATGTTTTTGACATAGGTGCGCACCGTTTCCGTGCCGATGTTCAGCTTGTCGCCGATCTCCTTGTAGATGAACCCGGACGCCAATAATTCCAGGACCTCGCGTTCGCGGGGCGAAAGATTTTCCGATTCCGTGGGTGAATTGCCGATCAGATGGAAATGCCTCACGACCTTGTTCGCGATGTGGCTGGACATTGGTGCGCCGCCGGTGGAAACATCCCGGATGGCAGCCAGCAATTGCTCTGGCGGACTGGATTTGACGAGATAACCATTTGCTCCCGCCTTCAAAGCCCGGAAGATCCGTTCGCTGTCTTCATAGACCGTCACCATGATGATTTGCTTCGCGGGCATGACTTTTTTAATTTCAGCGACACATTGGATGCCGGACATGCCCGGGAGTTTGATGTCCATCAGGACAACATCCGGATTTTTTGCCAGAATCTGCGGTAGTGCCTCCTCCGCGGAAACGAAAGCGCCGAGACACTTGATATCGGGAGCGGTTTCCAGGATCTGCACGATTTGCTCACGCAAGCCGCGATCATCTTCGACAACTACGACTGATTTTTTCATTGGTATGAGTCCGATCTGGTTGCGATTTTAAAAGTTTTTGAAACCCTGGCGGATTTTTCTCAGGAAACATGTTCCAACGGCCTGATCGTCAAGCGTATCAGAACGGTCGTGCCCTTGCCAGGCTTGCTTTCAATAAAACAGTGGCCGCCGATATTGGTCAATCGCTGCTTCATGTTGGTCAAACCATTGCCACCGACCTTGGTATCCGGTTGGAATCCCACTCCGTCGTCCTCGATGGCGATGTTCAGTATCCCGTCCGCGTACGCCATGCGAATGGTCACCTCCGAGGCCCCTGAATGTTTTATGACATTATGCACAGCCTCTTTCACCGCCATGTTGATGTTATGCCTGGTCTGGCTGGAGACCTGCACTTCGTGAGGCAACCCGAGCACATGAAAGCGGCAACGGATCGGGGTCCGTTCGCACAATTGATTCACCATCTGGCAGAGATAATTGCCCTGCGCCTCCAGGTTGTCGTTTTCCGGATTCACCGCCCAGACAGTTTCGTAAAGAGCCGAAACAAGTTCCCGTGACATCTTTGAAATCTTGTCAAAATCCGCTCGAGCCTTGTCTGGAAATGTGGCGTTCTCCTGCGACATTGCACTCAGCAGCGAAATCTGCGTCACTCGCGCGCCCAAGTCATCATGAATGTCGTGGGCGATTCGTAAACGTTCCTGTTCCAGAGCACGCTGATGTTTGAGCCGGACCATTTCTTGACGCATCCGGTGCCAAACGAAATAGCGGCTGATGCCGATCATCAAGGCCGTGAGCGCTAGCACAGTCACTCCCCAGAACCAGGGCGTCTTCCAAACGGGTTGCGGCACAATTACATTCAGTGATGTTTCCGCACCTGTCCACAAGCCCATCACATCCAATCCGCGCGCTCGAAACGGGTAATGACCCGCCGGCAATTCAGCATATATCGCCTGCCGGAAATTAGCCAAACCCATGCTGTACATCTCGTTCCATTCCACCACCAGACTGTCGCCTGGCGTCACTTTAGGAGCAGACTCCAAAATATTGTGCCACTCGGCATGGCCCGCCGGGTCCACGTCCAGGATGGCGAAGGCCTTCGTCTGGGGGACCTGCCCGAATTTCACGATCTTGGCCATGCTCGGACGAATACCGTCGTGCATCCAGCCGACTGGCGGATCCTCACTCGCATGATCGGCGTGATCGTTGTCAAACGGCGATTGCAACAAAACCACATTGCCCAGACTGCCGGAAGATTTCGAAACCATGAGGTTCGCCACGACATAAATCCCGACAGTGTCCGGCGGGCCGGCCGAGGAGATCACGATGAGCAATCGAGATGATTGCGGTGGCACCACCAAGGTTTCCCGGCGGTGCGTCAGGGAGGAGGTTTTTAGCGAACCAGTCCAACCGGTACTCTGGCCATTGATGCGATAGATGTTCTGGCCGATCTGATCACCTGAATCATTGTAAAAACGCACCGTCAACCCCATCTCCGCGCCGCCTTCATGCCAGATATTTTCGAATCCTTCCAGGGTGTAGCACAAACGGAGTGGCGGATTGAGCGAATTTGTACCTGAACCAAAACCGAAGGTGATGTTTTCCGGGGATGAACCAAGGTTGACCTCCTCCTTGCCCTGGAACTGCAGTTCTTTTCCGCTCGCGGTGACGGACTGGATCTCCAACGCGTTGGTGTCTTCCGCCGCGCGCCCGGTGGACATTACCAGCAGCGACCACAGCACCAGCGCCAAGGTCACTATTCCCAGCTTCCGGAAAACCGCTGGGTCACGGCCTGAAGGGAGGTCGAATTGCACGGCCGTCACTCTAGCAGCCCAACGGCGTCTGGTAACGCATAAATGACGGCCCGAATCATCACTGAATCCGCACCTGGCAAAAGCCGTTGGCGTCCGCCGCTTATAGTTAAACGTTGTAAATTCCCGCCAGAAAGGTCCAGGTGCCAAACAATGAACGAGTAGGTCCACTGCTCCCGTCAACAATCTGTATAACACTGGGAAATTGGTGTATCGCGATTGATTCATGCAAGACGACCGGTTGCACAGGTCCACCATTATTGAGTGGTTCCAAGGTTCAGCGAGTGCACCAGAAATTCATCGAGGACCTTGTCGAAACCCACGCCACCGGGAAAGGCGTGGCCGCCACCCCGAGTCATCCAGTAAGTCGCGTCCGCGCCAGCTGCCTTTAATTGCTGATAAAGCGCTCTGCCGTGTAATCCGGGTACGATCGGATCGTTTTCGCCGTCACAGATGAGCAATGGCGGCACGTCCCTCTGAGCGTGACCCATCGGACACATGTTTGTGTAGAGCAATCGGTTCGCAGTGGTATCCGGTGCGACCCCGTGAAAGAGCACGCGCAAGTGGGGACGCGAATCATCGGGAATCCGGTCATCTGGCCCGCGAAAGGAAATGCTCCCGTCCTGATTGGTTACCCCATCGTCCGGCCCCTGATTCCAGAACCGGACAAAATCTGTGGGCGGAATATAACTGAAACTTCCCGAAACCCTGGCGCTGACCCCTTCTAATCCGGGCGTCGGTCCACCGTCCGGAAAATGTTCCGGCACGAGTGCCACCATTAGACTAAGATGGCCGCCCGCCGAACCGCCAGTCACATCAATCTTGCCCGGATCAATATTGAAACGCTTGGCGTTCTGACGGATGAAACGGATGGCATTGCGGCAGTCGCGGATATTTTCCGGAAAACCGCCGTCCGAACCAAGCCGATATTCAACGGAGAAAACCGCCAGTCCGCGACGCGTGAAAAACTGCCAGCCGCCCACCTGTTCCAGTTGTGCGGCCGCTCGGCCGCCAAACCACCAGCCGCCGTGGATTTCCACGATCGCTGGCACAGGCGAGGTGACATTGACCGGCAGAAAGGCATTCAACCACAAACTCTTCCCCCCCACAGTGCTGTACACAATGTTCGTTTCCGAACGATAAGCCGTGGCGTTCTGGGCCAGTATCTCTCCGCCGGCCGGGAAAAGCAGCAACCACAAGGTAGCAAAAATGAAAAAAAGGCTTTTCTTGATCATCTCAAAGATCGAGGCAGGTCGGATAATTGGATGGTTTGGGATAAACAGCTTGCGTTGATTTGCTTTAAGTTAAGACCGTCATTCCTACTCAGCCATCCCCTTTTTAGGGGATATTGGCCGAAGGCGTACTCGTGCAACACTGTTTCGCAAACTTTTGACATATATCCGGAGGGTGGCCTCATTGTCCATTGGTCCTTGAAAATACGCCACAAGTTTAAGCCGGCTGGCCTGAATATTATTTTGTGACAACATTTATTAAATCGTTACTGCTGTTGTGTGCCTTGGCCTGCAGTGACGGCGTCGGTGCGGCTAACGGACAGGTTAAACACAGCGCGTCTTCCCGCTTTCCTGAATATCAAGGGCTGGTCATGTGCGGTTATCAGGGCTGGTTTCGTGCCGAGGGTGACGGGTCGGGGGAAGGTTGGGTTCACTACGGAAATCAGGGCCAACTGGATCCCGCGCATGTGCACCTTGATTTATGGCC
>Ga0302320_10008911_pt1 | contig 21690 bp, 11 predicted proteins | sample Bog_T0_3_FD_202130 | JGI IMG/M metagenome (GOLD analysis project Ga0302320, IMG submission 202130) | Peat permafrost microbial communities from Stordalen Mire near Abisko, Sweden - Bog_T0_3 | ecosystem: Environmental > Terrestrial > Soil > Wetlands > Peat | place: Sweden: Abisko, Stordalen Mire...
CCAGATGCAACAGCCACCGCTTTTGCGAATCGGTTCTTGTTCATGAGCAAGTCTTCCTGAAATCGAGAGTGTTTACTTGCAAACCTTTATATGCCCATCCCAGGATCAGGGCTGGCAGCACGAAGCTAACTTCTTTACTTTCTCCGCCCGACCGCAGGCAAACCGGCCCGGTCATGGCAGCAGGAACTCAACCCTATTCGACCAGTAGTCCGCGCGCGTGAAAATTCCCAATCACGATGTCCACGCGGTCTCCGGGCCTGATCAGACGGCCACTGTTCGAAAACGCCATCCAGTAGGACTTACCGGCATCGATGTTCTGGGGAGCCTGGCGCAATTGCCCAACCTTCTCCATCGTGGGAACCACCAGCCTGACCCTCTTCTCCGGGCTTTCCAGGATGGGATTGAGTTTCTTATCGTTCAGCAATTTGGCTTTTTGCGGGTCTAACACGCGGTAGCTAAAGCGAAGGATTATTCCCGACTCCACGGCCTTGACGCTGGGGTCTGCGATTCCCCAGACAGCCTGGTACATCGCCGCCTCTCGATTTGCAATCCGATTGGGCTGATTCCGATACGGAGTCGAAGCCGCCGCAGGCTTCACGGCAGGGACGGCGGGCGATTGCGCGCTTACCGGTAACACGAGAATGCTGCCGACGAGGATTCCCGCCAGCAGCATCGCCGTTCCCGTGAATCTAATATCCCGTTCCTCCAAAATGGTCTTGCGAATCATCATGCTCCTTGTTGCCGGTAAAGGGCCGGACACCCTGGTTTGAGTGTCCGGCCCATGGACTGGTTGCTTTTAGTTTACGGTGAACGTCACCGCGTTGCTGGGTCCGCCAGGCGTTGTGACGGTTACCGTTCTGGCTGACAGTGCAGCGTTGGCAGCGATGGTAAAGTTGGCCTTGACCGTAGTTGCATTTACCACGGTAATGCCGGTTACCGTTATTCTCCCTCCGGAGACAGTCACTGCGGTTGTTCCGGTAAGGTTGGTACCGGTAAGGGTTACCGGTACGACGGTGCCGGGCAGTCCAGTTGCGGGAGTGATCGACGTCAGGGTCGGCGCCGCTGGAGCCACGCCAGTGCCTGAGAGAGAAACCGGCGAACCGGTGACTGTTACGTTACCAGTGATCGTCAGCGTTGCGTTTACCGTAGTACCCGCCGTCGGCGAGAAAACCACATTGATGGTGCAGGTGGCGCCAAAAGCCAAGGTTGCAGTGCATGTACCACCCGCCGCTCCCGCAGGCCGCGAGTAGCGCGGAGACGAGAACGCAAGGGTAATACCGGTCAGGTTTGCGGTTCCAGTATTGTGCAGCGTAAGTGTCTGCGCTGTGCTGGTCGTGCCGGTCGGCACGCTGCCGAACGCCAACGGTCCTCCAGTGACGCTGGCAATCGCGGTGGCGGCGCCGGAGCCCTGGAACTCGACTGCACCTGGGTCAAAGTGCGTGGGCGATCCGGGTGCCGGCCTCGTGTTGCCGAAGAAATCAGTTCTCGGCACCAGAGCGTAATTCGCTTCACTAGTCGGAACGTAATCAATGATTGGCGATCCCGTTGTCAACACGTAGTTACCGAGCTGCGTATTGGTAACTGGGTTCAGCAGTGACAATGGGCCCCAGCGCATGTTGATCCAGTTGTTGCCTTCGTCGACCGTTGCAACCGGAGTGAGGTTGAAGATGGGGTTTGGTACGGTGGCGTCGGCAATGCCCGGAGGCACCGACCAACCGGACGCCCCAAATTCCGGAGGAGTCCGCGAGCCGTCGCAGTACTGGCTGGCGAAGTTCGGGTTCGAAGTAGTGTTGTTCAAGCTATTGGCATAGCCCGTGGTGCTGGTTAGCACCGAGTAAATCGGGGCCAAGGTTACACCGGAACTATGGTTGGTCGGCCCGGTGTCACCGCGTACGCCGATGTCCCAATAGCTGGCGGCTACGCAGGCGCCGGTGCCTCCCGTGATGGTCGCTCCGGCACCGTGTGCCGTGGTGGCGTCAGCTTGGGGCTGGGTCGGCGCCAACGTCGTGGTGAAGGCATTGTAGAGCGAGACTACATTCTGCTGGTATTGCGCGCTGAGAGCGCCAACGCCGATGTAGTACGCACTGTTCTGCCAGAAGATGTTGTTTTCCAACATCGGATAAGAGACGCTCCGGCAGGTTCCATTCCTCGCGGAACCAGTTGAAGCATAGTGGTTCGCAGGGCAAGTTACCGTTGCAGGCAGATTCGCGACCAAGATCGAGCTGTTCTGGATGCTCACAAGCCCTGAGACTTGCGGGCACGAGGTCTCGGTGCCGATGATGCAATTTGCTCCCTGGGAACTGGCCAGAGGATACCCAATAGTCGTGAACAGGATTCCAGCCGAAGCCGTCGTCGAGTTGGACACAACCGTGTTGTTGATGATGTTCACGTTCAGTGCGTCAACCAGGGAGATTCCCCCACCATCCCAGCCGGCAACATTGTCCGCGATGATGTTGTTGGTCACCGTGGGCGAGTACCACTGGCTCGGAGTTGTCGGGAAGGCCAGCACATCCGAACCGTTGACGTTCTGCAAGCGCAGACCGCCACCACTTCCGGATTCTGCTGCGTTGCCCATGATCAGGTTGGCATTGATGACCAGGTTAGGACCGGCTCCGTCGCTGGGGAGAACCGTGCTCGGAGCGGAGACACAATCCAGGTCGGTCGTTGTACCGCAGGTTGGAGCGAGGTCGGGCGTGCCCATGACGAGCAGACCGCCGCCGTTGGCTGGAATGGTGGGGTTAAGGCTCTGGTTGAACAGAATGGAGTTGTGTTCGATGTCGCCGTCATAGATGAATCCCATGTGGCCGACACCGCCGCCGTCTCCGCTGCTCAGATTGCCGCAGACCCAGTTGTACTTGAACTTGTAGTAGTCGGAGCCGGTGCAGAAGCTAACTCCGCCTGCACCCGCCGGGGTTCCGGAGAACAGTTCGTCGCCGGTGGACGAGTTCAACGAGATGTTGTTGTGGTGGATATTGACGTTCATGTCCGCGCAATACGGCAATTGCGCGTTGGTGACAACGCCTGAGGTAACGCAGGAGCCAGGGGTCAGGTTATCGGCCCCGCCCTGGATGTATTCGGGAGCGAATTCGCCCTGGCCAACATTGATGCCGCCAGAGAGAGTTCCCGCGTTGCTGTAGATCCGGTTGTTGGCGATTTGCAGGTTATGGCCCCAGGCATGGACGAAGATGCCTCCGCCGCCCTGGGAACTGTCGGTGATTCCCAACCCGTCAATGCTCGAAGGGTTGCACTGATAGTTGCTGGGGAACGGATTGGTCGTGTTGCTGGAGCTGGTGTGGCAGAGCGCATTCGCATCGCCAGTGGTGTAGACTCCCGCGACGGACACAGGCCCGGTGAGCAAGGTAGTACCGGTTGGGAACGCACCCTCGGTAGATCCAATGATGCCGGGGGGCGTGAAGTTGACGCCCTTCGACAGTACGGTAATTCCCGCACCTTCGAGAGCACCCATCAGGGACGGCTCTTGTAACAACTGAGCGAGGTTGCCGTTGAGCGTAGCATCCCACCCAATTACAGCTTCTGCCGGTAGCGGATCGACCTGGGCGTTTGCCCCGTCGTACGGTTTGAAGTAGTTCCAGCCCGTTCCTGGGCAACTGGTTGCGCCGGACGGGTCATACGGGTTGGTCGCGGAGAGGGGTGTCCCCTGGAGACTCAAACCAAAGAGGCAATTGACTTGCTGGCGCCAGACATCGAGCTTGCCCGCGGGTTGAGTGTTTGCGTTAATGATGCTCGAGGCCGCGCCGACGCCTTGCAGACGGACGGGCTTCCACATCAGCAGCAGCTCGCTGTGGGCGGCTGTGGTTTTGACTGCACCAGCGGTCGAACAAGCCTCGGCGACGCCAGCAGCCGAGTTGCAAGTCGGGTCGACGATAATCAGGTCGCCAGGCGCAGCTCCGTCAATCGCAGCCTGGATCGTACCTGAGGCGGCGACGTGTGTCGGAGCTTTGCCGCCGACGGTGACGGTGATGGTGTCAATGGATTGTTTGCCGCTGCCTGCCGTGATGACTAATTGGCCGCACTCCGCCGTCGAGCCACCGTATTGCGCCTGCTGCTGCACGGCGCAAGCCGGCACGCCAAAAGGCACCGTGACCGTGATCGAGGTGTCACTCCAACTCGTGATCGGAGCATTAACCCCACCAATGGTTACAGTTCCGGTTCCCTGCGCAGCGCCAAAGCCATAGTGGCGGGTGATGGTCTTCTGATTGTACGGAGCGGTTGTAGCCGAAGGCCCGGAGTAGGCATAGTTGGGCACCGTCTGATTGCCAAGAGCGGTGATTGTGAGGGTGTGTCCCGCAGTGCTCACCCATGGTCCGACTCCGTCGCCGTCGACTTCCGCGACTGCCGGCGTTGCGGCTGGATAGGCGCAGTCAACGTTGTTGTACCCCGCGCCAGCGAAGGCTGACGTAGGCACGACCGGTGTATCGAGATACTGCGTGGTCCCGGGCATGAACGGCAGTTCATAGCAGAACTGGCTATAGCCAGGGGTATACGCTGGGTCGGTAATCATGGTTCCATTGGGGCCGGGAATCGGTCCGGGGTCGTTCATGCACATGACCATCATCGTGGGTGAGTACCCGGTCGGATTCGGCGGGTTGACTTCCCAGGTCGAGTAGGTCATGCCATCGTAGGTTCCCCAGTGGTCGGCATACACGCGCGAGATTTCGTTTCCCGCCCAATCCTTGACGGAGACGGGCAGGTCTGGAGGAGAGAACTTCTCGCCGAACTGCGGAGAGAAGGGATCGAATTCCGAAGTGTAGTCGTCGGTGATGCCGCCAGTGAACTTGGAGGCGATGTGCGTCGAGGTGTAGATGTAGAACTTGGCGATCGCGCCCATCTGGTCGCCCAAGGTGACTTCCTTGCGATCACAGAGGGGGCGGGTGGCTCCGGCAAACGGCGCTACCTGCTTCGATTGCGGGTAAAGGCTGATGTAGTCGGGCACAACGCGCATTTCGCCGACGCACGGCCAGACGGGCTCAGGGATAAACCCTGGGACAATGCCTTCCTGCGGCACGGTTCCCAAGCTGGTGGTGGGATTCTGGGCGTTATTGGCGTTGTAGCTCGGGCCGGGGTATTGCTGAGAAGAAGCCACGGATGCTTGGTCGGGGATGATGAAGATGTTGCTCAACCCGCCAAACTCCTGCGTTACCGGAGCAATGAAGTTGTCGCCGATGAGGATGTTCTTATCCTCTTCCTTGACCAGTTCGTAGCCCTGGGGCAGAACCACTTCCACCACATACTTGCCGGTGGGCAGTTGCGGGATACCGCGGTACAAGTCGGTGGTTGGTACGGCGTTATTCGCTGTGCAGATCGTGCAGTTCGTCCCCGCAAGAGTGGGCTTACCGTTTGCATCCACGGCAGTCACACTGGGGAACTTGTACATGCCGTCATAAGGCGCAGGCTGGATCTGGTTCCAGTTGTGCATGCCGTCATAGCACTTGAACTGGGAGTTGTCCGGCAGCGGGGTCAATGCGGGACCACCGTGCTGGGAGGCGTAGAAGTTGAGGTAGTTCGGCTGATTGTACAGCGAGAAGAAGAAGAGATCCGGAATTGCGCCAGAGTTCGCGCCTTGTCCGGGGCAACTCATGTTGGGTGTTACGCCATCGGGCCGGAAGCCCTGGGCGTAATCATCCCAACTGCTGGTGGTGGTGTGATCCACCAGTGTCAATGTCGGAGTTATGCCGTCCGACGCAAGTCCTTCCTGGTACAGATTGATGCCGACGTGCGGAACCAGAGGCTCCCACTGCGTCTGAACGAGCATCATGGGGTCGTCAAACGGCCTGGTGGAGGCATAGATGACATGGCCCTTGATGCCGCCATTTTCGCCGGCGACGTAAGGCTCCTTGCCAAATTCGAGGAAGTTGTTCTGGCCGGGGAATCCCTGCCAGCCCTCCACTCCTCCGCTCCATGGGTTATCGATGCGGCCCGAAGAGAGTTGGGTGGTGCAGGTGGTTATCGGAGGGGTAGCCGTGGACGTGGTGCAATTACTCGGCGGATCGCTGGTGCCTGGGCCAAGCTGAATCGACTTGCCAGTGCAGTCCGCGCCCTTGCAATAGACCGAGCCGGGGACGCGCAGGGTCGATGGCACGGAGACGATTTCCGCGGTGTTGGCCAGGAACTTGCCAATCGTGGAGGTGCCGCACGGCGGATAGCCGGTTGTACCGCAGGCGGCCGAGCCATCGGCGGGTCCGCCAACGTCATACACAACGTGCGTTCCGGTGTTCTTGTAACGGGTCACATCCGTTTCCACGGTGTACCAGCTAAAGAGCGGGAACGTCTCGTTGAAATTGGCGGTTCCGGTGAAGTCGGTGACCAACAGGTTTTCCAGGCTGCCGTCGCGCATCCTGACGGCGACGTTTGCGAATGGAATTCCCGCCTCTCCAGACTGCGAGATGCCATCCTTATTGTCGTCAATGAAGGTCCGGGTATAGAGGTTGGCTTGCCACTGGGTTGACGCGATGTCGCCCATAGCAACGGTTTGTCCGCCGCCAACGATTCCCACAGGCGTCGAAAGGCCATCGACTAGTAGATCGTTCCACTGGTCGAAGACGGTGACTCTCCAATCGCCAGGGGGCAGACCCGTGAGCGTGAACGTGCCGTCACCGGCGCACTTGGTAAACGCAAAGTCTTCGCCGTCGGGGTCTCCAAAGCTTACGTAGCATTGGGACCAGTAGTAGGTATCGTGCGAACCGCTGCTGTAAAGTCTCTCGTCGGGCGTGCGGCTCAGGCGCTGACCGGTAACCTTGCCGGTGATCGTGTTGTTACAGACGTATCCGCCGGCTGGAGGCGGGAGGCTGGGGTCCGTGCCGTTGCAAACGTATGCATGGCGGGCATTGATAATCGCCGGGTTGGCGAAACCAACGCTGACGTGGTACGACGCCGGTCCGAACTCCTGGAAGTAGCTGGGCTCGCCGATTCTGGTGAATACGTCGTGAGCCTTCTGGCCGTCCAAGGTGTTGGTCTGGAGCCACTCTTCGCCTCGGGCAATGCGGTCAGCCCCAGGAGTGGCAATCACGCCCCATCGTCCGGGCATCAGGTTGGCAATGACGGCTTGGCCCGCGAGCGGGGATAGCGTCTTCTGGTCAGCTTCGTACTTCGGGCAGGTCACGATCATTCCGGTGATACCGGTGGCTGTCGGATCCGTGGTTCCCGCCCCGCCATTCAGCTCGTTGCCAGTGCTCCCGGCCACTGGGGTAGCACCTAATGCCGTAACGGCGCCGACCGGACACGCATCGTAACCGGTACTCGGGTCGATTGTTCCCGCCAGACTGTTGGTCAGCGGCTGGTTGAACATGTCGTACGTCATCTGGCCGGTAAAATCGCCGTTTTGGCCCATGGCGTCCCAGAGGTGAAGCTGGAAGCCGCCCAATCCGGGCTCCTGCGGTGACAGCACGTCGACTCCGCCTCCGCCATCCTGCTCGCCGTTCAGCGGGAAGTCATCTTCAAAGACAAACACGGAGAGTTTGCCCGGCGGATAGGGCGAGGGTTGCGTGATCACCGTAACCGCAGTCTGACCAGCGGCAACCGGAGCGCCGCCCATGCCATGGCCGCAGTTGGGTGCGTTAGAACCGGCATTTGCGGTTCCCTTCTGGCAGGCTCCGCCCGAGTATCCATAGGTGAACGGGTTTGCCGCGTCACCCGGCAAAATGGAGATGTAGTAGCGCTTGGTCGGATCGAGCGCGACCGCGCCGGGGAGCACAGCCGTCATGCCGCTTCCTGTGGTATCGGGCCGACATTGGCCATTGCCCACATCGCATACAACAGGGGTGTGCGTACCGGTGGTTGGGTTGAAGGCGGTCTGGCCGCCTTCGCAGGATACGACCCCCGTGCAGCCCTGCGCTATATAAGGCATGTAGCTGGTATGGAAGTTGGTCCCCAGGGTTGGAACGATTCCCAGACCCGATGTCGGGCAGCCAGCCGGTGGAGGATTCGTGGAACAAGCGGGGTTGATATAGAAGGTGCGATCTTCCTCAATGACCCACCGGTAGTCGGAGATGGTGGTTGTCTTATCCTGTCCGTCCAGCACTTTAACAGTCAGGCCGCTGCCCGGGGGAAAGACGACCATCACGGTCGTGGCCGCACTCAGCATTTTCTGGGAGTTTTGCGCCTTGAAGGTGAAGCTGTAGGTGCCGGCGGTCGGCACGGTGGCCGTGAACCCGCCGTTGGCATCCGCATAAACCTTCATCCCCGCCACTGGGCTGATTGTCGACGTGGCAACGGTAAGCGGCAGACCGGCCCCGTCTTTGCAACCTGCCAGGACGCCGGGGGTCTTGATGGCCAAGTAGGTGGCGATGTTCGAGTTGAACGTGGTGCCAGTACAAGTAACGCCACTGTCAGCGATGTTCGATGGAGCCAATGTCACCGTGGCGGTGATACCGGATGAACAGGCCGACCCAGTCACGGTACCGTTGGCGCAATAGGTGAACGAATCCGACGTAGCGGTTCCCGTTGGAACGTAGGTGAAAGTTCCGTTCGCATAGAGCGTGACCGTACCGTTGGTGGGCGCTGCAAGGAGCTTTACTCCGTATACGTTGGTGTCGTTGGCGATCAGACCTTTGGATGGATCCGACACGGTGAGCGTCTGCGTCGCAACCAACGCGTTGTAGACGTCCGCGCGGGCTATCGCAGTGCCGAATTCGCTGGCGGCCGCAATACTGGCGCCATTGATGCCGATGTAGGCCAGCATGCCGGCGTCGCGCTCAGTTGCATTTCCCGACAAGCTCAACTCGCGGTCATATATAGGGAGTGCGTTGGCGTACGCTGTGGGGGTACCCGACGCCGGCGTCGACAGACCGTTGATTATGACGTCATAGGTCTTACCGGCGGCCATGAACACTTCGCTCTTAATCTTGGGAACGCCGGGAAGCGGATTGCCGTCTTCCGCGATGATCTTGAAACCGGTGATCACCGGATTCGTCGCTCCCGTTGCGCCCGCCACCTGCGATCCGACTATTGCAGGCACGTGCATCTTCGAGCCGGCATTGACCATGCGCACCAGGACTGAACCGGTGGCACCCGCACCCGGCGCGATGGTAGCCGGCGTAATCGGGAAGAGCGAACCCGTTGCATTCGTCCTAGTGAACGCAACACCATTGATGGTGTAGTAGAGCGGCGTGTAGTTCACCGCCGGCGGGTAGCAGTTCCCGGAGTTGGTAGTGGCGGAATTGCCGCAGCCTCCCGGCTGGCCCGACCAAACGGTCGTCTCGCTAAATCCCACGGAGTTGACCGCTACGTTGACCGCATTGTTCTGCACCGGATCGATTTCCCCGAAGACCAAGGGAACTTCTGCGTCGTATGGAACGCCGGGATAGGCTGTGCCAGCCGCCGTCTCTACGCCGGCTACCGCCGTAGGCGCAGCGGTGACCACGAGAATTCCGTACAATCCCATGGGTACCTGGATGGATGGGTGCGTGCCGGACTCAAGCAGATACGTGCCTGGCTTGAGAAGTCCCCAAGCCGGCAGCAACGTTGTCGTTCCCGCAGCCACTTCCGTGCCGAAGGATCGCACGCGCTGCCCTTGCGGCGGAGGCACAAACGTCGTACTTGGGATGTTTGCGACTGGCCAGGTTGTGCCCTGTGATGCGTGGGCAGGACTCGGCGTGGTGGTTCTATCGGCCACGACTCCCAAGCCACCGCCGACCTGTCCCACAATCATGATCGAGGTGGGAACGCTATTCCCATTCAAGAACGACAGGTTGTTCGTGAGGTTGATTACCATCCCGCCGGTTGCGCCCGTCGGGATGGTAATCACAACCGGAGACCAGCCGGTAGCCGCCGGATTCAACGCGGCGCATTTAGCCGTGGAGTTGGTCACGACCGCGCCGCAACTGTAGCCCCACATCGGCACTATTGAACCATCTGGCATGGTTAAAGTGGTTGGCCCCGCAGCCAGGTTGATCTGCTGCTGGGCTACGGTTATACCCACTCCGAGGAGGAGTACAGTTGCTACGAGTACCGCAGTTTTCAAACTTCTGAGAATAGTGGATCGCATTCGTCTCTCCTCGTTAGTTGGACTCGTCAATCACAAATTCCCGGGTATCGACCAGCATCATCATCAGCATTCCGCCCGGGAAAACATTATTGGTAGTGATCTCACGCTCATTGTGCGAGTGCCACATATAAGCCCAACCGCGCTCGCTTGCGGGGTTCGCCTGGATATTGGAGGGCTGCAAGGTACTGCACGTGGAGGCCTGATTGGCCGCAGTGCTGCCCGTGGAACTGACACAAGCCTGCGTTCCACCGCCGCGCAGGGTTGCATCCGGGCCTAAATACGGAGTGCCGCCATACCATGCGCCGTTGGTGAAGATGTTGGGATTCGGCAGAGTCGCCGGACCGCCTGCGGCAACATCGCCGAAGGGCGCAACTTCGAGAGGCTTGTTATGGTCCTGGCACCACTCGTAGTAGTTGACGGTGTGAACCGGAGCAGGGGGAGTGCTGTTCACTGTGTAGTAGCCATTAGCATCCGGATAACAAGGCAGGGAGGCCAACGGATCGCTCGTATCGCCGGGGTGATGGCCGTACGGATCCCAGTTCAAGCCTCTACCAGTAAAGTAGAAGATCCCGTCGAACGCCTCTCCCGGAGTGGTGTCCGTATTGAACATCAACTGTCCGGCAAGGTCAGTTCCGTTGGGCGCGAGAATCATGTTTCCGTCACGGGCCAGAATGCGCACATGGTTGGCGTGTTCGTGGAATGGGTGTTGCCAGCGGCCCTGACCGATCGCGCGGATCAGGGTCAGTTCGCCCGGGTGCATGTGGGGATTGCCGTTGTACGGCTGGTGGGGATACTCAGCCGCGAAGTTGGCGTCCATTAGATCGGGCATGGACCGCCCGTTAATCAGGAAGTAGGCCGGGTGGTACGGCTCGGTCGGGACAACCAGAGGGTCGCCGCATCCCGGAGTTCCGGACGTACACGCACTCAGGAACGTGACCTGCGCAAGTGCGGCATTGTGAATCTTCGGGTCCATCTCCGCCCACTGGAACAGGTATTCGCGGTCGTAGCAGGTCTTGGGATTATCGTAGGCAGCAGCCGCAAGCCGGAAATCCGGTTCTCCCCAGGATGCCTTCACCAGAAGGTTTGCAGCAGCCAGCCCGGTGGTACAGGCGGCAGGAACTGCGGAGGGGACGACGATGACCGCACCATAGAGTCCCATCTCGACTTGCAGGTCGCCTTGCGTTCCGCTGTAGTAGGCGTGAGTGCCAGGCGACGAGGCAACAAATGAGTAGGTCACCGAGCCGCCCGTCTGCGCCTCCTGGGTCAGCAGGCCCTGCACTCCGCCTGTCGCCTTCACATTGAAGCCGGGAAAGAGAATCGAGGTGTTGCCTGCTGCCGTGGGCAAGCCATTGGTAAGAGTAACGGTGACTGTCTGTCCTTCCGTGACAATCAGCGTCGGGCCGGGAACCTGCATCGTCGGGCAGGGCGTCTGCGTGATCGCCGCCGGGGCAGTGCCGGTCGGCGTTCCATTACACCCGTAGCCCCAGGAGTAGACCGCATTTCCGTCCGGCTGATTGAGGAAGGCGGGCTGCGCGGTCAGGTTGAAAGCCGGGCCGGTAATTCCAGGAACGGCAGCGTGAGCCGCGGCCGCCAGGAACAAAGCCAGCGCCGACGCCAGAAGCAATCGTGTGATCGAGATCGATTTTGTCATTTTGGTTTCGCTCATTGCCGCTCTCCTAATTGCAGGTGTTACCAAATGTGTTGCCGCCGGTCACGCTGTTGCAGATGTGAACCTCGGTCATGAGCCCCCCGAAATTCTCCTGATCGTTCGAAAGATGGTCGAGCATGGGGGTGTAGAGATAGAAGGTGCTGCCGGCGGGATACAGCTTTGCCGCGCAGCCGGTGGAGCCGCAGCCGGCGTCGCTCGCATCCAGCATCACATCCAGCGATTCACCACCGCCCAACGTGATGGAGTTTGTGTAGAACTCCATGTTGTTCCCCGTTTGATCCCGAAGCATCTTGGCGTTGAAGCCAACTTCCTTCATGGGGATTCCCAACGAAGCCAGTGTCTGGTACTCCGAAACATCCAGATCCGCGATGCGCAGAAGGGCTTTTCCGCCCACGGGAATGTTGATGATCGAAGGCATTGGCTGCGAGTAGTGCATCCTGCCATCGGAAGACTGGGTGGCCATGGGACCGGGCGTGACCGTGTCGGGGTAACTCCGTCCGTTCAGCAGGAAGAACTTGTCTTTCATATCGACAAACGCTTCCGGGTTGAAGGTCATGCCGACAAAGTGGAAGTTGGGATCGAAGCCGTGAATCTGGAGGGGATATTCGACGTCATACGCCGTTGAGCCGTCGCCGTCGTTGTAGGTGTACTTTTGCGGGCTGCCAAGCTTATCGAGACCTTGCGCAATAGTATTGGTAGTAGCCGGCATCGTGGCGGAGCAAAGGATATCTGTGGCAGGTTTGCACGCAGTACGCAAATCGACTGTGGCGCCCAGGCCGTTTTGTTGCTGCAGAGCCGCATAAATGCTGGCGCCTTGCGGAACGCGATTCTGCCGCGGCCGGACATACAGTTGACCGACCATGCCCATCTGCAAGTGCTCGGGCGGCGTAATGTGGCAGTGCCAGAAGTAAGTACCAGCGTCTGGGGAGAGATAGTAATAAGTGAAGCTGCCGCCGATGTTGATGGCGACCGAGGCATCTGGCACGCCGTCATACACTGCCGAGGCGTTCGGATAGCCGTGGAAGTGGATGGTGTGCTGCTCGAACAAGTCCGGCCGCATGATCATGCCCACGTTGGTGAGGGTCAGGAACATCTCATCGTCTTCATCAAATGCAACCAACGGCGCAGGGATGTTGCCGTTCATCACGCCGATGTCCATGATTTGGCGCGGATCCACGTGGCCGTCGAGTACCGGGCCAGTCGACGCCGTGGCGGTTTGAGACTCAAGCAAGTCGGCCAGCCCTGTCGCCGTCGGAATGGTAAACGTGAAATTAAAAGGGGCCGTGAAGCCGTAGTTGGTCACGCCGGGGATCCCAGCGACAGGGAACGTATAGGGGGTAGCGGTAATGGGCCAGGTACCGTCGTAGCCAGCGGGCGGAGCGCCGCCTGTTCCGGCGATGGTCACCGATTGCCCGATAGTCAGACCGAGAGGAGCGTTTGCTTGAACGTAAACCGTGTGCCCAGTCGTGCCCTGGGAGATATCGTAGATACTAACCAGGTTCGCTATGTCGGGAGCCAACCCCACCGCGCCGTTCCAGGTGAAGCTGCTGGGAGTTCCCGCCGAGTAGGAATTTGCGTCAGTCGCGCCATCCGTCGTGGCGGGGTCGCCGGGCAGAAGAGTCGCCGGAGCCGTGGTATTGAAAACGGAGGGAAACTCCGTGCCAGGCTTGCCATTGGCGATGTCGGCGAGTCCAGACAGCGGCCCGAACGAAAACATGAACGTTTGCGTGCCGTTAGCCATGGTCGAGTAGCCGTCGCCGCCCGAGACCTGCTGGCACTTGATGGCGCCATTTACTTTCGCAGTCGGAGCATAAAACCCATTGCCGTTGAGCGCCAAAGCCGTTGGACCGGTGTACGCAGGTTCCGCATTATTGTTGTTAAGCACCGATGGATGAGTGATGGTGCTGGTCGGACATTGCACCCGGAAGGACTGCCCGCTTGCCGCGATTGACACGAGACTGACCACAAAGAGTAACGACAGTATCTGGTGGAGCTTCCTAGGTACCATGCTGACCTCCCGACATGGGTTTAGGTTGAACAAAGCACGGGCTAGGCACGCAGCTGCCGCGATACTTTGTTGTGAACACGGAGCGGGAGAAGCGACACGACCAGAATCACGTATCTCTCTCCCATTGCGAAGCATTGGCTAATTTGAGACGAAAACAAGGAAGCAAACCGAACATGACCTTTCACTCCCCTGACGGTGATTGATAGGCACGCCTTATTCCAAAGTACTCGGACGGGAGTTTTGGATTTGGAAGCACGGGGCAAAAGGAGACAGGGACTGGAGTTAGGAGCGTTTTCGGGATATTTGGCCGTGCGATGGGGCCTTATTTTGGGTTCACATGATTCAGAGCTGGCCCATTTGGAGTACCTGTGAGGTGCTCTGCTGTGGTACTTGCATTCCAACTACTCGCATCAACCTATAGCACGTAGGGGTTAAGATGGTTTGCAATGGCTTAAGGAAAGGTTTGCGATCACTGAGGCCACCTAAGCATGAGACCATATCAGCCCTAGGTGAAGCTTTGTACTTAGGTGCCGATTGAATCTGTGATCACATCTGGCGAGGAGGGGACGATTTCAGTCCCCGGACGCCTCACGCGCGCGGCGAGCCTCGTAAGACTTCAGGTGCGCATAGGCTACGCGCAATACTGGGCTGGCGATTCCCTTCTCCGTTCCGCGACGCAGCAGGTCGCCGATCACGTGGTCGGCTTCAATCGGCGCGTTGCGCTCGATATCCCTGAACATCGAAGCCGCGAACAGCGAGTTGGGCGCGGTCAGCATGGTGCGCCCCCCCTCGACCGATTTTTCACGGGGTGGAAAGCCCTCGCCAGCCGCGATTCCAGCACACTCGTTCAGCAGCGACGAGGCGATCCCGGCAGCGCCCGCTTCCACGATGTCGCCAACGCTGGCGCGCATCAGGCAGGTGATTCCCGCGCAGGCGGCGATGAAGACCCACTTCTCCCACATCTCCAGGAGGACTTTTTGGCTAAGGCGCGCAACGAAATTGGCCTCCGAAAACGCGGACGCAACCGCCTCGACGCGTGCAGAACGCGAACCATCGCGCTCGCCGAAGGTGCAAAAGTGAACGTCATTGAGGTGCAAGACGCGCCCGGCATCGAGCACAAGGGAGGCGGCACACAGGCCTCCCAGAACGTGGGCCGCTCCAAAGCGTTGATCGAGAGCATCCAGATGCCTCATGCCGTTCAGCAGGGGCAGGATCATGGTATCTGGTCCGACTGCCGGGGCAAACGATGTCATGGCGCTTTCAAGGTCGTAGGCTTTGCAACTGAGCAGGATGAGGTCGAAGGTGTCGTGGAGATTCCCGGCAAGGACCGTTGGTGGGTTGGGGATCTTCACGTTCCCGAAGCGGCTCTCAATTTCCAGACCGGAGCTGGCCAATTCAGCGGCGCGTTTGGGACGGACAAGAAACGTGACGTCCTGCTTTGCCTCCAACAACCTACCGCCAAAGTAACCGCCAATGCCCCCGGCACCAACCACAAGAATGCGCATATCCAAGCTCCTGGCAAGAAGTAGCAACTTCACCGATCCCGTCGGATCGGTAGACATTCAATCATACAGATAAAAGTCCATCCACAGCCTAAACGTGTACGTGAAACAACTGGTCAAGCAGGAAGAGCATGGCAACGCCAACGAACAGCAAAAGCGGCATACGAATGCCGGGTTCGCGATTCACCTCAGGCACAATGTCGGAGGCTGCCACGTAGATGGTGACGCCAGCCGAAATCGGCAGCCCGATGGCGACTCCATGACGCACCATCACCATGGCGAACACTCCCAGCAACGTTCCCACGCCTAGCACGATGGAGGCGGCGAAAGCTCGCATAGAGCTTCGTCCGCTTGCCAACATTACCGATGAGACCGTGAAGCCCTCGGGAATTTTATGCAGGAAGATCGCAAGGAATACGATCCATCCCAGCCAGTTGGAAACCAGGAAGCCGGAAGCGATCGCAATGCCGTCGAAAAATGCATGGATGGCCAGTCCGAGTAACACCGTTGTGCTCTTGTGATGATCCAGGAACTCGTCGTGATGAGTTTCTTCGCCGAAATGAAAGTGTCCGGAGACCACGTGTTCAAAGAAATGAATGATCAGGTAGCCGAGCAGCACCAGAAAACCGGCGTGTTCTCCGCTGCCGCCCTCCAGGTTGACGCTGGCGGGCACCATCTCCGTGATGGAAGTGGCCAGCATGAAGCCCGCGCCGAGGGCCATGAAGTATTTAAGATAGCGCTGGTCCCACTCGCGACGGACGAGGAGCGCGCCGCCAACGATATTTGCGGCGCCAGCGGTAAGGCCGAGAAGGATGCTGAGTGCGATTGGATTCATCGGCTAGCCACTATGCCTGATGTGCAGAATATCGCCGTCTTGCACGATGTATTCCTTGCCCTCAAGCCGCAACTTACCGGCAGCGCGCGCCGCCGCCTCGGAGCCGAGTTCGAGCAAGGTATCCCAACGAATGGTTTCAGCGCGGATAAAATGTTTCTGCAGATCGGTGTGGATCGCGCCCGCGGCATCTTGAGCGCGGGTGTTCTTCTCGATGGTCCAGGCGCGGCATTCATCCTCGCCTACGGTGAAGAACGACATCAAGCCGAGCAGTTCGTAGCTCTTGCGGATCAGGCGCGTGAGGCCGCTCTCGGTCAATCCGTAGCTGCCCAGGAATTCGGCGGCTTCTTCATCGCTCATGTCGGCCAGTTCTGCTTCCACCTTGCCGCAGATGGCACTGACGCCGGTGTTTGGCTTGCCAGCGTAAGCGGCCAGCCCGAACTTCTCCACGGCGGCATCCAGATCGACGCCGAGCGTGGTGCTCTCGCTGATGTTCAGGACATACAGGATCGGCTTCTCCGAGAGGAACATGAAGCCGCGAATCACCTTCTTTTCGTCTTTGGTCATCTCCATTTCGCGCAGCGGGCGTTCGCTCTCAAGGAAGGCCTTGGTGCGCTGCAGGAGTTCGTTCTCTTTTTCGAGTTCGGGAGTCTTCTTCTTGAGCAGGTCTTTCTTCATGCGCTCCAACCGCGCTTCCACCTGCCCTAGATCGCTGACCATCAGATCGAATTCGACATTGCCGATATCGCGAATTGGATCGAGCGAGCCGCCAACGTGCGGGATGGAGTCATCCTCAAAGACGCGAAGCACGTGAACCAGCGCATCGACGCCGCGCAAATTTGCAAGATAGGCGGTCTCCTTCAGAGCCTCCTGCCCAATGGCGCCCACGTCGGCGAATTCCACCTGGGCATGAATGAGCTTGCGGGGATTGCATTGCGCGGCAAGCCGATCCAGCCGGTCGTCTGGAACCGTGGCAATTCCGATGTGCGCCTCGCGCGGATTAGAGCTGCGATTGGAAATATCCGCCCTGGTGAGAATCTTGAATAGTGAGGTCTTGCCCACCTGGGGCAGACCGATGATTCCAGTCTTCATATTGATATTTATCGATTCCGTTTACGGTTCGCGGGTCATGCCGCCGCAGATGGCAACACGCCCGGTGCAAACACGTACACTTCCATGATAAACGAGAGAGAGGATTGAGAAGCGTCGGCGGGGAAAAGACCAGCACTCGATATTTGTTTTGATTGATTGCGGTTTTGTAGAGGATCGCGCACAGCATGCCGCTTTCGCGGAACCGCCTTAAAGCAAAACCAAGGTTGGTATAGACCGGACTTGAAAGGGCACGGCTTCACAGGCTGCGGACCGTCCCTCAGGGCCTGAAGGCCCTGTATTTCGGCCTCGCTACGGCACGGCTGAAGCCATGCCCTTTCAATGACTTCAAGGCTACATCAACTCTAGCCCTGCCTTAGTAATATCGCCTCTCACGTTGCTTGCCCTGATCCCTCACCACCAGGAAAAGCAGCGCCAAGCCGCAGAAGAAGACCGTGCCCTCCATCCGGGTGGACCATTTGTGCAGGCGATTGAACTCGACCCGACGCGCATCCTGCTGAGGAACCACGTCGATCACGCCCATATCCGTCCGCAGTTTATTCATGCGGCGTTCGACTCCGTAGTGGGCGTAAAGCGTGATTGCCATCATCGCCACCAGCAGAAGATCGCGCAGGTGAAAGGGACCGCTGCCGCCCTCTATCCACGCCAGGAGGAAGGCGGAGAGCAGAAAGAGCAGGCCACAGATGAGACCGATCCAATGCAGGTTGAACAGGGATCGGCTTACGACCATCCCGGCGAGAGTGCGCGACGGCAGCACGGCAAATACGGTCGGCGCTACCACGGCTGCAAAAAAGAAGATCGAGCCAATCCACACACCGAGCGAGAGCACCTTAAAAAAGCGCAGAACTGACAAAATTAAACCTCCGAAAACTTGAGGATGACGAAGCTAAACCGGCACGGGCACACTATCCACAACTTCGCGGAGGATCTGTTCCGACTGCTCGGCGCGCTTGAGCGTGGAAGTGTAACGGGCACTGATTACAAGCCGATGGGCGAACGTCGGCACGGTCAGCTTCTTGAAATCGTCTGGAATGCAAAAATTTCGTCCTTCGAGGAATGCCATGGCCTGAGCTGCGTGATACAGCATCAACGAGCCTCGCGGCGAGACGCCCAGCGAGAGCTGCTCATGATGACGGGTACGTTCCACAATTGCCAGCGCGTAGTCGATCAGGGAATCGTCCACGCGCACCGCGGAAACCTCATTCTGTAAGGCAATCACATCTTCAGCCGTCAGAACGGGGTGCAATTGTTCGAGGCGCGCCGCTCCGGCATGGCCCAGCAAGATTTCGCGCTCGCTGCCAGGCTCGGGATACTCCATGCGGGCGCGGATCAGGAAGCGGTCGAGTTGGGACTCAGGCAGCGGGTAGGTCCCGTGGTGCTCCACGGGATTCTGGGTGGCAACCACCAGAAACGGATTGGGCAGCGGATGTGGGTGGCCATCCACCGTGACCTGGCGCTCGTTCATCGCTTCCAGCAGCGCGGATTGGGTCTTCGGCGTAGTGCGGTTAATCTCGTCGGCAAGCAGGATATTGGTGAATATGGGGCCGCGCTTGAACTCGAAACGCTCCTCGGCAGTTGAGTACACGGAGATGCCGATCACGTCGCTGGGCAGCATATCACTGGTAAACTGCACGCGACGGAAATCGCAGTCGATGGCACGCGCCAGGGCATGCGCAAGCGTGGTCTTGCCAACCCCCGGGACGCCTTCAATGAGCAGGTGTCCGCGGGCGAGAATAGCAACCAGCGCCAGACGCACCACATCGTTCTTGCCACGGATGATGGAGCGTACGGCTCGCTCCAGTTCAGCAGCGCGTTGAAGGGTTGAACCCGAGGTTTGCGACATTAAAGTGATTGTATCCGCTACGCCCCGCAAGGCAAAACATCAATTGGAACCCGCAGTCGTTTGTTGCGTTCCCACTCAAGCCAAAAGAAGGCTTGAATGGGCCACTTGGATGGCTGGAGCCCGATCAACTACCCCACTCAACGAAAGGAACGTTGAGTGGGCCACCCGGTGATCAGTAATTACCAGGACGCATTCCGGTGAGCCGCGCAATGCGCTCCGCCGTGGGCGGATGGGTGGAAAACAAGCTGCCAAAGCTGATGCCGCCAAGCAGCGGAGCAATGATGTACATGTGCGCGGTGGCCGGCGAAGCTTGCATTGGGACGTGGATTGCGTAGGTCTCCATCTTTCTCAACGCGCTGGCCAGCGCCCCGGGATTGCCCGTGAAGTGCGCTCCCGTGGCGTCTGCCTGGTACTCGCGCGAACGCGAAACCGCCATCTGAATCAGCATTGCGGCAATTGGAGCAAGGATCATCATGGCCAGGGCGGAAAGGACGCCGCCGCCGCCATCGCGATCACGGTCGCGTCCGCCTCCACCAAACATTGCAGCCCATCCGGCCATGCGCGCCAATAACGTGACAGCCCCCGCAAAGGTCGCGGCAATCGAACTGATGAGGATGTCGCGATTCCGGACGTGGCCCAACTCATGGGCCAATACACCTTCCAGTTCGTCGTCATTCAATAGATCGAGGATGCCCGCAGTGACGGCGACCGAGGCGTGTTCGGGATTTCTCCCGGTGGCAAACGCGTTGGGCGAGCCAGTGGGAATGACGAAGATCTTGGGCAGCGGCAGGCCGGTCTTGGCGCAGAGACGCTCCACGATCTGGTAGACGCGAGGCAGTTCCTCGCGCGAAACGGGCTGCGCCCCACTGGAATAAATTGCCAGTTTGTCGCTGTAGAAGTAGGAGAAAAAGTTCATCGCCGCGGCTATGCACAATGCCATCACGGCACCGTTGCGGCCGCCAAGCGCTTGCCCGACAAGGACAACAAAGACGGTCATTGCCGTCAGCAGAAATGCGGTTTTGAGATTGTTTCCCATGGCTATCTATGTAGATGCTACCGCACCCCGATTGGACGCGCCACTCAACTCTGGTGAGCGGCACGGCATCTCCCCAAACAGGATATGCCGTCCGCCTCATGCAATGCGTTCGCGCGCCCCGGTGTGCGGCTGGGAAGTAAAAACAACACCAACGGCCGAGGCAACAACATTGCAGAGATGGATGGCGCGGCATCCCACGTTAGCCAAAAACAGGCGAACGTGGGGCACCCGTCATTTCTTATGGTTTCAGCGCCTGGAAACTAGCTTCGCTTCCGGGCCAGGGCGCGTTGGAGAGTCTGCTCCAAAGCAGCGCGAGCCTTGCCGTACTCTTCCGGCGAGAGCTTTCCCTGCTGCCGTTCGATCTCCAGTTCGAAGAGCTCTTCCTTTAGCGCCGCGAGCAGTAGGTTGCCCGGCGCGGGCGTCGGCTGAGTTGCTGCAAAAGCTGGCGGTTGCGCCGCGTACGCCGGAGACGCGGCAGGCTGTGGCTGCGAAGCACGCCGCGGTGTGGGCTGCAGAGCAAGCGCGGGCGACGGACGCTCGTCGGGCTCGTTCTCGGCCTCTGCCTGCTTGGTGCGCTCGTGGGTCCAGATGCCGCCGCCGATCAATACCGTGAGCAACAGACCGAGAATGTACCAACGATATTTTGCGAGACTATCGGGAGCATCGATTGGCTTGCCAAGTCCTCCGCCGGGGCCTCTGCCGCCTGCGGCCGCTGCACCTCCCATTGCTCCGTCGTCTCCATTCTGTGGAGCGCCATTCTGTGGAACCTGGGCCTGCTCATCCTGTATAGTGCCGGTTCCGGAGATCGTATAGCCGAGATCCTGACCGGACTGCGCGTGGACGCTGACCTGGACATTGCTGCCGGGCTGGTTCGTCATCGCCTGGAAGAGCTTCGCGTCTTTGGGTGTGAATGTCATGGTCGTGGGCATCACCAGCACGTAATGGTCGAAGGGACGCGTCAGACGAGGGGAGAACGTCGCCTGGCCGCTGTAGGGCAGATGATAGGAAATCTGGAAACGGGTCTCCCCCGGCTTGAGCGCATACGAGAATGCGTAATGATTCTTTTCCTTCGCCGGATTCGGCGTTGCGGCTATGGGCTGGCCATTGGGGCCCTGCGCGTCGGCAGCATCGATCTGCGCACCGTCTGGCAGTACAAACTCAAAGGTCGCAGAGGACGCAAGGGCACGGGGCGGATTACTGGCGTTCTTCACGGCAAACAGTTCGATCGCCTGCAGCATGGAGCCCTGCGTTTGTAACTTCACAACGTCCGCCGATCCGCTGATGCCTTCGACGGAGGCTGAAGCGTCATATACGTTTAGATCGATGCTTGTCGATCCAGGCGTGATCATCTTGAAATAGTTGACTCCGCCTTTTTCGGCCTTCACCAAGCGTGGACCCTGCGCGGCAGCAGCCTCTATCTTGAACCTTCCCTGCCCGTCTGCCTTGGCGCTTCCGATTTCGGCCATGCCGCCCATGGGATCAACCAGGGTGACGGTCACTCCGGAGGCCGGTTTGCCGGTAGTGACGTTGGTCACGGTGCCGCTGATGCTCTCCGCAAAAGCAGCGGCGGCAAACAGGAGCAAGAACAGAAAAATTGAAGCGGAAAGGGTACGGCGCATCAGGCGGCTATCTCCTTGCAACTACCGGTTCTTGCTCGATTTGTTCAATCTCGGCGAGAATGTTCGCC
>Ga0302320_10008922_pt1 | contig 21667 bp, 17 predicted proteins | sample Bog_T0_3_FD_202130 | JGI IMG/M metagenome (GOLD analysis project Ga0302320, IMG submission 202130) | Peat permafrost microbial communities from Stordalen Mire near Abisko, Sweden - Bog_T0_3 | ecosystem: Environmental > Terrestrial > Soil > Wetlands > Peat | place: Sweden: Abisko, Stordalen Mire...
TTCAAGCCCGCCTCCACGCTCACATAATCCCCGCGCGCCGGGCCCGTGCGGATGATCTGCAACCGCGCCACCAGGCCGGCGGCGGCGTTGGTGCCCGGCTCCACCACATACACCGTGTCGCCGTACGGCGCGCTCAAGACGGCCGTGAGCGGAATGACCAGCACGTCGTCCGCCACCGGCAACTGCACCGCCATGCGGGCAAACATGCCCGGCCGCAGCGCCAGGTCGGTGTTGTCCAACGTCGCCTGCAGCGTCACGCTGCGCGTGGATTCATCCAGATCGGGGTTGATGGTGGTCAAGGACCCGGTGAAGTTCCGGCCCGGATACGCATCCGTGGTGACCCGCACCGGCAGACCGGTTTTCAACCGCGCCAGTTCCTGCTGCGGCAGCGAAAAGTTCGCATACACCGGCGTCAGCGACTGGAGGGAGACCACCGGTTTGCCGCTGTCCAGATACTGGCCCAGGTTCACCTGCCGGATGCCGAGCCGCCCGGCGAACGGCGCCCGGATCGTCTTCTTGGCGATGATGGCGCGGACGTTGTCCGCGTTGGCCTGGTTCTGCTTGAGCGCAAACTCCGCGGTGTCCAGCTCCGATTGGGCGATGGTGTTGTCCGTCCGCAGTTTGCGGGACCGTTCCAGATTGATGGCCGCCAGTTCCACCTGCGATTCCAAGGCCCGGAGTTGCGCCTCCTCCGACGACGTGTCCAGGCGCACCAGCAAATCCCCCGCCGCCACCACGCTCCCGGATTCAAAGGCGATTTCCTTGACCGTGCCCCCGATTTCCGTCGTCACCGTCACGCCCTGCACGGCGCCAATGGAGCCGATGGCCGGCAGTTCCTCCTGCCACTGTTCCGGGTGGGCCACGGCGGTGGTGACCGGATCCGGCGGCGTCACCGTCGCGGCCCCGATGGCTTTCATGGTTTTTATTTGCTCGATCTTGACCCCGGCGAGCACGCCGCAGATCACGAGCACCAGCAACACGGCCAGCGTGACTTTAAGTTTCATAAAGCAAATGGAAAGGGTGGGGTGAGGTTTTAACGGGTTGTTTTAGGTGCCGGTTTTCGCGGGGCGGCGCCGCTGAAAAAGAGATCGACAATCTGCCGGGCGGCGTCCCGCCCCGGCACGCACTCCGGCATCACCAGGGGCGACACCACGTAGAAGTTCGCCAGCCCGTAAAAACCGTAAGCCAGCTCCCGGCTGTCAAACCGCCGGTCCAGTTCGCCGTTTTCCCGGCCCTGTTTGATGAGCGTGTGGATGAATTCAAAATTGCGCTCGCACTTGTCCGCGCATTCCAAATCCGGCGGCACCTCGCCCGGGGCGGCGAACATCGTGGCAAAACTGATCCGCATCAGCTCGCGGTTCCGGCCGATGTACTCAAACAAGTCGGCCAGGATGTGCTCCAACTGCCCGCGCAGGTTGCTGCTTTTGCCGGCCGCCGCGCAAAGCACCCGGTAACGTGCGTCGTGCGCCTCATGCACCAGCGCCTTGAACAACCCCGCCTTGTCCCGGAAATGGTAATACAGCGCCGGCTTGGACACCCGGGCGTCATCCACGATCTGCTGCACCGACGTGGCGGCATACCCCGCGTTGGCGAAGCGCTTGAGCGCCGCCTGCAGGATGTGCTTGCCCGTCTCGGGAACGTGCTTGGACATAAATACTACCGAACGGTAGGTATTGGACGGAGCCACGTCAACAAGCATTTTAAGAACCATTCCGCGCCAAACCGGACGCCCGGCAACGGCGGGAGGATGGGATTTTGAAATTTGGATTTTCCCGCCTCCCTGGCTATCATCCCCGACGAGAAATGAACGCCCCTGGCCCCGCCGACCTCGTCCATGCCGCCTGTTTGGTGCGCAGTTACCAACACTGGACCGGCCGCAGCCTCCTGCGCGGCGTCACGCCCGGACCAGACCTGGCGGAAAAGCTCTTCACCGCGCCGTTCGTCCTCGTCTCCCATGGCCTGGAGCCGGACCCGGTGTTAAATTACGGCAACCAGACCGCCCTGACCCTGTGGGAAATGACCTGGGAGGAACTAACCCGCACCCCTTCGCGCCTCACCGCCGAGGCCCTCAACCGCGCGGAACGCGCCCGCCTGCTGGACGCCGTCACGCGCCATGGCTACATAGACGACTATTCCGGCGTGCGGATTTCCCGGACCGGCCGCCGCTTCCGCATCGCCCGCGCCACCGTTTGGAACCTGCTCACCGCCGACGGCCGCCCCTGTGGCCAGGCCGCCACCTTTGATCACTGGGAATTTCTTTGACTGCCGGTAAGCGCGAAGAGTTCTGCCCCGGTGGCGTCCAACGCCGTTTTGACATCCAGCTTGGCCGGCACCATGCCCACCACGCTGCCAGTCCGCGCCACCCGGTGGCGCCGATTGGCAATCGGCTGTATCGCGGATTGGCAATCCGCAGACACTGCGTGGCAACCAACCTCCCAATTGCCCCGATGATGTGATGAAGCGAGCGGTGCTGGAAATATAAAAGTTTGCGTGGGTTGCCAGCTTCAGGCGGCCACCGGCTCAGTCGGTTTCATCGGCTGGACCCGGCGGAAAATCTCCGCTTCGCTGCGTGCGCGGGCCATTTCGAGATCATAGTCGGCCTGGATGCCCATCCACAGTTCGGGCGAGACGTTGAAGCGGCGCCCGAGCTTGAGCGCCATTTCCGCGCTGACGCCGCGCTTGCGCCGGATGATTTCGCTGATGGCAATGGGCGTGGCCCCAATCGCCTTGGCCACCGCGTAGGCGGACAGCCCCAGCGGCTTCATGAAGTCCTCCCGGAGCACGTCCCCCGGATGAACGGGATCCAGACGATTGGATCGGTTTTTCATAGCTTTATTTTCAATGGTAATCCACGAGTTCCACCTGCTCCGCATTGCCCTCACGCCAGACGAAGCATATCCGCCACTGGTCATTGATGCGGATGCTGTGTTGTCCGGCCCGGCCGCCTTTCAGGGCTTCCAACCGGTTGCCCGGCGGTGCCAGCAGATCGCGCAACTACCTTGCCCGGTGCAGGAACTCGAGCTTGCGCCGGGCGGTGTTCTGAATGTCCGGCGGCAGCTTCCGCGAGCGTTCGCCTCGAAAGACACGCTCGGTTTCGTCACACCCGAAGGTGGTTATCACATCAAAATAATACCGCGCTTCGATAATATGTCAAGCAGCGGACGAGGGCGGGTGCTCTCACTAATCTCCAAGTCATTTTTGGATTTTGAACTTTCAGCCCCGCTTTGCGGCTTTGCGCCCTGGCGTCTTTGCGTTAAAGTCCCGGTTCCATGACCACACGGCGCATCGCGGTGATCGGCGGCGGCGCGGCGGGGTTTTTCGCGGCCATCGCCGGCGCGGAGAAAAATCCCGGCGCGGAAATATCGGTATTCGAAAAATCCCCGCAGTTTCTCGCCAAGGTGAAGATCTCCGGCGGCGGCCGCTGCAACGTCACCCACGCCTGCTTCAACGAACGCGACTTTTCCACCCGCTATCCGCGCGGCGAACGCGCCCTGATCGGCCCGTTCCAACAATTCTCGGCCGCCGACACCATCGCCTGGTTCGGCGCGCGCGGGGTGACCTTGAAAACCGAGGCCGATGGCCGCATATTTCCCGTCACCGATTCCTCGCAAACGATCATTGACTGCCTCCTGGCGGCGGCCCGCACGGCCGGGGTGAAACTGATGCCCAACTGTGGCGTGCAGCGGATCGTCAAAACCCCCGGCGGCGCTTTTGAACTCGTATTGTCCACTGGCCAGACACAAATCTGCGACCGGGTGTTGCTGGCCACCGGCGGTTGCCGCACGGCGGCGCTGGCGCAATTGGCGGTCTCCTTGGGGCACACACTGGAACCGCCGGTGCCGTCGCTCTTCACCTTTCATCTGGCGGTGCCCTGGCTGCGGGAACTGTCCGGCATTTCCATCGAGCCGGTGGAACTCACCGTCCCGTCGGCCAAACTGCGCGAGCGCGGGCCGTTGCTGATCACGCATCGGGGGCTGAGCGGACCGGTCGTGCTGCGCCTGTCCGCCTGGGGCGCGCGCGCCTTGCACGAGTGCGATTACCGGTTTCTTCTGCACCTCAACTGGCTGCCCGCGTGGAACGAGGAAACCTTGGGTGCGGAACTGGACCGCCGCCGGGCGGCGCATCCGGCGCGGCAGGTGGCCAATTCGCCCGTCGCCCCGCTGTCCGCGCGGCTCTGGGAACAACTTGTCGCCGCCTCGGGCCTGGCCCCGGAAACGCGCTGGACGGCCCTCGCCCGCCCGGCCCGGCACCGGTTGATCCAGCAATTGCTCCGCACGGAACTCGCCGTGACCGGCAAAAGTCTGAACCAGGACGAATTTGTCACCTGCGGCGGTGTGCGCCTGGGCGAGGTGAATTTCAAAACCATGGAGAGCAAACTCTGTCCCGCCCTGTTTTTCGCGGGCGAGCTGCTGGATGTGGACGGCCTGACCGGCGGCTTCAACTTCCAGGCCGCCTGGACCACCGGCTGGCTCGCCGGCCGGGCCATGGCGGGAACCTAAATGGAGTTGACGCCTTCGGCCGGATGGGGTGAAAGATTGGGAACAGGTTCAAACCTTCAAAAACACGTAGGCCGAAAACGACACGGCCACCAGCCCCGCCGCCGCCGCCAGGGACCACAACAGGTTTCTCTGCCGGGCCGCAATTGCCAGCGTGGAAATGACCACCGCCATTTGGGCGGCCAGCATCCCGTAGAAAAACCGGCCGCTGCGCTCATGATGACGCTCCGCCTCGGCGTTGGCTTTGCGCACCTGCAATTCATAAAGGTAGGCCACCACCTGGTTCAACCTCGCCTCCTGGTCGTAGCGGGCGATGCCCAGCCGCAGCCGCGCCGCCGTGAACCCCTGCAGCAAACCCTTGGCCGCCATTGGCCGGCTCAGGGCTTGTTCCAACTGGTCCAGTTGCGTGTTGACCGGCTTCATGGCCGCGTCAAAGGCCAGCGCCCGCGCCTGGGCCAGGTCCAAGGCCGTCTTCAAATCCTCATCCGTCACTTGCGCCAGCAGCCGGACCACGTCCTCCTCCGGTTGCGAGGCGTTCAGGGCGTCCAGCACGGCCTGCACCTTGGGTTTGATTTCCGGGCCGGCGGGAAGGGCCGGCAGTTGGCCCTGTTCCAGCGCGGCCAGCGTCTGCGGCCCGCCCGGGGAGCTTAATTCGTTGACCGCCGCCGCCAGCCCGGCGGGGTCCGGCGCCGGCACTTCAATGGTGGCCCGCAGCACTTCCAGAGAATTTTCCTGCAACGCGCCCCGCAGCTTTTTGGCCTGAAAATAACCCCATTGGTCGCCGGCCTTGGACTGCAACTGCGCGGCCAGCGCGCGGACATATTGGGCGCGCGTCATTTCGCCGGACGCAATCCCGGCCAGCAAAGTGGCGATCACCGTCAGGATCACCGGCGTCAGCCCCAGCACCTTCCCCCAGGAGTTCTGCGGCAGCTCGGCTTTCAGCGATTCGGGGATGGCGGCTTTCATGGTGCGGGCCGGGGCCGGTCATTTAAACGCCGCGTACACCCGGTGGACATCGTCGTGGTCATCCAGCGCGGTGAGAAAATCCGACACGGATTTGCGGTCGGCCGGCGCAACCTCGGTGAAGTTTTTCGCGATATAGCGCATTTCGGAGGCAATGATGTTCCAGCCGGCGGCTTTCAGCGCCTTGGCCACATGATCCAAGTCTTTGATCTCCGTCAGGAAGCGCGCGCCCTTCTGGCCCTCCGGGATTTCCTCGGCCTCCAGTGGTTCGATTTCCTGGGCGCCCGCCTCGATGGCGTCGCCTTCCGCATCCCGGTTGAGGTCCTTGTGGGTGGCTTCGATCACACCCAGGTGATTGAAGAAAAAACTCACGCTGCCGGGCTGCCCGAGCGAGCCGGCCTTGAACAGGTTGCGGATGTCCGGGGCGGTGCGGTTGCGGTTGTCCGTCAGGCATTCCACCACCACCGGCACCCGGTGCGGGGCGAACCCCTCGTAAACCACCGTTTCATACTGCGTCTTCTCATCCCCGATGCCCGCGCCATTCTTGATGGCGCGCTCGATGGTGTCCTTGTAAACCGAGGCCTTCTTGGCCTTTTCAATGGCGGCCGCCAGACGGGCGTTCAGGTCCGGCTCCGGCCCGCCCAGACGGGCCGCGACCATGATTTCACGGACCAGCTTGACGACCATCTGGCCTTTTTTCTGCGCGTTAATTTCGCGCCCGGCTTGTTTCCATTGTGCGCCCAAAGTTCCAGTCTCCTGAATACATTGTTAATTTTTTAGTGAGGCCAGTCTGCCTTGTTCCGCCCCCCCCGTCAACCCCGGTTAAAATCCCATTGCCAACCCCGCCCAAGTTGTTTACGGTTTTGGCGTGTCCGCGAAGCTCAACACCACTGCCACGATGTAGCGTTTATCCTGAACCCCGGGATAAACGCCAACGCCTCTGACATTTTGGTCCGGGGCGTTTTTGTTTAAACCACCACCACCCTGACCAACTGACCAAACCTATGCGCTACGTGATGAAAAAGAAGGCCTTCAGCCTGAGCGACCGCTTCACCATCCAGAATGAAGCCGGGGCGGACGTGTATGTGGTGATCGGCCAGATATTCAGCCTCGGCAAAAAACTGTCCTTCCAGGACCTGGCCGGCAACGAACTGGCCCATCTCGAGCAAAAATTGCTTTCCTGGGGACCCACCTACGAGATTTACCACCAGGGCGAACTGGCCGCCGTGGTGAAGCAGCATCTGTTCACCCTGCTGCGCTACTCGTTCTCGATTGACGTGCCCGGCCCCGACGCCTTGGAGGCGCAGGGCGATTTTCTGGCCTTGGAATACACCTTCACCCGCGGCGGCCGGGTCGTGGCCGAAGTCTCCCAACGCTGGTTCTCCTGGGTGGACACCTACGGCATTGACATTGCCGATGAACAGGACCAGGTGCTCCTCTTGGCCAGCGCCGTCGTCATCGAAATCGTGTCCCACGACCGCCGAAAATAATTCATCCCCATTTTTATGCCTGACGAAAATCAACCATCCTCCCCGGCGCCCGCCGTACAACCCGAAGCGCCCCAACGCAAAACTCTCGACGACCGCGCCAAGATGACGGAGCTCGAACGCCTCCGCCACTCCTGCGCCCATGTCTTGGCCACCGCCATCCTGCGCCTGTGGCCGGAGGCGCAATTTGCCGCCGGGCCGCCGGTTGAGAACGGATTTTATTACGATGTGGACTTGCCGCATCGCGTTTCGCCGGAGGATTTCGAGAAGATCGAGGCCGAGATGAAAAAGGAGATCAAAGCGAACCATCCGTTCGAGAAACTCGTCGTCACCCGCGAACAGGCCATCGTTGATGCGCAGAGCGGACGGCTCGGCGGCCTGGCTGAACGTCCTGGCAACGCGAGCAAGTTCAAGCTTGGCAACCTCGAGGCCATTCCCGAGGGCGAGCAGATCACCTATTTCAAGAACGGCGATTTCATTGACCTTTGCGCCGGGCCGCATGTGATGCGTACCGGCAACATCGGGGCCTTCCGGCTCACCACCGTGGCCAGCGCCTATTACAAGGGCGACGAGAAGAACCCGCAGCTCCAGCGCATCTACGGCACGGCCTTCAAGAACAAGACCGAGCTGGAGGCGTACTTCACGATGATCGAGGAGGCCAAGCGCCGCGACCACCGCAAGATCGGCGCGGAGATGGGGCTGTTCGCCATTGACAACGAATACGTCGGCCCCGGCATGCCGCTGTGGCTGCCCAACGGCACCGTGCTGGTGGAGGAACTGGAAAAACTGGCGAAGGAAACGGAATTTCTGGCCGGCTATGTGCGCGTGAAAACGCCGCATCTGGCCCGGGAGAAGATGTACAAGACCTCCGGGCATCTGCCGTATTACGCGGATTCGATGTTTCCGCCGATGCAACTTCCTTTGGAAGGGAGAGACAAGGCTGAACGAGCAGTGCGTTTGCAAAATGCTACACGCGAGGAGACCAAATCTTATGAACGACTAAATAGTTTTGATATTGAAAAGCACTTGGCCGAAGGGTTTTCTGCTAGGCAAGTACAAGAGTCTTATTTGAAAGCCAGCAAAGAACAAAGAATAGCTAAGGAGGAACTCCGTTTGGCAGAAGAAGAGCCGGAAACAGAAAATTTCTACCTCAAAGCCATGAACTGTCCGCATCACCACCGCATTTTTGCGGCGGAGCCGCGCAGTTACCGCGACCTGCCGTTGCGCCTGGCCGAATACGGCACCTGCTACCGTTACGAACAGAGCGGCGAGCTGTTCGGCCTCATGCGCGTGCGCTCGCTCAACATGAACGACGCCCACATCTATTGCACCGAGGCGCAGTTCGCGGACGAGTTCAAGGCCGTGAACGATATGTACCTGAAGTATTTCAAAATCTTCGGCCTGGAAAAATATCAGATGCGCTTCAGCACGCACGCGGCGGAGGGCCTCGGCAAGAAATACGTCAACGAGCCTGAACTGTGGAAGAAGACCGAGGACATGGTCCGCCGCGTCCTCATCGCCAGCGGCATCAACTTTGTGGAGGTGGCCAACGAGGCCGCGTTCTACGGCCCGAAAATTGACGTGCAAGTGTGGAGCGCCATCGGCCGCGAATTCACCATCGCCACCAACCAGGTGGACTTCGCCGTGCCCGCGAAATTCGGCCTCGTGTACAAGGACCGCGACAACGTCCTCAAAACCCCGTTGTGCATCCACCGCGCGCCGCTGGGCACCCACGAGCGGTTCATCGGCTTCCTCATCGAACATTACGCCGGCAACTTCCCGCTCTGGCTCGCGCCCGAGCAGGTCCGCATCCTGACCATCGGCGAAGATGAGCCGTTGTTGAACTATGCCAAAGCCATCGCCGACGAACTGCGGGGCAATTTTGTCCGCGTGGTGACCGATTTCGGCAGCGACCCGGTGAAGGCCAAGATCGCGGAGGCCGAAAAGGCCAAAGTCCACACCATGCTCGTCATCGGCGGCCGCGACCTGGAAGCCGGCAACGTCAGCGTCCGCCTCCACAGCAAAGGCCCCCAAGGCGCCAAGCCCAAAGGCGAAGTGGTGGCGGACATTTTGGTTGCCATTAAGGAACGTAGAGCGTAAAAATATTTCATGGCCGTCACCAGGAAAACAAATCCTTCGAAAGGTCGCATGGATCTCATCGGGGTCATCAACACCCCGCTTGGTTTTTACGTCCTGGCTCTGCTGATTGTGGAAAGCACGCTGGCGATAGTATTGTCTTGTTCCAAGCACAGTGAAGATCATGTTCTGGAAGGATTTAAATGGATGATCGGGGTTTTGGGGGCGATTCTCTTGATTGTGACCTCCCTGACCATTTTCAACCCCAGAAATTTGCTTTACGGAAAAGCGGAGCATTTCAGTCCGGCACTTGACCCTTCAGCCTTGAAAGACCAAATTGAGGATCTGATACATGCCAATGTAAAACCTGAGTGCTTGCAAAAAGACGAAAAAGGGGGGAAATAATGGTATGAACTGGCAAACGACAGTCACCGATCCTGACGAAATCAAAGTTTTTATGGCTTTGGATGGCCCAAATTATACTTGGCGCACCATTGGTGGTATTGCGCGTCAAACGGGCCTCAGCGAAGAAAGGGTCGCCCAAATTCTTGGCAAATACAATCTCAGCCTCACCCGGTTGTCGGAAACCCCGTCAGTTTCCGGGTCGGCCCTCGTCGGGCTGATTGAAAAAGTGGGGGTGTAATCCCGCAACCATCAAACCCACAAAACCGGTCAATTTGGAAGAGTTTTGCTTATAAAAAACCGCCGGCGACCCGCAAGGTCGCCGGCGGTTACATTAAAATCATCCGCTTATTTCGCGCCCTGATCAATCCACGCGCGCACCAGGCCGACCTCGTCCGGGGTCAGCGGTTTGGCGGGCGGGCGTTGGGGCGGGCCACCGGCCGGGCCGTTGGTGCCGGCCGGGGCTGCACCGGGTCCGCCCGGCCCACCCGGTCCACCGGGTCCACCGGGCCCGCCCGGTCCACCTGGACCACCGGGGCCGCCAGGACCGCCGCCATTCATCCGGGGCGGACGGGGCTTGGGCGGCATGGCGCTTTTGGGGTCCAGTTGGGAAATGGCGGCCACAAGCTGGCTGGTGGCGCTGTCGCCCACCTTTACGATGGGGCCGTTTTCGGTGCCTTTCAACGTGCCTTCCAGCGAGTCCAGGCGGAGACCGGCCCGGGGCCGGTTCGGGCCGTGGCAGCCCACGCACGAGGCTTTGAGGAGCGGTTGGATGTCATTGGTGAAGGTGACCCCGGTTTTGGTGGAGGGGGCCGGCAGTTTGGTTGGATCAATGGCGGCCGAAGCCGTGAGGGAAAGCCCGCCGACCATGGCGGCCAGCAGGAGTCCAGATGTTTTTAAAATAGTCGTCATCAGGGCGAATAATTAATCCATTCCTGCACGGCTGGCAAGCGGTTTTTTCGGCGGTTTTCGGCCAGGCCGGGCGGATTCAAGAACCGGGGTGGGGACGGCTCGTCCCCATCGTTTGTTTGACAACCTTGAAAACGCGGGGCCGAGCCCCGCCCCCGTTTTCGCGCGTTCTTGAATTGGCCCTGTCGGCCAGGGGTGGCTCGCCCTGGCCCTTGAATGTAAACGGATCGGGACCGCGGTCCCGCCGGTTCATTCCTCGCCGTTACCACCGTTGCCGCCGTTTTTCTTCTCCCAGCGGCGGGGGGCGCGCTCGGGCGGGGTGGTGTCCACCTTCGCATAATAGGTGTTTTCGCCGAACCGCGCATTGAGCTCTTGTTCCAATTTCAGCGACGGGGTCACACCAAATCGTTCATGGGTGTCCAGCAGCACAAACCCGCCGGTGGGCGGCAGGAAGCAGAGGAACAACGGGCATTTGCCCGCGTGCCGGACGGTGATTTCGTTCGCCGCCTCCAGATCCGCCGGTTGCAGGTGCGCCAGGTTCAGGCGGAGCTGCACTTGTTTGGTGTATTTCCGGGGCGCGTCCTCCAGCAGCATGATGTCCTGGGGAAACATCTTCGGCTTGTCCTCGCCGGTGTTGACCTCGCCGGTCACCAGCAGCGTTTTGTTGACCTCCAGCAGGGGGCGGAATTTGTCGTAATTCTCGTTCATGCAGAGCAGTTGGACGGAACCCTCCAGATCTTCCAGCGTGACCAGCGAGTAGGGCTTGCCGGATTTCTTGGAGAAGCCGTTCTGCACCGCGGAGACCATCCCGCCCACGCGGGTGAGGGCGCGGTTGGGCAGTTCGCCCAGTTTGGCGAGGGTGGTCAGGGTGTATTTTTGCAGCAACGGCACGAACGGCGTGAGTGGATGGCCGGTCACGTAAAAGCCCAGCAGCTCCTTTTCGTGGGCCAGCAATTCGTGCTGCGGCCATTCCGGCAGATGGCTGATGGCCTCGACGGCCGGCGAAGGCGTCTCCGCCAGCACGTCAAACAAAGAGCTCTGGCCCTTTTGCTTGTCCGACAAAATGCTGGCCGCGCGGGCGAGGGTGCGTTCAATCTGGGCACACAGCGTGGCGCGGTTCAACCCCAGGCAGTCGCACGCGCCGGCCTTGATGAGCGCCTCGAGCGTCTTCCGGCCCAGGCTGCGGCCGTCCACCCGCTCACACAATTCCGCCAGCGTCTTAAACCGCCCGTATTCCGCCCGCGCCTTGAGTATGGCCTGGACGGCGGCCTCCCCCACCCCCTTGATGGCGACCAGCCCAAAGCGGATGGCCGGTCGCGACCTTGCTTCCGGCGGGACGCCGTTGGGGGCGGCTTGGCCCTGTGCCCGGGACTCGGACCCGCGTTCCGGGGCGGCCGGCGCGGGCGCGAAATAAACGCCGCTCTCGTTGATGTCCGGCTGCAGCACCTCGATGCCAAAGGCGCGCGCCTCCGCGATATACAACGCCACCTTGTCCAGGTCGCCCATGTCGTTGGTCATCATCGCGCAGAAAAATTCCACGGGATAATTGGCCTTCAAATACGCGGTTTGATACGCCACCACGGCGTAGGCGGCGGCGTGGGACTTGTTGAAGCCGTAGCCGGCGAATTTCTCCAGCAAATCGAAAATCTGGTTGGCCTTCGCCGGGGGAATCTTGTTGTGCGTCGCGCACCCTTTCACGAAGGTCTCGCGCTGTTTCTGCATTTCCTCCACCTTCTTCTTGCCCATGGCCCGGCGGAGCAAATCAGCGGACCCCAGGGTGTACCCGGCCAGCAATTGCGTGGCCTGCATCACCTGTTCCTGGTAGATCAAAATGCCGTAGGTCTCCTTGGAAATCTGTTCGAGCAGCGGATGCTCATACTTGATCTCGATCTCCCCGTGCCGGCGCTTGATGAATTCCGGGATCAGCTCCATCGGGCCGGGCCGGTACAGCGCCACCAGCGCCGTGATGTGCTCCACGGAACCGATCTGAAATTTGCGGCACAAATCGCGCATCCCGCCGGATTCCAACTGGAACACGCCCAGCGTCTCCGCCCGGTTGAGCAGGTCGTAGGTCTTCTGATCGTCCAACGGCAGATGGTCAATGGGCACCTCCACGCCGTGGGTCTGGCGGACCATTTCGCAGGTGTTGCGGATGACCGTGAGGGTTTTCAGACCCAGAAAGTCCATCTTCAGCAGGCCCAGGTCCCCCACCGGCCCCATCGGATACTGGGTGACCAGCGTGCCGCTTTCGTCCAGCTTGAGCGGGAGCAGGTTCACCAAGGGCTGGTCGCCGATCACCACCCCGGCCGCGTGGACGCTGGCGTTGCGCGTCAAATCCTCCAGCACCAGCGCCGTGTCCACCAGTTCCCGCGTCACCGTCTCCGTTTCGTAGGCCTCCTTGAATTCCGGCGACTGCTTGAGCGCCTTGGTCAAATCCATCTTCAATTCCGCCGGGATCATCTTGGCCAGCCGGTCGCACTCGCCGTAGCTCAGGCCCATCACCCGGCCCACGTCGCGCACCACGCTCTTGGCGCCCATCGTGCCAAACGTGATGATTTGCGCCACGGAATCCCGGCCGTATTTTTCCCGGACATATTCAATGACATCGGCCCGGCGGTCGTCGGCAAAATCAATGTCAATATCCGGCGGATTGACGCGTTCCGGATTCAGAAACCGCTCGAAGAGCAGCCCGTAACGGATCGGGTCCACGTTCGCGATGTCCAGCAGATAGGTGACCAGCGAACCGGCCGCCGAACCGCGCGCCACACACGCCACCCCCATTTCCCGGCCCTTGCGAATGAAGTCGCCCACAATCAAAAAGTACGACACGAAACCGGTCTTTTGAATGACCGCCAGTTCCACCACCAGACGGTCCAGCACCACCTTGATGGCGGCCGCGATGTCCGGGCGGTGGATGCCCGCCGGTTCCGCCGCACCGGCGGGCGCCTGCCAGGTCGGCAGGCGGGCCGGGTTGTCAATGCCCTCCGGAATGAAGGTCTCGCCTTCCACCCGCGCGCGCAGCGTGTAGCGCCGCTGCAACCCCTCCGCCAGCAGCTTGCGCAAATACCCTTCCCGCGTGAAATGCTCCGGCATCGGGAACACCGGGTAATGCAGCTTCCCAAACTCAATCGTCAGATTGCACTGGTCCGCCACCGCGCGGGTGTTGCTGACCGCCTCCGGCACTTCCGTAAAGCGCGCCTTCATCTCCTCCTCCGACCGCAGGTAAAACTGCTCCGGCACATAGCCTGCGCTCATCCGCTTCGGGTCGCTCAGCACCGTCTGCGTGCCGATGCACACCAGGCAGTCGTGCGCGTGCGAATGGCTTTTCTCAACGTAATGCACATCGTTCGTCGCCACCAGTTTCAGCCCGAACTCCTTCGCCCATTGGATCAAATGGCGGTTCACCTTGGCCTGCTCCGGGATGCCGTGGTTTTGCAGCTCCAGGAAAAAATTCTCCGCCCCGAGCGTCTGTTTGAACCAGTCCACCGCGTCGCGCGCCTTGTCTAACTGATCCTTCATGATCCAGTCCGGGATTTCGCTCGCCAGGCAGCCCGACAACGCGATCAGCCCGCCCTTGTGCGCCGCCAGGATTTCCTTGTCAATGCGGGGCTTGTAATAATAACCCTTCAGGTGGGCGGCGGTCGTCAGCTTGATCAGGTTTTTGTACCCCGTTTCATCCTTGGCCAGCAGCCCCAGGTGATAATATGCGTCCCGCCCCCCGCCGCCGCCGCCTTTTTTATCCTCCATGCTCCCCGGGGCCACATACACCTCGCAACCCACGATCGGCTTGATGCCCTTGGCCCGCGCGGCCTGGTAAAAATCAATGACCCCGTGCATCGCCCCGTGGTCCGTGATCGCCAGGGCGGCGAACTTCAGCTCGTGAGCCTTGTCCATCAACCGGTCCAACCGGCAGGCCCCATCGAGCAGGGAATACTCGGTGTGCAAATGCAAATGAACAAAGTCCGCATGCGACATAGCAGGGCAGTTTAAAGCCCCCCCGCCCCCGTGCAAAGCAAAAGCCGAAAAAACCCGCATCCGCCCGCATCGCCACCGACAAAGCGCGACAAACTCGGGGTGGGGATGGCTCGTCCCCACATCCGGCCACCGCGAAACTCGAAACTCGAAACCCGAAACCCAGTGTCAAGGCATCGGGTTACACCCCATGGCGAAGAGAAGCCGGACCGCGTAGTTTGGCTCCAGCACAACGAGCTGGTGAAACACAGCTTAAACAAAACAAACTTGATAAATATTTATGATCAGTATTCTAAGGACTTTGATTAACATCGTCGTCGGCGTCATCGAACTGCTTCTGACGTTCAGATTGATATTTGTGTTTTTTGTGGTGAACACCGGCACGCCGTTTGTTGCCTGGCTTAATGGGGTCTCGGCGCCGCTCGTGGCACCCTTCGCCAAAATTCTTCCGAACTGGGAATTTTCAGGCTTCGTGGTTGATTTTGCCACCATTGCCGCGATGATCGTGTTTGCCTTGGCCGGAGCCTTGCTGCTGATGTTTTTCCCCTATCCTCGGGCCGTGGTGGTCGCCGTCGAGGCGCCCCCGAGTGTCTAAACCCCCGGTTTGCCAGCTGGAGTCACGCGAAATAGACCAATCGCACCGTCCCCGCCCACGCCTCCTGGCGCCTCTCCGAAATCCCCTGTCGCGAAGCGGCCCCGGAGATTAGCCAGCTACGAAGTGGCTGGGCTGAACCGGTCCGCTGAACCGATTTCGTCCTGAAAGGACGCCGGAAAATGGCGGCAACGATCCCTGTACCTCCCTCGGACGGCGATGTGAATCCTACCTATTGCATAGGTTTGGTCTCCGTCACCCTTTGGAATTGTGATTTTTAATACGGGATTTTCCGTGACCCCTGGTTCCCACGCAGATCGAGTGGGAAGAGGCAATGTTCCCAACATGACGGGTCCAAACTGGTTGCTGGGTCCGGCAAAGAGTGCGGCAGCCGCGCTGGCTAGGTCGGTGCAATCGGTTTCGTAATTATAGGTTCCAACTAAGGGAGGGATACTTCCGTCAGTATTTATTAGGTTGTGGCTCATTTCCAAGTTGAGGCCGTCCGAAGAGTGTGCAAGACCGCCGTTTCCGGAGTATCCAGACCAGGAGCTATTCTGCCCACAGCGCTGACTTTCCGTGTCAACAATGACGTCGTTCCCGTTCGGGGACACAACTTTGCCACGGCAGTTGAAGGGATTGGAAAGTGTTGGGCGGTCTTAGGTCAGTTTTCGGGAGGCAGCAAAGGGAGGTTGAGCGTAAAGGTCGCGCCCTGGCCCACGCCCTTGCTGTGAACGGTCAGCGAGCCGCCCAGTTCCTTCGCCGCCAGCGCGCCGCTGTGCAGACCGAAACCGTGCCCGCCCTTGCGCGTGGTGAAGCCATGGCTGAAGATCCGCGTCTGATTCTCCGGCGGTATCCCCACCCCGTTGTCAATGACCGCAATCTGCACGCCGCTCTCCGTCCGCGCGACTTGCAGCTTCAACCGCTTGTCCTTCCGCCCCGCATCGTCGCAGGCGTATTTTGCATTGCGAATCAGGTTCACCAGAATCTGCAGCACCTTGTGCTTCTCCACCGTCACCAACGGCACTGTGGCGTAGGCCCGTTCCAGCCCCACTTCGTGCCGCGCCAGCGCGCCGGTGTTCATCCGCAGCGCGTCCTCGACCAGCTCCGTCACGTTGACCGTCTCGCTCACCCCTGAGACCTTCGCGTAGCTCTGCTGCATCGCCACGATGTCGTTGATGTGCTCGATGTTTTTCCGGAGCAATTCCAGCTCCTTGATGGCGGCCTGCTGTTCCCGGCCCAGCTGCTCCGCCAACTGGCCCAGATAACCAGGCAACTGCCGGCCTTTGGCGTCCCCGGCCATGAACCCGCCGAGATCGGCGGCATGCGCGTTGAGCAGCGTGACGACATTGCCCAGGCAGGGGATTTTGGAGCGCTTCGTGTTGTCCAGCATCAGCGAGGCCGAGACATTGACGCTGTTCAGCACGTTACCCACGTTGTGCAACACGTTCGTCGCCACTTCCGCCATCCCCGCCTGCCTGGATTTTTCCAGCAGATCTTTATGCGCCTGTTCCAGTTTGGATTGTGTTTCCTTGATGTCGGTGATGTCCTGCGCGGTCGAACGGATGCCGGCGATCATGCCATCCTCCCGTCGCAGCAGCCGGGCGTTCAGCATCACCGGAAAGGTGGAGCCGTCTTTCCGGCGGAACATCTGCGCGATGTTTTGCGGCGCTGACCGCTCGTCGCGCAATATCGCCTGCACGCTTTGGCGGGCGGCTTCCTCGTCTGCGGAAAGCTTCCAGACAAATTGCCCCAGCAATTCCCCGGCGGTGTAGCCTTGCATTTTCAGCTCGGTGTTGTTGACGCGGATCAGACGTCCCTCGGCGTCCACCTCAAGAAAACCAACCGGCGCGTTGTCGAACAGGTCCTTGAACTCCTCCCGGCTCGAGACCAGCGATGCCTCAACCCGCTGGCGCAGCAGATTTTCCTCGCGCAACACGGCATTGGCGCGGGTCAGTTCGGCGGTGCGGTGCTGCACTTCCTCTTCCAGGCGCTCTTGCGTCGCCTGCATTTGTCGTCGTTCGCGCTGCAGAAAGCTCACGCGCCAGGCGTAAATGCCCAGCAAGACGGACAGGCCTAGTCCGGCGCACACAAAATAAAACCAGGCTGTCTGATAGAAGAACGGAAGCAGTTCCATTTCGACACTGTCGCTCGGGCCGCCGGCGAGTCCGTCGGCATCGCAGGCCTGGACCAGAAAATTGTATTTGCCCGGTTTCAGGTTCGTAAAGAACGCCGAACGGCGCGTGCCCACGGACTCCCATTTCGTTTCGTAGCCTTCCAGCCGGTAGCGGAATTGTTGCTGCTGCGGGGCAATGAAAGTCGGCGCGGTGTATTGCACTTCCAGTTCCCCCCGGCCGGGGGGCGCAGTGAAGCGGGCCGCGCGCGACCATTCCCTGCCATTGATGCGGATCATCTCAATGTGAACCGCCGGCGGCGCCGGGGCCGGCGGCACATGGGCCGGGTTAATGAGAATGATTCCCTGCGGGCTGGGAATCCAGATGCGGCCATCGTGCGTCTCGCAGGCGGAGAATTCAACGTCCGCCGTCTCCAGGGTTTTTACGTCATGCGTGCTGTCAAAGACCTCGCAGTGCAGCCGTCCGGCCTTGTGCCCGCCGACCATGAAACTGTCCCGGCGGACGCGAAAAATTCCGTTGTCGGAATGGAACCACAACCACCCTTGGTCATCCGGAATAATGGCGTGAATGTTGTTGTTGAACAGACCGTCGTTTTGCGTCCAACTGTCCACGCGATTTCCTTCGATTCTCGCGAGGCCGCCAGCCAGGCCGGCCCAGAGCACGTTGCTGGAATCTTCGCAAACCCACTGCGCTTCGTTTGCCGGCAACCCGTTTGCAGTGCTAAACCGCTCACTATCGCCGCCTTTCACGCGAAAAACACCATTCACGCCCGCGACGAGAATGGTCCCGTCGCGCGTGGAATTGAGGCTGTGAATCCAGCCAAACTGCGGAGCGGCGTTGGTGAACGGATATGGCGTCAAACCGCCCGGGTTCACGCGGAACAAGTGGTCCCCGCTGCCCGCCACCACGCCCAGTTTGTCTTCGGCGAAACCGGTGGGCCAGGTGGGGCATTTGAACCGGACCACAATCTTGCCGTCGCGGAAAATTCCCACATTCTGGGCGCCATCAGCGAAATAGACGTCGCTGTTGCTCGCCTCAAAAACCTGTTTCAACCAGAGCACGGGCAGCCCCGCGTTCGTCCCGTAATACGTGAACTGCTCGCCCCGTGAAATAACTTCCCCGCCGCGAGGAGCGTTGGTTCCGTCCCCTCTTTCACGGGGCGGGCCACCGAACCGGAACAAGCCCACGTCGGAACCGGCCCAGACGCCGCCCCCGGCAGCGGGGTTGACGCTGTGGAACAGCGCGCTTTGTTCGGTGCCGCCGGGGGACGAATAGAGCGGGAATTTCACGTCCGAGAACATGTTCAGGCCGCCGCGCGTGCCCACCCACAAGTTGCCGTCGCGGTCTTCAAACAGCGCCGTGACGTGATCATCCGCCAGGCCGTCGCTCTTCCGGAAATTGGTCAACTCCCCGTGACACCAGCGAAACAGTCCCAGGCCATCGCTGCCGATCCAAACGATTCCCTCGCGATCCGTCAGCACACACCGGATTTTTGCGGGCACTTCCGGGTGTGCCTTGGGATGGAAATCGGCATCGTATGCCAGCAGGCCGTATTGCGTGGCGAACCAGAACTGGCCGTCATGGTCCTCCGCCATGCCAAACACGATCGTGTCTTGGTTCGTGATGGCGGGATCTGGAAAAGGATTCATTTGCGCGCCCTCGAAAAAAAACAAGCCGCGTCCCAGCATGCTCAACCAGATGCGTCCCTTGTGGTCTTCGAACATGGCGTCGCAATCCACCCCGCCGAAATCAAAGGCCTGGCTGATGTTTGACTTGGTCGTCCATCGCACGGTGGCGGCCGAGGAACCGACCCAGAGCGCCCCGTCGCGCGCGCCCATTATCGCCGAAACTTTCATGCTCGGCGTCACCCACGTTTGGTTGGTCAGCGCCATAAATCTGCTGTCGCCCTGGCAGAGGCCAAAAGCGCCATTCAAGATTCCGAACCAGAGGTCGCCGTTGGTGGACGCGAATAATGATGAGATTCCCTTTTGCTGAAAGTGCCCGTTTTGCGGCAACTCCATGGATTTGAATTCCACGCCGTCGTAGCGAACGAGGCCGCTTTGAGAGCCGAGCCAGATGAACCCGCCTTTCGTTTGCGTGATCGCGTTGATGCCGTTGGCGGGCAACCCGCTTTGCGGTGTCCAAATCTGGCAATTGTATTGTTTGAGATCCCTGGTTGGATCCAACGCGAATGCGCGTCCGGGCAGCACGAGCAACAACGCCACCAAACCGGCCAGCAGTGCGCGACAGCTCGCCGAATCAACGGCAAAAGCGGGATATGGCCATCCCCGAACGGCTTTGGTATCCGAACTTGGCGGATTCATGCTATTGGTTATGTGACCATGGAATTCGACAGTGCTACATCGGACGTTTGCGGCCGAAGTTAAGGCCAAACCTTTGATTTTTCATCAGGGCCAGAATCCAATGGAAGACGCCCAAATCCCGCCATTGGGTGTCGGAAAAAATCCCGCGCTCTTGAATTGCCTTGCGGCGTATGAAAATGGAGCTGGTAATTACCGGGAATCGACATCAGATGCGATTTATGTTGGGCGCTATGGTGTGTATGAGGCCGTCCAAGCCATCCTGACCGCTGACCAACATGTGACGACCTGGGAATGCGCTTTGCTGTCGGAATTACGGATGAAATTTAGGCTGTGAATTGGGGTTGGTCTGAGGGGCTGGCATGGGCGTATTTACCACTGACTGTCTTCCATTGCGACGGTTTCACGGGTTTTGCGCCGTCTGGGAACCGTCACTGCATTCACGCCCACACCAGCCAAGTCAACATGGTCCTGTTCTGGGGGATGTCACGCTGGGCGCGACAAAATTACAATATCCCCAATAAATTCACGGTTTATCCTTGGCACAAAGTTCTCAAACCGCTTTAATGGGCCGGCAAACATTAAACATCAACAACAAAACAGTTTAACGAATTATGGCAAAAGCACTGAGCAAATCCCAAATCGCTTCTGAAATCGCGGAAAAGAACGGCCTTAGCAAAAAGGCGGCGGTGGAAATCCTTGAACAAATTGCGGAATTGGCCTGCAAAAACGCCAAAAACACCTTCACCCTGCCTGGCATTGGGAAACTGGTGCTGGTCAATCGCAAAGCCCGCCTCGGTCGCAATCCCGCCACCGGTGAATCCATCAAAATCGCCGCCAAACGCGTCGTGAAGTTTCGGGTCGCCAAAGCTGCAAAGGACGCGATTTTGGGCGCGAAGAAATAATTCCGTTGGCTTTTTCAAAGGCGCCCTGTTGATGCAGGGTGCCTTTTTTATTGGTCTCAGCCTCCCGCCCAGCTCAAAACAAGGCTGCTTGGCGTGTTCTTGTATGACTTTTGGCAGCTTTGTGGCGCGAACGCAAAAGCCGGGAAAAGCACAAAAGCGCAAGCGGCGAAAACCGGCGGAGCGGGAAAATTATTGAAAATAAAGGGCGAAACCCTCATTTTCCTTGTGAAAAAAGTTGGTGGTAGGTTCTGGATTCGAACCAGAGATTCGATAAAAGGCCTTAAAATTGCAGTTTCCTGAATGTTTTGACGTTTTTAAACACTATTGACACGGCTGAATATTATGACTATTTTATGACCATAATTTATGGCATCGTTGCACAAAGACCCTCGCGGCAAGTCGCCTTATTGGTATTGCGCCTATCAGACCTTTGATGGGGCACGCCACTTCAGGAGCACAAAGACATCAGATAAAAAGGAAGCCCGTCAGGTTTGCGAAACTTGGGCGAAGGCCTCAATGATGGGGACAAAGCTAACGCCAGATAAAGCTCGCCAAGTAATTGCACAAGGTGTGGCAGATGTTCTCATGGCGTCCGGTAAAACCTTGCCGTCCGCAACGATTCGCGTCTGGTGTAAACGGTGGCTGGAAACCAAGGCTTTGGAAGCCGAACCACGTACCCATGAGCGTTACGAAACCTGTTTGCGCCGATTTTTGGCTTTTCTTGAAGGAAAAGCCGATGAGGATTTGAACAATCTGAATGTGGACGACATATTGCGTTTCCGCGACCACGTCTCCAAATTGCTCTCCGTGACCAGTACCAATATGGAGCTGAAAGTCATTCGCGCCTGCCTTTATTCTGCCCTTAAACAGGACTTGGTTGAAAAAAACGTAGCAACCAAAGTGGACACCCTCAAGCAACGGGGCGAAAACAAGCGAAGAGGTTTCACTTTGTCTGAACTTGGAGCCGTCCTGAGCCAGTGTGACGCGGCCGGCGGGGAATGGCGTGGGCTGGTGCTCACGGGCCTTTACACCGGCCAGCGCCTTGGGGACGTAGCCGGTTTGACCTGGCAGCAGGTAGATTTGGCCAAGCGGAGCATCGCCTTTGTGACGGGCAAGACAGGTAAACGACTTTCCTTTTCCATGGCGAAGCCGTTGGCGGATCACCTTGAGAGCCTCCCATCAAGCGACCGATCAGATGCCTTTGTTTTTCCCAAGATCGCCGCTATGGCAGAAAAGCACACCGGTACGATCTCAACCAAATTTTACGATGAAATTCTTGCCCCGGCTGGCTTGGTAGCCGTGCGGCCAAAGACCGAAGCCAAGACAGGTGGGCAGGGGCGTGACGCCAAGCGGCAGACGAGCGAGCTATCGTTCCATTCCCTCCGCCACACCTTTACGACCTGGCTGAAATC
>Ga0302320_10008924_pt1 | contig 21665 bp, 18 predicted proteins | sample Bog_T0_3_FD_202130 | JGI IMG/M metagenome (GOLD analysis project Ga0302320, IMG submission 202130) | Peat permafrost microbial communities from Stordalen Mire near Abisko, Sweden - Bog_T0_3 | ecosystem: Environmental > Terrestrial > Soil > Wetlands > Peat | place: Sweden: Abisko, Stordalen Mire...
TGCCGCAGCGCAGGTGCCGAAGCGGCTGCCGCAGCGCAGGTGCCGAAGCGGCTGCCGCAGCGCAGGTGCCGAAGCGGCTGCCGCAGCGCAGGTGCCGAAGCGGCTGCCGCAGCGCAGGTGCCGAAGCTGCCGCCGCACGGCAGGTGCTTTAAGGAATCCCGACGATCTTGTGCGTCTGCAGACTCAGCCTCCATTGCGGATGGGCCATGCAGTAGCGCACGGCAAGCTCGGTGTTGACCGCGCGGTCGGGTCCATCCATCGGCTGAAGAAAGAAGTGGCGGAAGGCGAGTAGCTCGAAATCCTCGGGATCGACGCCAGCCTGCGGAAAGACCAGCTTGATCTCGTCGCCGCTGCGCTGCTTGAACTCCGCGCCCGCTTTGGGGCTGACGCAGACCCAGTTCAGCCCTTGCGGCGCAACGAGCGTTCCGTTGGTCTCGACGGCAACCTCGAATCCGCGCTTGTGTAATGCCTGAATCAGAGCTGTATCCAACTGCAGCAGGGGCTCGCCGCCGGTACAAACGACATAGCGTTTCCCCAGGACAGAGCCTTCCGGCCATTTCTGTTCGATGGCCGCAGCCACTTCCTCTGCGGTTTCGAACTTGCCGCCGCCCTGGCCGTCCACGCCCACAAAGTCCGTGTCACAAAACCGGCAGACAGCAACAGCGCGGTCGGCTTCTCGCCCGGTCCACAGGTTGCAGCCGGCAAAACGACAAAACACCGCGGCGCGGCCCGACTGTGCACCTTCGCCCTGAAGCGTGTAGAAGATTTCCTTGACCGCATAACTCATGGTGATGCCTCAACAACTCTAACTCTCTGTCATCCTGAGCGAGCGAAGCGAGTCGAAGGACCTGCATTTCGCCAGTTGAGCGAGCGAGTCGAAGGACCCGCGTTTCACTAGCTGAGCGAGCGCGGCGAGTCGAAAGCCTGCCCTGAGCGAAGCCGAAGGAGACCTTCATTTCGCCGAACTGTTCTCAGACCCTCCAGCTTCATCGCATGTATCGCGCATCCGAAATGCGGGTCCTTCGACTTCGTTTGGTGCAAACAGCGCACCAAACTACGCTCAGGATGACAACGCTTCATCTCGCACCTTACCAATAGGGAAGCGGATCTTCCATCCCATTTTCCCGAAATCCCTTGCGGCGCAACATGCAGGAATCGCACTGGCTGCACGGCACACCCGTCGGGGAGGGATCGTAACAACTACTGGTCAGCGCGTAGTCCACACCCAATTCGAGGCCGCGGGCGATGATCTGGCCCTTGCTGAGCGCAATCAGCGGGGTATGAATCTTGAGCGGGTCTCGGCCTTCCACTCCGGCTCGCGTGGCCAGGTTGGCCATCTTCTCATAGGCATCAATGAACTCCCAGCGGCAGTCCGGGTAGCCGCTGTAGTCCAGCGCGTTGACTCCGATGAAGATATCGCAGGAGCCCAGCACCTCGGCCCAGGCCAGCGCGAAGGAGAGAAAGATGGTATTGCGGGCCGGGACGTAGGTAATCGGAATGTCGTGGGACATCTGGTCCATGGTGCGGCCCTTGGGCACTTCAATGTCGCTGGTCAGCGCCGATCCGCCGAAGATGCGCAGGTCGATGGTCGCGATGCGGTGCGCGGCAGCTCCCAGATTCTCGGCGACGCGCGCAGCAGCCTGCAACTCAATGACGTGGCGCTGCCCATAGGAAAAGGACAAGGCGTACGACTCGTAACCATCTTCGCGGGCGATGGCCAGCACGGTGGCCGAGTCCAAACCTCCGCTCAACAACACTACTGCTTTTTTCCCATTCGATTCCATAGAATTCTGCCTCTAATTTTTCTCTCAGCGATGTGCTGGTGGCCGCTCTTTCCAGTACCCAGATTCTAGCCCCGGACAACAGGCGGGCCGCGAATCGGCGGAACGTGGCGGCAGGTTTTTAACTCTTCAGATCCCCGCCCTTGCCAATATCCATAGAAGTCGGCAGAGGATTCCCTTCGTCAATCGACGCCTCAATGCACTTGGTCAGCAGCCCTTTGGCTTCAAGAATGAACTCAATCGCGTCGCGACCTGCGCCTTCCCCGCCCCGGTTGGGGGTCACATAATGCGCCTCGGCTTTCACCTGAGTGCGCGCGTTAGCGACGGCCACAGCAAATCCGCACTGGCGCATCACCGGCAGATCGACTACATCGTCACCCACATAGGCGATCTCGTCCAGAGAAACGCCTTCCTTCTCCATGATCTCGCGGACCGGGCGCATCTTGAAAGCCTCGCCCTGATAGACGAACTCCAGCTTCAGATCGCGGGAGCGCAGAGCCACCGTCTCACTGATGCGCTTGGTGACGACGCCCACTTTCATGCCGCCCAGCCGGGCAAGGGTCATGGCCGCGCCGTCGTGGGCGCTGAAGCCCTTCGCTTCGACCATTTTGGTAACGATGGAACCGTCCGGCTGGCCAACCGGCATGGGATAAATCCAGATGGTGCCGTCGGTCAGCACTCCGTCTACGTCGAAAAGGATGATTTTGATGCGCCGCGCGCGATCTTCAGCGGTAAGTGTCATGTTTCCATTTTAGCCTGCGGGTTTTATTCGCTCTCGTCCCTTCCGCGATGGCGCATCGAAAAGCGATCCGCATTGGACTGCGAGCTGGATTCCAGAGCGAAACCAAGGTTACTGTGTCCCGGCGAGGTCTGTGCCAGTTCGCCGCTTCCTGATGGTCGCGTCGACTTGAGGACATAGGCTTCGAGATGCATCGACCTTGGTTTCGCTATAGCGGGGCTTTCGAGGATAAGATTGCAGAGATGATGCAGCATGGGACGCTGAACCTTTGGAGGAAGAATCTTGGCGTGATCCCCGCTGAGATTTGGGCTCAGGACGAAGCCGAGGTGCTCATTCTGGCCGACAACGCTTTGACTGAGATATCGCAGCGAATCGGCGAAATGCAAAGGCTGCGGACACTCGATTTGGGGCACAACCAACTGGTTGAATTGCCGGATTCGATTGGAGACCTCACGGAAATCCGTGACTTTCTCTATTTGCACGACAATCGACTTGCCTCATTGCCAATGTCGATGGGACGGCTCCAGAAACTCAGGTATCTGAATATCAGTGAGAACCAGTTCTCGATCTTCCCGGAGGCCGTTTGCCGTATGTCTGGCCTGGTCGAACTGCGAGCGACGGATAACCAACTCTCCCATCTCCCGGATTCCATTGCAGGGCTGTCCCATCTGCGAGAGCTTCATCTCCGGAACAACATGCTTCGTACGCTTCCCGAGGCTGTCGGAGCGTTGAGGGAGCTTCGCCAGATCGACTTGCGCGGAAATCCAATCGAGATGCTTCCAGAGGCCATTTCAGAGTTGCCCAAGCTGGAGAAACTGGACCTGCGTTGGGTCAATACACTGCGACCACCGTCCTGGCTCGATGCTCTGGAAGAGCGCGGCTGCCTTGTCTATCAGTAGTGCTCAGGCACTGATACAGATGGCTTTCCCAACGCGGGAGACAATTGCATCGCAGCGGACCAAGGAAATTCCGAGGGGACCCGCAAGCGAGTCAGAGGCTCGAAAAGAACCCTGTCGAAGGGATCGGCAATCGATTCCACGACAAGAGCCGCGATGCGGTCTTCAACGCCTCAAATGAAATCTTTCTTCCTTGACTGAATGAAGAAGGCCCCGCCCAGCAGCAACGCGATCAAGGCAAACTCGATCACCACCAAAACTGTTGCCGTAAGGTTCCAATAGATTTTGGTCCCAAACAATCCTCTCTGAATGCCAGGAATGTGAGCCACCAGGTAACCGACAACATTCAGAGCCAGGTTGCCCGCCACCATGGCGGAGATTGACCATCCCTTCGACTCGGTGACCAGGGCCACCGCGATCAACAGACAAGTGCTGAGCAGCATTTCCACCGCCATGATGATGGCGAAGGCGAAAAAGCCGTGGATCGTCGGCCCGGCGACGATCAAACTCACGCATCCCGCGACCATGATCAGCCAGAAGGGAACGAAGATCAGAAGATTGCCCAGAATCTTCGAGGTGGTGTACTCCAGATAAGAGATGGGCAGGCTCATCGCGAAGGCCAGCGTCTGATTCTCCCGCTCTCCAAGCACGTTGCCCATTACCGACATCGCGCTGATCATGACCATGATGGTGACCAGCAAAATCAAGCCGAGGGTGAAGCCGGGCTGGCCGCCGAAGGCAATGATGCCCAAAGACACCACACCCCCCGCCAGCGCGAGCAGAATCGCCGTTCGCTGAAAATACCAGTCCTTCAAAATAAGACTCTTGACCATGGAGGAATTCATGCTGTGAGCCGCTCCCTTCTGCTGTGGACGTTCGCTACAAAAATCTCTTCCAGGGTCATGGTGTCCACCGCCTGCACGGTGGCTCCCTGGTCGGTGCATACCGAGACCATGGCCGGATCGAATCGATTGGTGGTGAGCACCGGGAGCCTGCCGCTTCCGCCCACGGCCACTACGCCGGGCAGGCGCGGAACGACACCGTCTGCGGGCAACACCAGCCGCAGCCGTCGCCATCGGTCGAGAAAGGCTTCCTTATCGTCGGAATCGATGATCTTGCCCCGGTCGATAAACGTGATCTGATCCGAGATCTGCTCCACGTCGAGGGTGTTGTGCGACGAGAACAGGATGGTCCGGTCTTCATCGGCCAGCACCGCCATCAACTCGCTGAGAACTTCCATGCGCGCCACCGGATCGAGCCCGGTGGTTGGCTCGTCCAACACCAACAAACGCGGACGCCGCGCCAGCGCCAACAGCAACGCCGCCTTCACCCGCTGCCCATGCGAGAGACCCTTGATCTTTTGCTCCAGCTTCAAGTCGAAGCGGCGCGCCAGTTCCTCGGCGTATTTCTGGTCCCAGCGGGGATAGATCGGCCGCATGAATTTCATGTGCCAGGCCAGGGTTGCCGGACAATAGAGGCGCATGTCTTCCGACACAAAGCCGATATCGAGCTTTGCCGCCGCCTGAGCGGCAGGCATGGTGTGGCCGAGCACCCGCACCGAACCCGTGTCCTGATGAACAAGCCCCATCAGGATGCGGATGGTTGTGGACTTCCCGGCCCCGTTGGCTCCGATAAACCCCATAATGCTGCCCGCGGGCAGTTCAAGATGGATATTGTCGAGAGAAAAATGTGGGTATTTCTTACTCACGCCTTCAAAGTGAACCGAAAGATCGTTCATACTCTCTCCTTCGTAAGCCCGTTCCCGATCAACCTGGCCTCGCTCAGCCGGTTCGCGGCTTCCTTGGTGCGACAGGCAATCTCTTCGCCGCTCAGACCAAGCAAATTCCCGAGCCGCGCCACGTCTTCGAGACGATCCGTTAACTCCTCGCGATAAAGCTCCATGCTCAGGCCTGGATTAGGAGCAACAATCGATCCCTTGCCCTGCTGAGTCAGAATGACGCCCTCGCGCTCCAATTCCAGGTAGGCGCGCTTGATCGTAATCACGCTGACGCGCAATGCTATGGCAAGCTGGCGAATGGAGGGGATTTCCTCTCCAGACGCCCATTCCCCCATCGCCACGCGCTGCTTCACCTGATCCATGATTTGCTGGTACATGGGGCGACTATCGGATTGTGAAATGACGACGTCACTGTGCATGTCGATATACTGAGTATACATAGTATATCGGAGCAGTCAAGATCTATTTGCTGAAAAATCGAAGATCTGTAATGGCCGGCAACTACGAGAGAATGAAGGAATGGACGGCAAGGAACCCGACACAAAGCAGCCGTTGCCCGCGCTGGAGCCCGAGGACTACTACTTCGATGGGCCCAATCTGGTTTTCACGGCGGTGTTCCATCGGAAGCGCGGATATTGTTGCGGCTCCGGCTGCCGGCATTGTCCCTTTGGATTTCAGGAACAAGAACAGCCCAAGCCAACCTGAGCCTCGATCAAGCTCGGCTCAAAGGGGACTTTCAGGCTGCAAAGGTACTGTCCGCGCCTTGGTCGCCAAGTCCAGCCAGCAGACCGGCAACGGAAATATCCTCGTCCAGAGCTTCCCAATGCAGACCACGGCTTGTGATTCTGACTTCTTCTCGCTGCGCCGGGAGTGAATTCAGAAGCCGTGGAAACCATGCCAAGGGCACGCCCAGCGTGCGGCCGTCGCTCAGATCGACCCACATGCTGTCTTCGTCGAAGCGGACACGCATCGCGCTAACCGAAGTATTCATTCCATGCCCTCTCAATCTGGCTCTTATGAAAGTTGATGATCGCCGTCAGTTCGCGCAAGACGACAGGGATGGCGGAATTCAACGCCAATTGCGCAGGGCGCGGCATTCTGAAGCCCCTCTTCATTGCGACCCCGCTCCCAGCCCAGAGGCCGCCGAAGGCATTGTCCCTACCGCAGGTGGCGGCTGCTTCACCAGCACCGCAAAGCGCGGGAAGGCGAAGCTTCCACCGGCATCGTCGATCACATTGAGCTGGCAAAGATACTGCCCCGGCTTGAGCCCCGCGAGCGGCACATCCAGTTCGATAGCCACCGCGTCGCGGCCCTCGACATTCACCGCGCGGGCCTGCACCAGCGGCGTCTCATAGACCTTCGCCGAGCCTTGAATCAGTTCCAGACTACTGAGAAGGCTGATTCCTGCCTTGGTGCCCTTGGGCGCATCAGCGGCCAGCTTCTCCTTCGTCGGGCTATAGATCTCATAGAGCAGATACAAGTGTTGATCGGTGCGGAAGACATGGCTGATGTTGAGCACATACTCCTGCCCGCTGCGGACCAGGGGCGTGTTGCTCTTGCTCGGTTGCCGCGCCGAGGCGAGCAGAATCGAGCTCATTTTGAGCGGCGCCTTCTTCATCTCGGGCAGAACAATCTCCGCATCAAACGAACCCATGCGGCCGGTCTGATTCTCGCGCACCACAAATTTGAGGTGGTACTTACCAGGAGGAAGATTGAAGCTGGTGGTGTATTGAATGTTCTTTTGCCGCGCACCGATCGAAGAGTCGAGATTCAGCTTGACCGTCTCGCGCGCACGGCCGATCGGCCGCTTCACTTCGTCGATCACCGTACCGATGATGTCCAGCGTGGCTTTGTCTTTGTCGCCGCCCTTCACAAAGGGGATCTGCGAGCCCGGCACCACCAGCGAGACCGGCACAAAGTAGCGATTCTCATCAAGGCGGAAATATAGAGCGTCCATGTAGATCGACATGTCGGTGGACGGCAGATCGCTGGACAACTGCTCTTCCAGATCGCGCTCGCGATCCTCTTTTCCGGAATGCTTGAAGTCCGACGGGGCGTAATAGCCGGGTCGATATTCCAACTTGATGCCCGGCCTGTTGATCTTGATGCTCAGCTTGCGATAGCGCCCATCGCGCGCCGGATTGGTGCTATGAAATCCGATGGCGTAGTAGGCCGACGTATCCTTCTGCACCTGCGCAAAGGCCGGTGCAAAATCATTGGAGTCAAAGAAGGCCTTGCCGCCGGTATCCGTGCTGAGCGTGGCCATCACTTCCTGGGAGGCGAAGTTGGCATTCATGTTGTTGGTGAGCGCCGCTCCGTTGTATGCGCCGCTGCCGCGCAGGCTGCCGGTCGAGGCATCGCCCAGCGGCGAAACAGCTTGCAGGCCGCGCGTGTCTACGCTGTAAATGGCCAGATTGGCGCGCACTGCGGAGTTAATGGCCGCGCGCAACGATGCCTGATTCTCAATGCCGTCGCGCGAGATGCCGCCGGAGAAGTAGAGCAGGGACTTCTTCTCGCCGATCTTTTCCAGAGATTTTGAAATCGCCCGCAACGCATAGAGTTCGCGATCGGTGTTGAGATCGTTGTACTCGCTCTCGTCGGGGGTGTAGCCGGTGGTGTCTTCGGTTTGGTTGGTATTGGCAGTGGCCCCCTCGGCAAAACCCTGCCCCTCGGTGCCGTTGTAGGCGCCCACTTCGCGGGCCAGCGCGGTCTTGTCGGCGGTGAAGTCCTGATCGACCTTGAGGGTGTCGCCAAGGGAGACCAGGGCAACCAGATCGGCGGGCTGCATTTTCTTGTTGAGGAAGTCGCGCGCCGCTTCCACGCTGCGGTCCAGGTCTTCCGGCTGCATCGAGGTCAAGTCGAAGAACATCACGATCAGGCGATGATTGCGCAGATCTTCCGGGCGGGCCACGGCGACCGCCTTGCTGCTTGTGCCTGCAGCGAGTCCACTCACGGTGGCTTCGCGCAGCGGCGTCGCCATCTCCACGCTCTCAAAATCGAAGGTGGAGATCGGTTGCTGCTTGCCATTTTCATAGACGCTGAAGTCGCTCTGCTTGAGGCCGCGCACTACTTCGCCGGTCTTCGCGTCGCGAGCCACGACATTGGTCAGCACCAGTTCGCCATTGACCTTCAGCACATAGCCACCTTGCGGTGTGTCGGAGATCTGGCCGTCCTGCGCGGGGGGCGGGCCCTGGGGCGCAGACTGGCCATAGGCTGGCGCGATCAGTGTCAGCGTGGCGACAACAGCGACGAACTTTTGTGCCCAACTCGTCATACTTTTCCTCTGGAGCCAGGTCTCTGACCGCATAATTCTGTTCCTTTGGTTCGTGCCTTCCCAGGTCTCAAAATCGAGACCTGGGGCACCCGGCGGTTGTGCAAAATCAAGCGATTAAAGACCCAGTGCCCACTTGGTTTTCCTGCGCGGAGAATCTCTCAAAACCTGAGCCGCGCCGTGAATTGAAAAGATCGCATGCCACCAACCGAAGTCGAAGTCACCTGCCCGAAGGTGGGCGTATCCAGGCTCGTCCCTACGCCTGCGTACTGCACGGTATTGAAAACGTTATTGGCGACGGCGCGGAACTCCACGCTCTGGATATCACGCAAGGAAAACGTCTTGGACAACGACATGCTGTTCAATACTGTTCCGGGTCCCGGAATCGAGTTGCGGGGTGCATTGCCGAAGGCGTTGCCCAACGAATCCGCGACAGGCCGGGAGAAGGCCGCGGTGTTGAACCACATCTTCTGCGAACCTCCGCCAGCGGTGATCGATTGAGAGAAGTTGCGATTCGGCCGCAGCGTACCGGCGGTGCCGCGCGCCACGTCGGAAGCCGCGCCTTGAAAATTGGGCGTCAGCGGGGTTCCTGTGGCGAACGTGAAGTTGCCGGAGACCGAGAATCCCTCCAGAATGTGTGCGCCCATGCCGCTTGTGACCCAATGCTTGTCCTTGCCGAAGGGCAGTTCAAAGAGATAGTTTCCGGTGACTTTGTGGCGCTGGTCGAGATTCGAATTTCCCTCTTCTGCTTGCAGATCCTGCCAATTCTGCGCGACCACCGTCGAGCTTCCGCCCAGAGCCCCATTGCCCGCGTCGTCGATGGAGTGGGAATACTGGTAATTTGCACCCAATGAGATGCCGCCCGACAACCGCTTGTTGACCCGCACCGTACCGGCGTTGAAGCGGGAAGCGCCTGCCGTCTGCTCATAGACAAAGGGCAACCCGCCCGGATCCGTACCGGGGCTGCTGACGCTGGCGCGCGGCGCACTGCGGACATCGAGCCGCGAACCCTTCGATCCGTTGTATCCCACATTCAACACCACGCCCCAAGGCTGTGTCTTCTGGATGTCGAGGTTGTAGGCCTGCACGTAAGGCAGGCGGTAGTGCGGGTCCAGGGCATAGGTGCCACTGGCGCTGACGCTCGCAGCCGGGTAAAAGCCATTGGCCAGGGTGAGCGCGCCGGGTGTTGAGACGATGTTGGTCTGCTCATCCGCAAAGGCCGGATCGCTCACCATCGGCTGCCGCGCCATGGTGTTGGCAAAGGATGCGTACTGGCCCACGGTGTAATTGATGCCATAGCCCGCGCGCACCACGGCCTGCTTCAGTTTGGGCACTCTCCAGGCGACGCCTAGTCGGGGCGCAAAGGCCGTGCGGAAGGGGAAGACCAGCGCATCCGGCAGCTTGCCATTGAAGCTGCCCGCGCCGCCCGCCTGCACTTCATCCGTCACACCGAACTGGGCGGGGAAGCTTGCATTCGCGATGGGATTCGTGTCCAGAAAAGCCAGATGGCTGTTTTTTTCTGTATAGGGCGCAAAGAACTCGTAGCGCAGGCCAATGTTGAACGACAGGGACGGCCTCATGCGCCAGTCGTCGGTGGCATAGGCATCGAAGACGTTGTCGCGCAGATAACTCTTGCCCGCGGTCACGTCGATGGTCGTCTCTTGCGGGTAGCCCAGCAGAAAATCCGCCAAGGAAGAACCCGTGGTCGGATCCCCGGCCTGATCCTCGGTGAACTTGCCGCTGAAGGTGAAGTTTCCGGTGGCATTGGAGCCGCCCAAAAAGTCGCGATGCACGCGCCGGAAGTCTCCGCCGAAGCGCAGATTGTGCTTGGCATGAATCCAGCTCAGGGTCTCGCTGACCGAAATGGTCTGGGAGAGGGAGAAGCTGGGTTGCAGCTGACTCAACCCGGTCAGATTGCTCAGCGCGATGTTGGGCAATCCGTAATTGAGGGGTGCGCTGTCGGGCAGACTGATGCCCAACGCAGCAGCGATGTCGTTGCCGGCATTCGAGAAGTAGTTCGTAGTCTGGCTGGCGCTGCGATTCCAGTTCAGGTTGAAGATGTTGGTGACCTTGTGGTAGCCCACGGTATAGCCCGCCTGCAGGGAATTCGAGTGGGAGGCGCTCTTGCCGCCCAATTGCGGCACGAGTCCGACATTGTCGCTGGCCGAGTCGCTCCAGTTGTAGTTGAAACTGATGCTCTGCCGCAGACCCTGGTTCTGTGACCTGCGGCCGCCTCCACCACCGCCTCGGCCACCGCCGGGCTGCGTGGCGTTCGCACCCAGGCTGCGCATATAACGCACTCCCGCCTGGGTGGAGTTGGACTGGCTGGTAGTGAGCAAATGATAGTTGTAGCCGTTGCTATTCCCGGTCAGGTTGGCCTCGGGAAAGTAGGTAAGCAAGTGCGCAGCCGCCGGCGAAACCGGAATCTGATTGTTCAAATAGGGCGCGTAGTTGGCCGTCTGATTGTAAAGCGCCGGAAGTCCCGCCAGGTTGCCGGTACGCTCGGGATCGGTGGGCACCGTAGCGTACTCATCCATGGGCGAAGCCGTGCGGCTGCCCGACAGCGTAAGAAAGACGGTGTCTTTGCCGCTGGGTTTGGTCAGGCCGGGCAGATAAGGCGCGCTCATGAAGGTAAGGCCAAAACGATTCGATCCGGAGGCCGGCTGCTGCTGTGACTGACCGTTCAGCGCATACGGTTCCGCATTGAGCGCCGCGTTGGAGCCCATCCAGAAGACTGCCTCATGGGGTTGACCGGGATTGAAGCCACGAAAGTTCCCTCTGCCCCCACCGCCGCCAAAGGCGCCCGGCCCGCCAAAGCCCCCGCCGGGACCCCCACCGCCGAACAAGCCTCCACCGCCCCCAAACAGGCCGCCGGCCCCAGCGAAGTTCCCCCCGCTTTGGGCGCGCATGGTCTCGATCGCGTCGCGGATGCGGTCCATATCGACACCCGCCATCGGGCTCACCGCACCGGCTTGCCCGTTGATGGCCACGGAATCGCCCCCAAAGTCAGCGCTGTTGGCAATGGAAGGCAGCGCCGCACCCGCAGCGCCCGCCGTACCCGATTGTGTCTCGGCGCCATCCGTCAGCGCACTGGCCAGACTGAGGCTCTGCGTCCCACTGCCCGCCAGTTGTCGAATCACCTGCGCCGCCGCGGAGCCAGCTTGAGCGCTTTGCTGGTCCTGTTGGCGCTCCGCTGCAGCCGCCCGCGAAGCCAGTTGCAGATCGAAGTTCAAGGTGAAGTCGTGGTTACCAGGCTCCTGCCCGGTTGCTCCCTGTGCCGCCGCGCTGAGCCTTTCTTCCTGCGCGCCTTGCGCGAACCCGGCAAATTGCGTACGAACCACGTAGCGCCCATTCTGCGCCAACGTCAGCGACCAGGCTCCGGCGATGTCGGTCATTGTGGAGAAACGCTTACCGGTGAGTGTGTTTTGCGCGGTGACGGTGACGCCGGGTAGAGGAGTGTTGCCGCTTTTGACAACGCCATGCAGCTTGCCTCCGGTGATCGTGTCCCCGGAAGCGGCGGGCAGTGGAGCGACAGGAGGGGGAGTCGGCGCCTGCGCAAAAAAAACGAGGCTCTCGGCCACGATTGCTCCCATTAACACCGTCGTCCGCAGGTACGCTCGCCGCATTCAATCTCCCCATGCCCACAATCAAGGCTTTCTAAGAACCCTTCTGAGCCTACCGTATACTCTGTCTGACGTTTCTGGTCCCTGACGGGTTACCGGTTTCAGAGTGCGAGAAGTTTACTTTGCAACGCCTGCTTCGATAAAACAGCTCGGGAGCAGCCGGGCAATCGCAGAAACGTTCTTTGGATGACGGTCTCGCCGTTTTGCGCCGCCCCGAGTATGTTGCCTTCAGAGGCTTGGGGATGAACGCCCGTTTCGACGGAAAGAAGCGCTCAGAAGGTCAGGAATTCAATCGGTCAGAAACCTGGCGGGTTGGCGCGCTACGCGCCTTGGCGAGTTGGCGGAGGGAAGCCTTATCGTCCAACAGGGAGGGGCGAGGTCTCCGGCCGTCTTGCCATTGTCACACAACGAAGAAGAATTCGCTTGCTTTCCTCCTGGCTCCATGTTAACCATTAAGTCATTATCTCGATCGTTGCTACCCTCTCTGTTCCTATTAGCAGCCTTCGCACAGAAAGACCACTCATGATGCAGATCGGCACCACGATTCGTACGCACCGGTTGGAAAAGGGGCTTTCCCAGGGCGACATTGAAAAGAAGACGGGGTTGCTTCGCTGCTACCTTTCGCGTGTGGAGAATGGACACACCGTGCCCTCGCTCGATACCCTCTCGAAGATTGCCATGGCCTTGGACATGCCCATCTCGCAGTTCTTCGCCGAAGAGACACATACACGCACGTTCAACACGCAGAAGCTTTCCGACGACGAATTGCGTTTTCTCAATTCGATCCGGCGCTACTCTGCCAACCTCAACGACGGGGATCGCAAGCTGCTTTTGGCAATGGTCAAGAAGTTTGCCACAACCGCCGTCAGCTAGTGCTTTGACCGCATAGATTATTGCTTTTCGATTTCCCAAAAACAGCGACCTGGGGCGGCCATTCTGTAGTGCGGCCCTCAGGTGCCTTTTTCCTTGAAATTTGTCTGTAGATTGGCGTCCCGGAGCGCGGGTCAGGAGACCAACGCTACCAAACCGCTTGCAGGCGGAAACTACCCTGCCAAAACCGCCAGATAGAAGCCGAACAGAACCAACAGGCCGACGATCATGGCAACCGCCAGGCGCAATTTCCTTTGAAACAGCGGTCGCGGTGAACCGAAGCGCGGCACCATGGGGACGGCGAACAGCAACCCACACATGAATCCGCCCAGATGGGCCATGTTATCGATGCGCAGCCCGGAGCCTAGTCTCTCCGCACCGAAGCTGATGGAAAAACCGATTGCCAGGTTGATCGCTGCAAAGTAGATGACCGACCTGCGCAGTTTATTCAGCTCCAACGGGGGAACCGGGAGCAGATGCGACTTGAGCAACACGATCAGAACGCCGGCAATCCCGAAGACCGCGCCGGAAGCGCCCGCCCCTGCTGGAAAGAGCGCCAGGATCTGGTCGGCAGGAATCGGTCCCTGAAATCCCCTGACCAGTTCCATCAAAGAGTGGTAACTGTCGTGGAAGTTCTTCAGGGTCGAGAGCAGATTGCCTGCAGCGCCGGTCAGCACATAGACCGCCAGCAGCCCGCCGGAACCGACCAGCGGCTCAGCGAGAAGGCCCAGATTCCACAAGCACCACATGTTGGTCGCCAGATGGATGAAGCCCACATGAATGAACATGGCAGTGACGATCCGCCACCACTGGTCGTAGATCAGAACCGCGCCGGCGTTGTCCGCGCCCCACAGCATCAGCTTGTCTGTCGCGGGAGTCACGGCGCTGACCTGATGTGTCACCATCGCGAGAAAGACCAGGCAGTTGATTCCGATCAGCAGATAAGTCGCTGGCGCCACAGCCCAGGTCGACCGCTGGCGGCGAGCAGGCGGCTCCTCCTGCGCAGGTGGGATGGACCCGGCGTCGGGCGGAAGAATCTCTGGTTCTGGAACGGGGGGGAAACTTCCCATGTGATAACTTTACTTGATTTTCGCAGGTTTCGTTGCGAACTGAGGACCGATGCCGCGCGCGTGCGCCCCTCATACCGGAATGCGGTCATTTTTTGTTCCCGGCGCGACGCACAGTACCATGTAGTCTGAAGGTTGGCGGCCGCTCTGCGGGCGCTTACCGACACCCTCCCACGCCGAAAAGCAATTTGCCACATCGGAAGGGGGATGAATCTCGCGATCTTTTTGATCCTACCGAAAGAGGAGTGCCCTGTGAGTTCAAATGCCCTTGCCGCGAAGAAGATTCGGCGTGCCCTGCTGAGCGTTACCGACAAGACCGGACTGGTGGAGTTTGCCCGGTCGCTGGCGAGCTTCGGAGTCGAACTGGTGTCGACCGGCGGAACCGCCGCGGCATTGCGCGCCGCAGGCCTTGCGGTGAAGGATATCAGTGAATTGACGGGCTTCCCGGAGATGCTGGACGGGCGCGTGAAGACGCTGCACCCCAAGGTTCATGGCGGACTACTCTACATACGCGGCAATGCCGACCATGAAGCCGCCGTCGCGGCACACGGCATCGAGCCGATCGACATGGTGGTGGTCAATCTCTACGCGTTCGAAAAGACGGCTGCGCAGCCCGGCGTCGCGTTCGGCCATTTGATCGAGAACATCGACATCGGCGGCCCCTCCATGGTGCGCTCCGCCGCCAAGAACTTCGAAGACGTGGCCATCGTTACCCTGGCCTCGGATTACCCGGCGCTGACCGCCGAATTACAAGCCCACAACGGCGCTCTGACCCGCGCAACCCGCTGGAAACTGGCCAAGCAGGCCTTTGCCACCACCGCCGCCTATGACGCGGCTATCGCCAATACTCTGGACCGGATTGTCGACGCGCCACTGCCCGCCAGCCCCGCCGCTCCCGACGCCTCGCTGTTCCCGGCCACGATCCGCATCAACTTCCCGCTGGCCCAGTCGCTGCGCTATGGCGAGAATCCCCACCAGCGCGCGGCGCTCTATAGCGACGGCTCCGGCCTGGGTGTTGCGGGAGCGACGCAGTTGCAGGGCAAGGAACTCAGCTTCAACAACCTCGTCGACCTGGATGCCTGTTGGGAGATGGCCCAGGAATTCGACGAGCCGGCCGTCATCATCGTCAAGCACACCAATCCCTGCGGCGCGGCCACCGGGGCAACGATTCTGGAAGCCTATACCAAGGCGCTTTCGGCCGATCCCGTCTCTGCGTATGGCGGCGTAATCGGCATCAACGGCAGCGTGGACGGCGACGCGGCTGCGGAGATTGCCAAGCTCTTTGTGGAGGCCATCGTGGCTCCGGCCTTTACCGCAGAGGCTCGCGAGCGATTTGCCGCCAAAAAGAACCTGCGTCTGGTGGAGATTCGCCCTGCCGCGCCGCGCCCGCTGGTCAAGCAGGTATCGGGTGGTTTGCTGCTGCAGGATGCCGACACGGGCAGCATCCGCTCCGAAGAACTGAAGACCGTCACCAAGCGCGCTCCCTCCGCCGAGGAGCTGAAGAGCCTGCTCTTCGCCTGGCGCATCTGCAAGCACGTCAAGTCCAACGCCATTGTGTACACGAAGGACGGCCAGACCATAGGTGTGGGGGCCGGTCAGATGAGCCGCGTGGATGCGGCACGGTTTGGCGCCCAGAAAGCGGTTCTGCCGCTCGCCGGTTGCGTCGCCGCTTCCGATGCTTTCTTCCCGTTTGCGGACGGCCTTGAGACGGTGGTCGCTGCGGGAGCAACCGCGGTTATTCAACCCGGTGGTTCGGTGAGAGACGAGGAAGTCATCGCCGCCGCCGACAAACTGGGAGTCGCCATGGTCTTCACCGGGATGCGGCACTTCAAGCACTGAGGCTCCGTTCGGAAATCCACCAGCCTCGGGTCTGTGCAAGCAGACCTGAGGAGCGGTTGAACAGGTTGCGGAAAAATGCTGTATTTCGCCAAAAATCCTGAAAGACGTCCCTCGGTGGCTAAAGCCAACGCTGATCTGATTGACCTTGTCGGCATGGCTAAAGCCATGCCCCTTCAAAACTTATGGCAAAATTGAGTTTTCCTCATCCTGTAAAGCCGTGCCCCTTCATGACTGATGGCTAAATAGAGTTTTCCGCAGCCTGTGAAGCCCATCGCCGATTCTGGAGGGCAAGATGAAGAGTTATACCGAATATCTAGTCATGGAAACCCGCAAGCGCAAGGAGATGGTGCACATCACCGACCTTGTCGAGCAGGTGGTGAAGCGCAGCGGAGTCAAGGATGGACTGTGCTTTGTCTCCCCCATGCACGTCACGGCGGCGGTCTACGTGAATGACCTGGAAGACGGCCTCATCGAAGACATCGCCAAATGGCTGGAGGAACTCGCCCCCATGCGGCCGGACTACAAGCATCACCGCACCGGAGAAGACAATGGCGACGCGCATCTCAAGTCGCTGCTCCTGCATCATGAGTCGACGCTCCCCGTCACCAACGGGCGGCTCGATCTGGGCACATGGCAACGGGTCTTTTACGCCGAGTTCGATGGCCAGCGGCGCAAACGAGTGATCGTGAAGGTGCTGGGCGTAACGGAGTAACGGCAGTGCTATGGCCCTGACAAGGTTCACCCTTACGACCCCAGGGCAATCGCATTTGAACCATTGAAGGGTACGGGCTTCAGCCCGTACATTGCAGCAATGCCGAAAAATGGGCTTCGGCCCCCGAGGGATACGGTTGAAGAAGGCAGACTTGTGCGAGTTCAGTCCCTCAGGGGCTAAAGCCCCGCCGATTTTGGCTGCATATGTACGGGCTAAAGCCCGTACCCTTCCTACCTTCTCGCTTTTTTCAAAGAATGATCCAAATGCGATTGCCCTGCTTATGACCCTCTGCCCGGCAATGTTGTAATAGCTTCATGCCCAACCGCACCCGATCCGGGGCCAGCCTGAGAGCCCGAGCCCTTTCCAACCTCCGTCAGATGGACTGGTTTCGAGGCCTGCGCGCCGCGGTCGCCCTCTGCGCCCCGATCGTGCTGGGCGACTTGGCCGGAATCCCCAATATGGGCTGGGCAGGCCTGGGTGGTTTCGAGGCGATTGTGGCCGACGCCGGAGGCCCTTACCGCTCCCGCCTCGGCAGTCTGGCAACGCTCTCTCTCGGCGGAGCCGCAGGACTCTTCCTCGGCTCGATCACCGGAACCCGGCTCTCCTGGTCGGTACCGGTTACCATGCTGTTTTGCTTTCTGTGGAGCTACCTGGCGGTGCTCGGCCAGCCCTTTTCCTCCTCCGGAGTTTTGGTCCAGGTCATCTTCTTCTGCGGCATTGGCGCGCCTACCCGCAACGTTCACGAAGCCCTGAATCACTCCCTTCTTTTGCTGGCAGGCGGAGCCTGGGCGGGCATGCTCTCCCTCTTTCTTTGGCCGCTCGACCCCTATCGCCCGGCCCGCGCGGCGGTCAGCAATTGCTTTGAAGAACTGGCCTCCTTTCTGAACTCGGTTGCGGAGTTGGCAGCGCGCGACACGCAGGCCGCGGTGCTGTGGCATCGCCTCGCCCGCCACCATCAGTTCCGCGTGCGCAAAGCCGTCGAAAAGGGCTGGGAGGCGGTTGCCGCGATCCGCGCCCGCCGACAGGCTGACACCCACCAGGGACATCACCTGGTCGTGCTGCTTGAACACGCCGACCTGCTCATCGCCCGGACCGTCGCGCTGGCGGAACACATGGAGTCGCAGTCCCGCGAGAGTTCCGCATGCCAGTCCCGCAGCCTCTCCGGTTTCGCAGAACTCCAGACTGCCGAGCGCTGGATCGCTGCCCTGCTGTTGCGACGGCGGGGCCAGAACACGGCGACAGCCCAGGCCATGCGCCTCGAACTGCAGAAGCTTCCGGCCTCCCTCGAAGAATGTTCCTGCGGAGCAGACGCCACCAGCCGTTTCCTGCTGGCGCAGATCAGCGAAGCCGCATCCGAGTTGGACACCGCCATCGAAAGCGCCGCCCTTCTACGACTGGGCAAAGCACCGGCCAGCAGCGGAGGCCAACCCCGCTCGGCCAGTCACTTTGCCTATGTGTATGAGCGAATTGAGATCCTCCGCCAGGGCTGGAACCTGGGCCGGATGATCGACCAACTGGTTGCCAATTTCGTGCGCAAGTCGCTGCTGCTTCGCCATGCTGTTCGCGTGGCGCTGGTCTGCGGCCTGGACGTCGCACTGATCCAGATCTTTCGTATCGATCATGGCTACTGGTTGCTGATGACCTCTCTGATCGTGCTGCAGCCGCACGTTTCGGGAACCATGCGGCGCAGTCTGGAGCGTATCGGAGGCACCATCGCCGGGGGTATTCTGGCCGCCGTGCTGGCTGCCCTGCTGCACTCGCAACTGGCGATTGCCGCCGCGCTCTTCCCGCTGGCCCTGCTGGCCTTGGCGGTTCTGCCGGTCAACTATGCCGTCTTTGCCTTCTTCTTGACGCCCACCTTCGTATTGGCCTGGCTGCCCTACTCGGGCGACTGGCAACTGGCTCTCATCCGCACTGCCAACACCATCGCGGGCGCTGTGATCGCACTGCTCGCGATGCTGTTTCTCTTTCCGGCCTATGAGCGCGACCGCGCGCCGGAGTTTCTGCGCGCCAGCCTCCGCGCGGACCGCCGCTATCTTTCTCAGCTTTCCGGGGCCTGGCGCAGCCGCTCCCGTTCTTCGCGGGCCCTGGCAAACGCCCGCCGCGCTTCGGGCCTGGCCCACAACGACACCGAGGAATCCCTGGATCGCCTGCTGGCCGAGAGCTGGCCGCGCCGCCGCCCTTTCGCCCAGTTTGTGGCCGCTTTTGTCACTTACCTGCGCCGGTTTGCGCAAAGTGTCACGGCACTGGCGGCGCTGGAAGGCGAGTGGGGATGGAAACAATCCGGCGCCGTGCAAGGTCGTTTGGACTTGCTGGACCGGCGCCTGCTGTGGCTGGAAGAGCAAACCGGAGCCAGCGACGGGAGTGCGGGATCGGAAAGCAGGAACGGAATCGGCATCAGGTTCTCACCCACTCCCTGGCCCGAACCGTCCGTTCGCGAGATGCAATCCGCCGCTCCTCCCTTGGACCATCCGGGGGAACGGCAGTTGGAACGGCTGGAACGCCAGGCTGTCGTCTTGCATCGCCAGCTCATTACGTTAATCGAGCATGGGTGGCTTCCGGGGTATTCCCGAGATGGAACGAACTCTCGCTGAACGCTTTTCCCGGCGGCGAACTCCACCTGCTGCGCGAAAATCTGTATTCTGCGACTATTGACAGTTAAAATCGTCAATAGAGTAGGCAGAGCTGCTTTCGACGGCTGCCTGTGCTGCCTTTTGACCCAGCGGGTAGGGTTGTGACGCCCGCAAAGCGCAGGAGGCGCAGGATTTCCCCTATGAAGAAGCATCAGACCTATCTTTCGACCTCTTGGCTCTCTTCGGCCGCCGCTCTGGTTGTTCTGCTGCCGGCTTCCTCTGTCTTTGCGCAAAGCACCCTCGCGAAGCCGATTACCGCGACCCCGTTGCAGGTTGCCCCGGTCGCTCCTGCCCCGGCGGCAGCGAAAACGGTCGCCGTGCCAGACCGCTCGGTCGCCTACTATCACTATGCGCTGGCCACCGATTATGAAGAAGATGCAGCGACGCTCGGGCGTCCGGAATTCGTCACACGGGCCATCGAGGAATACAAGCTGGCCCTCAATGCCGACCCCACCTCGGCACAAGTGAACACCGCGCTGGCTGATCTCTACTTCCGCACCGGGCGCATCCACGACGCCGAACTGACGGCGCGCGAAACCATCAAGAGCGATCCTGAAAACACCGACGCGCACAAGTTGTTGGGACGCATCTATCTGCGCCAGTTGAGCGAGGGGCAAACCGCGAATGGCGCGGCGCCCAATGTACTCGATCTGGCCATCGCCGAATTCGAAAAGATTGTGGCCCTGTCGCCCAAAAGCGTAGAGGACCGAATGGTTCTCGGTCAGCTTTACACGGTGAAGCACGACGCCAAAAAAGCAGAGGACCAGTTCAAGACCGCGCAGGCGATCGAGCCCGACAGCGAAGAAGTCGTGCTGAACATGGCCCGCCTGTATGCGGAAAGCGGCGATGTGGCGCACTCCGCCAAGGTCATCGAAGCGGTTCCGGTGGCGGACCGTTCTCCCAAGATGGAGTTTGCCCTGGGCGCCGCCTACGATCAGTTGAAGCAGCCGAAGGAGGCCATCGCCGCCTATCAGCGCGCATCCGATATGGATCCGAGCGACGCGCACACGATGGGAGCTCTGGCCGAGGCGCTGCTCAACAACAACCAGTTGGACGAGGCGCTCAAGCAGTATCAGCAACTGTCCGATGCGGACCCTGAAGACGTGGGAGCCCTCATTCATATTGGCGAGATTCAGCGCCGGCAGGGGAAGTTTGAGGATGCGCTGGCCACTATCCGCAAGGCGCGGGAAAAATCCAAGGACTCCACCGCCCCCGGTGTCGCCCTTGAGATCGGGTACAACGAAGGCATGCTTCTGGATGCGCTGGGTCGCTTCGATGAGGCGTTGCTGACCTATCAGAAGATGGTCGACCTCACCTCCCACGTCAACGGCGCCTACACCGCGGAAGAAAAGAATAATCGCAGCATCTTTCTTGAGCGCCTTGGCTCGGTCTATCACGAGATGAACAATGTGGACGCGGCCATCGCCACCTATCAGAAGTTGATCGACATGGGCGGAGAACAAGCGATCGGTGGCTATCGCGGACAGATTGAATCCCTGAACGATGCGCGGAACTTCTCGCATGCGGTCGAGGTTGCCCGCAAGGCCGTCGAAGCAAATCCCAAGGACCGCGATCTGAAGATGATTCTGGCCGATGAGTTGGTGAGCCTGGGCCAGACGGACGAGGGTGTCGCCTTGGCCAAAAATCTTGCCGAGAGCACCAAGGACGACCGCGCCGGCTGGATCAGCCTCGGCCATCTCTACGTGCGCCTGCATCGCTGGAAGGATGCCGAGGACGTGTACTCCCGCGTGGCCACTCTCACCACCAGCAAGGAAGACACCGTCTCTTTGCTCTATTTCCGCGGCGAACTAGCCGAACGGCAAAAGCGCTATGACCAGGCCGAACAGTTGTTCAAACAGGCCCTCGAGCAGGACCCGCGCAACGTTGCGATCCTCAACTATTGCGGCTATATGCTGGCGGACAAGGGCGCTCGGCTCCCTGAAGCCCTCAAGATGATCCGCAAGGCGGTGGAACTGGATCCCACCAACGGCGCCATTCTGGATTCGCTCGGCTGGGTCTATTTCAAACTCGGGCAATACGAGTTGGCAGAGGAGAACCTGTTGCACGCTATCCAGCGCGACCGCAGCGATCCCACGGTTCACGACCATCTGGGCGACTTGTATGAAAAGACGGGCCGCATCCGTCTGGCAGCCGCGCAGTGGGAGATGTCGCTGACAGAGTTTGCAAAGTCCGCCCCGACCGACATTGAACTGGGAGATGTTTCCAAGGTGCAGCGCAAGCTCGACGGCGCACGGGTGAAGATGGCCAAGCAGGAAAGCGCAATTGGTCAGCCCAAACCCTAGAGTCTGTACAAAGCAAGGTCAACAGAAAAGCCCCGGAGGACGTTCCATTGTCCACCGGGGCCTTTCTTTCGCGCCCTTTAGAGCAAGACCAAAGTTGCTATGTCCTGTTGAGTCCAGTGCAGGGTCGCGGCGCGCGGGGGCGCGCGACAACAAAAAAACAACGGCCAAGGTGTACAATCAAGATTGGTTTGGT
>Ga0302320_10008925_pt1 | contig 21664 bp, 17 predicted proteins | sample Bog_T0_3_FD_202130 | JGI IMG/M metagenome (GOLD analysis project Ga0302320, IMG submission 202130) | Peat permafrost microbial communities from Stordalen Mire near Abisko, Sweden - Bog_T0_3 | ecosystem: Environmental > Terrestrial > Soil > Wetlands > Peat | place: Sweden: Abisko, Stordalen Mire...
AGGCCAGCCGGTTGCGTGCGTCCCAGACGTAGCTGTTCGTGCCGTCGTTGAGCGTGCTGCCGTTGGCGTCGTAGGTCATCGCGGTCGAACCCCACTGCGTAAGCTGGTTGTTGGCATTATAGAACGCATTGGTGACCGCCGCTGGCAGTTGCGCAGTGGCCAGGCTGCCGCTGACGCCGACGCGCCTTCCGGCCAGATCGTAGCTGTAAGGCGGGTGGCTCCGGTCCGGATGACCTTTCCCGACCACGATGAGGGTGCCCCCGGTCCCTCGCTTTTGGGGACCGGGGAGGGTGACTGCACTTTCCCCGACGAGCGGACAGCCCACGCTGCCTCCGACATCGGTTGTAGGGCGGTCGCGGTAGGGATCCGGCTTGGCAAATTCCCGTTTTCCCAATGAGTTGCCGGCCCCGCCCGATGCCGGGCTGGCTCAGCCTGCGAGTTTGTTCTAAGCTTTCTCTATGACAAATTGGACGCCGTACATGGCGAACACACGAGAGATAGCGGTGAGCGTTGAGCCGACTTACCTTGAGACGAGGTCGTCGCCGGAGAGTTCGCAGTATTTTTGGGCGTATCGCGTGATCATCGAGAATCAGGGACGGGAAACGGTGCAATTGCTGAGCCGGCACTGGATGATCACGAATGCGCGTGGCGAATTGACCGAGGTCAAGGGCCCGGGTGTCGTTGGGGAGCAACCGGTGCTCAAGCCGGGAGAGAGCTTTGAATACACAAGTGGCGCGCCTCTCAACACGCCGTCGGGGATGATGGGCGGGGCTTACCAGATGGAGAGTGAGAGCGGTGAGCGTTTCGATATTGAGATACCGACGTTCTCGCTTGATAGCCCAAATCAGGACGTATTTATGAATTAAAAGGCAGATATCCTCCACCCCACGGACGAAGATCTGTCCCCACACCCCAGCAAGCAAAACTCGCTCACCGGGGACCCCGCACCTGGGCCACCCAGATTGAGCTATACGACTGAGGCCGCCCGGCCAAGCTCTACAGGGTGATGACGATTTTGCCGATCTGCTGGTTGCTTTCGAGGTACCTGTAGGCTTCGACGGCTTGATCGAAGGGGAAGGTCCGGGCGATCTTCGGCTTGAAGGATCCATCTGCTAGGTGATCGTAGATGTACTTGTTCATGGTTTCCCACTCCGGAGTGCCGCGCAGTTCGCCGAAGGTGTAGCCGAACATGCCGATGGCTCGGCCAAATGCTGCCATGGGGAAGGGCGTGGGCTTGCCAGAGAGCATGCCATACAAAAAGATGGTGCCACCGTTGGCCGTGGCCGCCGCGAGCGCGTTGATATAGTCGCCGCCCACCGGATCGAAGACGACGCGCGCACCCTTGCCGCCGGTGATGGACCGCACCCTTGCCGCCAAGTCCTCTTCTTCCGTGACGATGACATGGTCGGCGCCAAGGGCTATGAGCTGATCCTTTTTGGCGGAGGTACGGGTGGTCGCGATGGAGGTGCCTCCCTGTGCCTTGACGATCTGGATGGCCGCGAGCCCAACGGACGAGCTGGCAGCGGTGATGAGGACGAAGTCGCCGGCACCCACTTTGCCAAAGGGCACGAGCGCGCCATAGGCGGTGCAGTACTGCATCCAGACAGCGGCGCCCTCGACCACGGAGAGGGAGTCTGGAACGGCTGCGAGAACGCTCGCGGGAACGACGGCCTCTTCCGCAAGCACCGGGTACTGGTACATTGAATAACCCGGAATGGTGCCGAAGCGCTTGCCGATGAGCGTGGAATCGACCTCGGGACCAACGGCGATGACCTTTCCGACCGCCTCATATCCGAGGCCGGAGGGCGGGGTCACCTTTTCCAAGTACATGCCGTGGTAGTACATGCTTTCAGCGCGGTTAAGGCCCACTGCTTCCACCTTGAGCAGAACTTCACCGGGGCCGGGCTGGCGCTTGGGCAGATCTTCTAAGTGAAGGACTTCGGGACCACCGAGCTGGTTGAAACGGATGGCTTTCGGCATGATGAGGACGCCCCCTGTTGATAAGGAGATGCGGACCGCATGAAGCGCGTTGCAAATTTCGTGTGGGCTCCAACGGCGGTTCTGTGACGCAAGACGGCGATTCCTGGCCCACAGCGACCTGCTGACGGATGGCCAGGTGGCCCAGGTCTGGATTTCCAGACATGGGAATTCTAAGGATGGCTGCTTACGATTACCTATCTCAAACGCAAGATACGGGCCACAGAATCTTATCTACGCAGTTCTGGGCCGATTGCCTTCGTATCGTCCACTCAGGCGACCCGAAGGCGCCGGCAAGACCGAAGCTGAACGACTTGACCATGCTGTCCACAAGACGTTCACCTTCTCCCAGGAGGAGATGCATCGCCGCGAGCCCGATTGGCGCTCATAGAGGCTGAGCTTGTGCTGTAAATATTGGCAATGCTCGACGGCTTGCTCTTGGAGATGGCTGATCGCGAGCCGTTCCTCCGCGGTTAAAGAAGGCGAGGATGATTTCCTCTCGAGCGCCGCACACTCCCGCTGGTGCGCCGCAATCTTCATGCGAGGATCCCCGAGTCTCATTTCACGCAACGTTGCTGCCATATCAACCTCCCCACGCTTGCGCAACCATGCAGAGGGCGCGCGTAGAGGAAACTGTATTGGCGTTTGGATCGATAGGATGTGATCTAAATCACACGCAAAAGAGTTGCAATTCCGCTAGAGTGTGAATCGTAGTATTCCTCCTGCAGTTGAAGTGAAGTCTCTCGGAAACGAGGGACTTCACTTCGTTTTTTTAGCGGCAGAAAGTCCAGGCGAGAGGATATCCATGGCACAGCCTTCAACTCGAACAACGATGCGCGGGCTTCTGGCCCGCCAGAGTAGCCTAGCCACAGAATGCTGGTGGCGATGGTACGAATACGAGGCTGCTTCAAAGAAAGATAAGCCAGCACTCGAGAAAGAGATTAAGGCCCTTGCAGGGGAAATTGACAAGCTGGAGACTACAATTTTTAACCACAGGCAAGCAACGCAATGTTGGGGCGCTGACCGTCCCGTCAAATCCCGCAATCTGCCAATCCATCTCGTCGTTTTGACCCGTATCTCAATTACAAAAATGAACGCCCCCACACCCTAGAGCCTGTTATGAACTATAGGGCGGGCAGCGACGGGAGCCAATTTTTCTCAGTTCGAAGAGCGAGGAGGGACAGATACCGGGTGTATCTTAGCGACGAGCGACGACGAAATGGGGGAAATTGGCCCCGTCCCGAAGGGTTGCGATGAAAATCCGGCGATACTTCATTCTCGCCCTCGACGGTGGACCCGCCACAGCCTTCGGGCTCGGCTTCGTCTGGCCGGATTTTCGCTCGCAACGCTGTCCGCCCTATAGTTCATAACAGGCTCTAGAGGACATACAGGGAGGTTGTGAGACTGTGGACCTCGTCCATCGGGCCGCGCCTAGGTCTGGATTTTCAGATCGGGGAATGCTAAGGATGGCTCCCTGCGATCGCATTTCCCAAATGCGAGACATGTGCCGCCCAGTGATTTCGGGTTTCCAGGGCGGTTCAGAAATGATCTGCAAGATTCCGAAAATAAATAGGGGTATTGATTCAAATGAATATCAATTTAGTTGCGGATTTCTCATAGAACACTTTCAGAAAATGCTTTGTAGAAGGGCACGACTTTACAGCTTGCTGGATAACTCACTTCGGGGGGAGGCGGGGGATTCAACCCCCGCGTAAAGCTCCAGAATCAGCGTGGACTTTACAGGCTGCGGAAAAACTCTGTTCAGGAAGCGTTTTGTGTCAGGGCACGACTTCAGTCGTGCCGCAAACATCTGAAAATAAACGACTGGCTTTAGCCTCTGAGCGATGTTTTTTGCTCATTTCACCCCCAATTCCGAGTTTTTCCGCAGCCGTTTAGCCCCGGAAGCGCGCTTTACGCCAATTTCGCGCGAAAAATGGTTTCTTTCCGCAAACTGTAAAGTCGTTCCCTTTTACAAAGCCAGATTGACCGGATACATTGCCGCCACAATCCATCCGCCTGAGCAAAATTGATATTCATCTTGATTAAATCGCCAATAGAAGAAGGACCGGATCGGGCAGGTTCCTGAGAGATTGATCCGGGGACGCGGACGCAACTCAGCCTCTGCGACGATTTCTTTCATGGGTTTCTCTATCTCCATTGCGCGCCGGCGGGGGATAATCTTGTGCAAGGGGCAGGGGAAGTGTTGTAGTTTCCCTGGTCCCAAAAGCGGGACCAGGGGCACCCGGCCACGGTGGATGCCACACTAAAGGGTGCAGGTGGAGATGGCACCGCAGCCCAGATTAGTGTGACTCTAGGAAAGGCTAGTTCCGTCGACATCGAAACCTATGCGGGTGATAAGGAAGCAGCAGCGAAGGGCCCAGCTCTAACGGACGGCAACGTCACTTATCTAACGGATGGGTGCTTCACGCCACGTAATAGTGATCGCCCCGGAACATTGATTGGAGAGGCGATGCACATGAAGCAGTTTGGCAACTCCTCAGGAGGGCTCCGCGACGCAGCACTGGCCGATGCGATGCACGTTTCATTTCCGGCGGCACGCCCCGGACAAAGTCGTGATGACGCCGCATCTCCGTACTTTCACCGAGCCATCGAAGCAGCGTGTCCCGCCCAATGGTGACCAAGATGAAAAGACTTCTTCCGATGCTTATCGCCTACCTAGCTCTCCCGGTCGCGTTCTTTCCGAGCGCGGGGCGAGCTGCCACTGATAAAGGATGTCGCCCTTTGACTTCTCCGATAGTTTATGATGCGCCGCCGCGTAATCCGCAGCCCGTCTCTCTAGTGTCCGTCGACGATGTTAATCGCAGACTTTCCGTCTTGGTGCGCGCTGGAGATTCATACTATCGAACGCTCGACGATGGCAGCCATTGGATGCTTACGGATTTGCCCAAAGATGTCTCGATCTTCGCGCCCTCCGATCACAAAGTTGCCTATGGCTACGCGCAGAATGGCATCATCATGCGTACTACCGACAACGGCAAACACTGGAGCACGCCAGCCCCATACATTGGCGGGATCCCCTCCGATCAGGTAGCTGTGAAGTTGAGTGGTGACAAGAGGTACATCGCGGAAATGGAAATCTCTGCTATCCATCCTGCGAGACCGTTAACTGTCTACGCGACCATCAGAATCGTCCCTCCTCGCAAACCAGAATCCGTCGGACTTCCATCCTATTTCCTAAAAGGAATGTATGTCTCCCACGACGGAGGCAAGAGTTGGGAACAATTTAGCGACAAGATCGGGATTTTCGACACGTATCCCAGAAAAGTCACCCTTGGGATAAACCCAGCAGACAGCGACATTATGTTCAGCGAGGGTGAGCGAGAAATATTGAAGTCTGTAGATGGCGGAGTATCGTGGAACCCAGTCGGACAAAGCGAGCTTCTCAACGAGCAGCCCGTTGAAAGAAGAGAGGCTGGCATGAGAGCCAGCGTTCTTGATCAGCGGCCCCTAAACGTGGACAACTTCGCATTCGATCCAAACTCTCGGGACACTATTTACGTTCTCTCAAGAAAGGGGATATATCGATCGCTTGACGGCGCCCAGACATGGACTGTGCTGAATCTTGGATTTGATGCCTTAGGGGCGATCAACAGCATAGCCGTGGACCCGACGAATGGCAATAACGTTTTGGCCGGCAGTTGGGGAGGACTATATCTCTCGAACGATGCCGGATGCCATTTTCATCGGCTGAAGACTCCTGCGAAAGACGACAATGATTTGCAGACCACTCCAGTCAAGTAAGGGAAGGCCCAACAGCAGGATCCACAACTCGTGGTGACAATGAAGATAACAGTTCCAACACACAAAATTGGCCCGCAACAGACCGAAACTGATGCCGGGTTTGGCATCGCCTACATGGACAGTAACGGAAAGGTCACTCCAGCTAGTAATGAGTCGCATATGCTTACGATGACCGAGAAATTAGATACAGATAAGAGCAAAGGGGTGCCGCTTCAGATCGCTGATAAGGGACGTACTGGCGCGGTGAGTGGCACGGAAACAATTACAGATGCAATGAGAGTCTCCGGCAAGAATGTCGTCGTCCTTGACAAGCGATTCGCAATTGGTGGCCAACCGGCGAAAGTATTCAATCCTAGCACAGGAAAGACACTTGATTTCATCCACCAAGAGAGCTCCGTCAAGGGTGGAACCAATCTCTCTTACGAAAATAATCCGTAATCTACCGACCGGAGTTTAATTGGGTATTTCTGAGGAGGAAAAGATCATGACGGGAAGAACGAGTTACTCCGTAGCAAGGGCGTGTATTTTGTTCATGCTTCTATGTTTCATCGCCCAATTAGCCCGAGCGCAACGAGATAATTCAGAAGGTGAATCTTGGCTGAGATGGAGTTCAGAGCATCGCAATGCCTACGTCTCGGGATATATCGAAGGGTATTACGGCGGGTACGCACATGGATGCCAGGAGGGGGCAAGAAATTTGTCCGAGCCGACGCAGCCAGGTTTTGACAATTTCCCGGTGAACAAGTGCTTGGACCGGAAATTGGATTTCACGAAGGGGATCGATCTGACAAAGGATGTCACTACATTTTATCGGCGCTATCCTGTGAATCGGAATCTCTTTATCAAGGAAATACTTGAAGAGCTTGGCAAGGGGAAATCGCTTGAAGATATTCATGCCCATCCTCCCTTTCCTGCCGTAGCCTCATCCACACGACACAGCCAAACCAGCCAGGAGAAATAGCACAGAATCTTTTGTTTCCTGACCAACGGTAGGCCCAACAGCAGAACGGAACAACGACAACGCCCGGGCGGGCCCACATCTCGATGATCCCTCACAAGATTGGGTGCCCTGCCCAGAGGGCACCCAATCGACTTTGAGACCTGGGATCGCGTAGACCATCCCGCCGTGCTCCGGTCCAGAAGGACTCTATTTCCATAGGGCCTCTCTCCGAATCCCTCCTTCTTTCCCCCGTTCGGACCGAGCAAATCAGGCCAGCATTCCGGCGCCGACCGGCGCAAGATGGATTACATAAAGGCTTCCCCAATCCGCCCTGATAGCAATTTCGGGGAAGATGGTTCCCGTAACTAGAGCACTCAAGTCGACACGACAAACATACCTGGGTGAAGAGAACGACGCCCCCGAGCGAGACTAATCAAGATAGATAGTCCCTGGTTTTTCTTTAGCAAAAACAGGTGTCCAGGAGGATCACAAAATGGGATCTCTTACGAGTGTCATCCGAGCCGCCCGCAAGGTGGGCTTCTTCAGTCTGCTGCTGGGGTCAACATTGACGCTGGGAACAGTCCCTGGATTCGCTATCGGCCCAAGCTCCGAGACGATTCAGGCCACATCCACACACGCTGGCAAATCGGCCACCCTGACCTTGGTCGTTTATAACTATTCCACCCCGTTGGACCTGCAGATTCTTTCACAGGCATTTCAGGGAAGCCAGGATCGAGGGTTGGCCACTGCGCTTTCCAAAACCAAAGCGGTCGGTCATTGCTCGATCGCAGGCAGTATCAGCTATGACGTAGCCTTCATTCAGACGGTTCCCACGCCAACTGGAAGGAAGATCACGTTTATCGCCATTCGCCCGCATCCTCCCGAAGAAGCTGACCCGCTTACGTCCTCCGTGGCCGGGGCCTTTGACCTGGCATATGGCCAATTCGACCTGAATGACACCGACCCGGCCAAGAGTACAGGGTTCCTCTATCCGGCAAGCAAGCTCCTGATCGATCCGCAGGGAGAGTTCCATTATGATTTGGCCGGCGCTCCCTGGCCGCTGATCAACGTCCTCGATTCCAACGATCTCCCAGCCGAGACCATAGCGCTGAGCCCCACAAAATAATCTCCAACAGAGCTCTCCAGTTGTGCACTCCAATCCGGCCTATCATCCTGCGCACAACAGTTGCCGGTGGTGTGGCCCGCATCTCAATGCGCCGCCAATGTACGGGTGCTCCAGGTCTGGTCCGCCGAGGCGGATCAGACTGGGAATTCTAAGGATGGCTTCCTGCTATCCCATTTCCCAAACGCGAGACCGGGGGTCCACTGACGATCGAAGTACCCATGAATGACCGTCTCCGCTCTTGCAGAAAATAACCTTCCATCGGCGCACAATGGAATGAGGTCGAGGCGCGCCGTGAGGCTGATCGGAAGCCGGTCACATACCCCGATCAGGCGTAAACGTAATCGCCCAAACCCGGAAAAGTGACACCCCCACCCCTCCCCTACCCCCCGGGGGTATCCTATTTGCCTTCCGCTGCCATGATGATTGTTCATAATCAGCAAGATACAGAGCCGCCTCATGGTTTTGACATGCATAAAAAAGCCGCTTTTTGGGCTAAAAGAGGCTGCTTTTGGGTCGATTTCGGTCCAAATTCGAGAGTTGGGAACACGGCGCTGCATGTTCTGGCTGGCTTGAGGGCTTCGATCCCGCCAAAGAGTGCGCAGTAGGTAGTTTCGTTGTTGGCGTAGCCAGGCGCCTGAGTTTTTGGCTTTAAGCTTAAGGCTAGTAGCTAGAGGCTGAAACGCAATGAAAGACGCCATCTACGTCTCGAAAGAGAATTACCTCAAAGCCATTCTGGAGGCTGAAGCCGAGGGCCATCAGGTTATCCCAGCCACGCTGGCTCATTGGCTTGAGGTTTCACCGCCTGCCGTGACCATGGCGCTGAAGCGGCTCAAGCGCGACGGCTTCGCCGAAGTAGGCGCGGACGGCATTGTGCGGCTCACCGCCACCGGCCGCGAGACAGCCTACCGCACCGCGCTGCGCCACCACCTCATCGAGCGCATGTTGAGTGAGGTTTTCGGCATGGAGTGGTACGAGATCCATGAAGAAGCCGAGCGGCTGGAGCACGCAGTCTCCCCGGCCTTTGAAGAGAAACTCAAGGAGAAGCTGGGCGAGGGCGGCGCCTGTCCCCACGGCAACCAAGTACTTGCCGAGAGCCCCGCCCTGCGCAAGCAGCGCGGCGAAACGCCGCTCTCCGAGGCAATCGAGGGCCAGCGCTATATTGTCACCAGCCTCCACGAGCGCGACCACAAGCTGCTGTTGTTTTTGCATCATGCCGGCATTGGCCCCGGCCAGAGCTTGCGCGTGATCAGCCAGAACTACGACCAAACCGTTTCGATTGAGTTGCCTACGGGAAACTCGATTCTGGGTAGGCCGGCAGCGGAGGCGGTCTGGCTGCGGTCGGAATATTCATCGTAATTAAACATAATAAAAATGATTAACTATACTTAACAACCTGTGGCATACTTGGGTTGAGGGGTGATTTCTTCCCCTCAGATTCCATGTCTCCAGAACTCCTATCGACTGTCGCGCTCCCTGAGCCCTCTTTGCCAGAGGTGCATTCCAGCGTGCGCGTCTCCCGCTCGCCGATCTACTGGCGCAGGCTGCTGGGGTTTCTCGGGCCCGGCTTCCTGATTTCGGTGGGTTACATGGACCCCGGCAACTGGGCGACCGACATCGCCGGTGGCTCGCGCTTCGGCTACACATTGCTGTTCGTCATCATGGCCTCAAACCTGATGGCCGTTCTGTTGCAGAGCCTGTCGCTCAAGCTGGGCGTGGCCACGGAACGCGACCTGGCCCAGCTTTGCCACGAACGCTATAGCCGCTGGGTGAGCTTTGGACTATGGATAGGCGCTGAGATCGCCATCGCCGCCTGCGACCTGGCCGAAGTGATTGGCTCGGCTATCGCACTGAACCTTCTCTTCCACATTCCGCTTTTCTACGGCGTACTCATCACCGGCCTGGACGTACTGCTGATCCTGCTCATGCAGCGCTGGGGTTTCCGCTATGTTGAGGCGCTGGTGATTGCGCTGATCGGTACCATCATCGCCATGTTCGGCGTGCAGATGTTCCTCTCCCGGCCGGAGTATTGGCCGGTATTCAAGAACCTCATCATTCCGTCGCCTTCGATCGTCACCAACCCGGAGATGCTCTATATTGCCATCGGCATGCTGGGCGCGACGGTCATGCCACATAATCTCTACCTGCATTCTTCCATTGTGCAGAGCCGCAATTACAAGCGCACGTCCGAGGGCAAGCGCGAGGCCATCTTCATGGCCAACATTGACTCCGCGCTGGCCCTCACCGTGGCGTTGTTTGTGAATGCGGCCATCCTGGTTGTGGCGGCGGCGGTCTTTCATCGCAGCGGGCACTTTGAGGTTGCGGCCATTGAGGATGCGTATAAGCTGCTCAGCCCGCTGGTGGGCGCGGCCGGCGCCAGCACCCTCTTCGCCATCGCGCTGCTGGCTTCCGGGCAGAACTCCTCCATTACAGGAACGCTGGCTGGCCAGGTGGTCATGGAGGGCTTCATCCACATCAAGCTCTCTCCATGGCTGCGCCGGCTGATTACACGCTCTCTGGCCATCATTCCCACCATCATCGTGGTGGCTTTTACCGGGGAGCGGGGGACTGAGAAACTGCTTCTTCTCAGCCAAGTCATACTCTCCCTTCAACTTAGCTTTGCCGTTGTGCCACTGGTGCTGTTTACCGGCAGCCGCAAGACAATGGGCGAGTTTGTGAACGCCCGCTGGCTGCAAGGCCTATCCTGGTTCGTGGCGATCCTCATTGCGGGATTGAATGCCTGGTTCCTGGTGCTGATGTTCCAGTAAGGCGGGCGATCAGAATTCCCCTGAATTTGCAAGAGGAAACGACCAAAATGTCCAACATATACCTAATTGGTGCGCATAAATTTGCACTTCCGTAACATTTGGTGTCCATAAGCCCAACAAAATAGCCAAAACCGTTCGGCACGGAGATTGCAATAGTGTTTCTGTATCAAGCAGTCAAAGCTGTGTTGGTACGTTCGCGAAGCGATTTCAAAGACCTGCCGGACCTCAGAGCCGGGGCCAGTCCGCCCCGGATCCTATTTCGAGGTTCACTATGGCATTGCGGGATGGAGTACATGAATCCAAAAATGGCAACAGCGAACGATCGGCGCGGAAGGCAGCGATTCAGCATCAATGCGCCTCTTACGGTATTCATCGGAGGCCGCGAGATAGCGGCTTATACCCGGGATTTGAGCAACCAGGGCGTGTATTTCTATCTGGCATCGGCCGACGAATTCCCGATCGACACCGACTTTGATTTCGAGGTCGGATTACCACCGGAAATCACTCTGTCCACCTGTTGCCGCATCAAATGCAGGGGACATGCGGTGCGTTCGGAGAAATCGAGGAATTTGACAGGAATCGCCGCGCAGATTCTGGAGTATTCGATTCAGAGGGAATTCACGACCGCCGCTTAGATTTTACGCACGCCCAGCACGCGATGGTCGACGATCCAGCTCTTCAATACATATACAAGCTTGTTGTTGCTGTCTGGGTCGGTTGGCAGAAGGAAAAAACCTGGGTCAACCAAGTAATGCAGGGAGTTGTAGACGATGCCCTCCATGACTTCGCCATCCAAAAACTGGAGGCGCATCCATATGCCATGGACGATGGGCGCTCTGGTATGAAAATTAAGATTGTTGTGAGTCGAGTCTCCCTCGAAGCTATTTACATAAAAGACAGCCTTCACATCTTTGAGCTGGATTTCCTCTACCACATCCGAATCAAGGCGACGAACCCGAAACGATTCAGGCGAGGCATGGGGAGCATGGCCCAGAAGCTCTTCAATCGTGTTCCATGCGGGCGTATCCAGGTAGCCCTTCAGCATCCCGGTGCCGAACTGGACCACTATCTTTTCCGACGTAGTTGCACTTGTGTCAATCATGAATGGCCGAAGTCCCTCACTGAATCCAAGCTGGCCGCTCGACGGAAAAGCAGCAATGTGTCATTGTCCTCAATGACTGAGCAAGCGCCAATCCCAGTTTAGGGCCAGAACCATGCCACGTTGGTAACGAGTATCGTGGTACGGAGTGTGTAGGCCCCCGAAAAACGAGAAACAATTGGCCTAGGGCGCAGACAGCCCTCCCAGTGGAGTCCAGCTCGATTCAACTCATAACCCAATGGATGGGGGCGCTTCCCGATAGCACTCCCGTTGTGGTCCCTACCGGCGATCCAAGGCAACTCTCGATCTTTCCGGTTCGGCGCCGAATACAATAAGTTCCTGCGGTTACAAATAGTGTACGTCCGCGAATCAATTCATCCAGCATGAGCCCGATCGGTACTCGCCCGCTTCTGCGGCGGACTGAGATTGTATTGCTTGATCTTGTAGAGCAATGCCTTGTAGCTGATCTGCAGGTCGCTTGCCGCCGCCTTACGGTTCCATCCAGTATCTTCCAGTGTTTGTGCGATTGCAACCGATTCGGCGCCGCCCTTCAAATTGCGAACGAGATGCTTCAGGCCTCCGTTGCCGCCAGAGTCCTCCCCGCCAGCGTCGGCAGATCCCGTGCTTTGGTGCGGAGTTAGCTCGCTGATGATTGCCTGCTCGTCAGCCAGGACAAGGTACCGTTTGATCGTATTTTCCAATTCACGAAGGTTGCCAGACCACGGGTGGTTGATAAGCGCCTGCATCAATGCAGGTGAAATCTGCAGCGGCTCCCATTCGTACTTGGTCGCCACTTTGCGCATAAAGTGCTGGGCCAGAATCGGAATCTCCTCGGTGCGCTCGCGCAATGGGGGCATCTTGAGAGTGAAACCATTCAGGCGGTAGTAGAGGTCTTCTCGAAAGGTTTTCTGCGCGATTGCGGCTTTGATGTCGATGTTGGTCGCGGCAATTACACGCACATCCACTTTAACGCTCGACCGGCTGCCCAGCCGCGAGAAACTGCCGTCCTGAAGAACCTGCAAAAGCTTCGCCTGCAACACGCTCGGCATTTCGCCAATTTCGTCCAGCAAGATGGTGCCGTTGTTGCATATCTCAAATTTTCCAGGTTTTGACTTGACCGCGCCGGTAAAAGCGCCCTGCTCATAACCGAAAAGCTCGCTCTCTAGCAGATCCGCGGGCATAGCCGCGCAATTGACCTTCAAAAAGCTGCGCTTGCTGCGCGACGACAGCTTGTGGATCAGCATCGCGGCGACTTCTTTGCCGGTGCCGCTCTCTCCTAAGATGAGGATTGGTATATCAGCCCGCGCCACAAGAATGCATTGGGACTCAATTTCCCGCATGCGCTTGCTGTTTCTGACAAACGATGTGTTCTCGTCCAGGGGAATTTCTTTGAACTCATCGTCTTCCGGATGCTTATCCACTTCCTTGAGGCACTGCCGCACGGCAACGTCGATGTCGTTTTTCCTGAACGGCTTCAGGATTACATCCGTGGCGCCCATGCGAATTGCCACCACAACTTCCTGCAACTCGGCGGAGCAAGACAGCATAATGATCGGCATCGAAGGCTGCGAGGCGCGAATCTTTCTCAGCAGGCCAAGCGCGTTCTCCTCGGAGTCGTCTACGCCGATGTGCCAGTCCATCAGGAGCAGGTCGGGCGCGGGAGACTCTTTCAAATCGCGGGTCAGTTCCTCGGCTTCGGTAAACAAACTCATGCTGTACCGATCCGCAAGAATTCCCTGAATGTATTTCAGGATTGCGGGATCCGCATCAAGCACAGCCACATGCGGGCGGTGTTTGCCATCCTTCGTCGGCGATCTGCGTTGCGAATTCGCCATCCCTGGTTCTTTCACTCCTAACGGAAAGAGCTGCTATGTGGGACCACTAGCCAGATTCTACTCTGCATGAAGATGAAGGCTGTACTGTAAAATGGTAAATCTTTTCGCTATTTGTGCAAAGATTTTCACATTTAGCGCAAGAGTCTGCACATTACGAGTTAACCTATCGCGGAATTGACAGGCCAGGATGAAGGCGATTTACGGCAACCTTCCGGGGAATTCACGAAGAGTGAGAAACTAGGGCAGATACCGCGAAATGCGCAATCCGGTTCTCGCGAAAGCCCTCAACTTCATGATTCAATTGTAGATGAATCATGGCCGATTCGCAATTCTGCAATCTGAGTCGCTCTCCTGTTGTGCTGCAAAAGGCTGCATCTCAGTTCGATGAAACTTATCAACCCGATGACAGAAGTCTATAGCAAGCTGGCTTGGTTAGCAAAAAGGAGCTGCGGAGACAGCCCACCGGCATCGGATCGAGGACATGCGGAGCCGAGCCTGGTTTTTATCCAGCGGATATCAGTGTCTGGCCCAGCAATTGCATACCGAACAAGAAGAACGTAACCCTCGATTGGATATTGAATGGTTCAGGCCCGCACAGCAGAATTTGTAGATATTCGTGATCTGCCCCCGATGAATGTGATCTTCGGGCAATCGCCGATGATGGCTCTTGCCCGGCAAAAGCTGGAACGGACTGCCGAGTCGAGTGTTCCTATTCTCTTGCAGGGCGAGAGCGGGACGGGCAAAGACATTTTTGCCAAGTTATTGCATGCGCGCTCCAATCGTGCCAAGGCCGCATGGGTCAAAGTCACATGTCCGGCCATTCCGCACTCGCTTATCGAGTCGGAACTATTCGGCTACGAAAGGGGAGCGTTCACCGGCGCGTATACCACCAAGCGTGGCCGCGTGGAACTTGCTCACCAGGGTACGCTGTTTCTGGACGAAGTGGGCAGCCTGGATATGGCTGTGCAGGCCAAGTTGCTGCAAGTGCTGCAAGATGGCAGTTTCATGCGCATAGGCGCGCAAGAGTCCCGGCGCGTGCAAACGCGGCTCATCTGCGCTGCCAATGGAAACCTGCGGCAGCAGACGGAGGATGGCAGCTTCCGGCTCGACTTCTTCTTCCGCATCAATGCCGTGACCATCGATTTGCCGGCGCTGCGCCAGCGGGCTGCGGACATACCGATCCTGGTAGACCACTTTCTCGAATTGCATTCAAAAGCGTATCGTCTCACTCCGAAACCGCTTTCGCGCGAGATGATTCGCTTGATGAAGCGCTACAACTGGCCTGGAAACATCCGGCAACTCGAGAACATGATTCGCAGCTACGTGCTCATCGGCAGCGAAGAGGCATTGGCGGCGGAACTGGTTCCGTTTACCCCAGCCAGCCTGATTCCCGAAATCGATCTGGCCAATCCAATCTCGCTCAAGGAAATTACCAAGGCCGCCACGCGGGAATTGGAGCGCGAGATCGTGCTGAAGGTGCTACAGGCCAATGGCCGCAGCCGCTTGAAGACGGCCAAATGGTTGAATATCAGCTACAGATCGCTCCTTTATAAGCTCCAGGAATCGAAAACCGGCGCAAACCCTGGAAGACCGGCGAAGCCAGGTTCCATGGATACGATGTCAAACTGATCCGGCTCTGGCAGGGCAGCTCATCGGCTAGGGGCAGTCGCGCTGCCACAAAGAGATTGAAAGATTCCCAGCAGCTCATCCGCAACAGCGCTCCAGCTTCGGCTTCCCTGCGCGGAGATCGCCGCGGCGTCCCAGGTTCTGTCGAGGACCGCTGCCAGGGCCAGCGCCAGCGCGCCCGGATCGCGTGGGGGCACAAGGTGTCCGCACTGGTCACTCATGATTTCGGGAATACCTCCAACGTTTGTGGCCACAACCGGGCGGCCGCACGCCAGCGCCTCTAGAACCACATTCGGGCAGCCTTCCATGTAGCTCGGCAATGTGACCAGGTCCGCTGCCGCCATCCACACAGCGACCTCGTCGAAGGCGCAGGCCGGCAGCGCGTGGATGTAGCTGGTAGCGTCGCGGCCGTCGATTGCGGCCTCGACGATCGGCCTGTCAGGCCCTTCGCCAACCATATACACGTGCAGATCGGGGCGCTGAGCATGCAACGAAGCCGCTGCATCGACCAGTTCGCGCAGGCCTTTCGCCACGTCCATGCGCCCAATGTAGACCACAGCCTCAGAGTCCGGGCTCACACCCAACTTCTGCCTTGCCTCAAGGCGATTGCGGACGTGGAAGACAGAAAGGTCGCAGCCATTGACGACGGCGCGAGTCTTCTCCGGCTGCGCCCCCATGGCCAAAGCCTTTAAACGCAGGTCGCCGCTGACCGTGACCACAAAATCGGCTTCGCGCAAAACCTTGCGTGTATGCATGGCCGAAATAGGATCGCCGATTCTGTTGATATCCGACCCAATGCTCATGACGGCGACTGGAACGGAGAGAGCTTTCCCTATCTTCAGTGCGGCATATCCGTCCGGATACAGGAAGCAACCGAAGATAAGATCGGGCGCAAGGCCGCGGACGTGCGGCAGGAGCGCGCTGGCGGCCATCGAGCCGTTCATCGGCCTGGAAACCAGCGGCAGGGCCGGGTAGTCGTAGTAGCCCACCTTCACATCTGGCGGACTGAAAGCCGCGTCGAGCTTGTCATAACTCCGGCTGCGAGGCTTCAGAAATGAGGGATATTGGGCGTTGGGGAAGAAAACCCTCACATCGGCAGCCTGGGCAATCACCCGAAACGTCTGATAGAGCGACCTGCCTTGCCAGGGCTCCGCCGAGCTTGGAAAGTATCGGGTGACGACTGCAATCTTCATCCTGCCACCGTCGGCATAGCTCGGTTGGATACTATCCTGTTGCTCTCGAGGATTGCCTCGAACTCGCGGCTGACAGCTTCCCAGGAGAACTCTCTCTGCGCGCGCTCAAGCGCGTTGTGTGCGATAGCTTTCCTCGCCGCATCGTTAGAAAGCAAGCGAACGCAGGCGGCGGCAAAGCCTGCTGGATCGTCGGCCAGAACAATGTCCACCCCGTCGTTATAGCGCAGCCCTTCTGCGCCGATTGTTGTCGAGACCACAGGGACTCCCGCCGCCATGCACTCATAGATCTTCAATCGCGTTCCGCCTCCGATGCGGATGGGCACAATTGAAATCTTCGCCCCCCAAAGATAGGGCCGCATATCTTCAACCTTGCCGGTTACTGAGACGCCCGCTAGCCCCTGAACCGCCTTGAGAACCCTTGCATCCGGCGAACGGCCCGCGATGACAAATGTTGTTTCAGGCAACGTATCCCGGATCAAGGGAAGCACCTCCGAAAGAAAGTACAAAACCGCATCCACATTCGGCAGCCAATCCATCGACCCGCAAAAGACGATATCCGCAATTGCAGCCGAGGCGCCCCGTGGCGTAAAGTACTCGACATCCACGCCAGTCGGAACGCTGCTGACGGTTTCGATCCCAAACAGCCGCTTCATTCTGAAAGCGTCGATCTCTGAAACCGCAATCACGTGCTTCGCAGTCCGGCAAATCCTCCTCTCATAGGCCTCCATTTTTCCAGCCTGTATCTGAAAGAAAAGCCGTTTCAGGAGAGAGCGGCTCTGCTCAACGTGCCGCTGCCAGATCGTTGTCTCCACGTTATGCTGAAACAGGACGCACTTTCCTAAATCTGACAAGTTGGGAGCAGCCGCAAGAAAATCGCATACGATGGAATCGTAATGCTCTGCGGCAATCAAGGCATCGGCCGTCTGCCGAAGCTTCTTCGAGCCATAACGCGACACTGCCATCGGCGTGGCGCTAACTAGGCTGCCTGCGAGTTGGGGAATAATCCTCAACGACCGTCTGCTCGGAGCAGAGTGTTCCACTGAAAAATGGCGCGTCGAGTATTCGGTGCTTCGTTGCGGACCCTCAAGGTTTCCGGGAGCATTCAGCGCGGCGAAATGAATCTCATGCCGCTTGTGCAACTCCTTCAGCGTACCCAGCGTGCGAATCTGAGCGCCGCGATCGGTGGGGTGCAGAAAAAAAGGGCAGATCCAAAGAATCTTCATCGTGGCATTCTGGCTCCTCGCCAGAGCGGGGTCGGGCGGCTGTTGGTTCTACGTCCGTAAGCCCATGATAAACTGCCATCGTATGAGGCCAAGTCGAACGGCATGAATCATAAGCAAAATGTAATTGTGATGGGCCTGGGATATGTTGGCTGCGTGAGCGCAGCATGCTTTGCCGAGATTGGACACAGCGTCCTCGGCGTTGACCGCGACATCAATAAAGTGGAAGCAGTCCGGAAGGCGCAATCGCCTTTCTTTGAAGCCGGACTGGAGAGCCTAATCCAAAGAAACGTCGCCAATGGCCGGCTAAAAGCTGGAGTGCTCGATCAAGAAGCCCTCGAGGCCGCGGATGTGGTGATGCTGTGCGTCGGAACGCCTTCGCAGGCAAACGGGAACATCGACCTCAGCCATTTGCGGCGAGTCTGCGACGACATCGCGGCCCTGCTTCGGCCCAGAACAAAGCGCCTGATCGTTACGGTCCGAAGTACAGTATTTCCGGGAACCTGCGAAAGCCTGCTTACGACTGTCTTTGCCCACAGGCAGGATGTGGACATCGTCTCCAATCCGGAGTTTCTGAGGGAAGGCACTGCCGTGAAGGACTTCATGGAGCCCTCTCTGCTGGTTGTGGGCGGGAGCACGGACCAGGCTGCTCAGTCGGTGGCGGACTTATACTCCGGCCTTCCGGGCGAGGTCTCCATCGTCTCGCTGCGCACCGCCGAATTGATCAAATACACGTGCAACGCATTTCACGCGCTGAAAATCGGATTTGCAAACGAGATTGGCTCACTCGCCTCCAGCTTGGGTGTCGATCCCGAACAGGTCATGGCAACCATGTGCCGGGACACAAAGCTGAATATCTCTTCGGCTTATCTCAAGCCAGGCTTCGCCTTTGGCGGATCGTGCCTGCCCAAGGATCTGCGCGCACTCACCTTCCGCGCTTCGCGTCTCGATGTGAAACTGCCGCTGCTGGAGTCCGTGCTGCCGTCCAACGACGAGCACCTCAGGCGAAGCATCCGGGATGTGCTCGAACTGCCCGGCAAGCGGATCGGCATCTATGGCCTCGCGTTTAAAGAAGATACTGACGACCTTCGCGAAAGCCCGGTCATTACGATCATCGAGCACCTGATCGGGAAGGGAAGAGATCTAAAGATTTTCGATCCCCATATCCAATTGGAAGACATCTACGGCAGCAATCTGAGCTTTGTGGTTTCAGCATTGCCCCACATCGGCAAGCTGCTGGTGAAGAGTGTTGACGGTCTTCTATCCATGTCCGATACGCTCGTGATTGCGCAGAAGCCTTCAGCCGCGGCACTCGAGCAATTGACAGCAAGCGGACTGCCGATCCTGAATCTGACCCGGCTGGGAATCAAGCTTCCGCCGAGTCCAGGTGCTTGAGCCGGTCCGTGACCGGCCTGTCATCGCACTTTGCGACAATTGAGGCGTGCCGCCATCGGCTTTGCGGGTCATACTCGACGATCGTTGGCGCGCGACACAGAAACGGTTAAAGAAAGCTGAACGGCAAGCCGGTCGAAACTGACTTATCCGGCATAGCAGCTCTCCATTTCACTGCTGCGCATCAGCGCTTCTGCGGCTTGGTACATCTGCCACGCCGTGGCCCAGTGGATCTCGATGCCTCTTCGGTCCGCTTCTTCCTTGAGCCAGCGGTACATGTTGCCGAGACCGCCGTTGAGCATCGGCTCAAGATTCCGTTCCGGCGCTCCATGGGCGTAAAGCTTCAAAAACAAATCGTCCCCTAGGGTTGGCGCGAGATCAAACCACCTGCGCACCCGCGAGGGAGTGGCAAGGTCATATTCGGCAATCTCTCCTGTTTCGAGCCGCGGCATGGGCCGATGGTCAAAGCGCAGACCGAGTGGCCCGGTGATCATCAGCAGGTCGCCTTTTCTTCCGCCGCCAAGGGTGGCTTCGGTTCCGCGATCGAAAGACTTCGGGCGATGATCGGGATGATTCGTGCACCAGTAAAGCTGGTTGACGACGCGGGCTTGGGTTGCAGAGGGAAGGGACGGCATGGTGAAGTCGGCGTAGCAGCCGAGATCGCGAAGCAGGGCGATTTCGCCGTTGAGCCCGCATAGCCTGCCATCCGGGCGCGAGTTATCCAGGGCCCAGTTGCCGTGAATAAACCCGAAAACTGTGCGCCCATCCTGCTGACGAAGCAGGCCGTGATCGTCTGTCAGGCGCCGGCAATATTCCGTGATCTTCTGGATGAAGGAATTGCGCTGCTCGTTGTCGTGGTGGATATGCACTTCCACATCGCCCACGCCGAGCCGCACAATCTCCGCGATGCTGTCGAGAATATCCCGGCGGTACTCTTCTTGCGGATAGAAAAAACTGTAATGCGGGCGCTGGCCCGCGGCGTCTCTGGGAGCATCCTCGGCTATCTGTGGCCACTTGTCGCGCCACCGCGCCACCCGGCCCAGCGCGGTTTCAATTGAAGCTCCATTGCCCAGCGGCTCAAAGTGATCGGTGATGGCAACCCAGGCTCGCTTCGGCTTGGTAATGCGGGAGGCTTTGCGCAAGCGGTCCCGCAGATAGGGGACAAGCCAGATTTCCGCGTGTCGGGGAAGATTCATGGACGTGACTGCCGTTCTGAAGTTATGTTGCCTGAAAACTGCACAGGACAGCATTTAAGAGATAGCATAGTGCAACGCTTCGGGGAATTCCTCTTTTGGGCCAGACGTGCTTGTGTCGTTCGATGGATCTGCCTCGCGATTCAAGGATGCAAGTGAATTTGAAGCACCGTTTGGCAATTTGGCAAGAGCGGCAGCTTCAGAGCTCGAGCAATCGGCGGCCAGAAGGGTTATCTAAGAATTTACTTGCTAGCCTAGATGCTGGCGGAGTCCACGGCAGCATCGATTGCATCGAAAACATCGACGCCCTGCGCCAGATCGAACTTTCTTGCGAAATGCGCTACCGATGCGAGGATGCTGGGTACGTCCTCTGTTCCCAAGGTCTTCGGATGATGCCCGCCCTGGCTCCAATCGATGTACCAAATGCGATTCGATGAGATTTTCAAATCCGGCTGGTTGCACAGGATCGTATGCGGAAAGCTTTCATCTGGAATGAATCTTCTGCGATAATGGGCAAGAATCGCCCGGTTTTGAGCGTTCTCCTCCAACAGCCTGTCTACAGCTTTGCGGTTCAGCGTAAACCATTGCGATCCCCCATAACACTTCAGGGTTTCTGAAAATGGATTGAAGAAGCTGACAAGCCGCTTGGACCGCAGAGTGGCCAGAGGAATCTTGATCGGCTTTTTTTTGGCAAAAGAATACCATGGCAGCCAAAGCGGGATCGCAACGTAACGATCATAGGCGAGAGGCACCCAGGCAGTGCTGTTAAAGGAGTGCGCCTCGTACGCTACGGATGGATCGGGGGTCCATGGATATTCCACCAGGCGGTGGTCCATGTAGACGTCGAAACCGCCATTGGCCAGTTGGTCGCGCACTGCCTGCGCTGGCCTCACCGGGTAATCGGCTCCGCTCAGAACTGCAAACCATTCGGGACAGTCCGCGCGCCTGCGCATGGCTTTCATGGCGGCACAATAAGCGAGACAAATCGACAGCCCGCCCCATTTGGTATCGATATGCGGCCGAACGAACTCAACTTCCCTGGGAAAGTCGAAGCCATCCAGCGAACATTTGCTGAAATCGTGATGGCAAACAATGGGCGGATGGTCGTAAAGCTGGATCAGCCGCCGCACCAGCCGGAGAAGTTGAGCGGGCTTATCGTGAGAAACAAGGACAAATCCAACTGTGGCGACCATTCGCGAGGAATTCTCCTTCTGCCCAGCCCAAGTCAAGTGTCGCACACACCCGATCGCCCCTTCAAACGCCAAACCTGAAGGTCAGCAATTCGAAGCGGGAACCAAGGCCGGTATCGGCGTCATGCACCATTTGGCGCGCTCTTGGCCATACCGTATAAGACGAACTAGTGTCCTGAGTCCGAAATACGGAACACAAAACCGCTGTCATTCTGAGCGAACGGGGCCCCGAACGTCTTTCAGTTCGGGGGTGGTGAGTCGAGGAATCTGCGGTTGTACTTGGATGAACTTCAGCCTCACCACACTAGGGCGTATCGACATATACTGGCGCGACAGCGCCGGGAGC
>Ga0302320_10008926_pt1 | contig 21662 bp, 19 predicted proteins | sample Bog_T0_3_FD_202130 | JGI IMG/M metagenome (GOLD analysis project Ga0302320, IMG submission 202130) | Peat permafrost microbial communities from Stordalen Mire near Abisko, Sweden - Bog_T0_3 | ecosystem: Environmental > Terrestrial > Soil > Wetlands > Peat | place: Sweden: Abisko, Stordalen Mire...
GCTGCACGGATGCCAACGCGCCGACGCTGCGGCAGGCTCTTTCTGCCAACGGAACAGTCTATCTACCTGAAATAACAGAGCTTAGTCTTTCGCTCCAGGAATTGCTCGTCAACCAGTATTTTCACTCTGTACAGGGGCGCGCCTGCCGCCTCCTGTGCAGTTCTAGCCGTGAACTACAGGATGAGGTCAAGTCATGGCGCATGAGAGAGGATTTCTATTACCTCGTCTCTGCCGTTTCGCTGCGGATTCCCCCACTGCGCTGCAGAAAGTCCGAAATCCTCTCCATCTCCGATGAGCTGCTGACGCAGTTCTCCAAGCAGTTCGATCGGCCCAAGCCGGTTCTCTGCAAGGAGATCATTGAACATTTGATGGAGCACACCTGGCCCGGCAACCTGCCGGAACTTCAGACTGCCATCAAGACATTCGTCGCCATCGGAGATCAGGCGATCTCTCTGGCCGCCATCAAAGCGGCAACATCGGGAAGATCGAATGGAAATCGCAAGCATCCATTATTAAAGGAGGCTACGCGCGCCTCCTCCATCCAGATCGAGCGCCAGTTGATCACCGAAGTTCTGACATTGACTGGCGGCAACCGAAAACGCGCGGCAGTAGAATTGGGAATCAGTTACAAGGCCCTGCTGAATAAACTCAAGCAGATGGAAACGGAAAACCAGTCCAAGTTCTGCAAAAATGGAGTTGCATGATGAAACCAAGAATGATCCTGCTCGCAGCATTTCTTGCTTCGACGTTTTTCTGCCAGGCTCAAGACAAGCCGGCAGCCGATCAGCCGCCCGCGCCGGATGCAGCCAAGCCGGTTGTGCCGGGTGAAGCAAGGCCAGCGGCGCAAAATGTGGCCGCGATGGCGACGACGGACAGCTATGTCATCGGTTTGTCTGATGTCATTATCGTTACCGTGCTGAAAGAGCCGACTCTATCCAGCAGCTTGCTTGTCCGGCCAGACGGCATGATTTCGATGCCTCTTCTGGGAGACATCATGGCCTCAGGCAAGACGCCGCTGCAATTGGCGGACGAGATTGCCGCCAAGCTCAAAAAGTTCATTCAGGATCCCAACGTTACCGTCATTCTGAGCCAGATGAACAGCAAGAAGATTTACTTGATTGGCGAAGTCGGCAAAACCGGCCCGATCGAGATGACTCCGGGCATGACCTTGCTGGAGGCAATTGCCACCGCCGGCGGAGTCTCCGAGTACGCCAACAAGAAGAAGATTTACATTCTGCGCGACGAAAACGGTAAGCATCTCAAGTTGCCTGTGCAGTACAAGGAAGCGCTCAAGGGCAACAGCGCGCTGAATCTAGCCCTGAAACCAGGAGACACGATTGTTGTTCCTTGAGCGGTTGCAGATGAAAAAGACTCTCATGCTACTGGCGATTCCCTTCATTGCCAGCGCCGCCGCCAAAGCGCAGGCTGCGCCCGCCGCTACGGGTCCGTCCCGCCTCGGCGAAGTGCCGGTCAGCGGCACGCTGCGCTACGACCTGCGCTACTCGCAAATCGCGCAATTTTACGGTGGAGCTCAGGGCGACGCGCAGAGCAGCGCCGTATCGGGAGACGTGACATACGCAAATGCCAGCCAACTCCGGCCATTCAGCCTGACTTATTCCGGCGGCGATATGTGGGCTATCTCCGGCAGCTACGGAGAATCGGGGATCTTTCAACATCTCCTAGTTTCGCAAGGAGTGATACGGCGAAGCTGGTCGCTCAATCTCAGCGATAATGTAAGCTATATGCCCCAGGCTCCAACCACGGGATTTTCGGGCATCCCCGGCGTGGGCAGCCTGCCTAGCGAACCAAGCCCGCCAATCCAGCCGATATTGACGCTGAACACGCGCAGCGTCTACAACACGGCTGGCTCGAGTTTCACGCATAGCCTGGATCGCGCTACCAGCCTGAGCGTCAACGGGAGTTACACGATTCTGCGCTTTCCCGACGGCAATGGCCTTGAGACCGATCAGTGGCAGACAGGCTCGCAACTTACCCGGCGGCTGAATGCGCATAATTCACTTTCGAGTCAATACTCATTCTCTCATTTCAGTTATCCGGGTTATGCCTACATCCTGGAAACGCAATCCGCGATGTTTGGCTTCACGCGCTCCTGGAGCCGGCGGCTGCAGACGAGCGCCTCTGCAGGACCGCAATGGATCATGGCTTCATCCATCGCGGGAATTCCTTCATCGACTGAACTGTCGCTCAGCGCGAATGGAAGTTATACTGCCCGATCAACGACCGCCTCGGTGAGCTATACGCAAGGAGCTACGGGAGGCGCGGGCGTGCCGGCGGAGGTAGGGGCGCGCAACCAGGATGTGAACGCGGTAGTCGCGCAGCAGTTAGGCAGAAATATGAATGTCAGCGCCACGGGCGCGTATTTGCGCACACGGGGATTGCAGCAGGTGAACGGCGCTTCGGGCGTTGTGACCGATTCCGTGTATGGCGGAGTGTCGGCCGCGCGGCGGCTGGGAAGGTACTGGAATCTATTCGTGAACTACACGGCGACTCACCAATTGTCGAGCGCTGCGCTTCCGGCCAATGTCATCAACGGGCTTTCGCAGGTGATAGGTTTCGGCATAAGTTACTCTCCCAGGGAACTGCACTTCAGAAAGTGATGAAACAAGGAGTTTTATGCTCGGGCATCGTGAATTGACAATGCAGGATTACGCGGGGATATTGAAACGCAGATTCTGGCTAATTCTGGTCTCCACGCTCCTTCTGCTGGGGGTTGGCGTCGCAATTAGCTATGTTATCCCCCCACAATATGTGTCTCAGGAGCTGGTGCTCATCGAGCAGCAGAAGGTTCCTGAAGACTATGTCAAGCCTGTCGTCAATGAAGACCTGAACAGCCGGCTGGCGTCGATGAGGGAACAGATCCTGAGCCGTTCGCGCATTGAGCCGATCGTCGAGCGCTTCGACTTGTTTTCCGGAAACAAAGCCACCATGGATGACCGCGTCGATCTTACGCGAAAGGCTATCGGGATTACTCCGATCCCCGCCGGCCTGTCGCGCGGGATGCCGGGCTTCTATATCTCGTTCAAGGCGCAGGACGCGCGCACTGCCCAGCAGGTCTGCGGCGAGATATCATCACTGTTTGTGAAGGCCAATCTAAGCGCGCGCGCGGAGTCCGCCGAAGGGACGACCGACTTTCTGAAGCAGCAACTGGAAGAAGCAAAGAAAAACCTCGACGATCAGGATGCAAAGCTCGCGGCTTTTGAGCAGAAGAATATCGGCAGACTTCCCGGACAGACTGTCCATCTCGGAGATATGAATCTTGCCATGGGAAGCGCAAACGAAAGTACGCTTCAGGCGCTTACAGCCCAGCTTGACGCCGCCACGCAGACAGTGAATCGCCTGCAGCAGACCGATACATTTATCGAAGCATTGATCTCCGAGCAGTCGCAGAAATCGGGGCACATTGACCCCGCCACGGGAACGCCGGACAGCGCGCTTAGTATTCAACTCCGGGACGCGATCTCGCAGCAGAAGGAATTGGAGGCTCTCTACACGCCCGACCATCCGGATGTGCTCGCCATCAAGCGCAGGATTGCCAATCTGCGCGCGGAGATCGCGCGAGTTCCGGCGGAACCGGCGAAGGGAGATACGGCGGTGAGTGCTTCTGACTCGCCGCAGCTTCAGCAACTCAAGGCCCAGCTTCGCGCGGAGCGCCAGTCCATGGCTATCGCCAAGCAGGAGCAGGCGCAAATCGAGCAGAAGGTTCGCATGTACGAGGCGCGAATCGAGGCCAGCCCATTGGTAGAGGAAGAGTATAAAAAAGTTACTCGCGACCATGATACGGCTTTGCAGTTTTACAACACTCTTCTCACCAAGATGAATGACTCGACCATGGCAACGGCTCTGGAATACCGTCAGCAAGGCGAGCAGTTCCGCGTCATGGATGCGCCAAATCTTCCCGAAGAGCCAACCTTCCCGAAACGCAGCCTTTTTGCCGGTGGGGGCCTGGTGGCCGGTTTGGCTCTGGGGCTGCTTCTTTCTGCACTGCTTGAGTATCGTGATACCTCCCTGCGAAACGAGGGCGACATATGGGCCTTTACGAAACTGCCGACCCTGGGCGTCGTCTCTTACCTCAACGACCTGCCTCAGCGTGAAGAGGTTCACAAGCACAAGAAAATATTTTCCCGAAAGCCCAAATCCATCGAAAGCGCGCGCGGATAGATATGTACAAATCCTTTTTCGGCCTTAGTGCCAATCCTTTCGGAGCAAGTCCAGATCCGCGGTTTCTGTTTCTGAGACCGCAGATACGGGAGGCGCTTGCATGCTTGCAATACGGCATCGCGGCGCGCAAAGGATTTGTGGTTATGACGGGTGAAGTGGGGACCGGAAAGACAACTTTGCTCAGGGCGGTCCTGGATACGTTTGCCAAGGGGCGCATCTCGACGGCCTTCATCTTCAATCCGCGCCTGGAAGTGCTCGACTTCTTTGAATTTGTGCTTACCGACTTCGGAATTCCGATTGCGTCAAGAACAAAGTCGGGAATGCTTCTGCAACTCAATCACTGGCTCATCGAGCGCTATCGCGCGCATCAGTTATGCGCTATCATAATCGATGAAGCACAGAATCTCTCTTTGGAGCTTCTTGAAGAGATTCGTTTGCTGACCAATCTTGAAACCTCCTCGGAGAAACTGGTGCAGATTGTACTTTCAGGCCAGACTGAACTCGAAGAGAAGCTTTACCATCCTAGCCTTCTCCAGCTTCGCCAGCGCGTTTCGCTCTGGTGCAAAACGCAGCCGCTGACAAAAGAAGAAACGCAGGCTTACGTCAAGGAAAGGCTGCGCATCGCCGGAGCCAGCCAGCCGGTGCTGCTGCCTGAAGCGGTGGAGCTTGTTTACCGCTACTCGAATGGCATCCCGCGCATCATTAATCTCTTGTGCGAGAATACGCTGATCTTCGCCTATGCAGAACAGATCAACCCGATTCCGGCGCACATCGTCGAGTCTGTCGGCCTGGAACTCGATATAGTTCAGCATCCTTTCACTATCTCTTACTCGGCAATGCAAGCCTTGATGAGGCGTACTCTGCAAACTAACATGGAAAACTCCATCATGCCCGTCGCGGATAGCGCGGATTCACGGAAGGAATGTGAAATATGAGCCGTATATTCGATGCGCTTCAAAGGGCAAATCTTGAGCGGAAAACCGAGCAGGATACGGTGGCGGCGGAAATTCCCAAGCCGTTTGATGTCACTGGCGCCGAGGATCTGCCGCCGGTCAATGCCGATGTCATTCTTGATAACATCGCCCTGCATCCGTGGAACCCATCCTTCACCTCGCTTCCCACGCTGGGAGAGCGCGGCGAATGCATAGAACAGTTTCGCGGCCTGCGCTCGCAGCTCTACCTGCTTTGCGAACAGGCTCCGCTGAAGACAATTCTTATTTGCAGCGGCATTCCGGCGGAGGGCAAGACTTTTGTCGTGGCTAATTTGGCCATCAGCCTGGCGCGCAACAAGAACAATAACATATTGCTTATTGACGCCGACCTGCGCTGCCCCTCGCTTCACGCCATCCTGGGCGCTCCAAATATTCCTGGACTTACGGAGTATCTTGCGGGAGAAGCAGAGGTGAATGACATTCTGCAGCGAAACCAGAATCTTCGCATTATTGATGCTGGCATTGTGCACAATATCCCGAATCTCACATTTATCCCCGCCGGCGCGGGCGGTGATAACTCATCAGAACTTGTCGCCAGCCACCGGTTTGACGAGCTGATAGCAATACTGTCGCCGCATTTCGACTGGATACTGATCGACACTCCTCCGGCCCTCGCATTTGCGGATGCAATCGACATTGCCCGCCTGGCCGACGCAGTGCTGCTTGTTGCCCGCGGGGCAACCACGCCCTACGATGTCGCGCAGCGCGCGCAGGCCGCCTTCAGCAACTCGCGCATTCTCGGCTTTGTGCTGAATGCGGTCAAGGACGCTCCTCGCAACACATATTACTACTATGGCAACCAGGAACCTGCGGGCGGATCGCATAAGCGAAAGGACAAACGGCAATAAGGATGATCAGACTCTTCAATGTTTATTATCCGACACGGACCCTGGTGCTGCTTCTTTGCGAAGTGCTCATTGTGGGCTGTTCATTTCTGCTGGCCACTATTCTCTTGGTGCCGGATCCATATATTGCACTATTCTATGATTACGGCTTGCTGAAAATAGCAGGCATCACTGCTCTTACTCTGCTTTTCACTTATTACTTCGATCTATACGGGCCGCGGCGTACCTCGCGTAACTGGGAGATTTATTTTCGTCTGCTGCTTGTTCTTAGCGTTCTTTCCTTTGTCCTCGCGGGGTTCATCTATCTGTTTCCGGACTTGGACATCGGCCCTTATGTTATGGTTGTTGGCGTTTCCTTCCTTACGGTCCTATTAGTGCTATGGCGCCTGGCCTATGAGTGGATCATTGGTTTATCCATGTTTAGGGAGCGTGTTTATGTTCTCGGCTGCGGCCAGCGCGCCCGTGCCGTGGTTGAATTGCTGCGCGTCAGCCGCGAAGCCGGCATGGAAGTCGTCGGCTGGAATGGAGAAATCGAGTCTCATAAACGGCATGATAGCTTCGCCGCGGACCTGCGCTCCTTTCGCAGGACGAAGCCGGGCATTGATCGTGTCATTGTTGCCATGGAAGACCGCCGCGATTCCATGCCGGTCAGAGAGTTGCTTGATCTTCGCATTCGCGGCGTAGTCATTGAGAATTCCAGCTCACTGCTGGAGCGGCTATCGGGAAAACTCTCTTTGGATGGACTAAATCCAAGCACACTAATCTTCGCCGAAGGCTTTCGCATGAGCGCGACGCAGCAACTATTCCGGCGCCTGCTCTCCTTTGCCGTTTCTATTATCGCGCTGGTGATCTGCCTTCCGTTCTTGCCAATTATCACTCTTGCGGTGCGCCTTTCTTCGCCGGGGCCAATCTTCTTCAGCCAAACGCGGGTAGGAAAGCGCGGGCAGTTGTTTACGGCTTACAAGTTCCGAACCATGCGGCAGGACGCAGAAGCGCAGGGAGCGGTTTGGGCATCCAAGGATGATCCGCGTGTTACTTCGATAGGCAGGTTTTTGCGCATGACCCGGCTTGACGAGATACCGCAGTTCTGGAATGTACTTCGCGGAGATATGGCATTTGTCGGTCCTCGTCCTGAGCGGCCGGAGTTTGTGCAGTGGCTCAGTCAGGAGATTCCCTTCTATGACCTGCGGCATATGATTCGTCCGGGAATTACGGGGTGGGCGCAGGTGCGCTATCAATACGGCGCGAGCCTGGACGAAACAAAGCGGAAGCTCGAATACGATCTTTATTACGTCAAGCACCAGTCGATAGGCCTCGACCTTCTTATTATGTTTGAGACCATTAAAACAATCCTTCTGCGAAGAGGCGCACAGTGAAAGTCATTTTCTGGCTATCGGTGGTCGGCCTTTTTTACACCTACATAGGGTACCCCGCGCTGATATGGCTTGTGGCGAGGCTACGGCCGCGACCCTGGATAGTCAAACCAATCACTCCCGGCGTGAGCATCGTGCTGGCTGTGCATAACGGCGCGGTTCTGCTGCCGCGAAAGATCGAGCACCTGCTTGGCCTTGACTACCCTGACATCAGAGAGATTATCCTTGTTTCAGATGGCTCAACCGACGGCACGGCTGAGTTACTCAATCATCTGCGGCATCCGCGCATCACAACCATTGTTCTGAAGGAACACTGCGGCAAAGCGGTTGCCGTCAACGCCGGCGTGGCAAAGGCCACGGCAGAGGTGATTCTGTTCGTGGATATTCGTCCAGAGATTGCTTCGGGCGCGGTTCAGCAACTAGTGAGTAACTTTGCCGACCCGAAGGTGGGATGCGTGGCCGGCGAATTGATTCTGCGCAAGGAATCTCACGATGATGCTTCTGCAGCCGTCAGCGGACTCTACTGGCGGTATGAGAAATGGATCAGGGCTTGCGAGTCTATCTGCGGCTCGCCTGTCGGAGTCTATGGAGGTTTCTACGCGGTTCGCCGCGAACTTGCTGCTTTACAGCCAGCCGGAATGATACTTGATGATATGTTTCAACCCCTTTCGATCATTCGCAAAGGGTACCGGTCAGTCCTTGATTCCCATGCTTGCGTGTACGACACATGGCCAACCAGAATTGAAGATGAGTTTCATCGCAAGGTACGCACACTGGCGGGAAACTTCCAGTTATTTCGTCTCGCTCCCTGGACGCTTTCCCTGCGGAACCCCGTATTCTTTCAGCTTGTCTCGCACAAAGTCATGCGCCTCATTGCGCCTTATCTGCTGGTTCTGCTTCTGGTTTCCACGCTCGCGCTTTCCACTGGCTCGATGCTCTTTGCTGCATTCGCTCTTCTTCAAATCTTCTGCTGGACCATTGCCATAGTTGCCCTGCGCTACAGAATTCCCGCGTTGGGCCATGTCGCGGCTCCGGCCAGTGCGCTGGTTGTGCTCGAAGCGGCTGCCGTTGCCGGTCTTTACAAATTCTTATTTACGCGCGGGCCGTTGTGGAAGATATGGAATTCAGAGCCACCGCAAGCGAATAGCGCGGCGGCACAATCTGAGTAATTTGAACTGCCGAATCCCTCGCGGAGACGACGGGAAATGAACGGGTGTAGAATCCTATTGAATGATTCACTGCGGTGAAAGGAGCTTCAATCGGCCATGAACAAACAGAGGACGCTGGTTATTTCCATCCTGGGAATCGGAGCTTTGGTGATTGGCTACGGCCTTCATTATCATGTCGTCCAGGTCAAGGCGGCGAAGTTGGACCACATTAGTGCGCCCGCGAGCCTCTTTCCCGCGGGATCTGTCTGGACTCAGGATATAAGTCACGCGCCACTTGATCCCCAGTCCTCCACTATTATCGCCTGGCTTGCGGATGCGGGCGGATGGGGAAGCAACAATAGGATGCAGGTTGATTTCAATGTTCGGGTATTGCAGGCCAACGGCAACACGCCATTTGTTCCCTTCAAAGGCCCTGGTTCGGATTCTCCCGATTCCGACCATATCACTACGTTTCCGCTTCCCGCAGGCGGCGGTATTGAAGGAGAGAAGGGTTATCAGTGCAACCTGGAGCAGGCTGATTGCCACCTTATCGTTGTAGACCGCGCCCACAGCAAGCTCTACGAAGCCTTTCAGGCTAACTACGCCGAGAATCTTCTTTCCGCGGGCTTTGTCGCGGTTTGGGATCTCAATCGAATTTACCCGCCATCGGGTCGAGGAGATCAGTGCACCAGTGCTGACGCCGCCGGACTCCCGATAGCTCCCCTGCTCTTTAATGCTGACGAGCTTGTAGCTGGCAGCATCAATCATGCTATCCGCTTCATACTTCCCAATCCGAGAATCCGCGCGCATGTTTTCGTGCATCCGGCTACACACGCCGGTGCTCCGCGTGGGCCTATCAGTGCTCCGCCGATGGGCGCCCATTTCCGCTTGAAAGCCTCATTCGATATGTCAAAACTGACGCCAGCCGCGCAGGTGGTTGCGCGAGCCATGCAGAAATACGGAATGTTTCTCTCTGACGGCGGCAATATTACCCTCACCGCGCAGAGCGACGCGGATACCAAGGCAAAGTACAGCGACATAGATTTCGGTCCCCACGATCTGCTTGACCTGAAGGTGACTGATTTTGAAGTACTCGATTTAGGAACGCCAATTCGATTGACCGATGACTGTGTGCGGAATCCGTGAAACAGCTTTTGCATCGTATCGGCCTTGAATCGAATCGCGCGACTGCTTTTCCAAGCCGCTCCACGGAGACTTACCGCCGAAGAATAAACTTCATACTAAATTAAGATGCTAAAATGAGCGCATAGCCGCGTGTCGCGATCTCCGGGTGTTCCGGTAAAGGTCCATGTAGGCGTTGACCATTGTTTCTATATTAAAGTGCGAGTGGAAAGCTGCCTCTGCGTTCGCAGAAAAATGCTTCCGCTCCGTGCCGCTGCCTGCCAGCCGCACAATCGCGGCGGCCATTGCATCGGGATTTGCCCCCGGCACCATAAGTCCTGCCCGCGCCAATCGCACAACTTCCGCCATCCCGCCCACATCCGTAACAATTGCAGGGATTCCCAGTGAAAAGGCCTGCAGAAGTGACATAGGCAGCCCCTCCGACTTGGACGACATGATAAAGGCATCAGCCGCAGAAAAAAACGGTTCAACGGCGAGTTGCTGCCCCCAAAATGTAACTTGCGAAGTAATACCCAAAAGCGCGCAATAACGCTCGAGTCTTTGTCGTTCGCTGCCATCACCCACCATCCAAAGACGCAAATCCGGCATGAGCGAAAGCGCTGTTTTAAAGGCGCTCAGCAGTAGCGTGTGGTTCTTGACAGGTTCAAGCCGTCCGACATAAACGAAAGTGAATCCGCTCTTCGGAGGGCACTTATCTGCAGCCACTCGCTTGAGCGGGACAGTACCGTTGTAAACGCGCTTGATTTTTCGCGCTGGAACGCTATGAATATCTTTCAAGTTGTTTGTGGTTGCATCGCATATGCCGACAATCCAATCGCAAAAAACAGCTGCGACTGCATACTTAATCTCCACGACCGGCCTGCGCGGCGGCCCCACAAGGCTATGCCGGGTAGACACAATGCATGGCACACCGGCCATCCGGGCAGCAAGGGCGGCATAAACCGTCGGCGTTGGGTTATGTAAGTGAACCACATCGGGCCGCGACTTATTGAAGATATGAAAGAAGTTTACCATGGAGTCTGAAAAATGACGGCCAATGTGCGGCTGTACGGCGAAGCCATCCTTTCGCATTCGTTCGCCGAGGGGGCCTAGTGTTAAAACCGCATACACGCTAGGATCGTGCCCCAGTTCCCTCTGAAGGCTGCACATCTGCGAGACAAGCGTCTCGGCTCCGCCAATCTCCATGCTATCGACCACGTGTGCAATTCTCATAGAAGTTGCCTTGACCAACGCCAGTTCCTGGGCGGCTGTGCGCCAGTTTCTAACCCGGCTCGCGCTCAACCTCCCACCCGCTGAAATCATCGCATAAAGTTCACGGTTCGAAGCAATATATACATCAGCAACACCAGCGAGATCGCCAATCCCCCGGCAAATAGAAGCACTCGCGCGAGCGGCAGGCGCGGGGCAATAATTCCTCGGCACAGTGCCATCTCATATACTACTTCCGTCATTCCGCCCAGCAAAAAGAATATCATAACAAAAGCCCGCGAAAGGAACCATCCTGCGACCAAAAAGCCTGTAAATGACAAGAGCAGTAAACGCCCCATGCGATTAATATCCGCCTTGTTGACTGCCTCAACTCTTGATATCGTCCCAGGAACTAGTCCTGCGTCCGGCTCATTTTCCTCAGCTTCACTCACCTTTTTGGGTGAAGCAATTACCAGTATATTTCTCAAAGTCGGAAATAGAAAAAGGCACCAGAAGTAAAATCCAACCAAGCCAAGTTCAGTTACACATACCATGATTGAATTGTGCGCGGTATGGCCGAGGTAGTCTGACAAAGTGCCCGGCCCCACTCCAAACAACGGATGAGACTTCAGCAGTTGCAAGCATTCACTCCAAAGCTCTGTGCGGTCTGAGCCAGATCCGGCCGATATCTCCCGCCCGCCCGTAAAGTTCAAAGCCATTGCCGCAAGAAACAGTCCGCCTGCCACCAAAAGCGCTGGAAGCGTACCAATGCGCCGCCGGGCAGCGACAGCCGCCATCGCCATCAAGGCTAGCAAGGCGCCGCGGGAGTGCGTCAAAAACGTGCCATAGAGCAGCACAGATACCGGCAAAAGCACAAATGCGATGTTACGAAACATCTTTCCCGGAAACCAGAAAATAAACACCAGGGGAATCACACAGATTACGAATTGGGCAAAATCGTTCGGGTCGTTAATCAGCCCAAGTCCTCTTAGACGGTATATCATTATCCCCGCATCATTACTCATTAAAAGAAGATATGGATGCTCAATATTCCACTGGCTAGTCTCGGCGCTCCCGGTGTCTCCGGCTTGAAAAAAGCCTCTGCCAGAATCTCCATGCGGCAAATCGATGTATCCATGTGCTATCACAAAGAAGCAGACAAACAGAAGCATAAGCACAATAACCTGCAACTTCTTCTTCGTGTTGCAGTGCATACAGACCAAATAATATCCATAGGCATTTGGCAAGAAAAAAAGAAATGTCTGAATGGCTCCCCACGCCCAGCGCGTTTCAACCATCGCTGACATGGAGGCCGCAAATGCCAGCCCAATCAAGGCGGCTGACTGCGGTGTTTTCAAAACGATTGATCCTTTCATCTTGGGAAGAGAGACGAAAAGAATCAGTATCGCAAGAATCAGCTCAATGCGATAAGCCGCGAGCGCCCCAAAGATGGCGACGGGCGTGAGGAAGTTCGTAACGAAATAGAGAACGCTTAGGACAAAGCCCATAGTGTACACATTGAGCGAAGTTGGCAGCCTTCATAAGCATAAACCAAATGTCGGCTCCGAATCCATTGATATCCACGGCCTGGGGGCGAAAAAGCGCGGCAACAAGCTGTGCTGTTGGCGCGCTTCCTTGCAGATATCGAGCGGCAGCTAAGTGAACAGGGCGAATTTGAAATCTTCGCCGGCACTTCCAAACGACTAAGCTTGCGCTGGCGTCTTTTGGGATGCTTCTCTGTAATGAGAACTGCCTGCTAGAAATCTTTTTTCGACCAGATGCCACATGAGCCAACTAGCCAAACCAATCGCCGATATACTGACAATCAGGAAGATGGACGGATTCAGTCTTGCGAGCCCGAGCGCGAAAAGTGTCTGCAAAATAGGGAAATGAACGATATATACGCCGTATGAAAAATCGCCGTATTTCGAAAAATTTCCGAAATAACGCCAGAAGCCGAAGACGAAGACAATTCCTGAGATCCAGAAAACGTCGAGGACCCCGCCTGTGAACCAATGATCGATGAGATATAAGAATGCCGTGATGCAAGAAAGGCTCAAAAAGTGGTGCTTGAGTGAATCGAAATAGAGAAAGAGCAATATGCCCGCGCAGAAATAGGAGAGTTGCGACGGAAACTGCGCGGCCAGCTGTGCATAAATGCTGCGCGAATCATCCAATGTATAAATGCCTGGTGTTCGATACATCGAGTCCAGCAAAGCAAAGCCGTACTTCCAAATGCATGAAAGGCAGAAGACCGCTCCAATAATCTTCTTTGTCCCAAAACGATTACACAAATAGTGCAGAATAGGAACAAACAAATAGAAGGCGACCTCAATTTTCAGAGTCCAAAGCGCGCCATTTACGGCAGTCACGCCATTTGCCGTGAACACGCCCGGCAGTGTAGGCGCAAGAAAGTTAAGGAAGATAAGATTAGCGCTAAGGTACTTCCAGAAGCCGGCTCCAAAGTAATGTGATAACGGCAGTGAACTCAATGCGCACAGTGCGATGGCCGCCAGAACCACGATGGTAAAGTAAGCGGGATAAATGCGCCGGGCGCGTTTCTCAAAGTATGAGGCGACGGAAGACGAGCGGGTGTAACTGCGATAAATAAGCAGACCGCTAATAACAAAGAACCCCCTGACGGCAAATTGCGGAGAAAGGCACCGGATAAACGGGGAGAAGGCGGGTATGCCGGCCAGCTCGAAGAGATGAAACAGGGCAACAATGGCGGCCAGAATCAAGCGCAGGCAATCGAGGTTGTTTCTACCGAAGTCAGCGCCGCCTTTCATCTTGACATCTCCAGTCACACGAAGAATATCTTTACGATCCGCTGCCGTCCGGCAAAACGCCCGCATTTATACAACAACCTAATCCTAATCGAAGGAATCCAAAGTTGCCAGCATTTTGCTTTGAGAGGACGGGAGAATCAGCAGCCGGTTCGGCCGCCGGAGTTAAGTGCGCAAAATGGCAGAGAGTGCCAGATTGGCAGGCCAAGTCAACGCTCTATCCTGGCTCCGCGGGTGATAGACAAAAGCACAAATGGGCTGGATAAGGCCTGCGCCGACGAGTGCCAGCGGAAGCAAGCAAACAGCATAGCGGAAAGAAAAAAGTTCTCAGTTGCCAAACGAAATCTAGTTGGTGCCGAAGAAGGGACTCGAACCCCCACACCCTTGCGAGTACGTGGACCTGAACCACGCGCGTCTGCCAATTCCGCCACTTCGGCACGGGAGTCAAGCTCAGCATTCTGCTGAACAGGCAGTATCTCTGAGTTTCGCAAATGCGGGAGCAAGTGTCAAATATTCGACTGCAAACCCCGTGAAAGGGCACGGCTTCGGCCGCGCCTCCAGACAATCAAAATCAAGCTCGGCAGCCAGCCCTTGGGGGAATGTATTTTCCTTAACTTCCATTCCCTCTGCGGTGTTGCAGTCAGCGGATTACACCAGCTTGGCGTCGAGTGTGATTTCGGTGTTGTTGGCGAAGAGTTTGGAGATGGGGCAGCCGGCCTTGGCGTCGGCGGCGGCCTGGGCGAAGACTGCATCTGAAGCGCCGGGAACGCTGGCCGTGGTGGTGAGCGCAATGCGGGTAATGGCAAAGCCGCCCTCGACCTTGCCCAGCGTAACGGCCGCGTGGGTTTCGATCTTTGCGGGCGTCAACCCCGCTCCGCCCAACTGCGCGCCCAGGGCCATCGAGAAGCAGCCGGCATGGGCCGCGGCAATCAGCTCTTCGGGAGTGGTGCCCGCGTTGGCGCCTTCAAAGCGCGTGGCGAATGAGTAGTTTGCGTTGCTCAACACGCCCGTGGCCGTCGAGATTGTGCCCTTGCCTTCCTTGAGTGAACCTGTCCAGACTGCGCTTGCTTTGCTTGCCATTGTTTCTCCTTGTGGCGAATTGGATGTAGTTGAGCGCGAGGCCGCGCGAAGAACCTTCTCTTCATAGATGCTTTGATGGAAGCCAGCGATGCAGTTTGCCGAAGATGGGACCATCGCAGGCAAAAACTGCCGGGATGTGTCCCTCTGAGCGGATTCCCGGCCAAATCAAGCTCAACAAACACTTCTCTCTCACGTCTATACTTCCAGCAGGCCGTTGAGAACCGGCATCTCAGAAGAGAGTCAAAATCAACTCAGGAGATCACGATGCGAATGAAATGGATGCAAACTGCTTTTCTGCTGGCTGGAGCGGTCGCGCTTGCCGGCGGTCAGGCCTCGGCGCAGATGGATGTGGCGGCCAGCATTTACGGGGCCTTTTCCGGAACCACCACCGCCAGTGGCACGATCCAGAGTCCCTCCAACGCCGCCGGCGGCCTGCTGGAGGTGCGGCACATCGCCAAGCCGTGGTTCGGCTATGAAGGCACGTACTCCTACAACCGCGCCAACCAGACCTATACTGAGAAATCCTTCGCAGTCTGCGGCGTCTGTGACGTGTCTACCATATGGACGCAGGTTTCAAACAATGCGCACGAAGTGACCGGCGATTGGGTGGTGTCGCTGAAGGCCGGAAAGTTCCGTCCCTTCGCGCTGACCGGCGGCGGCCTTCTCTTTGATGCGCCCAGCGGCCAGGCCATAACCACAACTGACGTTACCGCCTGCGGAGGATTCGCAGGTTGCAAGCTTGGTACAACCACCACCACCACCAGCGCAAGCACCACCATCAAGGGGGTCTATGTCTACGGCGCGGGAGTGGACTGGAGGCTTCTGCCGCACATTGGCCTGCGCCTGCAGTATCGCGGCAACCTATACCAGGCGCCCAACCTGACCAAGCTCTACACATCGAGCAATGCCTTCACGCACACGGCGGAGCCGATGATCGGCGTCTATTTCCGGCGCTGAGACGGCGCGGAGGGCAAACCCTCAGAGTCATTCTCCGGGGCAAGTTCGTCGAGCGGCGTGGTGGGCAGCAGATGCGCGCGGGCGAGCACCTTGCGAGCGAGGCCGGTCAGGGCCATCCCCGCCGCCTTGCCCAGCGGAACCCAGCGCCGCTTGCCGCCCGCCACAGTCAGCGCGTCGATGTCGTCTTCAAAGACGGTTCGGATGCGCACATAGTAGTTCACCTGCATAATGGCGTGGCGCAGGGTCATGCGCAGCTCTGCCTCGGAAACAGTTGTTTCGATTAGCGTGGGCAGCTCCCACAATCCGGGCATTACCGTCAGCGAGGCAGGCCGCTGCTCCAGGAGCACCTCGCGATGGAAGTGGCCAGCCAACCGCCCGTGGCGCACCGCCAGCGCGTAGGCAATCTCGCTGCTGTGCATGGGCGGACGCGGCGCGGTTGGGTGCTCACCCTGCGTCTTGCAGTCGGCGGCCACTGGGCACAGCCCGCATCGCGGATTGCTGGGCAGGCAGAGTGTCGCGCCCAGTTCCATCAACGCCTGGTTCCACTCCCCCGGCCTCTGTGGGCTAACTAACTCGCCAGCCAGTTCCTCGATTCTGTGCCGGGCAGTTTTGTCGCTCGCATCCCAGCCTTCCATCCGGCAAAGCACCCGCTCCACATTGCCATCCACCACGGCTATCCGTTCGCCGTGGGCGATGCTGGCGATGGCCGCGGCGGTATACACGCCGATGCCCGGCAGCAGACGCAGATTCTCCGCCGATTGCGGCAGGTTGCCCTGGTTGTGGTCGGCCACAAACTGCGCCGCCTTGTGTAGCATCCGCGCACGGCGATAGTAACCCAGCCCGCTCCATAAGGCCAGCACCTCCTCAACGGGAGCAAGCGCCAGCGAAACCAGCGTGGGAAATCGCGCCATGAAGTTCTGGTAGCGCTCCACCACCACCGCCACGCGGGTCTGCTGCAGCATCACCTCTGAAACCCAGATTGCGTAGGGATTCTGATTGCGCCGCCATGGCAGGTCGCGCCGGTTGCGCTGGTACCACGCCAGCAGCCACTCCCGCACCCGGTGGATCTTCTCCGCCTCCCAAACCGGCCTGTCCATGCGCTCAGAGTATCAGGCCATGCGGTGGATCTGTGTCAGATTCGCACATTTTGATGGACTTGCTTATCGTCGCTGTGCGAATATTATCTTGAAGATCTCCCCCAGAAAATGGTTGTCCCATTCGATGGGAGGGCGCTCTGAAATTGAAGGGATATCTTCCCCTTCAGTGCGGTTTTTCCTGTCTTATCCAGCATTCGAGGTCGCCATGGAAGTTTTTTGCCGCTTTTGTGGATTGTCGAATTTTCGCATCTCGCGCTTTCGTTTTCGCGCATCGGACCTGTCGCGATTGCTCCTCCTGCGTCTGCCAGTGCGGTGCATGAACTGCGACCAACGGATCTTCCTCTTTTTGCCGCAATTCCTCAAATTGCGCAACGAGCTCAGGGTGCGCCACCAGGAGCGCCACGGCTCAAGGTAGCGGCGGACTACGTTTGCCGTTTTCTCATTCCGCAGCCGGATGCGATAGGCTCATAGTTGTATGGAAATTACCTGCAGCCGCTGCCACCAGACCGTCCAAGCCGAGAACTGCTATTGCGCCGTCTGCGGCCTACCGCAACTGGTCTACTCCGCCGACGGCGCTTATGGGCAAGCCTCGCCGGAGCGCGGGGATGGCGTTGCGCGGGATGCAAGCAGCGTCGACTGGAAGCCAGCCTTGCGCGCGGCACTGCTGGTGGCGATTCCCGCCGGGGTGCTGTCGAGCGGTTTTCCGCTGGTGGGCTTCTTTGGCCTGGCATGGATGGCAGTGGCGGGAGCCTGGGCGGTTGTGCTCTATGTGCGCAGCCAGCGCCCGGCGTGGATCACCTTTGGAGCCGGCGCTCGCATCGGCCTCGTCACCGGCCTGCTGGGCAGTTGGACCGCCGCCGCAACCATGAGCGCCATGTTCTTTGCCATGCGTTTCTTCTTCCACCAGGGCAAAACCATCGACGATTTTTGGCAGAGCCAGGTGAGCGAGAAAGTCCAGCAATGGACGGCCGCGGGCATGGACGCGCAGTCAATTCTCGCCGCCAAGTCGATGCTGAATGCCCCGGAGGGCCGCGCCGGCCTGACCCTCAGCGCCATTACTATGCTCGCCTTCCTTTTGATTGCCTTTGCCACCGCCGGCGGCGCGCTTGGCGCGCGGCTGATGGCCCGCAAACGCCAGTCAGAGCTTTGATAGTTCGTCCCGCTCCTGCTGACCCACCATCTTTTTTCACCGCGCTTTGCGTATTAAATCCTTTCCTCGGCGCACAATAAAACCATGTTCACTCGCCGCCAGTCCTTACCTCCTGTTCTTGCGTCTCTGACTGCACCTCGGACCGGGGAGAATATCGTGCAAATAAAGAACGAATATCGAGCGAATAACCCGCCATTTGTGCGAATTCGTTTTTTATTTTTTTGACCTTGCAGATAATTTCGTGGAATCGTTGTCAGCTTCAAAACACCCTGTCATTTTTGGGGTTCTCGCTCACCTCTTCAGCCGCTGTCAAGCAAAAACAGGCAAATTTGCCTGTTTTTGATAAATTCTCCTTTCCTTCGCCTCTTCTTGAGCCATTTTTACTGAGGTTTAAGGAGCTTCCGTGACCCGTTCTTGCTATCATCCTCAGCGAGCATTACCCTGCTCCCGTTCATGATTCATCCCTGGACGATAGAATCATCTCTGAATGGCCACTGAACTCACTCCAGGCCGAGCCTCTCATCCGCACGATGGGCGGCGGCGCTTTACCCTCGCCCAGCGGCTCATGTTAACGATTGCTCCGCGCCTCGTGTGGGCGCTGCTTGCGATCTTTGGCCGCACCTGGCGCTTTGAGGTCATCGCAGAAGAAGGCGTTACGCCTATACTCTTCGGCCAGAAGTCACCGCCGGAGATCTTCTGCTTCTGGCATCAGTGTGTGCTGCCCTGCACGGCATACTTCCGCCACTCCCACGCCGTAATTCTCGTCAGCCAGAGCTTTGACGGCGAGCTGATTACGCGCATCCTCAAGCTCTTCGGCTTCGATGCCGTGCGCGGCTCCAGCTCGCACGGCGGGCGCGGGGGACTGCTGGCACTCCAGAACATGATCGCGAGCGGCAGAACCGCCATCTTCACCGCCGACGGCCCGCGCGGCCCCATCTATCAGACCAAAATGGGGCCAATCAAGTTGGCGCAGATGACCGGCGCGCCCATTGGCGCATTTTTTCTGAAGCCGGAGCACGCCTGGGTCATTAGCTCCTGGGACCGCTTTCTGGTGCCCAAGCCCTTCACGCGCATCTGTGTTAGTTGGGTGCGACCGACGCTGGTTGCCGCCGATCTGGCCGCCGACGACTTCGAGCCGAAGCGCCAGGAGTTGAACGCGGCCCTCGAGCGCGCCCGTCTGCGGGCGCAAGAGTACTTCGCAAAGGTAGTGCAATGAGCGATCTGCGCGTAGCTGACTTCGACTTCGACCTGCCGGCGGAGTTGATTGCGCAGAAGCCGCCCGCCGAGCGCGGCCACAGCCGGATGCTGGTTGTGAACCGCGCGACCGGCGCTCTCAGCGACGCGAGCTTTGCCGCGTTTCCCGCGCTGCTCAACCCCGGTGACCTGCTGGTGCTCAACGAGACGCGCGTGATTCCGGCGCGTCTTTACGCGCGGCGGACAATCGTGCGCAACCATCAGCAGCCCAGCGCTTTGGTCGAAGTCTTCCTCACCGAGCCGGCCGGCGACAACCTCTGGCGCGCGCTGGTAAAACCCGGGAAAAAAGTGGGCGTGGGCGAGCGGCTGGCCTTTCCGTCGCGGGCGGGCGATGTTGCGCTCGAAGCTGAAGTCATCGAGCGCGGCGACTTCGGCGCGCGGCTGCTGCGCTTCGATCCTGTTGATGATTTCTTCGCCGTTCTCGACAAGATTGGCCACATTCCCCTGCCGCCCTACATTCGCCGGGACGATTCCGAGGCCGACCGCGAGCGCTACCAGACGGTCTTCTCGCGCGAGCATGGCTCGGTGGCCGCGCCCACGGCGGGACTGCACTTCACGCCGCAAATTCTTGAGGCGCTCGCCGTCCGCGGAGTGGAGATTGCCCGCCTCACGCTGCACGTAGGCCTGGGCACCTTTGCGCCGCTGCGAGTCGCGCGCCTAGACGAGGTTCGCCTCCACCGCGAGCGCTACACGCTCCCAGCCGCAGCCGCCGAAGCCATCAACCGCGCCCACGCTGAAGGCCGCCGCATCGTGGCCGTCGGCACAACGGTGGTGCGCACGCTGGAACACTGCGCGCTCGTAGCCGAGGGCCGCCCGCTGCAAGCGCACTCCGGCGAGACGGAGATCTTCATTGCGCCCGGCTTTCACTTTCGTTTGACCGGCGCGCTGCTGACCAACTTCCACCTGCCGCAATCCAGTCTGCTGATGCTGGTGAGCGCCTTTGCCGGACGCGACCCGGTTCTTGCCGCCTATCGCCACGCCGTCGAGCAAAAGTATCGCTTCTTTAGTTACGGCGATTGCATGTTCTTGAGCGAATGAGCCGCGTTCGGGCGTTATAGTGGACACTGACCACTGTTCACTGACCACTGTTTTCAAGGAGTTCGTCTTGGATCGATATACCGGAGTGCTGGGGATTCTGGCCGTGCTTATCGCGGCATGGCTAGGCTCGACCGACCGCTGGCGCATCCGCTGGCGCACGGTCGCGTGGGGCCTGGGCCTGCAACTGGTCTTTGCCTTCCTGGTGCTGCGCTTCTCTTATGGCGAGCAGGCGCTCGGCTGGGCTGGCGGCGTGGTCAAATCCATGCTCGCCTCCACTTATGCCGGAACCAAAGTCCTCTTCGGTCCGCTGGGTACACCCGACGGTTCGCTTGGCTCCATCTTCGCCTTCCAGGTGTTGCCCACTATTATCTTTATATCCGCTTTTTTTGCTGTACTTTACCACATCGGCGTAATGCAAATCGTGATTCGCGCGCTGGCCTGGGTGATGCTCAAAACCATGCGCATAAGCGGCGCTGAGAGCATGAATGTGGCCGCGTCGATCTTCATGGGCCAGACCGAGGCGCCGCTGACCATCCGTCCGTTTCTGGCCAAAGCCACGCGCAGCGAACTGATGACCATTATGACCAGCGGCATGGCCCACGTCTCAGGCGGAATCATGGCCATGTATATCGCGCAGGGCGTAGCGCCGGAGCACCTGCTGGCCGCCGTCATCATGACCTCGCCGGGAACCATTCTGGTGGCCAAGATGCTGGTGCCTGAGACTGGCGCGCCCGCCACCGAGGGCCGCGTCGTCATGCCCAAAGACGAGCTGCACAAGGAAGAAAACCTCATCGGAGCCATCGCCCGCGGCACCATCGACGGCGGCCGTCTGGCCTTCAACGTCGCCATTATGCTGGTCAGCTTTCTGGCGCTCGTCGCGCTTCTCGACGGCCTGCTGGGCTGGACGCACACCCTCAGTTATATGCATTGGGTTCCCAGCTCGCTGGGGCAGATTCTCGGCTTCCTTTTTGCTCCCGTTGCCTGGCTGATCGGCGTTCCCTGGCGCGACTGCGGGGCGATTGGCAATCTGCTGGGCACACGCATGGCGCTCAACGAAGTCATCGCTTACATCGCGCTCGGCGCGCAAAAGGCCGTGCTGCTGCCGCGCTCCTTCATCATCGCAACCTTTGCCTTGTGCGGCTTTGCGAATCTCAGCTCGATTGGCATTCAGATCGGCGGCATCGGCGCGCTGATTCCCGAGCGGCGCAATGAACTGGCCAAGCTGGGAGTGCGGGCGATGCTCGCCGGAACGATGGCGAACCTGATTTCGGCCTCGATTGCCGGTATCTTTTTGGGGTAGTGAGTGACTCGAATAGCATTGTATCTACCTGAATCGCATATAGATATAGTTTCAGCCGAAGTAAATACCCCCAAATATACCCCTCGCAGAGCAGGGCTTGGGGCTTTTTGCCGCCAAATCGAGCCGGAATCC